>Ga0209427_10009246_pt1 | contig 11008 bp, 9 predicted proteins | sample DeeMarSWOR136_30_FD_187465 | JGI IMG/M metagenome (GOLD analysis project Ga0209427, IMG submission 187465) | Marine sediment microbial communities from White Oak River estuary, North Carolina - WOR-1-36_30 (SPAdes) (version 2) | ecosystem: Environmental > Aquatic > Marine > Intertidal zone >... | reverse complement strand
ATGGACCTATGAGAACATCGATACGATGCGACGCCAGCTTAAGCGAATGGGCTTTAGCTACGACTGGGAGAGGGAGATTGCCACCTGCGATGCGGAATACTACAGATGGGAGCAGTGGTTTTTCCTCAAGATGTTCGAGAGGGGCCTGGCTTATAAGAAGCGATCCCTTGTGAACTGGTGCCCGAGCTGCCAGACGGTGCTGGCCAATGAGCAGGTTGAGGCGGGTCTCTGTTGGCGGTGTGAGTCAGAAGTGACTGAAAAGGAGTTGGACCAGTGGTTTCTCAAGATCAGCGATTACGCCGAGAACCTCCTGGAATATTGTGATAGATTACCGGGATGGCCAGAGCGGGTATTGAGAATGCAGCGGAATTGGATCGGGAAGAGCGAGGGGGCCGAGATTCGATTTCCCCTGGAGAATTCAGAGGAGGCCATCCCCGTATTCACAACCCGGCAAGATACCGTCTTCGGCGCAACGTTTATGACCTTGGCCCCAGAACATCCCCTGACGTTGGAATTGTCAAAGGGGAGGTCCCAGGAAAGGGATGTAAGGCAATTCGTGGAAAGGGTGAAAAGACAGAGCATGGCCGGAAGAACGGCGGAGGACACGGAGAAGGAGGGGGTGTTCATCGGGGCGTATTGTCTGAATCCCATGACGGGCATGAAGATGCCCATTCATGCGGGCAATTTCGTCCTCATGGAATACGGAACGGGGGCGGTAATGGCAGTGCCGGCCCACGATCAGAGGGATTTCGAATTCGCCAAGCGATATGGCCTTCCCGTGATCGTCGTGATCCAACCGCCTGATACCCCCCTGAGCGCGGAGACTATGACTGAGGCCTATGTGGGGGAGGGAACGCTGGTAAATTCCGGCCAGTTCAACGATATGGACAGCGTTGCGGCTCGCGAGGCAATTGTCCGACACCTGGAAGCCAAGGCGTTGGGGAAGAGGAGCGTCAACTATCGTATCCGGGATTGGGGCATTTCCCGGCAACGGTATTGGGGGGCTCCCATTCCCATCATCTATTGCCCTCGATGTGGAATGCAACCCGTCCCGGAAGAGGATCTTCCCGTTGTTTTGCCCCATGACGTGGAGTTCACGGGCAAGGGAGGATCTCCATTGGCGGAGTGTCGGGATTTTGTCGAGACTCGGTGCCCTCAATGTGATGGAGATGCTCGCAGGGAGACCGATACCATGGATACCTTCGTGGAGTCTTCCTGGTATTTCGATCGGTTCGCGTCGCCCCGGTACGACCAAGGACCCCTTGACAAGGAGAAGGTCGACTATTGGATGCCCGTTGATCAATACATCGGAGGCATAGAGCACGCCATTCTCCATCTCCTCTACTCACGCTTCTTTGCGAGGGTTCTCAGGGAATTGGGCCTGGTGAAGGATAAGGAACCCTTTACCCGGCTCTTGACGCAGGGAATGGTCATCAAGGATGGGGCGAAGATGTCCAAATCGCGGGGCAACATCGTTGATCCAGAATACCTCGTCGCCAAATACGGTGCTGACACTGCCCGGATGTTTTGCCTCTTCGCATCCCCGCCCGAGAAGGATCTCGATTGGAGCGATCAAGGGGTTGAGGGATCCTTCCGGTTTCTCAGCAGGGTGTGGCGGCTGGTTTACGAAAACCACGGTTGGATAAAGGGGGCCGAGCCATATTCGCATGAGGCTCCCATCGAACGAGATCTGAGGGAACTGCGAGGGAAAGTCCATAAGACGATCAAGAAGGTGGGCGAGGATATCGAGCGGTTTCATTTCAACACCGCCATCAGCGCCATTATGGAACTGGTCAATGCCCTCTATCAGTTCGAGTCGAAAAAGGGAGAGGATCCCACGGAACGTTCGGTATTCAGGGAAGCACTTGAGGCGGTAATTCTCCTCCTCTCCCCCTTTGTCCCCCACATTGCGGAGGAGTTAGGGGAAGCCATGGGAAAGGGGGAAAGCATTATGAAAACCCCCTGGCCCGATTACGATCGGAAGGCCATCGTTGAGGAGGAAGTCCTCATCGTGATTCAGGTGAACGGTAAGGTGAGGGACAGGGTTACCGTTCCATCCTCCATGGGAGAGGAGGAGATCAAAGGGGTGGCGCTGGAGAGGGAGAAGGTAAGAAGACATATCCAGGATAAGGCCGTCCAGACGGTTATCCTGGTACCCAGGAAGTTGATCAATATCGTCTGTGCCTGATCCCGTTCCCTTTTGTTGGATCCCTAAAAAACGCGTTTCTTTTCCCCTTTGTCATTCCCGTGAAGCACCCAGTTAAAGGTCATTTTCTCTTTTCTCTCATCTTCCTTCTGTTGGCGGGAATTGGTTGTGGGTACCGGCTTGCAGGGGAAGGATGGGGCCCACCATCGGAAATTCGATCCATTGCCGTTCCGACCTTCAACAATGAGACTTATGAAGCGGGCATCGAGACCATCGTCACCAATGCCCTCTTGAGGGAGCTTATCAAGGACAGACGACTCAAGGTTGTCGGGCAAGATGAGGCCGATGCCATCATGGAGGGAACGGTCACATCGTTCACCACCTCATCGGTGGCGTATGATCCCACCGGGGTGGTGTTGGAGTATAGGACGTGGGTCACCCTGGACGTAACGGTGAGACGGAATAGAAAGGGAGAGATCCTTTGGAGCCAGAGGGGTCTTTTAGAGTCCTCGGTCTACAGGGTTTCCTCGGAAGTCCTTCTCACTGAGGCGGAAAAAGGGAGGGCGATTCAGACGATCGCGGAGAAATTGGCGAGGAGAATTCGCCGGGGATTGTTTGAGGGATTATAATCGGTCATATACCATGGGCAATGCCGTCCATACAGGGTGAGATAGTGAACCCCTTTGCATTGGATGTGGAATGGAACCAGGGGAATATTCCCCTCGTCCTCTACCTTTATGGTGATGAGCCCTATATTATCGAGAAGGGAATTGAGGGGCTTCGCGCAAGCCTTATTCCAATTCATCTCCAGGACTTCAATAGGGATGTCTACTCAGCTGGTGAGGTTCCACCATCGAGGGTCGTTGATGCCGCGCGCACCGTACCCCTGCTGAACCCTTGGCGGTTTATCTTGGTAAAGGAAGCGGATCGTTTTTCGCCCCATGACGTCGGCCAACTCCTGGCATATGTGGAAAAGCCTTCTCCCTCCACATGCCTTGTCCTTTGGGGGAAAAGGGGTGGGCCGTGGAAGCAATACTTTCCCAGGATAAGAGAGGTGGGAGCGGTGATCCAGGTGAGGCCCTTTTTTGCCGGGAAATTGATCGGCTGGATCAAGCGGGAGGCCCAGGCCCATGGCAAGCGAATGACCAGGGAGGCGGCGGAATATCTAAAGGATATGGTGGGAAATGGCCTTCGAGAGCTCCACAACGAGATTCAAAAAGCCGTGGCCCATGTTGGGGAAAAACCCGTCATCGAGTTAGGCGATGTGGAGGAGGTGGTTTCGGAGGTGAAGACGAGGACGATATTTGAGCTGACCGATGCCATTGGAATGAGGAATTCCCTTGAGGCCCTGAAGATCCTGAGAAAGATGTTGCAGGCAGGAGAGGCCCATTTGAGAATCCTCGGCATGATCGCTCGCCAATTCCGTTTGATCTGGAAGGCGAAGTGCCTAGTATCAGAGGGGGCGACAAAGGAGGCGGTGGGAAGAAAGCTCAAAGTCCACCATTTTTATTTGGAATCCCTCCTTGATCAGACTTCCTCTTTCACCGAGGATAACCTACGGGAGGCATTCCGGCGATTTGTCGAGGCCGATCTGGCCATGAAGACGACGACCGTATCGAAAGAGCTCCTTTTGGAGAAGATGGTGATTGATTTGTGTCACTGAGGCGGTTGACAAATGTCCAGAAAACTGGAAAACGAGCTCTGGGAGACGAAGGGCGAGTTGTTCAGAGATCTCATTGGAGGGAGTTGACGAGTCGGGTGAGTCGTGAGACCTTTCTGGATGCGGTATTCCCGTGAATCACCCCCTTGGATTTGGCTTTATTGATAGCAGGTATGGCCTCGGCCAAGGCAGTTCTTGCCTTTTCGACATCCTTGGCCTCCACAGCCAATCTTACCCTTTTAACGACGGTTTTCAACGTGGATCGGATGTGGACGTTCCTCGCCCTCTTTTGCTCATTCTGCCTCTGCCTCTTGAGTGCTGACTTGTGAGTTGCCAACTCATCGCCTCCGTTGCGGGGATGGATTTTTCTCAGTTTGCTGCCGTATTGGCAGGCGTCATGCGATCAACAATTTTAATCATTTTAACGCATGCATGTCAAGGGCTCTCTCCATGAGCATGGTCGAACGCGAGAGGATAGCGAGGGCGGCAGGAGTTGTGGGAGCGGCTACTCTACTCAGCCGCATCTTGGGATACGCGCGGGACATGGTGATCGCGTATCTTTTTGGAGCCGGCTGGGCCACGGATGCCTTCTTCGTTGCCTTTAGGATCCCTAATACCCTGAGGAGGCTTTTCGGGGAGGGATCCATGACCGTTTCCTTCATTCCCGTCTATACCGACTACCTCGTCCACCGTTCGACTGAGGAATCCCAGGAGCTCGTCGATGTGGCCTTTACCCTGGCCTCCTCGGCATTGATGGGGTTGGCGGTTTTTGGAATCATCTTTTCGCCGCAGATTATCGCGGCCTTGGCCCCGGGCTTCGATGATCTGCACCAGGTCCGGTTGACCATCATCATGACCCGGATCGTCTTTCCCTATCTCTTTTTCATCGGTTTGGTCGCCTTGGCCATGGGTGTTTTGAATGCCCACCGGCATTTCGCTGCACCCGCCCTAGCCCCCGCCCTGCTCAATGTTTCCATGATCGCCGCGGCATATTTTCTCTCAGGCCGATTGGCCGACCCCATCGTCTCCCTTACCATCGGGGTCTTTTTCGGAGGGGTTATTCAATTAGCCTTCCAGCTCCCCTTTTTGATCAAAAAGGGGGTGCTGTTCAGGCTCAACTTCCATTTCCTCCATCCGGCCATCAAACGGATTTGCATATTGATGGGGCCGGCGCTCCTTGGCGTTGCCGTTGCCCAGATCAACGTCTTGGTGGGGCAAATTTTGGCCTCCTTTCTCCTGCAAGGATCCATATCCTGGCTTTACTTCGCATATCGCCTGATCGAGTTTCCCCTGGGTATCTTCGTCATCGCCCTGGGCACGGCTGCCCTTCCCAGTTTTTCGCAGTTGGTCTCCGAGGGAAGAATGGAGGAATTTCTGGATACCATCGGTTTTTCGCTGAGGCTTGTATTGTTTGTTACAATCCCAGCCATGGTGGGCCTCATCGTATTGAGGATCCCCATTATCCACCTTCTCTTTCAACACGGTGCCTTCGATTATCAAGACACCATCTTAACCGCACGAGCGCTCTTCTATTACGGGGTTGGGCTATGGGCCATAGCAGGGGTGAGGATCCTTGCGCCAGCCTTCTATGCCGTCCAGGACACCAAGACCCCCGTGAAAATAGCTGTGGTATCCCTGTTGGCCAATGTGGCGTTGAGCCTTATTCTCATGGGTCCCCTAAAACACGGTGGGCTCGCCTTGGCCAACTCCCTGGCATCCATGGTCAATTTCTTGCTCCTTTTCGTTTGTCTGAGAAAGAGAATAGGCGAGATCCATTGGGCGAAGGTCCTCAGATCCCTGCTTCAGGTGGGCGTTGCCAGCACCGTCATGGGGTGGGCTGCCCATTGGATAATCGGTAGCACATCCTGGGTTGGGCCCGGTTACTGGGGCGAGAAATCCCTCCTCCTGGGAGCAGGGATTGGTGCGGGATTCTTGATATACATCTGCATTTCGTATCTCCTGAGAAATGGCGAGCTTTCCTTTCTTATAGGGATGCTAAGGGGAAAGAGGAAACCGTTGAGCTTCAAAGGTGAACTCCAATGAACTGGGTGGGAGGACGGAGAAATGGTTGAGAAAGTTCTTCGGAGCTATTCCCTTTGACGGTGAGGGAGATTTTTGCCATGCCGCGATAGCGTGTCTCAGATATCGACGGGATGTAGTCGAACTGCCGCAGACGACAAGAATCTCTGCGCACCCGAGCCGTTGTAAAAGCTCTTGAACCAATTTAGCTTTGGGTGAGAATTGAAAGTGCCTAATCTAGGTACGCTCTCGTATGTGTACCGGATTAGGCACTTTTAGTTGGTATTTGCTCATCAGACGACAAGGTATTTGGAGACCACCTCCTCGTTCTCCCATATCTCCTTCATGGTCCCTTCGTATTGCATTACGCCTTTCTCCAGGATATATCCGCGTTCCGCCACCGCTCTGCAAAACTTGAGGTTTTGATCCGCCAGCAATATCGTTACCCCTTCATCCCGAATGCGCTTTATGACCTCAATCAGGTTCTTAACGACTAGGGGGGCCAGCCCCTCGGCAGGTTCGTCCAGCAGCATGATATCGGGATTTTTCATCAGTGCCCGACCGATGGCCAGCATCTTCTGTTCACCGCCGCTGAGATGGGTTCCCTTGCTGGAACGAAGATCCCTGAGTATGGGGAACAGGTCACAAACAGTGTCGATGTTCCAATAGCCCTGTTTCTTACGGGACATACGCCTGGCAATCTCCAGGTTCTCGAAGGTAGTCAGATCGGGGAATATCCTGCGGTCATCCGGGACATATCCGATTCCCAGGCGGGCAATCTCAAAGGGGTTTTTCCCGGCTATCTCTCCCCCTTGAAATCTGATACTTCCCCTTTTGGGCGGGCTTAACCCCATGATACTTCTGAGCGTTGTGGTCTTACCAACCCCATTTCTGCCCAACAGCGATACCACCTCCCCTTCATCGATGCCCAGGGAAATTCCCTGAAGGACATGGCTTTGGCCGTAATAGGTGTCGATCTCCTCGATTTGGAGGATCATGTGAGTTCTTCCCCGAGATAGACCTCTTTGACGTTTTGATTTTCCTTGATTTCGCTTGGTTTCCCATCGGCTATAATACCCCCCCTGTGCATGACGACGATGCGGTCGGAGAGGCTGAAAACCACGTCCATATCGTGTTCCACGATTACAAAGGTCGTTTGCCTCTGGGAGAGTTTTTTGATATTTTCCAGGATCTTCACACGCTCCACCGGATTCATCCCCGAGGTCGGTTCGTCCAGGAAGCAGAGCTCGGGTTTCGAGGCAATGGCGATGCCCATCTCCAAGAGCCTTTGATCACCGTGGGATAGTTCCCCGCCCACCATATCCCTTTTCTCCCACAGTCCAACTTCCCCGAGTATCCTCTCAACCTCCTCTATGGCATCCCTATGGGCCTCAATTCGCGAGAGGAACTTGAGGCTCTTATGTAGGTGGGATAAAACGGGAAGCTGGATATTTTTGAAAACCGTTAACATGGGGAAGATGTTCATGATCTGGAAGGAACGGCCCATTCCTCTTTTTACCCGTTCATCCGTGGGTATTGTGGTGATCTCCCGGCCCTTGAAGAAGATTTTCCCCGAATCAACGGGGAGACTGCCGGTTAAGAGGTTGATCAGGGTAGTTTTGCCGGCACCGTTTGGGCCGATGATCGATGTCAGTGCATCCGCGGTGAAATGGATGCTTACCCCATCCACCGCGGTAAAATGGCCAAAGGCCTTTCTGAGGCCCTCGGTTCTCAAGAGCTCGGTCATCGGCGACCCCCTTGGGCAAACCGCAGACGGATCCACGGGACGAGCCTCTTTTCAAAGATACTGACTACGCCGCCGGGAAGGCCCATTACCAATGCCACCACGATTGCGCCAAGGCAGATCAGCCAGTATTCGGTGAACCGGACGATGATGTCCTTTATCACGTAGAAGAGGAATGCGCCCGCGATGGGTCCGGCAAAGGTATGGATGCCGCCCAGCAGCGTGGCGAGCACGGGTTCAGCGGAATGCGTCCAATGGGCCACGGGCGGCGTCACCGTGTTCTCTAACGGGGGGAGAAGAGCTCCGGCCAGGCCGGCATAGAGGCCCGCAATGGTAAAGGCGATGAGACGATAATTCTTGACGGAGATACCGGCAAAGGCGATTCGGCTCTCGCTATCGCGAATACCCTGCAATGTCAGCCCGAAGGGGGAGTTGACGATTCGATAGAGGAGCATTATGGCTAGCAGGCAAACGATTAAGACGAAGTAATAGTAATTTCCCAGGGAACTCATATTAATGCTGAAGATGCCGGGTATTTCCAAGGGAGCCCTCGGTATGCCAACCAAGCCGTCGTCTCCGCCGGTCATGGTGCGCCACTTCCAGGCCAGGGAGTAGATCATCATCCCGAAGCAGAGGGTGAGCATGGCGAAATAGATGCGGGTATGGCGGATACACAGAAATCCCAAGATCAGGGCAATGATACCAGCGAACAATACCCCACAGATGACACCCGGCAGGAGGGAAGGAATCACCAAGAGCATCTTGGCACAGCCATATGCCCCGCATGCGTAAAAGCCCGCCTGACCAAAGGAGAGCAGGCCCGTATATCCCAAAAGCACGTTGAATCCCAGGGCAAATACGGAGAGCACTAAGATATGCATCGTCATGTACATGACGTATTTTCCCGCAACGTAAGGGAGCAGAAACAAAAACACGATCAGCGCCACAAGGAGGAGGATGGGGATTTTTCCGTTTCGTCCAATCATCGATCTACTCACCGAATAACCCCTCCGGTTTCAACAGTAAGACTACGGCCATCACCACGAAGATGATGAACAGCTCAAAAATGGGGAAAAGCAGGATGCCGTAGGCGGTCAATACCCCCACGATGACGGCTCCGAAAAAGGCCCCCTTGAGATTTCCCAGCCCGCCGATCACCGTTACCACAAAGGCCTGGATGATAACAGCGGTTCCTATTCCAGGGGCTACAACCCGGACAGGGGTGCTCAGGGCCCCTCCGAGGGCTGCCAGGGCCGCGCCGAACATGAATACCGTTGTAAACAGCATGGGGATATTAACCCCTATGGCCCCGGCCATCTCCCTATCCGAGGCCGAGGCTCGCATGATCCTTCCCCACCACGTCCTCTCTAGGATGAGCCATAGCCCAATTGCCACGCCTATCCCTGCCCCGATGATAAAGAGATTGTAGATGGGAAAGGGCCTGCCGAAGAGGAGTACGGCGCCGGTGAAGAAGTCCGGCATGGGGGGAATCATGAATACGCCGCCCCATGTCATCTTCACGGCGTCGTCGAAGATGAGGATAAAGCCGAAGGTCAGAAGCAGCTGATAGGGAACGTCCAGGTGATAGATATGCCGCAGGAAGAACCGTTCCATCAACAAGCCAATGAAGGCTACCCCGACAAGGCTGAGAAGGATGGAAAGCCAAAAATTAATCCCCAGGAGCCCATAGAAGGTAAAGGCGAAATAGCCGCCCAGCATGAAAAGGCTCCCGTGGGCGAAATTCAGGATTCCCAGGACTCCAAATACGATGGTCAATCCAGCGGCGATAAGCCAGAGATACATGGCCAGGCTCAATCCCACGAGCCCCTGAAAAGCAAGATTTTCCATTGTCTTACGCTGCTCTTTCCCTTTTCCCTTATTCTAAGGGGGAGCCAGGTAGCTCCTGGCTCCCCTATGGCCTGTTACTCAATGGGTGGAAAGGGTGGCTTGCGATAGTAATCTTCGGCAGGTATCACCTTAAGATCCCCTAATATGGGCAGAGGATAAGCCGGGTCGTGGATGACCTTGCCAGCTGGAACGTTATAAACGGCCTGATGGTCCTCAGGCCTGAAGTACCGCTCACCCCCGGGGCATTTGATCCTCATTCCCTCTATGGCCTTGATCAGCTTCGCCGTTTCCAGGCTCTTGGTCTTCTCGATGGCTTTCTTGAATACGTAGATGGCCGAATAGGAGGTCTCCGCCGAATAGTTGGGGTACCTGGCCCACCTCTTGAGGTATCGTTCAACAAAGGCCTTGTTCTCTGGCGTATCGGGCCAGTTGTGGATATAACGGGCGGTAGCCCAGAGTTTCCCCTTGAATTTATCCTTTGCGACCTCCCGTGCCAATCCCTCTAACAAATCGACGGAGCCGCCCATGGCCTGCCACCATGCCTGGACCTGATCGAAAACCCCCAGGAGCAGTGCCTGCCTCAGGAGCATTACGCCCTCACCTGCCCACGGCGTGGAAAAGATCCCATCGGGCTTTTTGGCCATTACCGCCGAGAGGTGGGGCGAAAAGTCAGTGGTCCAGAAGGGCGCCCAGGCCTCAGCCACGAACTCCACATCGGGCCGATACTTCTTCAGGGTGGATTTAAAAAGGGTCCAGCACGTCCGCCCATACTCATAGTCGCAGTTGACGCCGGCCCATTTCTTAATTTCCGGGAAATCCTTGAAGACCAGCGCTGGAACGATGCTGTCTTGGTAGGTTGGGACGCTTATCCTAAAGATATGCTTAATTCCCTTTTCGTACACCAGCTGTTCGGTCAGCTTTTCCGTAGACGCGTGGCAGAAGATGTGGATCCGATCGAGCTCAGGCAGCACGGGGCCGAGCGCCATGCAGACGCCGCTGGAATCCACCCCGAAGAGAAGGTGTGCCCCCCAATCCTGAACCATATACCTGGCATTCTTAACGGCTACTGCCCCTTTTAACTCCGAATCCATGAACTTTAGCTCCAGCTTGCTCCCCAGTATGCCGCCCGCCGCGTTTATCTCATCAATTGCCAATGTAGACCCCATGATCATCTGGCGTCCATAATCAGCGTGGGCCCCAGAGGTCACTCCCTGTCCCCCAATTTTGATTACCTTGGGTAGCGGTCCGGGAATTGCCGAAGGCGCTATGGCAAAAATTACCAGCAAACACACGCCTAATAGTGCAATCAATTTTTTCATAAAACCCCCCTCCTTTCCTGTTTGGCCGTTCTTGGTTCATTATGTTTCTCTTTCAACCACCTCCTGTTTTAAAACTGATTTCCCCTTGCGTCATCACCTCCTTCAATCGAAATACTGTTTGCCCCGTTCTTTATAACAAAAACATCATATTGTCAAGAAAATTAGGAATAACAAGGGGTCAGGTCTTGAGGGCGCCAGGAGAAGCCTGGCTTGATGGGAAAGGAGGTAGCCGATGTCTCCTTAAAAGTCAAGAATGGAGTCCAGGGGGTGGA
>Ga0209427_10009245_pt1 | contig 11009 bp, 10 predicted proteins | sample DeeMarSWOR136_30_FD_187465 | JGI IMG/M metagenome (GOLD analysis project Ga0209427, IMG submission 187465) | Marine sediment microbial communities from White Oak River estuary, North Carolina - WOR-1-36_30 (SPAdes) (version 2) | ecosystem: Environmental > Aquatic > Marine > Intertidal zone >... | reverse complement strand
CGTCAATGATTACCCTGTCCTACTCAGCCTAAACATAGTTTACAAAACAAATTAATAAGCATACAACCGCTCAACATCAACGTGACAGAAACCGACTAGATACTTTCGGGAAAGCAATACCACAAAGCATCGTTTGCCTGACCGTTCCCCTTATCTTTTGACTTCACTTTTGGAAAACGTGAATTTCTCTGCCGATTTTATGTCTCTCTTCAGCCTCAACAAATGAAGTCATCGCCATTAGATTTTCAGGCACAACCACATCTTCAGCGAAAAGCCCTCTTTTAAACGGGTACACTCTTTGAAAGCCTATATCCCGAGCTTTTTCCTCAATTTCCATAGCAACAGGCTTCCCTGAACGCGTCTTAATGTAAGGCAATACCAGCACCAGCCGTCCACCGCTCTTCAGCACCTTATATGCTTCCTCCAACAAACCATGATACAAATGCTCCAGCTTCATAACAATTCTGATAGCGTATGACGTGGTAGGGACTTGACGCAGCGCAGGACCCAAATCAGGTTCTGTTGCGACGCAGTCAATCTGTTTCCACCCAACCTTCTGAGATAGCTTACGCACGTCTCCCTGAAGAACTCTGTATTCTGCGTTTTCCAGTGAATACTCAGCCTTGAGCCATTCCATGTTCCGACTAGTTGCCTCAACACACCACCTGTTAATATCAACGCCAATCACCTCAGCCTTAGATAACAGCGCCTCTTCGAGAATCGTGCCCACGCCACAAAACGGATCCACCAGCACTTTTCCCTCTGTGCAAGCAGCCAAGTTTACCATGATCCTTGCAAGCCTCGGAGGAATGGCGAAAATCTTGCGTTGGACAGGTTTACAAATATCACGCTTCTGGAACTCAAACGGGTTATGCACTGCTATCGTAGTGGCGACAAACGTCCGCTCTTTGCCCACGCAGAACAGTATCTCTGCTTTGTTTTCAACCAAGTTTTTCTTCAGAACTTCAACATGGCTCAGCTGAGGGTGCTTCCTCTCTTTAGAAAATCCCATAAATTTTGATTTCTTGCCATATCCCGCTAACTCACGTTTTACAGTGCTTCCAACAAATCTTTGTATGCTTCTGGAAACTGGGCGCAAAGACCTTTCTGCGCAGTACACGCTAACTCCAAAAAAAACCCGCTCAGACTCAGCCTTAAACATCTCTTCAACCAAACCACTGGCTACAATCTCCCTGCCAATTTGCGCCTGAGCCTCTTTGTCTTTCTGAAGAAACGCTCTTTTGCCAACTTCTGTTGAAAAGTTGGTCGCTGAAGCGCCGATTTTTATGGTACCACCTAAACCCTCAATAATTGAGAAGCCAACTTTCTCCTCAGTGCTGACCACAAAGAACTCATTTGAGACGGAGCACACAGCAAATTTGATTCTTCTAGCCTCAAAGAAAGAGGCAAGCTCCGCTAGCGACAGACACCAATTCTTTCCTGGAATAAACAGTTGAAATCTCATGCTCACACATGCTAAAACTGTTACTAAATATATAAGCAAATGACCCCGCAAGCTCAAAACGTCCCCGCAAAATTTACACAGAAAACTTGAAGAACCTACAAAATTAGGGCGGATATAGTTACAAATCGTTTAAATATACCAAACTGTTATGCTAAAAAAGGGATGCTTCATGCATGCAAGAAATTATCGTGCTGTAAAGGGGCAAGCTTACACGAGAAAAAAGTTTGCAAAGGGTTTTCCACCCCCTAAAATCGTAAAGTTCACAATGGGGGATGCTAAAGGAAACTTTGAGGTTGAAGCGAAACTCGTAGCATTAAAAAGAGCTCAAGTTCGCCATAGCGCATTGGAAGCAGCACGTGTGGCGACAAATCGTCTTCTAATGGATAAGTTAGTCAACAATTATCTAATGCAGATTCATCCATACCCACATATTATCCTAAGAGAAAACAAGATGATTTTTGGAGCTCATGCTGACCGGCTCCAGCAGGGTATGCGAAGGTCCTTTGGAAAAGCCATCGGTACAGCAGCCCGAATAGAACCCGACCAGACAATTATAACGGTTAAAGTGAAAGCCAATGCGGTTGAAACCGCTAAAGAATCCCTGAAACGAGGAAGCGCAAAACTACCTATCCCCTGCAAAATAACAGTTGAGAAAATACAATCTCCCAATGTAACCGACAAGGCGGAGATGGGAACTGCGTGAGCGAGACAAACCAAGCTCTCGTCCTATGGTTCGAAAATCTGAGAAACACTGACGTTCCGATTGTCGGCGGCAAAAACGCCAGTCTCGGCGAAATGATTAATGCTGGAATGCCCGTTCCTCCAGGCTTTGCCGTGACAGCTTACGCTTATGAACAGTTCATCAAGCAAACGGGAATAGCTAAGAAAATCTATCAAATAATCAAAGAAACCGTCACGGACCCAAATGATCCAAAACAATATGATTCCGCATCAAAAAAAATACGCTACATTGTCGAAAAAACTCCAATACCGCTAAAAATAGCAAACTCGATTAAGGCAGCCTATGAAGAACTTAATAAACGGTTCAATTTGAAGGATGTTTTTGTTGCTGTGCGCTCAAGTGCTACCGCAGAAGACTTGCCTGACGCTTCTTTTGCAGGTCAACAAGAGACCTACCTGAACGTGAAAGGTCCCGACGAACTTCTTGAAAAAGTTGTAAAGTGCTGGTCAAGCCTGTTTACGCCTCGTGCCATCTTTTACCGAAACGAAAAGGGCTTCGCCCACGAAAAAGTGTTCATAAGCGTTGGGGTCCAAAAGATGGTGAACTCCCGAGCCGCTGGGGTCATGTTCACAATAAACCCTGTGACGGGAGAAACGGACGAAATTGTGATCGAAGGCAATTACGGTTTAGGCGAAACTGTAGTGTCAGGTGCGGTGAATCCTGACGACTTTGTTGTCGATAAAAGCACCTTGAAAATTGAAGAAAGGCGTATCGCCAGGAAAACGGTTCAGTACATCCGTGACCCAAAAACGGGCAAAACGGTCCACTTAGAGGTGCCCAAAGAAAAGCAGAAAGAACCTTGTGTAAACGACGAGGAAATTATCAAACTCGCAAAACTAGCCCAGCTAATTGAGGCACATTACAAAAAAGCCATGGACATCGAATGGGCAATTGATGAAGATTTATCTTTTCCAAAAAACATATTTGTGGTTCAAGCTCGTCCAGAAACAGTTTGGAGCGCCAAATCTAAGGAAAAAATCGCCGAGGTTGAAGGAGAAAAGCCTGAAGAAAAACTTAGGGTTGTTCTAAAAGGAATCGCAGCTGGCAAGAGAGGCTACGGCTTAGGCGTAGCAAAGATTGTTTTTACTCCTGACGAAGCATCCGAAAAGATGCAGAAAGGTGATGTTCTCGTAACAGATATGACTAACCCTGATTTTGTCCCGTTCATGAAAATTGCCAGTGCAATAGTAACCGACAAGGGCGGAATTACATCTCACGCGGCCATCGTAAGCCGTGAACTCGCCATACCATGTGTTGTAGGAACCGAAACCGCAACCGAAGTTATGAAAACAGGTAAAGAATACACTGTTGACTCGAGAAACGGAATAATCTACGAAGGCATTTTACGCGAAGCTGCAGAGGAAACGATGGCGGCGGCAGCAGAGGCCATAATTGCTGCAGACCCAACACCTGTTACAGCAACAAAAATTTACATGAACCTCGGTGTTCCAGAAAAAATCGAAGACTACAAGAACCTGCCTTTCGAAGGGATCGGATTAATGCGCACCGAGTTCATTCTAGCCAGCGCGATAGGTGAACACCCCCTGCATTTTGTTGAAACTGGAGAGGGGCAAAAGTTCGTGGACAAGATGGCAGAAGGCGTAGCAACTGTGGCAAGAGCCATTCAACCCCGCCCTGTTGTGGTGCGTTTGAGTGATTTCAAAACCAATGAGTACAGAGATCTGAAAGGCGGCGACAAATACGAAATTAACGAAGAGAACCCGATGCTTGGTTGGAGAGGTTGCAGTCGCTACATTAGCAAGTGGTATCAAAACGCCTTCAGGCTTGAATGTCGAGCTATCAAGAAATGCCGTACCGAATGGGGTCTCAAAAACGTCTGGGTCATGCTTCCGATGGTGCGTACCCTTTGGGAAGCTGAAGCGGTTCTCGCGATAATGAAGGAAGAGAGTTTGGAGCGGTCACGTGACTTTAAGGTGTGGTTCATGGCGGAAACTCCTTCCATAGCTATAATGGCCGACGAGTTTTCCAAGATGGTTGACGGATTCTCCATAGGCTCCAACGACATGACTCAGGGCATTCTTATGATTGACAGAGACTCTGAACGGTTAGGTCAAATGGGGTACTTCGATGAAAGAGACCCTGCAGTGAAAAGGATAATTGCTCACCTTATCAAAGTGGCTCATGAGAACGGCTGCACCGTCTCAATATGTGGCGAAGGACCATCAAACCTACCAGACTTCGCAGAGTTCCTCGTCCGCGCTGGGATTGACAGTATATCCGTTAACAACGACGCTATTACAGCCACAAAAAAGCACGTTGCAAGCGTAGAACAGAAAATAATCCTTGAACGCTTAGCGGAGCAAGCTGCTATAGCAAAGGGATGTCCCCTTAAAAAACCAGTGCAAGACTGGGAATGGGCGCCATAAAATCAGAACTACAAGCAATGAAAATCTTGCCTTTCCATCTTTCTATTGCCGCTTCACACAAGGGCATCTTGTAGGTGCATCATTATGAAAGGCTTCGATTTCGAGGAAGAACGAATAAAACAGGAAATCGCCAAACTCGGCGCAAAACGCGTTCTGCTACAGCTGCCAGAAGGCTTAAAACCAGAGGGTTTACGCTTAGCCAAAACTATCGAAAAAACAGGTGTGCTTCCCATAATTTCGGCTGACCCATGTTACGGCGCATGCGACTTAGCGACTGCTGAGGCAGAACGCTTAGGAATAGACCTGATAGTGCACTTCGGGCATTCGAAACTGATTAAGCATGAGCAAGTTTCCACTGTTTACGTGGAAGCAAGGGCAACCATAAAAGTCGGCGCCGCCGTCGAGAAATCTGTCCCGTTGCTGAGCAAATATGGCAAAATAGGCTTAGCAACCACGGTGCAACATGTGCAGACACTTGATGAGGCTAGAGAAATTCTTGTGCGCCTTGGAAAGACAGTGGTGGTGGGCAACGCTGGAAGAGTGAATTACGCGGGACAGGTGGTCGGCTGCGACTACAGCAACGTCAGATCAGTAGCAAACGATGTTGAGGCTTTTCTCTTCATTGGCGGTGGGCGATTCCACGCGTTAGGAATAGCTCTTAGCACATCCAAACCCACGATAATCGTAGACCCCTACGAAAACATGGCTTACTCCATAGATGAAGAGGCGCAGACTGTCCTTAAACAACGGTGGGCTTGCATCGAAGAAGCGGGACATGCCAAAACCTTTGGCGTATTAGTCGGCTTGAAACTAGGGCAAAAGCGTTTCGATGAAGCCTTTAAAATCAAAGAAATAGCTGAAAAAAACGGAAGATCGGCTTTCCTCTTTGCAATTAAGGAAATCTTGCCAGAGACGCTGATGGAGTTTCCTTCTGTCGACGCGTATGTGAACACAGCTTGCCCACGGATAGCTCTCGACGCCCCCTCGAAATTCCTCAAACCCGTGTTAACCGTTAACGAATTTATGGTGATTTCAGGCGAAACTTCATGGGAAAACCTGCTGAAAAACGGCTTATTCGAAAACTAGAGTTGGAACTCTTTCTGTCGCAGATGGAGTCCCAACCTTCTCCCAAAGCGAGTCTTGAGCAGTATACAGTCTCAGAAGCCATTGCAGCAACAATGCTTTATGTAGCTGCCTATACAAATGGCAATATTATTGGCAAAACAGTTTTAGATTTAGGCTGCGGCACTGGTAGGCTCGCTCTAGCCGCTTCTTATTTGGGAGCGCGGTTCGTTGTAGGTGTTGACATCGATAAAACAGCGATAAAAACTGCCGCTAAAAACTCGGAAAAAGCAGTTTTCAAAACCAATGTTCAATGGGTAATCGGTGATATCAGCGGGATAACGGGCAGCTTTGATACTGTACTTCAGAATCCTCCCTTCGGCGTGCAAAAGCGAGCTGCCGACCGAAAGTTTTTGGAAAAAGCTTTGGAAGTTGGCAAAGTAGTTTATTCACTTCATAACCACCCATGTGCAGACAAACAATTGATACAAAGGCTCAAGGCAAACTCAGGAAGCATGCTACAGATTGCTCCTTCTCCCTTTATCGAGAAGTTTATCGAGCGCTACCACGGCGTGGTCAAGGCGGTTTACGCTATGCTTATGACTATTCCGCGCATGTTTGACTTCCACACTAAAATCAAACACGATTTTGTAGTTGACCTGTACATTATAAAGAAAAGCGGTTTATGAACGGGAGTTTTGTAGCGCTTTTTGAAGCCGCGTAATCAAAAGGTTTATTGAGAAGCATAGAAACTTAGGATATACCCATTCAGAGAACCCCTCTGTATCGCTTATATTTCACAATAAAGGGAAACAGCATGAATCAGAAAGCATATGGACATAAAAGCGGTAATTTAGTGTTGCCTGGAGAGCGCTTAGGTGTTATTGAAGAGTTCATTCCAGATTCTGGAACGTACGTGAAAGACGGTGCAATATACTCAAAGATTGTTGGTCGCGCGTTAATGGATCTGTTGAGCAAGCGCGTTTCTGTTTATCCATTAATTAGCGGTGCACCCGTTCCAAAAGTCTCGGCTATGGTCGTAGGGCAAGTTGGTAACGCTCAATCTGACAACGTTCTGGTTAGAATTTTCAAGATAGGCTCTAAGCGGCTTTCAGGTGTTTTCACAGGCATCCTCCATATTTCTGATGTGCAGGAGCGATACGTCAAGTCTATGAATGATGTGTGCAAGCCAGGTGACATAATACGGACTAAGGTTATAAGCAACAAGAACCAGCTTTCCCATCTTTCCACTAATGACAAAGGTCTAGGTGTAGTGTACGCTTTTTGTTCTCGCTGTTCAAATCTGCTGGAGCCAAAGCGGCATGAGATGAGGTGCCCGAAATGCGGTAACATTGAAAAGCGTAAAATCGCTTTGGATTATGGAAAAGAGGAGATATGAGCAAATTGAAAGTTAAAGTGTTAAAGAAAGGGGTTAATGAACTTAAAATAGAAGTTGAAGGTGTAGGACACGGTCTTTGTAACCTACTGCAGAAGAAGCTCTTGGAAGATGAGAGAGTGGATTTGGCTGGCTACGATGTGCCGCATCCCTTAGCGTCAAGCCCTGTGATTTATGTTAGGATGAACGGCGCTGCAAAACCTGAAGACGCGCTGATTAAGGCTGCGGAGAAAGCCCGCGAAATGAACAACGACTTCAGTAAAGAACTGAAGAAAGCTCTCAAAGCTTAAGACCCTTACTCGCTTTTCAAGCATAAATGCCGCACCTACTTTTTTGTGTTCAGCACCTCAGTAGGATACTTCAGTCTCCGAGCCCTGCGAAAACACGTTAAACTTATAACACGCCTACAAAATACTTAACATCCAAACCGTTAGGAAAAACAGTTTTGAACCGCAAAAGCTTTCGCGTGATAAAACCTGAAATCCGAGTTCTAGGTGTAGATGACGGCGCATTCACGCCACATGTGAAAGGTCAAGTTCCAGTCATCGGTGTGGTTTTCAGAGGGGGCTATTGGCTTGACGGCGTGATACATACCAAAATAGCAGTAGATGGTTTCGATGCCACAGATAGAATAGCATCCATGATAACCAGTTCATCTCATTATAAGCAGTTACGGGTGATAATGTTGAACGGCATAACGTTCGCTGGCTTTAATGTAGTGGATATTAAAGCGCTCAATTTGGCGACAAAATTGCCTGTTATAACGGTGACGCGTGAAAAACCTGACTTCGCAGATATCCACAAAGCGCTTCAAAAGCTGTCTAACAGTAAAGAGCGCTGGGCAGCAATTCTTAGCGCGGGAGAACCTGTTGAAGTCTCCACTAGAAACGAGAAAGCGAGAGTTTACGTGCAAACCGCTGGTGTCTCAGAAGAGGACGCCCAAAAAATCTTGAGATTGACCTCAACACGAAGTAATATTCCAGAAGCCCTGCGTGTTGCGCATCTTATTGCGTCTGGAATAAGCCTCCTATAGCCTTGGAATTGGAAAAAGTTTAAAAGAGACCACGCAAAGGGAATCAAAAACGGATAACGGAGTATCAAATCATGGAATTCTGTCCTAAGTGTGGTTCCCGCCTCGAGTTTAAAAAACCGAAGGCAGACAAAACGGCCTCCTTGATGCTTGTCTGTTCGAAATGTGGATATAAAAAGCAAGAGTCAGCTAAGAAGGTCGAACCCAAAATTGGCAAGGTAATTCAGCATAATCCTCAACAGTTTGTAGCCGTAATTGGCAAGGAAGAACAAAAACTCCGGACGCTACCTACAGTTCGAATCGAATGCCCAAAATGCGGAAACAACACTGCATATGTCTGGCAAGTCCAAACTCGTAGTGCTGATGAATCTTCAACTCAATTCCTGCGCTGCACAAAATGCAACTACACGTTCAGAGAGTATAGCTGACCTTTCGCTCTCTTCACAGGCATAGCGTTCCTAGCCGAAGGTTTTCTCAAGAATATTTTTATCTATGAGTATTACGCTTAAGTGCCTAAATTCTTAATAACATCTCTGTGTAGCATTAAGAGAGGAAAAAGGACATGTTTAAGCTTAAAGTATCTGAAGCTAAACTCTTGAGAGATATGATTGCTGCCATCTCCATTCTTGTAGACGAAGCCACTTTTAAAATCGAACCTGAAGGGTTGAAACTGCGCGCAATGGACCCTTCCCGTGTTGCCATGATCGATTTTGAATGGCCTAAAACAATCTTTGAAGAATACGTTTGCGAAGTGCCCTCTAAAATGTGCATAAACATAGGCGAGTTGTTAAAGCTGCTCAAGCGTGCTGGCAAGGATGAGGCAGTTGAGTTGTCTCTTGACGATAAAACTGGGCGTCTTCAGATCAAAATAACAGGAAAGTACAGTCGTAACTTCAACATGCCTACGCTTGAGGCATCTGAAGAAGAAGTTCCTACACCGAAAATAGCTTTCAATATAAAAGCTAAAACTACAACGCAAGGGCTGAGTCAGGCAATAGAGGACGCTCAACTGGTAAGCGACCACGTCCGAATAGAGGCGGATGCAGAGAAATTGATTCTAAACGCTTCCGGCGACTTAATGGGAGCAACAATAACGCTTCAAAAAGGAAGCGATGCTCTACTGGACTTGGAAACAAAAGAGAATTCAAAGGCGACTTTCAGCCTAAGCTACTTGTCCGAAATCATAAAGGCCGCATCAGCCACATCTGACATTGCCTCTCTTGAATTTTCAACAGATATGCCCGTGAGAATAGATTTTCAACAGATAAAAGAGGGAAAACTGACTTTCTTCCTCGCGCCAAGAATCGAAACCGAATAATGAGAATTTAACATGCAAATGTAAACGGTGAGATTCACTCAAAACGATTTGGCAAAATACCCCTTGTGTTGAAAAAACCGTAGCGTACATAAAAAAATAGGCTTGAAAATTGAAGAATTGGTAAATCATGAGATGGGGCAAAATCTAAACTTTGCTGAAGAACGAGTTAAAAACGCAATTCTATTTGTTTCCGTTGGAAAAAAACGCGGAAATTATGTGGAAATCCCCTCTTGCCCTTGCAATTATGTTAGCTATAGCTACCAAGAACTCCTTCATAAAGAAACGGTACGCTTTAGCTGAGGCAAAACACGCTTTCAGTCTTCACACGCAAATACCTTGGGCACTCAGTCTTTTGCAGTGTTATTAACTCTAGCTATAACTCTGCTTTTTGCGGTTTAAATACTTAAAAGAAACCCTTTGATTTCGCTGTCTGCAATTTTTATCTTGTTGCCTAGTTTTACAATGCCGTTTTTCCAAATTTGGAATCGGCCTTTCTTCTTTGAGTACGCATTACTCCCTCAGCAAAAAAGAGATATGAAAGTCACGATGCTCTGGCTGATCTTGATTATGGCGGTGCTTGCTTTCGGCGGAATTTCTTTTAATCCCTCGCAAATTCTGGACAGCTGGCAGAGAGTATAAAGGCTCTAATCGTTTCAATAATCGCATATTAGGCGGCTAACGGTTAAATTTGCGAGTGTAGAATCATCTAAGCGATAAAGGTAGGAGGAGATAGTGACTATGTCTTCTCGAGATTTCGTTTATGAAAAGTTTTCTTATTTCTACAGTGACCCATCCACGGTTATTCCTCCTCCCTCTTTGCTTGGTCAAAGGGAACTCGGTTTTCTTCTCTTCAAAGAACGAATTATGCTGCGGCACAAGGTTTTTGCAAGCATCAGAGATCTTAAGTTGTTTCTCGGCGAGGCGGTTCCTTCAGATGTTTACCGTTCTTGTGCTTATTACGAAAATCCCACAGCTGAGATGGATAAGAAGGGCTGGCTCGGCGCTGACCTCGTCTTTGACATAGACGCCGACCACATTCCCACTTCATGTAATAAACTCCATGATGAATGGACCTGCATCAACAGCGAGTGCGGTTTCAGCGGGAAAGGCGTTACTCCTGAATCGTGTCCCATCTGTGGCGGTCGAAAGTTCGACATCAAAACTTGGCCTTGTGAACTCTGTTTGGAATCCGCCAAACAAGAAACTGCCAAGCTGATCGATATGCTGGAAAAGGATTTTGGCTTTTCTGATAAAGAGATGGGCGTGTTTTTTTCTGGTCATCGTGGATATCACGTTCATGTTGAGAATAAAGCCGTTAAGACGCTGGATGCTATTGCTCGGAAAGAAATCGTTGATTACATTTCTGGGTTGGGTTTAACCATATCAGGTGGGAAAGCACGCGGAAGGTCTGGGAAGAAGCGTGCTTCTCACGATTTTAGTTTGCATGATTTCGGTTGGAATAAGCGCCTGAAACTGGGGCTTCAAGTTTTTCTTCTTAATGCCACAAAAGAGGACTTGAAAAACGCTGGGATTAAAGGAAAAGCCGCTGCAGCATTTGAGAACAAAGAGTTGATTCTGAAACGTTGTGTGGAAGAAGGTCGATGGGATA
>Ga0209427_10009243_pt1 | contig 11009 bp, 8 predicted proteins | sample DeeMarSWOR136_30_FD_187465 | JGI IMG/M metagenome (GOLD analysis project Ga0209427, IMG submission 187465) | Marine sediment microbial communities from White Oak River estuary, North Carolina - WOR-1-36_30 (SPAdes) (version 2) | ecosystem: Environmental > Aquatic > Marine > Intertidal zone >... | reverse complement strand
CCAAATGCGACCACATACGGGCCAATCGGGGATATGTATATTCCAACTGGGCCAATTCGACCTGGAGCTTGGCCTGTTTGGTCTTTGCTCTGGTGGCGAATATGTCCAAAATCAGCTCGCTGCGGTCGAGAACCTTGGCTTCGATAATCTTCTCAAGCTCCCGAATCTGGCCCGGCGAGAGGTCATTATCAAATATCACGACATCGGCTTTAGACTGCCGTACCCGGGCTCGGAGCTGCTCGGCTTTTCCCTTACCTATGTATGTGGAAGGATTTATGGTGCGGATCCTTTGCTGAAACCTGTCCACGACCACGGCCCCGGCACTTTCAGCCAGAGCCGCCAGCTCAGCCAAATCGTCGCCGCCATCGGGGACCGCGGCGACCAGGATGGCCCGCTCTTTTCTGACTCTTAGCGTCTGACGCAATTTCTCCAACTAAAAAATACCTCCAAAATCGCCCTTGTATTTTAACATATTTGGTCACGCAACTCAAGAGAAGGCAAGAATTTGGCGAATTTAATGCCTTTTGGGCTGATTCTTGATAATATCGGACGAAAACGGAAGTTCTGGGGTAAAAATGGTCTGTGAACATTTTTTTGGCTTGAAAGATCGCAAAATCTGCTTTAGAGTAATGGCGTGCATCATTTTTGACGAACTAAAGGTATCGTGATGTTTTGCGGTCGGTTGCAGTATTAAGGAGCATAGGAAGGTTCATTTTTATATGTTGAAAGTTAAGTCGCGGGCAGGCGAATCAGTACAGCAAATGATCCGGCGCTTCAAGAAGATGTGCGAAAAAGAAGGTCTGATCAGAGATATGAAACGCAACGCCTACTATGAGAAACCCTCGGAAAAGAACCGCCGGCGCATGCGCAAAGCCCGGCGAAATGTAAGCATGATCCGCTGATACGTTATTGGCTGTCAAAGCCGAATAGCGTGAGAGTATTTCCTCCCATAATTTCTGCTTTTTCTGGCTTAGTGACCTCTCCATCCAGCAGCCCACCGTACGTAGCCACACATGCATGCATCAGGGCGAAGGGGCTCTCGCAGCCCAAACAGATGCGTTCTGCGTCGAGGGTCTTGATTGCGTCGAGGACGGACGTGTAATCCGCGTGGCTGCCGATCAGGCTCACGTTGGCGCGCTGCCGGGCCAATTCGATGGCTGTTTTGCTTATATCCGGCGCGTGCGGCAGTGGCGCGCGAATTCGGATGCCGCCCTTCGAGACTTGATTGAGCTGTCTCCTGTAAACGGTAACATCTCCATTTCTGGCTGAAGAAAGACGTACGTTAACGGTTTCTTCGATTTCTTGCCAGCACCTCCTGCAGTTGAGAAATCCCCGCCTGCGTGCATTTGGTATTGCTGGTATCGACTTGTATCAGTTTCGTTAAAACCTTAAGGTGTTCGAGGCCCGCATCGGAGATATTCGTATCGTTTATATACAGGCGCAACAGCTCCTGCAATTGGTTGAGATTCTTTAAGCCCGCATCGGTAATCTGCGTATCGCTAAGACACAAATCCTGCAGGCCTTTCATTTCGCCGATGTAGGCCAGTCCCGTATCGCTGATGCCGCTGTGGCCCACGTCCAGCTCGATCAGGCTTCTCAATTCTCTAATTTGCTTGGCCCCCGCATCGGTAATCGGAGTATGATGCAGCCATAAGGTCTTCAGGCTCGTCATATGTTTTAAGTGTATCAGGCCCCGGCCGCTTATTTTCGTCGAGCGTAAGTCCAATATCGCAAGGCCGTTTAGGTCCTTCAAAAAATCTAATTCCGCATCGCTGACTCTGGAGTCCATAAGGCACACTGTTAACGAGGGGGATTCCGGATTTTGCGTGTCAATCTGAACGGAACCGCCCAGCTCTTTGACCTTCGCGATCGCCGTTTTCTGGGGCTCGTGCCGCACCTGATGGTTGCATCCCGGCCCGCTCAGGATTACAAATACGATTGAAACAGTAACGATGATTTTATAACGCAATCGGATGTGCATGGTATTTTATTCCTAATAGCCTTGTAGCCAGAAAGTGTGCTGTGCACACGCTACGTGTTTTTTAGTTCATTCCGAAATCATCTACGAACCGTGAATCCTCAGTACATTCGGATTCCTTAACGCCGAGTTCCTCCATCACAATTTGTTCTACCAGAACAGGCACTTGCTCACGAGTCGATTTGACTGGATCCGACGTGATGGCATAGGGAATCGCATCGCGGACGGACTTGAATCGTGATGGAATGCGAACCTTGCATGGGCGGGTGAGCTTAGTGGCGATGTGTGCAAACACGGCAGCAAGGACCGCGCCCGCAATAAAACCAATCTCGATACCCAGGAGAGACCGTATCGCTGCATAAACTGTTATACTTGTCATACTGAAGATGGCTAATGTGACTGCGATGAGAAGTGGTGACATCCACAAAGGGCGTGCCAGTCTCGGCCAGCTTCGACCGGGGATGGCGACCCCGAGTTGTCCCCATATCTCTTTTTCCTGTAATTTCCCAATGAAATCTCCAAATCGCGTATCAGGTGTTATCGATTTTCTCTCAGGGTTGAACATATTTAGTAACGCTTTTCGGAGAATATACAAGGCCCGCTGGCTCTGGCATATATGTTCGTCTGTAGCCTTTAGCTTTGAGAAGATCACATCTCCAATCATGCGTGGAGTTACAGACTCAACAACTTCGTCATCCTTCAGCTCAACACCGAAGGCTTCCTCCAAGTCCATCACGACTTCGACGCCCTGAAGTCCCATAGTTATTATCCGTTTTCAACAACCCGGGCTTTCTACCCAACATTTATGCTTTTCTGCAACATAAACGTACTGCACTGCTGAGCAGATCATGAGCATCTCACGGTGGTATCTTTGATGAATCAATCTCCATTTGTGTGTTGTTTCCTTTCTTGTAAGATAACACTCGAAATCAGCGGTTTTTGGAGCGGCGAAGCTATGGTAAAATCCGCTCGCTTGCCTTTTTTATAAGTTAATTATATTTGAAGTGCCCTGTTATTTTCCAGGCAAATAGAACGTCCTCTAATTTTGGTCCCGACCCTATATTATGCACCGCCAGATATCTTTTAGCACTATCGTTTCTCTTTGTTGATACTATACCAATATGGGTTACCCCCCGAGATAAATTCCATGTTATGATATCTCCAGGCTGATAATCTCCCGGCTCTCTTGATATTGCAAGTGTATGCCCATGCCTTTTGAAAAACACCATAAGGTTAGGTACTCGCCTATGGTCTATATTAGGATCGGCCTTTCTTAGGCCCCAGATTTGAGGGTACGCATCGAAGTTCTTTTTCATATCCTCATGGACCTTCACCTGTAAATCAATACCAACCTTACGATATGCTCGTATTATCACATCTGTACATACACCTTTATCTGCCGGTACATCACCGCCGGGATAATCTAATTTGAAATAAGAAGGGTCATAAGTAATAGAATGTAAAGCTCTTTCTTCGGCCGCTTTCGCAAGTTGAGCAAAAAAAGTATCATTCCCGTCTGAAACTCGCTCTGATGGTTCTGATAGGTATTCAACTTGATAATTTTTAATAAATTCATGCCTTTTCTTATATTGTAAGATTCTATTGAGAGCTAAAAAAACAGCTATCAACACTAACGCGAAAATAATAATCAGTATTTTTCTGAACATTCTCTTTTTCTAAACTACTGATTATATGGTTTCCGTATAAGAACTAACATGCGTTTCACTGTTCGTATAGCACGCGTTTTTCCTCAACATGCAAAGGCGTCTATGGTACAGGCATGTCATTCCTGAACCGCAAATCCAAGATGCCTCGCTTGCTCGCTGGTTAATGCGAAACTTACACTATGGAAGCGGGATAGTCAAGACAAATTGCGCGTCGCTCCTATCTTTCGGCCAGGCTCAGGGCACGGGTCACATTGGCGAGAAAGTCCTATAATCTTCTCGTAAATATTTGGTTTTTATTTCAGATAACTTTTGTTGACACCACCTATCGCTCGTGCTATAAAGCGGAGGTCTGTTATATTTACGGGGAAAGAGAAATGACGGACTCTAAACGGATTGTGGTTGTTTCATCTTCGGTCTTGCTGTTCCTTTTCAGCAGCGCCTTCGGCGCACAGGACGTCGCAATTCGAGGCGGAACTATACTTACCATGCGTGATGTCCCTATCGAGGACGGCACCATCCTTATCAAGGATGGAAAAATTGAAGCACTCGGGCAGGACGTCGTTATCCCTGCGGATGTTCGGGTCATTGATGCAAAGGACAAATTTGTCATACCGGGCCTGATTGACGCTCAATCCCGGCTGTTTGTGATGGACAGTGAGCTAAACGAAGCCGGCTCTGTCGCGCCCGAACTGAATATCCTCGATGCGCTCGATCCGTTCATCAAGGGACATCAGGAGGTGTCTGCACAAGGTGTCACCGCCGTATATGTCGCACCGGGCAGTCATAGTCTGATCGGCGGCAGAGGCGCGGTTCTGAAACTGAACGGCTCTAAAGACGTCAATCGGATGCTTTTGAAAGCCGATGTTTCTGTGAAGGCCGTCATTGGGACCTCTTCCAATAACGAATCCTCATCGCTGGCTCGCCTGGAGCATTATTCGTCTATTCGTGAAGCGTTGCTTGCGACGAAAGTGTACGTGCAGAAAAAGGAAAAGTACGACCGGGATCTGGCTGAATATAAGAGGAAAAAGGCGGAGTACGACAAGAAGGATGCTGGAAGCCAAGCAGACAAAAAGGACAGGCCGAAAAGGCCGGCGAAGTTCAAAACAGACCCCACTTATGAAATCCTTGCCAAGGTCCTCGAGAAAAAGATTCCGCTCCAAATAGAGGCTCATCGAGTCGCTGATATCCTGAATGCCTTGCGTTTGGCAGATGAATTTGGCTTTTCTCTGATTCTGGATAAATGTACCGAAGGCTATCGGATAGCCGACGAGATTGCCCGGAGTAAGGTTCCGGTTGTCGTCGGTCCCGTCTCGACCTCTTTCATCGACATGCCAAGATTGGAGTATCGTCACCATGACCTGCGCAATGCTGCCATCTTGTCACAGAAAGGCATAAGGTTGGCACTGGGCGTATCGGGTCGAGCCGGCATAAGTTCGAAATTCATCACGTTGGCAGCCGCGATGGCCGTAGCGAACGGCATGGATAAAGACGCCACGTTGCGGGCCATCACCTTGACGCCTGCCGAGATACTCGGCGTCGCAGACCGAATCGGCAGCCTCGAGGTGGGTAAAGACGCCGACATCGTGATACTGAGCGGCCCTCCTTTGGATACACTCACCCAGGTCGAGACGGTTCTGGTAGAAGGCGAAATCGTCTTTGAAAGGAAAACGCAGCGGTGAAAAAGAGAATATTCTTGAGCTTATGGATTACACTCAGCGCTTTTTGTCATTCCGCGACGGCGGGCGATCGGGCGCAAAACTTTGCCATTCGCGCAGGCAAGATTTGGACGGTCACAGACGGTGTCATCACAGACGGCGTTATCATCGTAAGGAACGGCAAGATTCAGGCTGTCCGAAACAAGCCGGATGTTCCGGCCAAAGTCAAGGTTTTGGACATGTCGGACAAGCACGTTATGCCGGGTATGATAGACGCCCACTGTCATATTGGCTTGTCACTGAACATTCTCGCCGAAATGGATGAGACGGTCTTAGCGGTCGCGCCGGATATGCAAATCCTTGATGCCTTCAACCCGCTGGCGGACGATGTCAAGAAGGCACTTCGCTCGGGCGTGATCACAGTCTTGCTGGCGCCGGGCAATAAGAACCCCATCGCCGGTCAAACGGCCGTCGTGAAATTGTATGCGAACAAAACAAGGGACTGGGTATTGAGACGCAACGCCGGGGTGAAGTTTTCGTTAAGGGATGAGGCCCTGATGTTTGACCGGCAGCCGACATCCCGAGCCGGCCTGATGGTGTTGGTCAGGGAGCGGCTCAATGAAGGAAAGGCTCACAAGGCGGAAGAATTCGATCCGGCGGGTGAAGTTCTAAAACGCGTGGTAGATGCGGACTTGCCGGCCTATATGTGTGCATACACCGTTGACGAGATCGCTTCTGCTATGACTATCATCGACGAATACGGATTAAATGCGGTACTCGTCGGAGCCGAGCAAGGCGACGAAGTGGTGGATATGATTGCCGAGCGAAAACTGCCGGTCATCTACGGCCCACTCCTTCTTTTCAGCAAGGACAAGGACCTCAGACGCGCCGGCACAATGGCGAAAAACGGGGTCAAGCTCGCCTTTGCATCCGCCGCCCCTAAGACCACTTTGAATGATTTAAGAACCTCGGCCATACTTGCCACAAGATATGGACTCAGTCCGGAAGTGGCATTGAAAAGCTTGACCATCAATCCCGCGGAAATTCTCGGCATCGCCGACCGTGTGGGAAGCATCCAAAAAGGCAGAGATGCAGATCTGGTGATCTTAAATGGTGACCCGCTCCAACTGACGTCCGGCGTTGAAATGGTCATTGTCAACGGCAATATTGTGTATCAAAGGCAGGAAGAATGAAAGGTTGTGCCATTTTATTGACTTTTCTGCTGCTTGTGCCGGTATCTGCAGCGCGAGGCCAGGCGGATGTCACGGCGATCAAAGCAGGAAAGATTCTGACGATATCGGGCGATCCCATCGCGGACGGGGTCATCCTGATCAAGAACGGAAAAATTGCGGATATCGGGACGGAGATTGAGATTCCCGAAGATGCCTCTGTGATGGATGCCGGCCAAAACGTCGTCATGCCGGGGCTTGTTGATGCACGGGCCGTTCCGCCGGTCCGCGGAGACCTCAACGAGCAGTCCAGCGAGATGACGCCGGCACTTCGGATTTCAAGCGCGCTTGACCCGCAGAGCAAGGCTCTAAAACGTCTGGTTCAGACCGGAGTGACAACGTTACTGATATCTCCGGGTCCGCGGAATGTCATCGGCGGTCTGGGCGTTGTCGTCAAGCCCACAGGCAAAATTCCGCAAGAAATGGTCGTCAAGGACGATGCCGCCCTGACCATCGTCATGGATTTGGATTCGGCCTATGGCAATCTCGTCCCGTGGTATCGATCGCCCAATAACTTTTATTATCGCCGACCGACGACACGCATGGCGATCATCTGGATGCTGCGAAAGAGTTTCTTCGATGCCCGGCAGTACGCGACATCCAAGCAAGAGCAGGACGCCGCGCTGGGGATATTGTCCTCCGCATTAGAGGATGAAATTCCCATCCACGTTAATGTCCGACGCGCGATCAATATCCGTACCATCCTGAAAATTGCAGATCAATATGGCTTGCAGCTTATTCTCGATGAATGCACGGAGGGCTACAAAGTCGCCGACAAGTTGGCTCGAAAGAACGTCCCGGTCGTGCTCGGACCTTTCTATTACTATCCGCGAAGTTCAGGCCAAATGCGTGAGGGCAGAAAAGTCAACTGGAACAATGCAGGACTCTTAGCGAGCGCCGGGGTCAAAGTGGCCCTTGCCTCAGGTGAGCGGCCTGAATCAATCGACCTTCTGACCGCGGCGACCTTCGCGGTGAGACATGGCATGCAACGCGATGAGGCACTGAAAGCCGTCACCATAACGCCTGCCGAAATACTGCGCGTTGCTGACAAAGTGGGGAGTCTTGAAAAAGGAAAGGATGCGGACATCTTGATTCTGAGCGGCGACCCGCTGAATGTGACAACACGTATCGAAAAAGTCATTTTGAACGGCAAGACTGTCTATACAGCAGACTGAGGAGAGAAGTAATGAAATCCAGGTCGTCTATCGCCTTTGTTTCGATGCTTCTGACATCATTTGTCCTGAGCCCATTAGCTCATGCAGCCCCGGTTCGCAAAAAACTCGCCATCAAGGCAGGTAGGATTATCACCATAGCCGGAGCAGATATCAAGAACGGCGTTATCTTGACAGAAGATGGTATGATCAAGGCCGTTGGAACCGATGTGGAGATTCCCTGGGATGCCTTTGTCATTGAAGCCAAGGACCAGGTGGTCATGCCCGGCTTTGTACTGGCTCACACATCAAGCGGCTTGGACAGGGCAAATGAGAACGTGCCCGAGGTGCCTTTTCTTTCGACCTTCGATTCCATCGACCCGATCAGCACTTTCTTTGAGGACTCGCTGCGCGACGGGGTCGTTGCAATGCTTGTGCTTCCCGGCAACGACACGCTGCTCGGCGGAACGGGAACCGTCGTCAAACCTCATGGACGAACCGTTGAAGCGATGCTCATCGAACGTGATACGGGCTTGAAAATCTCGCTTCGACCGACCAGAAACACGAGTCGCATGGGACACATGCAGCGGTTCAGACGGTATATGTCCGACCTGAAAGAGTACCTCGAAGAGTACGAACAGCGAAAGGCCGATGCGAAGGAAGAGAAAAAACCCTTCGATGAAGAAATTGACCCGCGCAAACAGCCGATGATCGACCTTTTGAATCAACGGCTCACGGCGTTTGTCTATTGTGACAGAGCCGCTGACGTACCCAAAGCCATTGATATCCAGAAGACCGACAAGCTAAACACCGTTCTGGTGTTGAGCCCCGATTGTTATAAAGCCGTTGGCCTGGTTGCTAAGAGCAAGCTGCCCGTCATTTTGGACCCCGAGCTTATCGTCTGGGAGACCAACGAAGAGACAAATGAAGAGGAGATGAAGGTCATCCCGATGATTTTCCATCAAGCCGGCGTGAAGTTCGCTCTCCAAACCGATACCTCGCAATATGGCAGACGGTATCTCTGGTACCAGGCCGCAACGGCAGTCAAGCACGGGATGAAGCGAACAGAGGCCCTGAAATCCATCACGCTCTATCCGGCACAATTCATCGGCGTCGATGACCGCCTGGGAAGCATTGAGGCAGGGAAGGAGGCAACCGTGATCTTCCTCACGGGTGACCCCTTTGATGCCCAAACCTGGGTAGACCAGGTAATGATTGCCGGCCAGATCGTCTATGAAAGAGAAAAGGATGAGCGCTTAAAAAAGCTCTTGGAAGAACCGGAAGCAATTCCAACGCCGGAGGACACCGATTGAAGATAACCCTCATAAGGGCCGAATCGTATGACAAACAAGGGCGAGCTTTAGCTATGAATATACGCTGTAAATATTTTAGTGGCCGACGGAAATTCTGCATTACCGCGATTTCAATCCTCGTCAGCATGATGACGGCGCCCACCGTCGCAGCCCATGAGACATCCGTAGTGGCTATTAAAGCGGGCACAATCTATCCGGTAACGTCTGCGCCCATTCGGGACGGCATCGTGCTCGTTCGCGATGGCAAGATAGAAGGCGTGGGTCAGGACCTGGAAATACCCGAAGGTGCGCAAGTCATTGATGCAACGGGTCGGGTCGTCATTCCCGGGCTGATCGATGCCTTTACAACGCTTGCAGAGCGAGAGCGAGACGACGAAGAGTCGGTGACGCCGGACATTCGAGCTAAAGATGCCTTTGACTTCTACGGCAAATATCGACGCATTCTGGCAGGCGGCGTGACAACGGTTTATGTTTCACCGGGCCAGAGGCGGTTGATTAGTGGATTGGGCGCCGTCGTCAAGCTCGCCGGGGATTCTATTGCCGAGCGCTGCCTCGAAGATACAGCAGCGCTTCGTGTCACCATCGGGGAATTGCCCAAGGACCCACCGCCGATCTGGAGACCCCCCATCCCCCCGGACCCGTGCAATCCCCTCTTGCCGGAAGAGAAGCAGCTACCCACAACGCGTATGGCCGAGCTGGCTGTACTGCGAAAGGTCTTCGGTGAAGCCCAATGGTACTTGAATCAACGTTCACAAACAGCCGATTTGAAGATACAGGTATTGCTGCCGGTCTTGAAACGCCAACTGCCTGTCCGTATCAACTGTCACAATGCCCAGGATATCCGCAACGCCATCATCTTTGGTCAGACATTCAAGCTAAGACTCATCATAGAAGGGGCTACCGAAGCGTACAAAGTCATCAATGAGATCAAATGGAGCAACTCGCCCGTTGTCGTGGCCAGCAGCTTTGAGCCAGGTCGAAACGTGTCGGAGGACTACACGCGGGATATCATGCTCGGACGTGTCAATCCCGCAAATCCAAGTCTTTTGGCCCAAGCCGGCGTCAAATTCGCACTGACCTCGCCCACGGATGAGACTATCTGCGACCTGCAGTTCATTGCGGGCTGTGCTGTCAGTCGGGGATTGTCACCGCAGGAAGCGCTCAAAGCGATTACCATAACACCCGCCGAAATCCTCGGGATCGCCGACCGCACAGGAAGCATCGAGGAAGGCAAAGACGCCGACCTGGTCATTCTCACCGCAGAGCCTTTTGACGTCCGATCGGTTGTGGACAAGACACTTATCAATGGCAAGGTGGTTTATGCCCGTTCAGCGCCGGACGAAGAATCGGCAGAAAAAACGCCCATCACTGCCATTCGAGCGGGCAAGATTCTGACGGCAAGCCGCGGGCGAATCAACGATGGTCTTATCCTCATCAAAGGTGACAAGATCGCTTACGTAGGTGAGCGAAAGGACATCCCGGAACAGGCCACTGTGATCGACGCTGCCCAAAACGTTGTGATTCCCGGCCTGATCGATATCCATTCTCACATCGGGCTGCATTCGGACAGCGAGCCGGTCAAAATGAATCCTGCCGTGCCGACGAGCGGGCCCGGTTCCGCCAATGTGCGCCTGGTCAGCATCGCCAATGCCATTGCGCCGGATGACGAAGGCTTCCGGGACGTGCTGCGCTCTGGAGTCACGTCGGTGCTGTTGGCTCCGGAGACCGGCGGGCTGGTCAGCGGAAATGCCGCGCTCATCAAGCTCGCGGGCGACCGGGTGCAGGATATGATGGTCAAAGAATACGCGGCGGTCAAGTTCTCAATGCTTGGCGCACGAGCAAAAATGGCGCGGATCTGGGAGGCGCGCGAGCTGCTCAAAAGAGCGAAAGAATATGCCGAAAGATGGGATCAGTATGAACGCAGGCAGAAGGAGTACGAGCGCCGCCGACAGTACAAAAAAGACAATGAGTCTGATGAAAAGGCCCCGATCGACGAACCTGTCCGGCCGGACCGTG
>Ga0209427_10009242_pt1 | contig 11010 bp, 11 predicted proteins | sample DeeMarSWOR136_30_FD_187465 | JGI IMG/M metagenome (GOLD analysis project Ga0209427, IMG submission 187465) | Marine sediment microbial communities from White Oak River estuary, North Carolina - WOR-1-36_30 (SPAdes) (version 2) | ecosystem: Environmental > Aquatic > Marine > Intertidal zone >... | reverse complement strand
TTCCTTATAATGTTTCCAGTGATAGTATTACCCTCGTTACGAATTTCTATACCTGCATAATGCCGAACCCAATCCTCTCCAGAGTTCTGAATAGTAAATCCACTGATTGTCACCTCGGTTCCCTTATAATTTATATGAACCACAGAGCCAAATCCTCCACCATCAATAATAGTAGTCTCCTTATTTTCACCAATTAGACTTATTCTGGATTTATTAATAACAACATTTTCATAATAAATCCCATCATAGACAAAAACAGTATCACCATCTGATGAATTATCTATTGCATCCTGAATCTTTGTGTAATTACCAGGTCCACTTCCACCAACATAAAGTATGTTACCATTTTTACTCTGAGAGGTTTTATTAACCGAAACTGAAACAACTGATGGAATCAACAACAATATGATTATTATTCCAATCAGCAACTTCCTCATACACTTTCCTCCATTTTATCAATTTCTTATAGTATTTAAAGTATATAAAACTTATATACAAATATGTTACAAACTGAATATATAGCTAAACAGATTCCATACTGATATTACTATAACCTGCAGGTTGCTCAGGAAAAAGCATATTGTATTTATTTAATACCTGGAGAATCTTTTCATATAATTTCCTTGAAAGCCTAAAATTAGCCCACCATTTACCCTCAGTGTCTAACTCTTTATATGTTTCTTTTTCCTCCTCCTCTTCATCATCAAGCCCTGTAAAACTTATTTTAGTTTTATCCTTCTTTGTTTTTTTATTCCAAATCTTATCATGCTCTGGCCAATAGTATTCTTTCCTCCATTTATCAACATCAGTTTTTATTAATGCCTCTCCATAATCCACCAGGCTAAGATAAAGTGCATCAACAGTATGAACAACAGTTCTTGGCCCTGCTAATGCCCATTCTTTTCTCTCTGATGATGTATCAATATTTGCTACCTGTGATATTGCCTTCCTGCATTCCTCAATTCCCTTAAGCCAAATAGCCCTAATGCTTACATACTCAGATGGCAACTCTTTATCCTCTATCATGATAAATCACCCTTTGCACTAAACTTATAAGATCCTTGCTTTGGTTTTTCAATACTCTCTGCAGAAATATGAATTGCCTCACTGCAAGCCTGTGGAAAAAGATACAAAAGTTTATCATACAAAAACTGCCAGAGCACAGATATATCAACAACGATTTCTACCTTTTCAGGCCTATTAGTTCTCAATTTAATCTTACTTGTTTTAACATCTGCCATTCTTTGAGCCATATTCTGAGCACTTGCAAATATAAACCATCCATTATTTTTCACAAAATACACTGGATCTGATGCACCTTGAGATAAAAGAGCTTTTGAAATTGTTTCAAAAAACTGTTTTCTTTCAGTATATTCAAGTGCTCTGTTTTCACTTATCAACAGTTTAAGTTTCTCTTTAAGTTTATCTTGATACTTAAGTGCATCTTCAAGTGTAAGCCTTACTTGTTTTCCTTGTTCAGGTTTAGATCTCATTTCCATGTGCCTCCCATTGATACTTTCTGCATGGTGGATATATATCACAAAACTGAGTTTTACCAAAACGCCCTGATGCCTCAATATATCCTTCATTACCATACTTTGAGTTTTCTATAAGGTTATCAAGTGCACCTTGATCCAACCTGCTTTCTTTCCCTGTTTTTGCACCTGGAAGAAAAACCCTTATCATAATCTTAGTTCTTATCCTATGATCAACATCAGGGAGTGCTTGAGTATTAGTATGAATGTTAAGCATGCATTTCCTTACCTCTTTAAGATCTATGCTAAATCTACCAATTTGTTTGAAGAGTGCACCACTTGTAAAAGCAGGGCTAATCTCTGAAAGTTCATCTATGAACACATGCACCCATTCACCAATGGATCTGAGAAAGTGTATGAAATCCATCCAGATGTTACGCTTACCAAAGAAAACACAGTTAAGTTTTCCAGGAATTGCTTTATCGTATAGATATTCAAAACTATTGAAATATGTAAGCTTTGGATATATCTGTTTTAATCTTTGTTTCCTATCATGAAATGTAACATTACTATACTGTTGCACCATGATATGATGTTTATCCACCCCTATTCTAAGGCTCTGAATTGGTGCATAATATGTATTACTCCAGAATATCTTTTCATTTGGGTATTTCTTAATGGTATAATCTACAAAGCTAAGCATTACACTTGTTTTTGCTGATCCCATTCCTCCAGTTATCAAACTTAGTAAGCCACCACTATCAAAATCATGAACATGGCATCTCTTGAGTAATCTTTCAGCAAATATTTCACTTTTTGATAGATCATCTTCAAACTCTTCATTATTTTCATCAAAACTCATGATTTTTCACCTCAAAAATTGGAATTTTCAAAAGAAAATAAGAATTGGTTGGGTGTGTGTGCCTCCCTTTTAACAAAATAATGTTGCAAAATGGAATTATATACAGTATCTCTCAAAAATCTATAGATATTCACCTTATTTTCCCTCCTTTATGAGCTCTTTCAGTATTTTCATTGATTTCCCTGAAATATATTCAATATTTTCCTGTGGATCATCACTGCTCAATGAAATACTATAAACAGCACCATTTATGCTTACTGTTCTCTTGAATGCCTCACTGCTTTTATTATAATGAACATGATGCACTACAGCCTCAGAATTATACTCTTTATTTTTATCAATCATTTTTTACCTCCAGTGAGATTAAGATAACGAAATTCTTTCTCACATTCTTCACTACAAAAAAATCCTTCACATTCTTTTCCACATAATCCACATTTCATAATATAGGCCTCCTATCAACTAAATTAAAAATATTTGAATCTAGAAAAATCAATAATTTAATTTGTTCAAAAAAAGAAAAAGAGAAGGAAAAACTATAGTTTTCCTCCATATCATTTTTTAATGAATTTTGTGGGGAAATTCTATTTAAACCTTCTTTATATTTCGGTTGATATTAGTGAGAAAGAATGGATTCATTTCTTAAAGAAGAATTAGATATAAAATACTTTCATAAAAATGGATTTATTAGAAAAAAATGCCCTTCATGCGGTGCTTTTTATTGGACATTAGATAAAAATTCTAAATTATGTGGTGATCAACCATGTGTAAAATTTAGTTTTATAAAAAATCCTTTAGGGAAAAAACCTTTTTCTCTTTCAGAAATTAGAGAAAGTTTTTTATCCTTTTTTGAAAAAAATAATCATTTAAGAATATCCTATCCTGAAACAGGGCCGCGCTGTCCTGTAGTTGCAAGATGGCGAACAGACATTTATCTAACAATTGCTTCAATTGCTGATTTTCAACCACATGTAACTTCGGGGGAAGTACCTCCACCTGCAAATCCATTGGTTATATCCCAACCATGCATAAGACTTAATGATCTAGAGGAAGTAGGTGTTAGCGGTCGTCATTTAACCATATTTGAAATGATGGGACATCATGCATTTAATAAAAACATAGATGAGATTTATTTTAAAGAAGAAACAGTAAGACTTTGTAATGAATATTTTGTAAAAAATATTGGTATTCCAAAAAAATCTATTAATTATAAAGAAGAACTATGGTTCGGTGGTGGAAACGCAGGTCCATGTCTAGAGGTATTGGCTGCCGGTCTTGAAATAGCAACTCTAGTTTTTATGAACATGAAAGAAGATGAAAATGGGAAATTTGAAATAAATGGAAAAAAATATTCTCCAAATCCTTTAAATATTGTTGATACAGGATATGGACTTGAAAGGATAGCCTGGATAACTCAAGGGACAAATACTGTTTATGATACTGCCTTTCCTGAAATAGTAAATTGGTTAAAAGAAAATGCAAATAATCCTTCTGATATGGTTAGTTTGTATTCACTTGCAGATCATTCTAAATGTCTATCATTTATGCTGGGTGATGGAATTGTTCCATCGAATGCAAAATCTGGTTATCTTGCAAGACTAATAATAAGAAGATCCCTTCGTTTTATTGAGAATATAAAACTAAAAGTTTCTCTTAAAAAACTAGTTGAAATGCAATTAGATTTATTAAAAGAAAAATTCCCCTCACTAATAAAAAGAAAAAAGCAAATTGAAGAGATTTTAGATATTGAAACAAAGAAATATTCCGAAACTCTTGTGAAAGGTAAAAATTTAGTAAATAGAATTTTAAAGGATAAAAAAACAATTGAGAAGGATGAATTAATTAATTTATATGACACACATGGAATGCAACCAGATATTGTAAAAAAAATATCTAAAGATCAAGGTGTTAAAATTGATATACCAAAAAACTTTGAATCAATGGTTGCAGAATTACATACACATGAAACAAAAAAAGAAGATCAAAAAGTAATTAGAGACAATCTTCCCTCAACAGAACCTCTATATTATAAAGATCACTATATGAAAGAATTTAATGCAAAAGTTATTTGGAAAAATAAAATTAAAAATGGAACAGAATTAATACTTGATAGGACTTGTTTTTATCCAGAAGGTGGTGGACAACCGGCAGATTTTGGTATATTATCAAATAATGGAGCCGATTTCCAAGTAAGAAGAGTTACAAAAGAAGGAGATGCAATAATCCATTTAATTGATGGTGACATAGAACTAGGAGAGAATATTTGTGGGAAAATTGATTGGGATCATAGATATACACTTATGAAGCATCATACAGGAACTCATCTAGTTAATGGTGCTTTGAGAAAGAAATTTGGGGAACATATCTGGCAAGCAGGATCACAACTTGGTCTTAATGAAGCTCGTTTTGATTTTTCTCATTATAAAACAATAAATGACCTAGAAATAAAAGAAATTGAAAAATTGGCAAATCAATCCATAAAAAAAGCTGTAAATGTTGAAAAAACAGTTATGAGTAGAAATTCAGCAGAAAATAAATTTGGATTTAGATTATATCAAGGGGGGGTACCTCCAGGAGATAAAATCAGAATACTAAATATACCTGGAATTGACGTTGAAGCATGCGGAGGCACACATCTTAATAATACAGGAGAAATTGAAAAAATTAGAATAATAAAAATAGAACGTATTCAAGATGGTGTAAATAGAATTATTTTTGCAGCAGGAAAAAAAGCAGATAAATTTCAAAAAGAAGAAATTGAAATTTATAATAAATTAGTAATAACCATAAGCCCCTGTTATAAGATTAAAGAAAAGAAAAATATACCTGAACAATTAAAAGAAGCTACAAAAATCTTTTCTGTTTCAATAAATCATTTAGAAAAAACAATAAATCGTTTTTTAAAAGAAACTAAAATTAAGAAAAAAAGAACAGCAAAAAATCTTTTAGAAGCCTGTGAAGATCTTTTTAATGCATGGAAAAAAACTCAAAAAGATAAAAAGAAAATATCTTCAAATGAAATAGAAAATCTCATTAATAATGCAGAATTAATTAATGGAACTGATGTAAAAGTAATTACAGGTATTTCCTCATCTGAAGGAACTGCAACTGCTGGTAGAATAATAAAAGAAAAAAATTATGTGGTCCATATTTTTGATGGAAATAAAATTGTCTCAATGGCTTCTGATAACATAAAAATCGACCTTAGAAAAATTGCTCCAAAAATTGGGGAAATATTAGGTGGAAGTGGTGGCGGAAGACCAAATATGACTCAATGTGGTGGACCTAATAAAGATAAAATAAATGAAGCTTTAAATTTAGCAAAAAAGCTTACTAAAAAATATTTATCAAACTAATTTTTTATATTTTATATATTATATTAACTATAGTAATAATCAGAATTGTTGACACACACATCCCAATAACAAGCCATGGAGGTATTCTAAGAGATGTTTTTTCTTCTGCATCAAAATATCTTATTAGTCCTGCTGCAGAGTGAAATCCTTCACCTTTTTTTTGTTTTGCCATATTATATCACTAATTCACTTTTTTATAATACTACATATCATTGTGATATTTTAGTTTTACTATTATAGTCATTTTCTAAATTTTTTAGGTAAATTATCTTTTTTTTGATGTGTTAACAAAAATTTATATTTTTTAATTCTATTAGATTAAATGAAATTTAACAATAAATTTCCAGGTGATATAAATAAAAATAGACATTGTTGGTGGTAGTTTAGCAGGACTAAATACTGCTTTATCAATAAAAAAACGAAATGAAAAAATAAAAGTAATTGTTCATGAAAAACACAAAAAAATAGGTTATAATCCTGAAGGACGAAGATGTGGTGAAGGTCATTCGATGGAATGGGGATGGAGTAAGGGAAAACCAGATGAAAAAAGTATTTTTAATAACATTCGAATGCTTCAAACAAATATCGGTAATAAAAAATATAACTCATATATTAAACCTGGTTATTTATGCGTATTAAATAGACAAGAATACATTTTTCAATTAGGAAAAGAAGCAGAAAAAATGGGAGCAGAAATACATACTGGTGATAAGATAAGATCTATCGAAGATCTTGATGGTGATTATATTGTTGATGCATCCGGATGTCCAAGTACGATAAAAAGAGAGTTAAAAATTAAACATCATTTGTTTAATTATACCTATCAACAAACACTTGAGGATTGTAACTGGTTTGTTTCAGATACTATGCGTACATTTTTTACAGGAATATCAGGATATTTTTGGATTTTTCCAAGAAATCCAGAAAAAAAAGAAGTTAATATTGGCGTAGGAACAATGATAAAAGAACATGTAAATTTAAAAAAATTGCTCGAAGAATTTAAAGAAAAAAATAAAATAACAGGTAAAATTAACCATGTTCTAGGGGGTTTAGTTCCTGCAGGTTTACAAAGACCATTTATTCATAAAAATATTTTATTTGTAGGGGATGCAGGTGTTGGTGCTTTTCCCCTTACAGGTGAAGGAATTCATCGTGCACTAATTAGCTCAGACATTGCAGGAGAATGCTTAGCTAATGGTTACCCAAAAAAATACGCACATAGAATGTGGCAGGAATTTATTAAATGGGAAGCAATAGGTAAAACTTTCCTTTATGCAAACTATTTTTTAATAAAAATTGGTTCAAAAGCTCTTCTAACCTCAATTGATTATTTTACAAGATTTAATTTTTTTGTAGTTAAATCTAATAATTATGAAACAAAAAAAGGGTAAAAAAAAATAGAAAATATTTTTTTACAGAAGACCAAATAATAAAAATATAATATTAAATAGTAATTATTATGAATAATTAGTTAGCAAACATCTAAATATTGTTTTTATATACGTAGTTTCAAGGGTGTAATTGAATGAAAGAGATAGAAGCACTCATAAATAAAGCTATAAAATACAAAGAGAGTGGTCTTACAGAACATGAAATAGCAGATGAACTAAATGTTTCAAGAGAAACTGCAGTATGGTTACTTAGTAAAGGAAAAGAAAAAAAGCCTATTGGAGACGTAAAAATCGGATGGCGTTCAATAGGAGTGTATCCATCTAGAATAGGATTTATTTCAGATGCTTTATGTGATATAATTCTTGAAGAATGTGAAGAGATAGACACTGTCGTTGGTATTGCATTAAATGGAATACCTTATGCTTCTTTTATTGCAGATAAGCTTGGTTATGAGATGGCAATTTTTAGACCTCATTATAAAAAAACTGGTGCATTTTCTTCTAATTATGCAACTGTAAAGGATAAAAAAATTGTTATTGTTGATGATGTTGTTGGAACTGGTGTTACATTTAGAAGTGCATTAAAAGCTGTAAAAAATGAAAAAGGAAAACCTGTCTTATGCATAGCAGTATTAAATAAGAGAACTCAAAATAGTATTGATGGTGTAAACCTTCGTGCACTTATAAGAGCAAGAGTAATTTAAACAATATTATTGCAGAGGAATGTTTATGCATTGGGCAGATGTTTTAGCTGATGAATTACTTAAAGAAAATAAAAAACATGTTCTTGCTACAGGGATTACTCCCTCTGGCCCCATTCATATTGGAAATATGAGAGAGATTTTAACAACAGATGCTGTTTACAGAAGTCTAAATAATAAGGGAGGAAATTGTGAACTTATATATGTAGCAGATGATTTTGATCCTTTAAGAAAAGTTTATCCTTATCTTCCAAAATCCTACGAAAAATATGTAGGAATGCCAATTTCTGATATACCATGTCCATGTGGAAAACATAAAAGTTATGCAGACCACTATCTAATTTCTTTTTTAAATTCCTTAAAAAAAATCGGTGTTACACCTCATATTTACAGGGCTAATGAGATGTATAAAGATGGAATGTTTAAGGAAGCAATTCAGATAGCAATGGATAACACTGAAAAAATAAAAGAAATTATACAAAAAATATCAAAAAGAGAACTTCCCAAGCATTGGATTCCTTTTAATATAAGATGTAAAAAATGTAAAAAAATGACTAATGCTAAAGCTTTTTTATATGAATACCCAACTATTGAATATAAATGCGATTGTGGTTATGAAGGAGAAGTTGATATAAGAAAGGGAGGTGTTGGAAAACTTCCTTGGAGAATTGATTGGCCAGCACGGTGGAAAATGCTTGGTGTAACATTTGAACCATTTGGAAAAGATCTTGGAACAGTTGGAGGGGCAAGGGATACTGGAGAACATATTGTAAAGGAAATATACAAATATCCTCCACCAAACTATATAGTTTATGAGTTTATTTTATTGAAAGGGAAGGGAGCTATGCATAGCTCTAAAGGTACTGCATTAAGTTCAGAACAAATGTTAAACATGACTCCACCTGAGGTTTTAAGATTTTTTTTAATGGATAATCAACCAGGTAAACATCTAGTTTTTGATTCTGGATTAGGACTATTGAATTTGGTAGATGAATATGATAAGCAAGAAAGAGTATATTTTGGGAAAGAAGAACAAACTAAAGGAATGAAAGACCTTAAAAAAACCTATGAACTTTCACAACCTTATATTATTCCCAAAAAAATCCCTTTTCAGCTACCATATAGACATTTAGTTACAATTGTTCAACTAGCAGAAAATTGGAATGAAATGAAAAAAATCCTTATTCGAACGAATCAAATACCTAAGGATTTAACAAAAGAAGATGAAATGAATTTGAAACAAAGAGTAGAACATACTAGATATTGGTTAGATAATTTTGCCCCAGATATGGTAAAATTTGAGGTTAAAAAGAAAATACCTAAGTTAAATCTAAGTAATGAACAAAATAAATTTCTTCTAAATTTCATTGAAAAAATATCTAAAATAGATTGGGAAGCTGAAAATATTCATAATGCAATTTATAATGCATCAGAACAAGAAAAAATACCAATAAAAACAACTTTTAAGACAATTTATCAGATAATCCTTGGTCAAGAAAAAGGACCAAGAGCTGGTTTTTTCCTTTCAAATTTAGATAAAGAATTTGTTTTAAAAAGATTTAAAGAAGCAGTTAAATAGGATATCCTGTCTTATCACTGATTTATGAAGTTTTATTTGGAAGTCTATGGTTGTACTGCAAATAAAAGCGATGCTAGTTTAATAAAAGGCGTATTAAGAGAAAATAATCACATATCTGTTAAAAAAATTGATGAAGCTGATGTAATTATTATTTTAACTTGCACTGTAATAAATACAACTGAACAACGAATGCTTTCTAGATTAAAATTTTTAAAAAAAACAAACAAAAAAGTTATTGTAAGTGGCTGTATGGCATCTATTCAAACAGATTTAATTAAATCAGTACTTCCAGATGCAAGAATAATACCTGCTCAGTATTGCTATCAAATTTTAGATGTTATAAATGGGAAAAAAATAGATTATATTTATAAAAACAAAACTTCATTTTCTAAACAATATGACGATATAATTGCACCGATTTCTATTTCAGAAGGTTGTGAATTTTCATGTACTTATTGTATTACTTCTATTGCAAGAGGCAAACTTGTTAGTTATCCAATTAATGATATAACAAAAAATATCTATTGTGCAATTGAACAAAACTGTAAGGAAATACAACTTACTGCACAAGATACTAGTTCATATGGACTTGATATCGGATTAAATCTTGGCGATCTTCTTAAAAAAGTAAATAGAATAAATGGTGAGTTTAGAATTCGAATTGGAATGATGAATCCTTACACTTGTTTAAAAAATATTGATTCTATTTTATATGGTTTTAAAGATATTAAAATCTATAAATTTTTACATATACCTGTTCAATCTGGAAGTAATGAAATATTGGAAAAAATGAATAGAAAATATAATGTTGATGATTTTTTAAGTATTGTAAATAAATTTAGAAAATATTATCAAGATATTACAATATCAACAGATATAATTGTTGGATTTCCTACAGAAAACAATTTTCAATTTCAAAATACTATTGATTTACTTAATAAAGTAAAACCGGATATAACAAATATTACAAGATATTCTGCAAGACCTTTTACTAAAGCAAAAACTATGAAAGGACGAGTAAAAACAGAGTTGGTAAAGGCAAGATCAAAGATATTAACAGAGTTATGTGAAGATATTTCAAAACAAAAAAATAAAAAGTATATTGGTAAAAATTTTATTGCTCTAATAACAGAGGAAGGAAAAAATAATACCTTTATGGGTAGAATTGAAAATTATAAACCTATTATCATAAAAGAAAAGGTTGAATTAGGAAAATTTATACCAGTAAAGGTAGAAGAAGCAGCTTCTACATATTTGGTCGGAAGTATTATATAGATTGTTAATATTTTAGAAAATGTGGAAGGGATGATTAGAGTATCAATAAACGGTTTTGGAAGAATTGGAAGAAACGTTCTTAGAGCTGCTTTAGGACACTCTCAGTATGGTAAAAAATTTGAAATTGTAGCAGTAAATGACCTTGGTAATACAAAAGTACTTGCTCATCTTCTTAAATACGATTCAATCTATGGAAAATTTAACGGTAATATTGAAGTTATAAATGAAGGAATAAAAGTTAATGGAAAAACAATTAAATTCTTATCACAAGTAAATCCCTCTAAACTCCCATGGAAAGACCTTAATATTGACGTGACTGTCGAATCTACAGGGATATTTCGTACAAGAGAGGGAGCATCACAACATCTGGA
>Ga0209427_10009240_pt1 | contig 11011 bp, 9 predicted proteins | sample DeeMarSWOR136_30_FD_187465 | JGI IMG/M metagenome (GOLD analysis project Ga0209427, IMG submission 187465) | Marine sediment microbial communities from White Oak River estuary, North Carolina - WOR-1-36_30 (SPAdes) (version 2) | ecosystem: Environmental > Aquatic > Marine > Intertidal zone >... | reverse complement strand
GGCAAGGTGCGAGGTTGTCGTACGATTTTCTCAAAAGCTGCGGCCAGCCGGCCGGCAGCTTCGAGTATTACTGCTGGCGGAACCTGATCGCGCTGCGCATCCGGCACCTCATTTCCAATATAACGAAAAAGGATATCAATTCGTCGGCTTTGTTAAGAAAGATTGGAACAAGAAAGGGGATCAGGCTCGACGGGGTGCAATGGCGACAGTTCGCATGGCTTTGGTACGAACCTCTGAGCAAAATCGCCACGGTCGAACCGAGCATAAAAGAGACTTTGGCCAAACTCAAGAAACTGGGGCTCAAGCTCGGTATCATCTCAAACACTTTTGTAAGCGCCCATTCCCTCGAAAAGCACCTGAAACAACTGAGCATATTGGATTTCTTTGCGGTCAGGCTGTATTCATACGAATTTGACTTCCGCAAGCCCGACCTTCGAATCTTCCAAATTGCCGCCGAGAGGCTTGGCGAGGCGGCCGAAAACATATTGTACGTCGGCGACCGCATCGACATGGATATCGAACCGGCCTTGAAGGTCGGCATGATACCCGTCCTCAAAGCCGCCTACACCAACGCCGGGAAGAAACTGCCAAACGGGGCCCGGCGAATAAATCGTCTCTCCGAACTGCCGGCCCTCGTGGAAAAAATCAACGCCGAAGTAGCGCAATGACTGAGACCGATGTTGTCCCGGCCCCTCCGGCTCAAACGGATATAAAGGGTGGGCCGGCCTCGCCCCACCGTCATTGCTATTGAGCGTTGAAGACATAGTCGGCCTGGAACATACCCTCCGGAAATGCCGGATCGCTATCGAGGACAATCCGCTTGTCGATACGGTTGACTCTCTGCTGCCCGTCCGGCAGTGTGTACGTAGACTCGTACCGAATGTTGCTGGGATACCACTGGCCGGATGGCGTCTGCTTTGTTTCCAGGGTCAGATTTATCGTTTTACTGTTGGATTCCTGCACTATATTCTCAATGACAAGGTAGTCTCTGGATGGGTCCAGCCAATACAAGCTAAAATTCGAACTCGTCCAAACGGGATCGTTTCTGGTGAAATCGTCCCTGGATGATTGGGCCATCATGCGTGACAGGGCCGTTGGTAACTTTGTAATGCGCAGACCGATTAAGCCTTCGTGCTCATCATCACTTTCGAGCAATTCGTACTCTACTTTGAATACCGGTTTACTCGAACCATAGATCGGCGGTTCGAACCAGGAGAGCGAGTTTATGCTGTCACCAAAATCTAACGGTATCATCCCTTTATGACGATTGGATGTGTAATTATTTCTTGAATTGCGAAAGCGATTCGTTGTGTATGTCCCGTCATATATGACCTGGCGCCCGGAGGCTTCATTCCTTTCGAGTTGTTGTATCCGTTCTATCGTCAAATCAGGCCAATCACCTTTGATATCTTCATAAAGATTGATAAGATGCTTGAAATTTCCCGCCGTATATTGATCCATACGATACATATTTCCATGCTGTCGAAACATAATTATGTTCCAGGGCTCGTGAGTATCATCTTCATTAATCCAGGATTGGAGAACCATAGCAATGCAATCCCCATAACCGCGGTCATAACGTCGTCGGACTTCGTCAAGCAGACTCTTGGCGTCGTCAGGGAGACGAAGATCAATGACTTCGGCGTCTCTCGGTGCACCTGCTTCGTATATATCCCGGGGCCCGGTTTCAGGATATTCGTAGGTTGCCGTCGTAATTATTTGCTTGCTCGTATCAGCCATAAGGATTGTCGTTTGAGAGCTTCTAAGCAGGTTCTGCTGCACGTCACGAATCATCCGGGTATGGCATTGCCCTAAGCTGGTAACGTATTTCGACTCGATAATCTCTACCTGCTGACCGTTGATTCTGGAGTATTTATGCCAAATTTCAGCTCCGAGCTCATCTGTCATTTGAAAGAACTCGGCAACGATCTCGAAAGGTGATTTGGGGCCGGGAACATTATATTTTTCAGTGATCGGCGATATCGTTATGGTTTTGTCTTCGGGTTTATAGTAATAACCCTCTCCTTTGCTGTAATCGGAGTACGTTATCGTTCCATCGCTGTATTTATAAATATTTATAGACGGATCAAAACACGCCCATCTTTCTATTGCATCATAGAGCTCTGTTTCTTTGGACACATGCACCCAGGGCATTTTCTTCATCGACTCCAGCATCTTACCCCATGCCGCCTGGTTGAATTCTGATGAACCTCCGAAGTAGTTTAACCCTATTATTGCGCCAATGACAATTATCGCCGCAGCGAATGGTCTGGTTATTCTGCTTTTCATAATTGTTCTCCAAATAGTTGTCCATTCAACGGTGGTTTGTTTCTTCGATTTTTCCAGCGTTCTCAGCAGCTTTTCAAGAATCCTGTTATGTATCCGGTCGCCGGATTCGACGGTTAAATTCTTAATTGACTGTTTTATGTCTTTGGCTGACTTCATTTTTCTTCTCTTTCATTAGATAGCAATGTTCGAAGCTTCTCCAGGCCGTACCGATACCGGCTTTTTGCCGTATTGATCGAGACTCCCTGCAGGCCTGCTATTTCTCTGAATTTCATGCCACCCCGAAGATGGCGTCATGTTCCGGCTCATTTGTATCAAGGCCCGTCGTCGCCGCTTCATCCAGTTCGCCCGGCTGCAATTTTCTTGCTCTGAGCTTGTCGCGTGCGAGGTTAACGACGCAGGTTCCAAGAAAGCTCTTAAGACTTCCGTTGAGTCTGAACTTCTCTCTGGATTCTATGAACTTGCAGAAAACATCATGCACTACATCCTCTGCCGTGTTTACGTCTTGTAAAAGAGCCGCCGCCAGGGCCAGCAAATAGTCGCCGTACTTGCGGTAAATCCGGCAAAGGGCCTCACTACTGCCGCCCTTGAATTTCCATATCAACAGCCTGTCTTCCAGCATTCAGCGCCTTCCCGACCCAATAAAGAACGTTCTTCGCTTATTCCACGAGCCAGTACCCTATTTTGGTTTATACATAATCAGAAATTTAATCCCATTCTTACGACTTTTTGCAGAAAAGAAATGAAAAAAGCCGAGCTTAGAACAGCCCGGCCTTAACGATAGAAAAATCGACTTAATGCATTTACTTTGGCAGTTCTTCCGGTGCTACATCCTTAACGCTCAGGTCGCCGTAAATGACACGATAGGTCTCTGAATCTGTTGGACGGTACCAGCAAACCGGAGATTCTGCATCGCCAAGTTTGACATTACCGCCCACGTAGTGCCAATCGTTTTCGGCCTTGAGAAGTTGAACAAAAATGAATCCGGGCTGCAGCTTCATTGCCAGTTCGATCCTTTCCTTATTTTCAAGTTTCGCGAATTTCTTGCGATTTTTGTTGACGTCCTCCACATATACCTGGCCGGTAAAGTCATTCGGAAAAACGTCATCCAGTATAACCTCGGCCCATATCCGAAGCGTTTTGACCAGATCCTGCTCGGTTGTTCCCTCAATGGAAAGCTCGGCCTTTGGAGGTGCAGAGTAACCTTCAGGTATCTCCATACTGAATAGTGATTCGTCCATTTCGATGTCGAATTGGAAATCCGTGCAAACAAATTGCACCTGACGCCATTTCTGCTCTGTGCGTATCGGCAGGGCGGTTTGCGGGTCCGCCCAGACCGTCAATTCTTCATCAGGGGCGGTAGCCCGAAAACCCTTTGCGATCCGGCCATCAATTTCCTTCTCGCCGAGCGGCTCGACCGAAACATCAGGGTCATTCTGTAATTCTGTAATAATATTTCTCATTTCTTCCAAGACGTTTTCCGGTTTCTCCGGCAGGTCTTTCAAATCGACTAATGATGCTTTCTTCTGGCTCGGGTATAGCATGAGTATCCGGGAGGTATCATAATCAACGATTGATATCACCTGTATAGTCTTCCCATCTGGCGATGACAATTCGCTTCTGATCCGTTGTGTACCCATGTTCATAACCCTGTTGATGGGAACATTCTCTCCTTCGATCATAACGACATTGAATACCACAGTACGGGCCGTGAGGATGGGCCGGACGACATCGGCCCACGCAACACTTCCGGTTGAACCAACAAGAAAATGTATGCTTAATAATATCACCATAAGTAATACTGCAGCAGCAGCTATTTTATTTGCATTGCGTTTCATTATTTCTCTCCAGATAATAATCGGCAGAGCGGAATGTGACATTGATTCTTCTGCCGTTTGTGATTTAAAACTTTGGATTTCTGATCTGTGTTCGTCTTTCCATTTATCAAAATCGAACTTCGGTTTATCCCGGCCGATGGCCTGGGAGATCAGTTCGTCAAGTTTCTTGTTGTTTCTGTCGGGATTCATAACTGGCTCTCCGGAAAGCCGGCGCGCTTCAGGTATTTTGCCATCTTTCGTTTTGCCCTTGAGAGTCTGCCGTTGATCGCCGCGGGTGAGATTCCCAGGATTGAGGAGATCCGTTCATACGACAGATTGTTGTAATACCGCAGCACGATTAGCTCCTTTGCAGCGTCGGGCAGTTGCTCAAGAGCCCGGCGAATCGCACGGTTGTTTCCATCGTCGTCGTTCTTCTCGGTCACATGTGAGAGGTCTTCACTGCTGATGTGCTTCGCCTTGGTCGCGACCATATCCCTGGCGACATTTCTGCATATAGCGGCGAGCCACGGAGCGAATTTTGCCCGGGCTTTTAGGCTTCTCAGCCTGACAAGGGCCCTGGCGAAGCTTTCCTGGGCGGCGTCCTCGGCAAGCTGATGGTCGTTCAATACCGCGTACGCGATGGCAACCATAGCGGCATAGTATCGTTGGCAAAGCTCGCCGAAGCTCTCGACGTCGCCGCCAAAAGCCGCTTGAACTAATTCTATTTCCAGTTTGTCTTGCACGTGCTAAAGATCAACCTCCAATTTCGCCGGTCAGCGTTCGTCATATTGTCTGATTCCAAGCCCAAAATGAGCGCGAAAAATACATATTTTTCGGTTTATCTTAGCCGATACGGCGGCAAAAGCATCACAGAAACCGATTTTGGGCCGACTTGAAGGTGTCCGGTATTTCCTCCGAATGCAGAAAATCTTCTGAAAGACGGACTCACACGTGCTAAGCTAAACCTTAAAGATGCCGTGCTGAGGGCAGCCGAAGGATTGACACATCTGTTTGGAGAATCCTATGCGAGATACGAAATGTGAAAGAGTGGAAGGGAAAGAGAGAAATAGGTATGGCGTCCCCGGATTGATCTCGAGATACGAGATGTAAAAGAGTGGAAGCGAAAGAGGAAATAAGTATAGCGTCCCCGGATTTCCCAGCCGCTTGGATTGCGCGTCGGCTGGATGCGCTGGTTAGACGGGTCTGATCACTGCATCGCACAGCTACAAGCATAATGAAAAAGATCAGGCTTAGGGTCTCTTGCCTTCTTGCGCTCCCCCGATGGCGCCATGATGGCGAAGGAGTTTGATCATTTCCTCGTGCTTCTGCTCCACGGCCAAATTAAGTGGTGTTAGGCCATTGTTACCCGTCGCCTTTACATTCGCCCCATTGGCAAGTAAAACCTTTGCGATATCCGTAAAGCCTTTCCATGCCGCTCCATGAAGCGGCGTCCGCCCGGAAGCGTTCTGCGCTTCAATGTCTGCGCCTTTCAGCAGTAGATACTCCACCATAGCCTTCCGATTTCCGTAGACGGCGAAATGCAGGGCGGTCTCGCGACCCTCTCCATGAGCGTTTATTGAGACTCCCTCGCTGAGAAACCGGTTAACGGCCCTCTTATTTCCCTTAAACGCGGCCATCTGCAAAGTCCTTGGCGGATTATCCATAATGTCGCAGCTCGAAAGCAGTAGAACTGTCCCGATCAGTGCAACAAGCCCAAACAGTCTGAAGTGCAGTTCCTTGGTTGCCAGCATGATAGCCTTTCTCCTTTCCCAGCCTCTAACGATGCTCATATGGTTTCCGTATAACATCCCAGGTCTTTCCGTATAAAGCAAGAGAGCCCAAGGTACGACGTTGCCGCTTCAGAGCTATCCTATCCGTTACATTCAATCATAAATGCTGTCTGCCTGTTGAGCAAGGAAGAAGGTGGGAAAAAACGAAAATGGCCCATTCCATTTTTATCCCTTCTTAGGATGTGTGGCTCTTGGGTCCAACGTCACCTGTGAGCCTGATCTGGCCGGGATCGTGCCTGTCCGCCCGTTCTTGCCCACCTGCCTGCTTCGGCGCCCGCTACGCGGGACGCTTTTGACCTTTCATCCGCCCCGCCTCCGAAACCTGTCCTGAGCTCGGTCGAAGGGTCCAGATTCACGGATATCCAGATGGGCCGTCTTCGATGAGTTACGAGCGTGCTGTGCAGAGCCTCTGATGCCGGTTGGCGGGTGTTTGAAAAACTTTTCGTTATCCCAAGATTTTCCTTGACGGCCAACTTTCCGTAAGGTATAATATCTGTCTAACTAATAAGATTGATGCTCATGAGTTGGGAGTTAAAAGTGAAAAGGAAAGAAGACAGAATACAGGATACAGAATACAGGCGTCAGAAGCCACAAATACAGAATCAAGGATCCGCCGACTTCGGCCGAGCAAATCACGGGGGGCAGTAATCAGCGAATCAAGGGCATTGTCCGATTCAAGATTTCGTATTGCAGATTCAGGATTGTTCTCTTTGTGCCTCTGTGCCTTTGTTCCTTTGCGCCTTCCAAGGCGAGCCCGCCTTGGACTAATTATGCAAAACAAACCCAATCTCCGGCTGTAGCCGGAAGCCCGAAGCACCCCAGCTTTCGCAGGGGTAAACTCGTCCCCGTGAAAACGGGGATTCGAAATCCGAAACAAACAGATTTGCAAGGGTACGATTTGAAAAAACAAACCCAATTTCCGCCGGGCAAAGTCAACGTAAGCTCCTTTGAAGCAAGGGATTATGAGAATAAGCCGCGCCGCGGCGTCCACGAAAACAAACCCAAACAAAGCCAAACGCCGGCCTTTGGCCGGAAACCCGAAGCTCAAAATACTAAATCCGAAACGAGCTAATTTGAAAGACCACCACTTTGAAGAACAAAGCCAATTTATCGGAGGGGTAAATGAGCGCAAGGTTGGTATTGACAGAGGCTTATAGAGACTTCGGCGGTCAGGGGGAGCGGGGAAACAAACCCAATTCAAAGCCAATTTCTGTGTCTATCGCTGCGCTGATCATTTATAATTGCAGCGCTGCGTAGAAAAAACCGATACATAAATTCGTCGCCCGTGAATCGAACGACCAGGTACGAGATACGAGAATATGGCCGAAACAGCTTATCAGAAGTGTATAAACCCGGCTTGCGGGGCACGGTTCGATTGCAGCCAGGCGCTGTTCAAGTGTCCGGAGTGCGGCGAGCTGCTGGATATACGCTATGACTGGGACAAAATCAAGGTGCCCGATAAGATGAGCGAATTCGGCGAGCGCTGGGCCACGCGAGAGAATCCGCTGGATTTCTCCGGCGTCTGGCGGTTCCGCGAACTATTGAGCTTCTGCGAGGACAAATACAAAGTAACCATCGGCGAAGGCCAGACGATTCTACAGCAAAATGACGCCGTCGCCGACTTTGTCGATATGAAGCCGGGGCGGCTGTATCTGCAATACGAAGGGCTGAATCCCTCCGGGTCCTTCAAAGATAACGGAATGGCGGCGGCGTTCAGTCACGCGAAAATGGTCGGCGCAGCCTCGAGCGCATGTGCGTCGACCGGTAATACGTCCGCATCGGTGGCTTTGTACGCACATAGCTGCGGCGTGAAATGCACGGTGTTCATCGGCTCAGGTCGAATCGCTTTCGGCAAGCTCAGCCAGTCGATGGATTACGGCGCGCAAACGATTCAAATACTCGGCGACTTCGATGACTGTATGCGACAGGTTCAGGATGTCTGCAAAGAACTGGGGCTGTATCTGCTCAACTCGCTGAACCCGTTCCGGCTCGAAGGACAAAAGGCCATCATGTATCGAATCATCGAGGGCTTAGGCTGGAACGTGCCGGACTGGATCGTGGTGCCCGGCGGAAATCTGGGCAACTCCAGTGCCTTCGGCAAGGCCTTTGGTGAGCTCAAGCAGTTGGGCTTGATTGACAGGATTCCTCGAATGGCAATTATCAACGCGACCGGCGCCGACACCTTGAGTCACCTGGTCAATAACAAAAAGCTCTCGTGGAGTGACGGCAAAGTGGACCAGACAATTATCGACGATTATTACGCGGATTTAACAGCCCGCAATTTTTCGCCGCGTACCTGCGCCTCGGCGATAGAGATATCACGGCCGGTTAACCTGAAAAAATGCCTGCGGGCGATCGATATCTGCGACGGCGTTGTGCGTGCGGTAACCGACGAAGAGATTATCGACGCAAAGGCGATTGTCGGCAAACATGGATTAGGCTGCGAGCCGGCTTCGGCGGCAACAATAGCCGGTGTGAGTCACCTCAGGGCCGAAGGTGTCATTGGCAGCGACGAGCGGGTCGTCTGCGTGTTGACCGGCCATCCGTTAAAGGACCCGGATGTCACCGTCAACTATCACAAGAAAAAACGGGGCGAATTCAGCAATCCACCTATAGAAGCACCGAACAACCTCGACGAGATCATAAAGCTGATCAGATAGAGCGGGGCCGCGAGAATTGAGCAATCAATAGGGTTTTGGATTTCGTTTGGCCGATACCGCTTGCGACTGTTTCTTGACACGGGCCGCAAGGGCAGTGACATCACCAGCCCAGCCATCGGCGGCATAAGATTCGATAAACAGTTGCTTCAGTCCCTCATCGAAATAGGCATCAACCATACTATGGTGCAGTCTGCCAAGATTCTTTATCTGAATATTCCTATTCGTCACGTTACGTGACATCCGGTGCAAGTCGATGACAGCAAAGTCATACTCGCGCTGCTCTGTGTTTTCTTTAAGGAATATGTGCCAGACGTAGAGGTCGGGCAAGCTGATATTGAGCGCATGTATCCTGCGGACGAACGACGCCAGGCCAGCAATGATTTTCTCTTTTTGCCGTCTCTGGAGATGGTGCCATTGTTGCCGAACGAAATCGGTCAGGGCCTGACCCTGTAGTTTTTCGGTGACGATAAAGGATTTGTTCTCCATGTGCCATTTTGTCTTTTCGCCGTAGCAAACAGGTCTATACGTTTCGATGCCGTTGTCGAGCAACAGCCCGGCGTTTTCCCATTCGCATTGAGCCTGCGAGCAGAACCGACCGAAACTATGCCACGTAAAGAGCATATCTTTGAAGTGAGGGTGGAAAAAGCGCTTCATAAAAAAGTGTTTTTCTTGCGAACCCTGACCCAAGCTGAATGTCACTACACTGCGCTTCTTGTTCTTGCCTATGGTTTCTGTGGCCGAGTGCTCGAAAAAATCGTCGAAGGATCTGAGGCCAAATTCGGCAAAAAACTGACGCCAGGAGTCTGAAAAAACTATATTCTGCACGGACACGATCCTTTTTGCACACGCGGTCATGCGCGAACGGCCGCTAAACAAACCACGAGGCCATTTTCAGAAGAAAACGTTTCTTGAATCCCTGCGCAGAAGCCGTCGCTCTCATTGTCGCCCTGATGGCGCTGGTGACCTGGCCATCGCCGCCTGGTGCCACCAGCGTATTCAAGATATTCTCCGTTTCGTTGATCTCGTACTCAAAACCTCTGATGATCGCCACCGGGATGCCGGCTCCCGCCTGGCCGAAAACAAGGGCCGAGGCGCTGCTGAGCTCATAGGCAACCAAATCGATTCCGCCGAACTTGGGTTTGCCGAACAGATCCTTCTGACCGAATTTTTTCGAGACCGGCTCGATGCCAGAAGAGCCCACCGCAAAATCCATTGTGCCGAACGGTATCATCTCCGTATCGGCCAGGATTACAGCCACCTGCTTGCCGGAAAGTATCTGGATTTGCTCTCTAATCTCTTTCGCTGTTCGGTCCGGGTCTTTGGGCAAGAGGCTCACTATGTCGGGCGGGTGGTTTGAGCCGTCTATACCGGCATCGCAGGTGTGAATTCTGCCGTCCCTGCCTCTGGTTATGCAGACCGCCTGCTCGTGCTCGACAAGCTCTTTGCAGCACTGGCGATTCTCCGAGGCGTCGAAGATGTGCCGCTCAATAACGCCTTTGAGGGGAACGATGGCCAGAATCTGGTGGCCTTCATCGAAAATCATCTGCAGCCACTTGGCATCCTTGCCGGTCTTGGCCGATATGGCCAAGGCCTTTTTGCCGGGCACGACATCGCTGAGCTTCCTCATTCGGCCGAGGGCTTTGGACACAATCTTGCTGGTCAGGACAATAATATCTTTGTCTCTTACCCCGCCGATCTCCCTGTCGCTGCATTCGACGATCATCTGGGCCAGATCATCACCCTGCTTGATTTCCGGTATCGTCTGCAAGCCCAACACTTCTATCTTCTTCATTGTCTATCCTTCGACAATAGATAGTTCGCAAATGGCTTTTTCAGTCAAGCCGCTCAGGCGGACATCGTCGCCGAAACGTTCGGTCTGGACGTAGCGCAAATCGATAGCCTGCCTTAATTGGGTCGTGGGTCCGGTTATCTCGGCGCTGCCGGAGCCGCCGAGGATTTTAGGTGCGATGTAAACAACTATTTCGTCTGCGAGTTTTTCCTTAAGGAACGAGGTTAATACCCCTGGTCCACCTTCGACGAGTAGCTGCGCGACGCCGCGATGACTTAATTCATCGAGCAGAAAATCCAGGTTGGAGCGCCCTTGTATATCCGGGTAGGCAAGCAGTTCTACTCCCTTTTTCGCAATCTTTTCTACAATTTTCGGATTTGTTCGGACCGACGCCTCGCTTGCGAAGATGAGTACGGGACTTTTTTTGGCCGTCGCAAGCAGCTTGCAATCCAGCGGAATCCGAAGGGAACTATCCAGCACGATTCTCGTTGTCTTCTTGCCTTTGCTCGGCCGAGCGGTCAATAGCGGGTCATCCGCGAGTACCGTATTGATACCGACCAATACGGCCTGAGCACGCCGCCGCAATTTGTGCGCATCCTTTCTGCTTAGCTCATTGGAAATCCAGCTTCCCCCTTCGGCGGATCGCGCCCAAGCCAGTTTACCGTCGAT
>Ga0209427_10009238_pt1 | contig 11012 bp, 10 predicted proteins | sample DeeMarSWOR136_30_FD_187465 | JGI IMG/M metagenome (GOLD analysis project Ga0209427, IMG submission 187465) | Marine sediment microbial communities from White Oak River estuary, North Carolina - WOR-1-36_30 (SPAdes) (version 2) | ecosystem: Environmental > Aquatic > Marine > Intertidal zone >... | reverse complement strand
TAAGCAATAACGACATCACCAACATGTTGTTCCTCAATAATGGAGCGGGTAGATTTCGAGAGATTATGCATATTGCTGGATTAACCGGGCAGGAGAACTCAGGCGGCAGTTACTTTATCTTTCCGAAAATCTCACTAAAATTAAAGTTGCCATTGCCTTGAATCAAACAATTTCATCTTGAATTAAATTGATGACCTTTCAAAAGAAGTATGTAATAAGATTTAGGCTTCAGAATAAAGAAAAAATGAACGCTATTGCATTATTTGGGATTATTACCCTTGCGAAGGTTACTTTTTCCACCAGCATCAATATATAGTGGCAGTCTAACAACCATATCCAATTGTTTATCGAATCACCGCCACTTTTCCAACCCGATTCAGCCCGGTTTCTTCATTATAAATCACATAAATATAAATCCCACTGGCAACAAAATCGCCGTTATCATTTTTTCCATTCCAGGTTGTAAAGGCACCCAAAATTTCATCTTTGGAGATTTGACGAACGATCATTCCATTTTCTGTCATGAATTTAATTGACACATCATCGGACAAATCTGAAATGGCAAAGTCATCGCCATTGCCAATGACAAACGGATTGGGACCAGCCTTGACCTGACTTAAATCTTCCCGGGGACGTGAATACGGAGTTTCCAAAACCGAGAGTCCATTAGTTGTGCCTATATAAACCTTGCCTGTTTCCAGGTCAAATCCAAATGAAGTTACATTATCACTCACCAGGGGGCTATTATCGGTGGAGTAATGTTCCCAGGTATAAGCATCCGACGCGAGGATACTCACACCGGCAGATGTCCCAAACCATTTATTATTTCGAATATCAATTTCAACGCGATTGACCGAATTACTGAGCAGTCCATATTGAAAACTGACTTTTTGCGGAGCATTTGGATCCCAGAAGTTTAATCCACCAGCCGTGGCAATCCACACGATGTCATCCTGATCGACCGCAATGTCTTTGATGTCATTACTTTCCAATCCATCGGCTGTTGTTAAATTATTTCCCTCAATACGGTCATCCGTTTTGTCGGCGAGTGTATTATTATAATCGATCACGCTCGCGCCACTTTGAGTTCCAACCCAGACGCGATCAAAACGATCAAAATCAAGCGATGAAACAACATTACTCAAAATACCTTCTTGCACAGCAAAAAAGTGCCAGTCTAATTGCGGTGTGTAGACGGCGACGACATTGTTATTGGCAGCGAAACTATTGAGTACCCAGATGTTATCGTATTGATCTGCTATGACATCATTTACGACTACATAATCCGGGGAGCCGGCGCTTCCGGAAAGGATGTCGTTATGAAAAACAGTGATGCTTTCATCGGTGTCAATCAAGATGAGCCCACCACCGATGCTGCCAAACCATTTTCTATTGCGGGAATCGACAGTGACACTTTTGATCCCGTTATTTATTAATCCATCTGCTGTGGTATATTGTCGCCATGACTCACCGTCATATCTGAAAATACCGTCATGTGGTGAAGCGCACCAGAGTATGCCATCTTTGTCGACAGCAAGACTGTTAAATTCATTACTGGCTGGACCGGGAGGGATAAAGATTTCCCATGTTTGTTTGTCTAAAGAAAACTTAGCGAAACCTTTTCCATCACCTGCTTTTTGCCGCCCGACCCAAAGATCTCCATCCTCCGCAACAGCAAGACAGGTCAGAGGATTCAGAAATGGTGCGACATTTCGCCATCGGTACTCATCTAAACTCCAGCGGCTGACATAACCAATGGTAACGGCGTATAGATCATTATTTTTAGTAACTAATTTTTTAACACTTTCATAGGGTAAAAAGGAATTTATGACAGCCCATCTCTGACCACGGAATACAGCTACACCTGATCCCGTGCCGGCAAAAATAGAATCACCATGGCTGACAATGGTATTAATTTGATTGCCGGGCAAACCATTGGCAGTAGTGTAATTCGTCCAGCTCTCAGGTGCCATCAAGTTAGCCAGCTCAAAATTAGAGCTGGCAATTCCAGAACCGGTTGCTGCCCATATCTCTCGATTATTGACCATAATATCAAACACATCGATTTCGCTCGGCAGCCGCCAGCCAAGGTGTTTATAGGTTTCTTTAACCTCTTGTCGTTGAATATCGTAAAGGCTGATGCCAAGGTCTAATGCCACTAATAAAGAATCACCAACAGCTTCTAAATCATAAATTTGATGTCCTGAATAATCCTGAACATTTTTCCAGCTACCTGTTAGAGGATTATAACAGTTTATCCATCCATCGACAAAACCGACCCAGATATTTCCCAGGTAGTCGATTTCAATAGTTTGTGCATCTACAGATGTTAATCCGTTTGTATTATTAAATTGTTGATAATCCCCTGTTGAGATTTGATAACTAAATACGCCGCCATTTGTGGCACACCAGATATAATCATCAATTAATATCAAATCCCGAATGTCATTTTGACTGGTAAATGTGATCCAATCGCCGACGCCGGCTTGTCCATACTGGTTAAAATAAAATATCAATATTAGCACTAGAAAAATGTATTTTGATTTCATAATTGCCTCTCGAAGATTGGTGAGTAGTGATTGGTCATCTTCCTCTAAGGAACAGTAAGTGACGGTATTACTTAGAGATAAAACGACATTTGTTGTATACTGCTTCTAAAGAAACGGTCGATTAGATTTATATACCACTCATTGCTAACTACTCACCAATTACATCATTTCTAACAAATCAACCATTTCCATTGCTGACATGGCAGCGTCCCAGCCTTTATTCCCAGCCTTGGTGCCGGCTCGTTCAATCGCCTGTTCCAGCGTATCCGCGGTAATTACACCATAAATTGTTGGGATGCCTGTTTGCAGATTAATTTGTGCAATCCCTTTTGTGACTTCGGCAGCAATGTATTCAAAATGGGGGGTTGCGCCTCGAATGACAGCGCCAAGGCATATTACAGCATCATATTTATTACTCTGCGCCATTCTCAAAGCCGCAAGGGGAATCTCGAATGAACCAGGGACCCGGGCAATGTCGATGTTTTCATCAGCAACTTCATGTCGTTGCAAGCAATCCAGCGCGCCTTCGAGCAATTTAGATGATATAAATTCGTTAAATCGGCTGATCACAATTCCAAATTTTCTATCCTTGCCAACAATTTTACCTTGAAAGTTGTTAGGCATTTTTCCTCCAATCTGTCAGATCTTGTTATAACCTGAAAAATTCATAAACCACAAAGCCTATGAGATCGTCGCCCTATCGGCAAACACTAATAGTTGAAGAACAGAATTTTATTGTTCAGGTATTATTTAGTGTCTGTCTGAAAAGTATCAATTATTCTTAAAAGCTGTCATTCCGAACGTAGTGAGGAATCTGATTTTTACGAAAACATTGTACTTACAGATTTCTCCCTTCGGTCGCAATGACACAAACATATTTCCCAGACAGACACTATTTAGATATTAATTGAGTAATTATTTTTCCATACTTCCATTCAAAATCAAATGCCCCAGTTTATCTCTTTTAGTTTCGAGATAATGTGCATTCACTTCATTGGGTGTAATTTCAATGGGTATTCTCTCAACAATTTCCAGGTTATAACCTTTTAAGCCAATAATTTTTTTGGGATTATTTGTCAAAAGCCTTATTTTCTTAATACCGAGGTCTGCAAGAATCTGGGCACCAATTCCATAATCTCTCAGGTCTGGCTTAAATCCCAATTCTTCATTCGCTTCTACGGTGTCACATCCGTTATCTTGTAACTGATAAGCCACTATTTTATTAGATAAACCAATTCCCCGTCCTTCCTGACGCATATATAGCAAAATTCCACGTCCCTGTTTTTCAATCATTTGCATGGCTCTGCTGAGTTGTTCACCACAGTCACATCTTAACGAGCCAAAAATGTCTCCCGTCAGGCATTGGGAATGAACTCGTACGATGACTGGTTCATCGGTACTCACATCCCCCTTAACTATGGCAAGATGGTGATGTTCATCGACGGCGCTTTCATAGAGATGCAACACAAAATTCCCAAATTTAGTCGGGAATTTAGTGGTTGCTTTACGGTGGACCAATTTCTCGTTGCGACCACGGTATGCTATTAAATCTCGAATGGTGATGATTTTCAGATCATGTTTCTTCGCAATTTTCATTAATTTCGGCACTCGTGCCATGGTTCCATCATCATCCATTATTTCGCAAAGAACTCCTGCAGGATAAAGACCAGATAAGCGAGCCAAATCGACGACTGCCTCGGTATGTCCAGCCCGACTTAATACACCGCCTTTCTCAGCTTTAATAGGAAAAATATGTCCCGGTCGTGCTAAATCTTGTGGTTTAGTATAAGGATCGATAAGAACCTTGATTGTTTGAGCGCGATCATGAGCTGAAATTCCGGTCGTTGTATTATTTATTGCATCAACCGAAACAGTAAATTTTGTTCCATGAATTGCTGTTGTATGTTGAACCATTGGATAAAGCTCAAGCTCTTCCAACCGTTCTTCTGTCATGGGTGTACAAATTAGACCACGACCGTGCTTCGCCATAAAGTTGATTTTCTCAGCCGTTACCTTTGTTGCCGTCATGATCAAATCGCCTTCGTTTTCCCGATCTTCATCATCGACAACGATTAGAATTTTACCTTCACGAAAGTCTTCAATAGCTTCTTCAATGGTGTTGAATTTGTGCATATTTCATAATAAATTTTATTAATCCAAAATAAAAAAATAGAACGCAGATCGAACGGATAGGACGGATTTTAACGGATTTTTTTAAAGAATTAAATCCGTTCAATCAGTTAAATCAGTGTTCCATTAAGGGACGTGACGTTAATAACAGTTCCATTTCATATTTCTTAACTCAAATATAATCAACATTACAATTCGACTAAATGGGTAATTTATTTAATTCACTATCCTTAGTGCCTTAGTGGTTGAAGTTTATGAATAATTCACGTAATAAATTTCAATTTCTATATCTTACACAATAATTTCCGGGAAATAAGCAATACTATCTAAAAACCTTGTTGTTTTAACCACGCCGATGTAATTTTTGTTTCACCTGTCCGATTTATGAACTGCTCGATATATTTAGCCAAAAAGTCGACTTCAATATTAACCAGGTCACCTGATTTTTTAAACTGGAAAATTGTCTGTTTCATTGTATGAGGGATAATCGCAACCGTAATTAAATTTTCTGCTTTTTGCGCAATGGTTAGACTGACACCATCGATGGCAATGGATCCTTTTAAGATGGTATAGCGCTCCAATTCGTTTGGAATCTCTACTGTTACCGTAGTTGCTTGAGGCTGGTGGTTTAGTTGTCGGATGGTTCCAATACCATCGACATGACCCTGAACCAGGTGCCCTCCCAGTCGATCCTGCAATCGCAATGCTCGTTCGAGATTCACTTTGTCGTTTCGTTTTAATTGGGATAAACTAGATTTTCCCAGCGTTTCTGCTACAGCCTCTGTTGCAAAAAAGTCTTCACCGATCTCAACGGCTGTCAGACAAACACCATTTACAGAAACACTCTGGTCAACTGTTAAGTCACTTAAAATTATATTTGCCCGCACCTGGATTTTTTTTCCCTGACCTTGTGAAACGATTGCTTTAACTGTCCCTATTTCTTCAACTATTCCTGTGAACATTTTATCCTATTTACCGAATTAACTATTTACCCGGTCATCACTAACCACTCATCAATCACCATTAACAACTCACTCTTATCAATGCAAACCCGCACTAATCATTAATAACTTACATCCCCACTGATGAGTAAATCTGGACCCAGTTTTCTGGTTTTAACATTGATCAATTCAATACTATTATCAATAGTAAGAACGCTTAAATCACCAATAGTATCAATCCCGGTGCCAACAATCTTTGTTGCGATTGCCATTACGATATGATCCGCCATTTTTTCTTTCAGAAAAGAGGTATAAATCCGTGCACCACCTTCCACCATTACTGCGCTCATTCGGGCATGAGCCAGCTTTTTAAGTAATTTTGGAAGGGAAATCTTTCCGTGTTCATTTTTCGGAATTTCCCAGACATGAGCCCCGGTTTCTTTTATTCTGGAAATCTTCGCAGAGTCTTTTGAAGTCGTTGCTATTATGGTTTTATGCATATAATCATCTGTTAACAATTGACTTGTTAGAGGAATCTGGAGATGACTATCCAGAATCACCCGTACAGGATTTTTGCCTTTGACGTGCCTAACCGTGAGTTGCGGATTATCAGCGAGAACCGTTCCAATCCCGACAATAATGGCATCACTTTCGCTGCGTATGCGATGCGCTGCAACTCTTGCCGGATGCGAAGTAATCCATTGAGAATTTCCAGTTACAGTTGCAATACGACCGTCCAAAGATTGCGCAATTTTCAGGGTAACATAAGGCATTCCTGTTGTGATGTACTTAATAAACACTCGATTGAGTTCTTTACAGGCTGGTTCTTCAATCCCGGTTATCACTTCAATATTATGCTGTCTTAAAATTTCAATTCCCATTTGATTGACTAACGGGTTCGGATCAACCATACCGATTACTACCTGCTTGATCCCTGCGTTGATGATGGCATCGGTACAGGGCGGCGTCTTGCCGTAATGACAGCAAGGTTCTAGATTGACATAAAGCGCTGCACCGCGGGCTTTGTCTCCTGCATTTCGAAGGGCAACAACCTCAGCGTGGTCTTTACCAAAACACGAGTGATAGCCCTTTCCAACAATTTCACCATCTTTTACAATGACGCAGCCAACCATAGGATTAGGATTTACATATCTAATACCTTTGCGTGCTAATGTAATCGTTGTTTTTAAATATTGTTCATCTGTCAATTGTTTGATCTCGGATTAATCTATATTATTATCAATTAATTCCCGAGGCACAAAACCCACATCCCGATTTCAATATCTCTTGCCGTTTCTAAATTCGTTAATATAAAGATAATTTAACTACAAGTCAAGGGGTTTTTAGTCGTAAACGTAACGCTTCAGTTACAGGTGTGTTAACCAATCCTTTCAAAGGTTCAAAACTTTTGAAAGGTTACGCCTGCCAACCAATAGCTGAGGCATTACTTATTGAAACTATTTTTCCCTTGCTATTGTAAAAACTTAATACTATATTGTTATATTGAAATAACAGCTAGTTGTAACTATTAACAGCGATTGTTTATAGGTGCGTCATGAAAAAAATCATAATTCTTTTAAGCGTTCTTTTGTTTTATTTTTATTCCTATGCAGCGGGAAATTCTCCAAGTTTTGATAATCCAAAGAAATTTTCGACTGAATTTCTTTTTGGATTAAGAATTCCTGTTGGGGAAACCAGTAATGATATATTATCTGGCTTTGCTCTAAAATTTGGAATTGGTTATCAACTGACCAGAAATCTGGAAATATGTCACCTGGCATTTGATTTTGGCAATTCTTCCCCTCACGATCCTGCCTGGGTAGAAGTCTATGATCCTTATAGCTTATACCCGAGATTGGAGCAGGAAACCGTAAATGTTTATGGCTTTCCATTGACCATGCGATATCGAACTCAAATCAAAGACCAGCTTGAGTTATTTGTTGGGGCAGGAGGGGCTTATTATTGGTTTACCACCAGACTTGCTGATCCATATTGGGGTGAATTAAAACAACCCCGAAAACGTCATGGACCCGGAGGAGTATTTGAGGCTGGTGTGTTTACTGATGCTTTCAGTGAAAATTTATTGGTAGGATTGACTACTAACTTTCTCTATTTACATACCAAAGGAAAAAATTTGACAACACCCAAGCAAGAGGAAACGGATGAAAAAACAAGTCGATTTGATACTTACCTGTCCTTTGCGATTACGCTCCGGTATTATATGGGAAAATGATGAAGTTACGTGAATATCAGGCGAAAAAGATCTTCGCGCGGCAAGGCATCTCGATTCCTTATGGGAAAGTTACAAAAAATGTTGAAGAAGTCAAAGCATTTATCAATGAATTAAAACGCCCTGTAATCTTGAAACCACAATTGGGTTTTAAAGGCAGGGGAAAATTAGGAATCATTGCTTTTGCTGACACCCCAGAAGAAGCAGCCTCAAAAGCCAATCAATTATTCAATTCAACAGTGAAAGATGAAAAGATTGAACGATTGCTGGTTGAAGAAAAAGTGGCTATTGCCAGGGAATTATACCTGGCTGTCGCAGTAGATTTTAGTCAGCGCTGTCCTGTAATTATGGTAAGTCGCCGGGGCGGAATGGATATTGAAGAATTAGCTAACAACGATCCCCAATCCCTGCTCAAAATACCGATCAACATTTTGAATGGCATAACAAAGGAAGATTTTAATCGAATTCGTGAATTCAGCAATATAGACATTGCCCATATAGCTGAAAAGCTGTATACGATTTTCAGAGAGTGTGATGCAGAATTGGTTGAAATTAATCCCCTTGTCACGACGAAACACGGCGATATTATTGCGGTTGATGCCGTATTATCTATCAATGAGGATTCAGTTTTTCGGCATCCGGAATTGATACATTTAAAGCAGGAGATCGGGATCAGGGAGCCCATTGCTGAAGAAGCCTCGGCAAATAACTGGACATATATTGACCTTCCCGGAGACATTGCAATTCTTTCGAGCGGCGCGGGTTTAACCATGACCATCCTTGATCTGATTAACCTGGCTGGCGGTTCTGCTGCAAACTTTTTAGATACCGCACAGATTGATGAGCAAGGAATTTATAACGCTTTCCAGCTTTTGAATAAGGCAAAAAAAGCTAATGCGATATTTATCAATATCTTTGCTGGCTTAAATCAGTGCGACAGCCTGGCATCAGGAATTCGGCAGTATTTAACTGATCATCCTGTTGATATTCCGATTGTAATTAGAATGATAGGAAATAAAGAAGAAATTGGACATAAAATTCTGAAAGACATTGGAATCAACCCTTATACAAAACTGGAAGAAGCAATTGAGCAGATAGTTGGTATATCAAAAAAACATAACCATTAAAATCCGTGGTCGTCTTATCATCAGTGGAATAAATTTAACTAACTAGTGTTTGAACGAAAACCCCTATTTTTGTCATTTCGACCGAAGGGAAAAATCTGTAATTGCAATAATTTCAACGATAGCCAGATTTCTCGCTGCGCTCGAAATGACATAACTTGCTAGTTTTCGTTCAGGCACTAACTATACCGATCAAGTGGTAGAATTTGACACTGACAAATTAAACCTAATTGAGTATATGAGTGTCATTATCAATTCACAAACTCGACTTCTTGTTCAGGGAATTACCGGCAATGCCGCCCGACATCATACAAAACTAATGATGGAATACGGCACCAATATTGTTGCAGGTGTCCGACCAGGTGCTGGAGGCACAGCAGTTCACGGTGTTCCTGTATTCGATACCGTTCAGCAAGCTGCTGAAAAGCAATGTCCAAACATGTCCATATTATTTATTCCAGCAAATGTTATGAAACAAGCTGCTTATGAAGCGTTGGATGCTGGTATAAAAAAAATGGTTATGGTTTCTGAACATATTCCTTTGCATGATACTATGGCAATTATTGCACGAGCACAGGCGCTTAACGCACAGGTCATCGGTCCAAATACGCCAGGTTTGATTTCTCCTGCTGAAAAATGCAAAGTTGGTTTTGTCCCCTCTGCCTACTATATTCCGGGTCCAGTGGGCGTTGCTTCTCGCAGTGGAACCTTAACTTATGAAATTGTCTCTCGTTTAACTAATGCAGGAATCGGGCAGAGTACCTGCATTGGTGTTGGCGGAGATCCAATTATTGGCACGCCATTTTCCCAGGTTTTGCAACTATTTCAAAATGACCCTGAAACCGAAGCAATTCTTTTAATCGGTGAGATTGGTGGAACAATGGAAGAAGAAGCTGCTGCGATGGTTGCGCGAGGTGAAATTATCAAACCTGTGATAGCTTACCTGGCTGGGAGAACAGCCCCGGCTGATAAAAAAATGGGACATGCCGGAGCAATCATCGCGGGTGGCAAAGGGACAATAGCGAGTAAATTAGAAGCATTCCAACAAGCATCAATCCCTGTCGCAGTGGTGCCCAATGAAGTTGTTTCTCTCCTAAAGCAAGCCCTGATGACATAGCGCAGTAAACTGCAAATTCCAAGTTCCAAATGGCCAAATTCCAAATAGATTTCAAATATCAATGATTAAAACTTTCTGCAAAAGAAAACAAGAATTCAGCTCGTTACAGAATAGAGCGTTAAATAATTTTCAATACCGCTTTCTTTCTTAGTAGTTCGAGGAGAACATTGTGTCAATAAAATCATTCAATAAAGGATATATTCAAATTTACACTGGAAATGGCAAAGGAAAAACTACAGCAGCTTTGGGACTGGCTTTCCGCGCTGCCGGACATGGTTTCCGAACATACATCGCTCAATTTATGAAAGGACAGGTTTACGGCGAGCTTATCAGTGTGCGCTTTATCCCTGAGATCACTATCGAGCAATTTGGAAAAGATACTTTTATTCATGTTGATCATGCCTTACCTGAAGATATTGAAATGGCTGAACATGGGCTGGAGAAAGCTAAACAATCAATGTGTTCAGGTAGCTACCAGATCATTATTCTTGATGAGATAAATGTTGCCCTTCACTTCAAGTTACTCACCCTTGATCAAGTTATGAATTTTCTTTCCATTAAACCACCTGCCATTGAGCTTATCCTGACCGGACGATATGCTCCAAAAAACCTGGTTGAAAAAGCAGATTTAGTAACTGAAATGATGGAAGTTAAGCATTATTACCAACAAAATGTTATGGCGCGTGATGGTATTGAACGATAATCCAATGCAACATTCCATTAATCCTATATCCAATTTCGCAGGGAAGTGAATTAAATAACTGTCCATTTTTCTTGTTTGAATTTTTTACTTGATTTTTTCTTAAAAAATAAGTATATATAACAGATGTTTCCGGGATGAGATTAAATAACATGGGAATTTGGATTTTTCTTATCATTTAAAAATAATGAGTTATAAAATCAAAATGGGTGATTTATTTT
>Ga0209427_10009237_pt1 | contig 11013 bp, 8 predicted proteins | sample DeeMarSWOR136_30_FD_187465 | JGI IMG/M metagenome (GOLD analysis project Ga0209427, IMG submission 187465) | Marine sediment microbial communities from White Oak River estuary, North Carolina - WOR-1-36_30 (SPAdes) (version 2) | ecosystem: Environmental > Aquatic > Marine > Intertidal zone >... | reverse complement strand
GCATACTGCAGGAGGCGTTCGTCGCCGAGTACGCGAAGCTAGGCGTCAAGTTCACCCTCAGGGGCCGCCCATGGAAGATACTCAACGTACACAACGACAAGATCTATGTCCGCAGCGAGGACGATCCCACGGGTGCCATTCCTAGCTGGGTAGGGGAGCAGATACCCGTGCCCTTGGAGGTGGCGCTTGAGGTCGGAGAGATTAAGGCATATGTGGAGACAAGCCTCGACGAGGGCATGGGAATGGATGAGATAGCCGGCGAGCTCCACCTCCGCTACCCCGCCAACGTGGCGACCATCAAGAGAGCCGTCAAGGAGCTCGTGGACCATCACAGACAAGGATACAGGATACCCACCGACAGGCGCGTGGTGGTGGAGGACTGGGAGGACAACGTTATAATCCACGCCAACTTCGGTAGCCTCGCCAACAGGACCCTCGCCAGGATCGTGGGCCACATCATCAGCGAGGAGACAGGGTACCCCGTCGGAGTCCAGCAGGACACCTACATGGTGACAACCCAGACAGTGGGCGACGTCGACGCCAGGTACGTCGCCAGGATGCTTACTAGCCTTGCAGAGGGCGAATTGGAGGAGGTGGTCAGGGAGGCGGTTACCAAGACGGGGCTCTTCAAGAAGAGGCTCATAAACGTCGCCAGGAAGGCGGGGGCGCTGAGCAAGTTCGCAAACTTCAGCAACATCACCTTGGGGCGGCTGATGAAGAGCTTCGAGGGCACCATAATATTCGAGGAGGCCATGAAGGACACCCTCAGGCAGGATCTGGACGTAGAGGCCACCATGGGGCTGCTGCGGCGCATGGCGGATGGGGACATCGAGGTGACGGTGCTGGACACTGGCGGCGAGGTGAGCCCCCTCGGCAGGATCGGCGTAGATAGCATAACCATGAAGACCGACATAGTGCCCCCCGAGAGGCTGACCAGGATCATCATGGAGTCGGCCAAGGCCCGGATATACAACGAGACCCGGGTCCTCGCGTGCCTCGGGAAGAGGGACTGGCTGGAAGAGCGGCAGGCGAAGGACTACCCCGAGGAGATAGAGTGTCCCTTGTGTGGCTCCACCGAGGTGGGGGTCTTCGACAGGGGCATGGAGGAGGTGGCGGAGCTCCAATCCACCACCAGAAGAAGCAAGAAGGAGCCGCCCAGGTGGTGGAGCAGGGGCGTGGACGCCTCGAAGCTGGTCTCTATGTACGGTAGGAGAGCGGCCATAGTGGCATCGGCGAAGTACGTGGACCTCACCGAGGCGTGGGACATCCTCGCCGAGACGCAGGGCGAGGGAGACGAGTTCTTCGAGCGCGTCGTGGAGGCGGAGCGGGAGGCACTGCGTAGACGCTTCATGTGACGCCACGGTTATACCCATTTATCTGGGGATATGATTGTTACATGGAATTACTAAATTTCAATAATCGCATGGAGAATATTGAATTAAACAGTTTATGTTTTCATCGAAACATCAAAATCTTTGCTAAAATATTCAATAGAATCAAAGAGAGCTAATCAAAACATTATTAATCAACCTAGCCGCCTTCACCGCTCCATCTACTGGAAGCGAGCTATTCGTTTGCATATCTATCAGATTAAATATTCTATCTGCAAGTTCCTCAGGAGTCGTCTCAGAATACTTCATCCTAACCCCTACTCCATGCCTCTCAAGCCTTCCCGCGACATGAACCTCCTGCTCAAAATGGCCCTCAACAGGAAAATACAGAAAAGGCTTCCTCAAGGCAGCTACCTCAAGAGTAGTACCGCCACCACCCTGAGTAACAACAACATCAGACACAGCCATATGCTCAAACAAATTCGGCACATAACCATAGACCTTGATGCCAGGGTCCACCATTAGAGAATCTTTATCTATCCTCGGACCCGTCACTGCCACCATCTGTATATCCCCATTTTTCTGCTTCAAATATCTGTAAGAGGTACAGAATAGCTCAAGAAGTTCTCTACCTACATTTGTACCCCCAACTGTGCATAGAATCAAAGGTTTTTGACTGTAACCAAGTCTTTTCCTTATTTCAAATGTATTTTCATAATTCTCGGGTTTGAACGGGATAATGTAACCGACAAAATTCATCCTTTTTTTAGCGTAGGTTCTTCTGTTGGGTAATAGAAATCCAAAGGGCTTATCTGGTACATCTTCGGGTTCCCCGATGAATAACGATAGATCCACATGGCTGTCATAGAGGTCTCTGGACCATAAATAGTTGAAATAGTAACAGATGAGTTTCTCAAAGGGGTTACCTGTTGTCGAGTCCATGCCGATAAAATCGAAGATCATTATGAATGGAGAATTTTTCTTCACCTGTTTGGTGTTGATAGCTGCGAATAGATCATAGGTTTCGTCTCCTATGACGAGGTCATACTTGGTTTGTTCTGTTAGTTTTTTGAATAATTCTGCGTTTGTTTTCCATGCTTTTTGGGAGTTGTAGATGTAGTATGCGAGGTTCAACTGATTGTTTTTTGACATTGATTCCGCTATTATATTCTCGTTGGCAAATTGTTGTGAGACTTGGAGAAGGTTTTCACCCTCTTCTATTAGTTTTGTAGATGCTGGTGGTACTGCGATCCAATCTATATTTATATCTGGTCTTAGTATGCGTAGCTCTTTAGCTATTTCGATATCTCTAACTATATGACCCAGTCCAAGAGATCCGCTAATAAAAAGAATCTTAGTCAACGACATTCTTATAATGAGAAAAATATATCAAATTAACCTCTTTCCACGTCTACAATGATTTATTTAAATAATTAGGATAAAAGAACCCGTCTACCTTGGAGAAACAAGGTTTTATACATCAATCGATTCTGGTTATATGGAGAAATTTAATATCCTTGTTACATGGAACAAACCTATCCATCATGCTGCCAAAAACGCGCGGAGGAGAACGAGAAAAAGTGAACCGACGCATATATCACCGAAAGAAGCACCAAGAACACATCTCTCGGATACAAATGTATAAAAACGCGGTCCAATAAACGAATCTTCTGTGTGACACGGAAATTGAATTTATCTCTAATAGCGTTAATTGTGAAAATTATAAATCCTATTCAATGGTGGTGGGCTGGATATCTAACATATTTACCATGGCTATAGCATAATTCCGTAGCCGGTCACCCTGTTTTTTAGAGGATAATAATGACTTTAAATGTTTTAAAAATGGGTAAAACTGCTAAGCATTAAATACACTTTAATTCCCTTATATTAAACGGCAATCAGGAGAGATTGCAATGATAAAAACAGGAACATACTTGGATCTTTTACTAATGATCGTAATGATTGCAGCTACATACTACTACTACGAGAAAACTAAAGACCCTAACTGGAGACCGTTCATCAGGCACATACCTGCTCTGGACGCCATAAGCGAGGGCGTCGGGAAGTCCGTCGAAGAGGATCAGCCTGTACACTTCGCCATGGGCGCCTCGGGGGGGCAGCTTTATAGTAATCTCGTGTCGATGACTCTGACTGCATTGGCTTTCCTCAGGCACATCACCGGCCTTTGTGCAGAGTACGGGGCTCGCCTGATAGTGCACATGCCCTACCAGACGGAGAGTATCCCAATAATCGAAGGGACCGCCCGAGAAGGCTTCGCGTTCGCCGGAAAACCCGAGATGTATCGCCGAGACGACATGAGGTACTATGGACGTGGAGCCTTGACCTGGACTCAAGGGGTAACCGCAAGTTACGCAGAGGAGGGGGTGGGCCTAAACCTGAGCATTGGCATATTCTACAGCGACTGCCCCATCAGCCTCGAGATGGCTCACATCATGGGAGGCATGAACGTCGGCGGAACAGGCAGATGGATCATGGTCTACGCATTCGCGATGATGTGTGACTACGTATTCCTCGGAGAGGAAATCTACGCTGCCGCAGCTCAAGTATCCGAAGACCCAGCGATGCTCAGCGGCATCCTAATCGAAGAGGTCGGAAAATTCTTCGTCTACATATTGCTGATTGTAGGAACCTTGCTGGCAGCGGTCGGCCTAGACGTGGCCTCGCTGCTCAGCATATAGGAGGTAATGACGAATGGCAATATTTAAACGAGAAATCCCGACAGCGGTGCTATCCTTCGTAGGAGTAGTGGTACTGCTAGCCTTCTTCACGACGCTGGATATCTTTGAAACACTAAACGGCGTGTTCACCAGCTGGATACCGGTTGTAAGCGCGGCAAGCGTCGGCCTTGGCCTCATCTACATGATCTACGCCCAGTATATGAACTATCAAAGGAACAAGAACCTGAACAACCTGATATACTTGGTTGTTCCTCTGGTATTCTTCGTAATATTCTTCGGAACAGCGTTGGTCGTGCCAGGCAACATCAGCAGCGATGCCTACCAATGGCTATACTTCCACATCTACCAGAACGTGGGTGGAGTAATCTATGCCGTGATGTTCTTTACGCTGGCAAGCAGCGCCATCAGAACCATGCGGCTGGTAACAAAAGACCCCTCAGGAGCGCTCCAGTTCAGACTCGAAGCAGCGGCGCTGATGTTTGGAGGCCTCATCTATACCCTTAGACAGATCCCGCTCTTCCAGGTTTACCTACCGGGAATAGTGGGTTTTGGCGAATGGATCATGCTGGTCCCCAACGTAGGCGGTGGCAGAGCAGCGGTTATCGCCGCAGCTCTGGGAGCCATCGTGGTTGGAATCAGGACCCTCTGGGGCAAAGAGAGAACGACGACGGAGGTAGACTAGAATGGCAACAGCAAAAGAGAGACTCGCGAAAACAACAAGATTCTACCAGATCATATGGGCGTTGTGCCTCATAGGGATGTTCATACCTCTTATCTATCCATTGGGTTTGCCTGTGGTGTTAAGCGAGCCTGTAAAGGATTATTACAAACAGATAGCCGACCTCCCCGAGGGGTCAGTGATTGCAGTAAGTTTCGGGGCGTCAGCCTCACTCCTAGATGAACAGGAAGCGCAGTTCTTGGCGACGTGGAAGACTATATTCGATTACGGCCACAAAGTAATATGGTACTGCACCACGGAAGACTCACCAATCGTAATAAGAAACGAGCTTGAAGTGGTAAAGCCAGAGAGCTACGGCTACACATATGGAGAAGACTACGTGATTCTACCTTACTCGCCTCTTGGTGAAGCAGGGGAAACCGCTTTCGCGCTGAACATCAGAAGCATCTACACAACCGACATAGATGGCACATCGCTTGACGCCATACCTTTGATGCAAGATATCAATGACCAGAGTGGCATAGATCTGCTGATCTTCGAGTACACAGCATGCACCAGCATAGAGTGGGTCGTACGCCAATGGGTTGTACCCTACAACAAGCCGGTGATAGCCACCACGCTTGGCTGCTGCGGACCAATGGCGGCACCATATTACCCCACACAGGTACAAGGATTCCTTAGCGGGAGCGGAGCGGGAACCGAACTCGAGGTCGTCTCAGGCAACCCCGGACCAGGGGCAGCCATGGGTGACGCGAAAAACCTAGGTATACTACCATTCCTTGTAGCGGTTCTATGGATGAACGTTAAGCCGTTCATCGGAAAGGAGGAATAATGAGATGGCTAGCGTAATTGGAGGACTCATCGGGACTCTGTTCATAATAGCAACAATGTCGATGCTCTGGAAGGACAATGTGTTCTTCAGGTTCGGCCAGGCAGCAATCATGGGCGCCAGCGTCGCTCACTACACATTTATGAATTTCCAGTCAGTTCATACCAACGCAATTATGCCAATCATGGCTGGAAACGTGATGTTCATAATACCTGTTATACTTGGCTTGCTCATGTACTCGAGGCTCAGCGCCGATCTAGCTTGGCTCGCTAAGTACCCCACAAGCGTACTCGTCGGAGTCGGCACAGGGGTGATGATCGCTGGAACGCTGAGAGGACAGATAATCGACCAGATAAAACAGACGATACTGGACGCGTTCACGGGCCTGAATGGTATATTGATCTTCATAGGCGTGGTCACGGCCTTCAGCTTCTTCATATTCACGAGGGAGCACACGGGGGCGCTGGGCACCAGCGTGAAGATTGGTCGCGTCTTCCTAATGATAAGCCTGGGAGCCAACTTCTCAGGCGAGCTCGTCTGGTACCTGACTCAGATGATCGGACGGCTGATGTACATACTCAACGAGTTCATATGGCCTCTACTCGGAGCATAGCGAAACCTATTCTCCCTTTTTTTAAAAACATATATCATGGTAATAACAACACTATGAGATCGGTATGGTTCAAAAGTTATGGGATTATGAAAAGCCAGTCATCAAAGATCCACCCCCAGGGAAAAAATCCAAGAAATTACTGGAAAAAATGGGGTACACGAGAGAGGCGCCGTACCCCATCGCCAAGTACGCTGAAGGCGTATGGATACAGGACCTAGACGACAACATACTCTACGACTTCATATCTGGTAGATGCACCGTGAACGCGGGGCACAGACACCCCAAGATCATGAAGGCACTCAAGGACCAAGCAGACAAGGTGACCCACTGCGCCGTTGAAGACCTCTACAACCTCGAGAAGAGTCTAGACTCCGTTGTGCCTCTGAGAGGAGACGGCGATTTACGCGCTACCTACGCCCTCAGCGGCTCGGCTGCAAACGACGCTGCCATAAAGATGGCTAGGAAGGTCATGGGAAGGATGGGCATAATCTGCTTCGCGGGGGCCTACCACGGCACCACCTACGGCGCGCTGAGCGTCAGCAGCTACGTGCCATCGATGGTGAAGGGCTTCGGCCGCCTCAACGACATCTTCTACTTCCCTTACCCCGACTACATTCACCCCCCGTTCGGGAAGCTGGATGGAGAAGATGTGGACGACATAATCATCGGACTCATAGAGCAGGCTATGGAGACCTACATGCCTCCCGAGGAGGTCGCGGCTGTCCTGTTTGAGCCCGTCGCAGGCGACGCAGGGTGGCTCGTACCCTCGAAGAGCTTCGTCAAGAAACTTGACAATCTCGCCCAGAAAAACGACATACTGTTCATCTCGGAGGAGGTCCAAACAGGCTTCGGGAGAACCGGCGAATGGTTCTGCACCGAAAACTACGGCGTCACGCCGGACATAGTCGTACTAGGCAAGGCCATGGCCGGAGGAGCCGTCGCCATGGCGGGGGCTGTCGCCAAGCAGAGCCTCCTGGACAATAGCGGAGGCTTCTATCACGGCCACACCATGGGTCGGCAGCCTCTGGGCCTCGCGGCCACAATGGCAAACATCGACGTGATCAAGTCCGAGAAACTGGCAGACAGATCCAAAGTCAACGGCGACCTCCTGATGAGCCGTCTAAAGGAGATGCAGGAGAATTACAAGTGCGTCGTCGAGAGCAGGGGCATAGCCTCGCTGATCGGCGTCGAGATCTCGTCCAAGGAACTGGCGGGGAAGATAGCCGTCGACTGCTACCGCAACGGAGTCTACATCATCGAGATGGGCTACAGAGGCATAGGCGCCCTGAGGGTGGCGCCTCCGCTGGTGAGTACAGAGACCCAGCTGGAGAACGCGCTGACAGTCATAGAGGACGCTATAAAGAAAGCGGAGAACGGTGACCTCTAGACGTGTTCCCGGTCTTCAGGGAGGTGACTCCCGAGCAGGAGCAGAGAGCTCGGGAGAAGATCCTCAAATTCATAAAAGACCGGGGCGTTGAGTCTGCTGCGATCCTAGTTTTTGGCTCCATGCGGAACATGAGCAGGCTGGGCGGGATGGCTGGCCGCTTCTTCTTAGGGCCGCTGGTTCCCTTCCTCCCTCACGATGTTGAACAGTATATCTGGGTTCTAGAGAAGGAAGAGAATATAGATTGGCTCCTCGAGCAACTCGAAGACGAGAACATGAAAAATAGTAGTCAGCTGGACTCCACTAAAAAATAATTTTTCCTGATCCAGCCAGCAACATAAAGCCCCTGAGTCCATCGTCGCCACGATGACCTCTGTGTACTTCGCCTTTGGGTTGCTCCTCGATTGGATCCGCTCCTGCTTGTCTGTAGCGCCGCTGTAGTAGCTCCAGCTGGCCGCCCCCGAGGGGTTTCAGCCGCTCGGCGTAGACCTTGTAATGTAGATTTTTTTTCGTTAACACAAAAATAACTACCTCATGAAATCAAGTGTATACAAACTTGCTAGGCCAATTCTTGATTCATACATTGAAAAATATGAAGGAAATGTATTTTACATTGATAACAGGGTTAACCGGGTGCCTTGTGGAAGCAGTACCTCTCGACGAAGAGATCGACGTGGCCGTCCTCGTGGACCACGAACTCCACCGGAGACTTGACGCCATCCATTAACGTGTAGAACGTCGTGGACTCCAGAGATGTGTCCTCGGGGATGAGGGGCTGAAGCGTCTCGGCGAAGGGAGTCTTGGTCTCTAGGTACAGCATCCCAGCCTTCTTCGCCACGCGCACACGCTCGATGCCCTTATAGATCTCGTATGTCCCCGTAAGTCGATCCATGCGCCGCTTCACGGCCAGCCTCGGGATCGCCTCGTACGGGTCCATCTCTAGCATTGTAGCGAACACGCCCTCAGCTATGTCCTCGTAGGGCAGGCTCGCGCTGTTTCCCATCATTATGACACCCATCTCGGCGTCCGGCAGGAAAGCCATGTACGCCGTGGAGACCAGTATACTGCCGCCATGGCTCACCATCTTGTGCCCAATAAAGTCAGGCGTGATCCCTAGGCCGTACCCGTAGCCATACTCGCCGTAGTAGCCGTCTGGGCGATGGATGTGTAGCGTCTGCATCTTCTCGAACGACTCCATGCTGGCGAGCCTCCCGTCGGGGTAGGCGCCTTTCTCTATCTGGGCGTCTAGATACTTCGCCATCTCGTTTACGCTGCTGGCTATGCCCCCCGCCGCCGCGATGAAGCTGAAGCCGGGGTTGTCATCGGGGTTAGGGTAGGGGAACCTGCTGGGCTCCACTGTTCCGTCGGGCTTCTTCCAGTGAGGCACTATATGGTCGTGGTCGGCGTAGAACTCCGCAGTGTTGAGGGTTGACCGCGTCATGCCGAGGGGCTCAAGTATCTTCTCCTTGATGTACCTGTGGAACGGCATCCCGGACTTTTCCTGGATCACGTGACCCAGCATCCTCCACGCCGCGTTGTGGTAGAAGAACCTCTCACCGGGTGGCGCCACGAGCTCGTCCTGGGCCCCGTTCACGAGCCTGTAGAAGTCCTCGGCGCTGCCCCAGGGGATGCCCGTGTCGGCGCCGACGCCCCTGTAGAGGGCGACGCTGGATGACGCTATGCTTGGCAGCCCCAGGCTGTGGGTGAGCAGGTGATGTATCTTGATGGGGTTCCCAGGTAGCCCCAGCTTGAAGGGTATGTGCTCCTTGACGGGGTCCTCGACGCTTAGCTTCCCTTGCTCGACGAGCTGCATGACCCCTATGGCCACGAAGCTCTTAGTGATGCTACCGATACCGTAGAGGGTATCGGGCGTCGCCGGGAGGTTCCTCTGGGGGTCTCGGGCGCCGAAGCCCTGAGAGTACACGGTCTCTCCTTCCCTCACAACGGCTATGCTTAGCCCTGGCATCTTCCCGTCCTGCATGTACTTGGGGACTATGTGCTCTATCCAGTTCCGTAGCTCAACCTTATCTTCGCCGGTCAAGTGTATCGATGAGGACTCCGGTTCACACCCTATAAAACATGTGCCAAGATACGCCTGAAAGTGAAACGGAGGCTGCTCCAACGCCTTGATCAGGTCGGCCTCGCTGAGGGTACCGGCTACACCCTCGTCGCCTACAACGAGTATGTGGTTCACGTCGCCGATGGCCATCACCCTTATCTAGTCCGCCGCCTTGTCGTGCACTACCAGCATCAAATTAGGCCTAAGAAGAGCTGAGATGCTTCTACGCGCGCAGAGGGGCACTCCAGATCATCACCATGTACACGATGTGGGTCGCGAAACTTTCCAAAAAAAGAGTTATTCTAGCGAATTAATTTCGGGGTAAGCCAGCGCGCGTCAGGATCGTTCCGATTATTGCTATTGCAGCGATGATGAGTGCGATGTATGTGAGAGTCATGTATGTGTTTAAGGAAGATTGAAGATCGTCGATGAGGGCGTTTGAGGCGGTGAGATCGTTTGTCTGATTAGTCAACTGTCTCTGCAGACCCTCTATGATTATGGCGTCAGCCTGTATCTGCGCTTCAAGGTCAGGTACTGTCCTCTCTGGGCTCTCAAGCCAATCGAATAGATCTGCTAGAACTCTATCCTGCATCGGCCCCAGGGGCTGAATCCATCCATCTACTGGGTAGAAGGTGTGCCCAAGTCCTGGATATGTTATCAGCGTGTGATCATTGTGTTCTGCCTCAGTTAGCCTCTGCTCCAGCAGGAAGGCCTGCTCGACTATAGTCTGGGTGTCCCCTTCGCCCTGCTGAATCAAGATACTCGCAGATATGTTGCCGATAATGTCTAGAGCTGTATCATTTAAAGCAAAGTGAGACTGCAGCCAAACCCAGTAGTACGGGCTATCGGGGTCGGATGAGGTGTAGAGATCGAACATTGCTGTCTGGAGTGGTTTTAACTCGTTCTCTATGTCGAAGTAGTCGTCCATGTTTGTGTCTAGTCCTGGGCACCAGCTCCACTCCCCCGTGATGTTCTGTATGAGGGCCTGCGGCGGAAGCGGACACAAGTTAACACCCCTGATATTTAGAGTGGCTTCAACTTCCTGGATAGACAGGCGGCCATCGTGGTCGGCGTCAAACGTGTCTTCGGCGCATATGACCGGGCGGTCTACTATCTGGAAGTAGACCATCTCACGAAGGTTTTGGGCGCCGGCCCCCATCAAAACGATGTTCGTGATCGTGGGGTCCTTGACGGCTATCCTCGGCGCTATCATGGTTCCCTCGCTGTGCCCGATTATGGATATCTTCGAGGAATCGACATCGGGTTGTTGCCGAAGGACTTCTAGCGCCTTCTCCGCGTCCTGAACCAGATCCTGTATCGTCATGTTCCCCCAGGCATCCATGTCCAGGATTGCGCCGTTTAGACCGACTCCCCTCTTGTTGTATCTCAGTACCGCGAAACCCCTGTTAGACAGGTATT
>Ga0209427_10009235_pt1 | contig 11014 bp, 10 predicted proteins | sample DeeMarSWOR136_30_FD_187465 | JGI IMG/M metagenome (GOLD analysis project Ga0209427, IMG submission 187465) | Marine sediment microbial communities from White Oak River estuary, North Carolina - WOR-1-36_30 (SPAdes) (version 2) | ecosystem: Environmental > Aquatic > Marine > Intertidal zone >... | reverse complement strand
AACCTCCACTCCGTTCCCGATAAAAGAAACTATCCTGTGAGAAGGGAGGAGAGAAAAGAAACGGTCAGGAGAATACACCCCCTGAGGAACCACTTCAAAGAGTTTATCTTCTTTTGATTCAAAAAGAGCCGCATAAATCTCTCCTTTCTTCGCATCCAGAAGAGGGCAGAGGAGATGGGCCTGGGAATGTCGAAGTTTCTCAGCCAAAGCCTTTAATCCGGAAACTCCGGCAACCGGTTTCCCGGAGGCAAACGAAAAAGATTTTACAGTACTCAATCCGATCCGGATTCCTGTGAATGAACCGGGGCCAACAGCCACGGCAAAACCATCTATATCTTGGATACTCAGTTTATTTGTCTTGAGCAGAAAATCGACCGCTGGAAGAAGACGTTCAGAATAGGTGGATGATGAATCGATGTTGACCTCTGCAATCAGATTCGTCTCCTTCAGAAGGGCGACAGACCCGGTGGAAGTGGTGGTGTCCACTGCTAGAATAATCATCCCCCGACTCATCCCGCCGCTTTTTTCCCGTAGTGGAACAGGCTGCCGGCTTTATGGATATCATGCTGCACAGAGCTCATGGGTTCAACTTGAAAGGGAAGCTTTTTGCTGATGTTTGAGCCTTCGCCGGATTGGCCATCGACTCTGATCTCGTCCCCGGTTTCAAGAATCTTTTTGGCCACCAGCTCGTCGAGCTCCGGGCATCTCAAGACAGGAAAACCGGAATTGACGGCATTCCTGAAATAGATGGCGCCAAAAGAGGGAGCCAGAATCAGCCCCACTTTCAAGGAGATAAAGCAGTCCACAGCCTGCTGTCTGGAGGAGCCCGCCCCGAAATTTCTTCCGGTCACGAGGATGTCCCCCGGCCGAACTTTCTGAGGAAAATCCTTCCAGCCCCCGAGGTTTCCCAAAGCATACTGTCCCATCTGGGAAATATCGGTGATATGAAGGAAGGCATTATGGTAAATCTGGTCTGTATCGATGTCCGCTATCAATCTTCCCTTATTGTCCTGAAGGATCCAGATCCTTCCAGAAAATACAGATTCAGTCATCTTATATATCCTCGGGATTGACGATTTGACCGGTAAGACAGGATGCAGCCACAACCGCCGGACTGGCGAGATACGTCTCTCCTTTACCCTGCTTTCCGGCAAAATTTCTGTTCCCTGTGCTGACCTGAACCTCCCCTCTTCCGGTCAGACCGATGTGGCCATCGGCACACCCACTGCAGCCTGGACTACTGATGATGGCACCGCTCCGGAAGAGGTCTTCGAGAATGCCTTTTTCAAGAATCTCCTCATACACTCGCTTTGTCGCCGGGACAACTTTCAGAGTCACACCTTCTTTGATCTTCCGGCCTTTTAGTATTTGGGCCGCCAAAGCCAGGTCCTCGGTTCGTCCGTTCGTGCAGGAGCCGATAAACCCGGTATCAATCTTAACTCCCTTGAGTTCGGAGACATCCTGAACATTGTCCGGCGAATACGGAGCTGCCACCTGAGGAGAAATCCCGCTGATATCGATTTCCAGTACCTCCGAATATACTGAATCCTCATCCGCGCGAAGAGGGGAAAATTTCGAACCAGAAAGTCTTTCCACCTCATTCCTGAGCGAATCACCGAAATCTGGAACGAAACCGATGATCCCGGCCATCTCCGTCACCATACTGCAGAGAGTGATCCGGCCGGAGAGAGAAAGATTCTGAACCGCCTCTCCGTAGAACTCCACAGCCTTCAAGGCGGCTTTGTGTGTTCCTAACTCTTTCAGGATATGAAGAGTCAAATCCTTGGCTGACACCGGAAAATCATAGCCCCCTTTGATCACAACCTTGAGCGTTTCAGGAACTTCGAACCATGTCTTTCCTGTCCTAAAAGCAAAAGTGATATCCACATCTCCCATACCCTGGCCGAAACATCCCACAGCTCCAAGGATATTCAAATGGCTGTCTGTTCCGACGACAGTCAAACCCGCCTGCGCCAAGCCCTCTTCGATCAGCACATGAGACCCGATTCCGCGATCCACGTCAAAAACCTTGACCCCCATCTTCTTCGCAAACTCACGGCACACCTGCTGGTTATCCGCGTATTTCAACGAACAGGCAGGCACACAGAGGTCAAAAGTGAAAAAAGTCTTCCTCTTATCCGCCAGCGGAGTATCCCCGAATTCCCGCTCGTAATTTTTGACAACGTTTGGTCCCCCAAAATCCCGGGCCGACCGGATATCCAGGCCCATCCAAACAATGCTATCTGGCTTAACCTCCTCTTCGGAGTGGTTCTGTATGATTTTTTCGATAACTGTCTGACCCATTTCTTTTCTCAGTTCAGAGTTTTGATGCGACGGCTCGGGCCACATCCAGGGAAGTCGATTTACCGCCCAGGTCGTAGGTCCTCACTTTTCCTTCCCTTATCACCCGGGCAATCGCATCCTCCAGCTTCCCGGCCGTTTCCTCTTCTCCCAGCCATTCGAGCATCATTTTTGTGGCGAGGAGCATGGCTGTCGGGTTCACCTTGTAGAGACCGGTGTATTTCGGAGCCGAGCCATGCGTGGGCTCGAACACCGCGTAATCGTCTCCTATATTCCCGCTGCAGGCAAAACCCAGCCCTCCGACAAGCTGCGCGGATAGGTCGGAGATGATATCGCCGAAGAGATTCTCTGCCACCAGGACATCGTAGTCCTGGGGGTTCTTCACCAGCCACATGGCCATGGCATCCACGTTCGCCTCCCAGAACTCGACATCCGGATACTCCTTCGCCATCTTCCTGGCAATGTCCAGGATGAAACCTCCGGTCTCTCTCAGCACGTTGGGTTTTTCCACGAGTGTCACAGAGCGGCGTTTCTTTTTCCGCGCATACTCGAAGGCCCTTCTCAAAATCCTCGTGCAGGCTTTCTTGGTCATGATCCTTGTCGAGAACGCGATCTCTTCGAGAGGGAGCTCTTTGAACTTAGCCATTTTGGGGTGAACAAGAAGAGCCTGCCTGACGTCCTCTGGAAGCGGATGAAACTCCACGCCCGCGTACATTCCTTCTGTGTTTTCCCTGAATATAACCAGGTCAACGTCATCACGGTAATTCAACGGATTTCCCGCATAGGCCTTGCAGGGCCTGAGGTTCGTGTAGAGGTCGAATTCCTGCCGAAGACGGACGATCGGGCTGAAGTATGAGAGCCCTTTGTCTCTCAAAGATGGGTCCAATTCTTTCAGCGCATCCTCTTTTGGCTTGGAAGTGATCGCTCCGAACAGGCAGACATCCGTCTCCTTGAGCATCTGAGTGGTCCGGTCCGGAAGAGGATTCCCCTCCTTGCACCAGAATTCCCAGCCGATGTCTCCCTCGACATATTCGGCGTCCAATCCTGTCTTCTCCAGCACTATCAGGGCACATTCTACGACTTCCTTTCCCACTCCATCTCCGGGCAGTACAGCGATCCTGTATTTTGGCATCTAAACCTCCTCTATTCTATCCCTTTCAACTTCTTCCTCGTGTAAGGAATGAGCCCTCCTTCTTTCAGTATCCCCAAAACTGATTCAGGAAAAGGTGAGAACGTGAAAACTCCCTTTTCCGTTTTTATTTTTCCCGAAGCAAAATCGATTTCTATTTCCTCTCCGTTTTTAATGTTGTCTACCGCCTCCTCTGACTGGAGCACGGGCAGTCCCTGGTTGATGGCGTTCCGGAAAAAAATCCGGGCGAAAGACTTGGCGATCACAGCCTGGACACCGGCATATTTCAAGCACGTAGCAGCCTGTTCCCTCGAGCTCCCGCAGCCAAAATTCCGGCCAGCCACGATCACGTCTCCGGGTTTGACCTGTTGAGCAAAATTGGGATCTAAATCTTCAAGCGCATGGCGGGCCATCTCTTCAGGCTCCAAGACAGAATAGGTATATTTCCCGGGAAAAATCACATCCGTGTTAACGTCATCCCCGTACTTCCAGACTCGTCCCTTCTTCATAGGAACTTCCTCGGGTCTGCGATTTTCCCCTCGACCGAAGATGCAGCGACTGTTGCCGGAGAAGCCAGGTAAATCTCGGAGTCCCGGCTTCCCATCCGTCCACGGAAATTCCTGTTGGCGGTGCTCATGGCCACTTCACCGGGAGCAAGAATTCCCTGGTGGGCTCCCAAGCAGGGACCACAGCCCGGATTAAGAACTATACAGCCGGCATCTGCAAAAATTTCAATAACTCCTTTTTTTAAAGCCTGCACGTATTCCTGCCTCGAGGCAGGGATGATAAGCGTCCTCACCTGGGGATGGACTTTCTTTCCCTTTAAAATTCTGGCTGCCACCTCCAGGTCTTCAAGCCTGCCGTTGGTGCATGTCCCGATTAGGGCCTGGTGAAAACCAGTTCCTTCCACCTCTGAGATGGGTTTGACATTATCCACGGTATGGGGGCAGGCCACCTGGGGCTCCAGAGAAGAGATATCATGCTCGAGGACTGCCTCATAACTGGCATCCGGGTCAGAAGTCACCCCACTGTAGTCATCCTTGGCGCGGTTTTCAAGCCATTGAACAGTCTTTTCATCCGGCTCACAGTATCCGTTTTTGGCTCCCATCTCGGCAGCCATGTTGGCCAAAACCAGACGAGATGCAAGACTGAATCCCCTCACTGCCTCACCAGCGAATTCAACAGCCTTGTAGTTAGCCCGGTCCGATCCCTCGTCCCCTATTATCTTTAGAATAACATCCTTGGCATAGACTCCGGCAGAAAGAGTGCCGTTGATCTCCACCCTTATCGTTTCAGGCACCTTCAGCCAGATCTCATCCGTGGCCCAGAGAGAAGCCACTTCCGAGCGGCCGATTCCGGCAGAGAAGGCTCCGAAGGCGCCATAACTTGTGGTATGGGAATCCGCGCCGAGTATCAATTTCCCTGGAAGAGCAAACCCGTTCTCTGAAAAAACCTGGTGGCAGATTCCTTCCGAGACATCAAAAAAATTCGGAATCCTCTGTTCGGCCACAAATTCCCTGATCGCTTTGTGGTTCGCCGCGTATTTTTCGCTCGAAGCGGGCACAACGTGGTCCAGAATGATGACAAGCTTTTGAGGAGCCTTCACATTCTTGACTCCGAGTTTTTCAAATTCCTTGATGATGGCCGCGGAATTATCGTGGGAGAGGATAGTATCGGGAGAAACCGTGACCACGTCTCCGGCCTGGACTTCCCGTCCGGCTTTCAAGCCGAGAATCTTCTCTGAAAATGTCTTCCCCAAAATTCCTTCCTTATGCCTGGCTTATATCTTTATCTTCAGCGCCTCGAAATTGACGAAGTCCGCATGATTGACGATCACGGCTTCCACTGTCTTCCTGGACCCATCTCCTTCCTTGGAGTGAGCCGCAATGATGTGGACCACTTCTTTGGGAAGCCCGTGCTGGGAAGCAAAGGCGGCTCCGGAGATGGGGTGGCGGAGAAGCTCTCCACCCCTGCTTTTCACAAACTTTCCTTTCTCTTTCTTGTACTCAAACAGTTTGCCCACATCATGGAGCAGGGCTCCGGATAAGAGATAATCCCGGTTCAGAGATATCTTTCCCTTATACTCCTCAACCATAACCTCAGCAATCTCCACAGAACTGAGAGTCACAGCGCGCGTATGCTCGATAATGTTCACTGATGTTTCTTCGATCAGCAGGGTAAATGGCATCTGTTGAAGGTCATCAACTGTCCATCCTCCCTCTTTTATGGCCTCGATCCAAACAGTGATTGTTTTTTCCTTGAGCTCGGAATCTTTAATGAGTTTAAATTCAGGCATAACCGCTAAGAGTTCCTTTCTCATTTGATCTTCCTTTCTCCAGGCCCGTCGTACGCAAAGTCCTGTGGATCGATCTTTCTCATGGGCCTCATCCGGGTGATTTCTTCATGAACATGAGCCACAAGGCCGGGTACACGGGCGATGATGAAAAAGGCATTGCCGATTTCAGGAGGAACATCCAGCTCGCAGAGCAGGGCTGCGATCGCCCCATCAACATTAATGGGAAGACGTTTACCCAGAAGCTCCTCCAGGTTTTTCTCCACGGCACAGGCAATGCGGATAAACTTCCCCGCAAGGCCCAATTCTTCAGCCAGAGAAAAAAGTTTCTGTGTCCTCGGGTCCCTGGTGTGGATGCGGTGACCGAAGCCTGAAGCCCGTTTTCCTTTTTCTTTCATTTCCTGGAGAACTTCAGGCACGACTTCATCTTCCGAAGCTTTTTTTTCTTCCATTCTTCTCGCAATCTCCAGGAAAAGCTTCATCCCCTCCTCGATCGCGCCTCCGTGATAGCGGGAGATGGCGGAAACTCCGGCCGCGACAGCCGAATTCAGCTCAGCCCCTGTGGAGGCAACCGTCCGCGCCGCCAGAACAGAAGGAGGACTGGCTCCATGGTCCACCGATGAGACGAAAATCGCATCCACAAGCTTTCCTGCTTCTGGCGTGGGTAACTCCCCTTTCAAAACCAGATATATAGCTTGAGCAAACGAGATTTCTCCCATCAGTTGGTCGATAGGGTAACCTCTCAAGCAGACTTTATTTGGTTTAACGTCTGTCACCGCTGTCTTCCAATGATTCTCGCCCATGGTCATCCTCCCTTGCTACTTTTCAGCTTTTTGACAATTTTGGGGATATCGGAAACAGAATCCGCCAGATGGACTCCGACCTTTTTCAGTCTCTCCACCTTGCTCTCGTAGGAGCCTCTGGACCCTTCGACGATGGCGCCGGCATGGGAAAATCTCGTTCCCGATTTGGCGGCTTTTCCACCGATAAAAGCGATAAGCGGCTTCGTGAACTTTCCTTTCTCTATAAGGTCGGCGACTCTCTCTTCCTGTGTGGTTCCGATTTCGCCGAACATCACCACCATTCGAGTCTCCTCGTCTTGTTCGAAAAGCTCCATGACTTCTGGGTGAGAAAGCCCGACAACAGCATCTCCTCCCACATGCACGATCGTGCTCTGTCCAAAACCCGCATCTGTCAGATAGTAGGATATGGCCGATGTCATCCCCCCGCTGCGCGAACTGACCCCGATATCGCCGGCGGCAAACCATTCCTTCGCCCTCTCCGCACGGCCGCCAATCATGCCCAGAACAGCCTTTCCTGGACTCACGAGTCCCAGAGTGTTCGGGCCGACAAAACGAGCTTCCTTCTGCTGAGCGAGGTGGGAGATCTCAATCACATCAAAAATCGGAACCCGGTCAGGAACAATCACCAGAAGCTTGACTCCGGCATCCACCGCCTCTAAAGCCGCATTCTTCACCAAGGCGGCGGGAACAAAGATGACGCTGGCATCAATCGGCCCTGCTTTTTCCCATGCTTCTTCCACTGTATCGTACACAGGAATCCCGTAAACCTCTCCTCCTCCTTTTCCGGGCGTTACGCCTCCCACGATCTGTGTTCCATAATCCTTCATCAACTGGGCGCGAACCATCCCCTCTCTTCCGGTGATTCCTTGAACGATTACCTTGGATCTTTCGTCGACTAAAATCGCCATCCTTTACTCCCGCTCGTTAAAACGAACGCTCTCTGACTCTTTATTCATTCTGGTTTTTTGTAAACCTTGCTCTGTAATCCTTTAAACCGGGAATGGGCAGGTGTATGAAAATGGCATCCTGTTCATGAAATTTGCAGTAAATTTCGCACGCGAGACATTCCGTGCATTTCCCCTTTTTGGCTTCCACCATTGGAACAGAAAGCATAGCTTTTCCCTCTTCGATTTTCAGGATGCCGGGTGAACAGGCCTCGACACACCCTTTTGTCTGGCAATTGAGACATTTCTGATGATCGATATAGATCCTTCCTGTTAGAGTTTCGAAAAAATAGCGGTCCTCAGGGATATCGAGTAACTTCACCGGCCGGACGGCATGAACGGATTTACCCTTCTCAGTCAGTTCCTCCAGTCTCTGGGCACAGGATTCAGGAGAGTCATCCCTTCCGTATCCCTCCACTGGTGCCGGGATATCCTTCAGGTAAGTCCCGAGAATTTCTATGGCCTTCTCCTCAAAATTCCCGCCCAGGCGAATAACCGCAGGAATCTCAAGGTTCTCCTCATGGAAAGCTTTGACCATTCCCCTGGCGGAATGGTACTGTTCCTGACTGGCCACACCGGATCCGGAAGCAAAATACCCTTTGATATTCGGCTGGGAGAGAATGATTTTTGCTGCCCGGTAGACTTTACTGGCAGAAGGATTGCCGCTCGTATCACAATAATTGGCCAGCTTGAATCCTTTATCGAGCACCGCATCCATGGACATCATCGAGCCGCCTCCGCCGGCCCCATGAAACCCGATGTACTTTTTTTCCGGAGGAATTTCTTCTTCCATCTGCAAGAAATAAAACGTTCCCCTGTGGTCATTCTCTTCCACTTGATAGGCTATTTTTTCCAGCCGGGTCGGTGGCCTGTCGAACTCTCTGGCTACCTCGATATCCAGTTCTGGATGCCGGAATACCGCATAATCATCTATAGCCAGATGGCAGTCAGCCGCAATCACCAGGTCGCTTTCTGTTATGACCAGAGGGTTAATCTCCGCAGACCGGGCGTCGTACCTTCGGGCTAATCTGTACAATCTGGCCAGGACTGCAGAGAGCTGGACGAGAAGCTTTCCGGATAGCCCGGCCTTCCGCAGGAGGTTGCGCACTTCATAATCTCTCAAGCCGGTCAATATATCGATGGGAATTTGAAAAACTTTATCCGGATGTTCCCGGGCAATCTCCTCGATTCCTGTTCCTCCAACTGAACTGAAAACAAGAAGTGGCGCTTTTTTGGCATCATCGATCACAAGCCCCACAAAACACTCCGTCTTAATATTCAGTTTTTCCTCGACAAGGATCTTATCGACAACGAAGTTTCCCACCTTCATCCCGAACATCTCTCTCGCCACGGCATCAGCCTCTCCTGCACTCTCCGCGAATCGAATTCCACCCAGGTCAGCTCTTCCTGTCAGCCAAACCTGGATTTTTAAAACCACAGGCTTTCCGATCTTGAATGCAATCTGGCGCGCTTCCTCAGGAGTAAAGGCCAAAGCTCCCTCAGGAACACGAATCCCCGCATTCTTCAGAAGCTTTTTACTCTGGTATTCGAACAGCCTTGCCACTTGTTTTTTCCTTTCGTCCCCTATTATTCAAACAGAAGGATTTTTTGTCAACAACAATAGGGGTCGCATCTCAACATTCGACATTTGCATTTGCAATTATTTATTCAACGATTCTTTGGAAACTCATCTGGATAAAGGACCGCTAGTTATGGAGAAACTTGGTTGATACTTTGCCCGGAGAGACTTTATTCTTATTTCCACTGTGAAAATGTCGAATGTTGAGATGCGACCCCTCCAGGCTAACCAGTTGAGTTTGACACAAAACTTTTCCCTGTGCTATGTTAGGCGAGATTAAAAGGGAAAGAAGCAAAAAAGGGAATGGCTGGTTTGAAGAAAGGAGAGATAAATATCAGTCCATTCAGCAGACTTCGATTAGAATTAGAGCACGACCGATAGATAGAAATGAAATCTGGCCGCTCGCTTAACAGATGGTTAATTTCACTTTGAGCGCGGACTTCTTTAAAGGAGGGAATCCAGAATTTTTTGTGAACGGATGAGGAATGGAAAAAAAGAAAATTCTGATCGTTGAAGACGAGCGGATCGTTGCTGAAGACATCAGAACGAAGCTGGAGTATGTCGGATACGCACTCGCCGGGATAGCCAGTTCCGGAGAAGAATCCATCAAAAAAGCAGAAAAGTGCCAGCCGGACCTGGTGCTGATGGATATCGTCCTGGAAGGGAAAATGGATGGAATTGAGGCGGCTGCGCAAATCTTCTCGCAACTCAATATTCCTGTTGTTTATCTCACTGCGTATTCTGACGAAAGGACGTTGAAAAAGGCGAAGGTCACAGAACCATTCGGCTTTATTATTAAACCTTTCGAAGCTCAGGACCTTTTCACAGCCATCGAGATGGCTCTTTACCGGCATAAACTCAGAAACATGCTCAAAGAGAGCGAGGAGAGATACAATGCTCTTTTTGACCGTTCTCTCTCTTACGTGTACCTGCATGATTTTAACGGAAAGTTTATAGACGCCAATAATGCGATGCTGAAAGCTCTGGGCTATAAGAGAAAGGAAATTCTTCCGCTCAATTTCGCTTCCTTAATTGATAAGAGCCAGCTGCCCAAAGCCGTTAAATCCCTTGAAGAAATAATTCGGGCCAATCATCAGAAGAAACCCGATGAGTATAAGTTGAGAAGAAAAGATGGGAGTTTTATCTGGGTGGAGACCGAAGGCTCTCTTATCTATAAAGACGGGAAACCGTTTGCGGTCCAGGGTATCGCAAGGGATATCACCGAGAAAAAGATGGCGGAAGAAGCCTTGAGAGAATCCGAAGAGAAGTTCAGGAGTCTGGCTGAGAAGTCCCCGAACATGATTTTCATCAACAAGATTGGGAAAATCGTGTATGCCAACAAGCGGTGTGAAGAAGTCATGGGATACACCAGGGAGGAATTCTATTCTCCGGATTTTGAATTTTTTCGCCTCATCGCGCCAGAATTTCTTGAAAAATCAAAATCGTTTTACAGCCGACACATCAAAGGAAAAGAGGTCAGGCCGTACGAATACGCTCTCATCACCAAAAGCGGAAAACGAATCGAGGCCATACTCACAACAAGGTTGATCAATTATGAAGGAGATAAAGCCATACTCGGGATCATCACCGATATCACTGAACGAAAAAAGACAGAGATGGCCCTTGGAGAATCCCGGGAACAGCTGCGGAATCTCGCTACACATTTGCAGTCCATCAGAGAGGAAGAAAGAGCATTTGTCGCCCGGGAAATTCATGATGAACTGGGACAGGCGCTGACCGCTTTAAAAATGGATGTATCCTGGCTGGATAAAAAATTATCTGAGGAGCAAATTCCTCTTTTGAAAAAGACGAAGTCCATGTCTCAATTGATCGATTCAACGATTCAGACAGTCCAGAGACTCTCAGCGGAATTGAGGCCTGGATTGCTGGATGATTTAGGTCTTCTCGCAGCCATGGAATGGCAGGCAGAAGAATTTCAAAAAAGAACGGGAATCGCCTGTGAAC
>Ga0209427_10009233_pt1 | contig 11015 bp, 13 predicted proteins | sample DeeMarSWOR136_30_FD_187465 | JGI IMG/M metagenome (GOLD analysis project Ga0209427, IMG submission 187465) | Marine sediment microbial communities from White Oak River estuary, North Carolina - WOR-1-36_30 (SPAdes) (version 2) | ecosystem: Environmental > Aquatic > Marine > Intertidal zone >... | reverse complement strand
GACCTTTGTGATTGTTTCCGGAATTTCCTTTAGCTCAATCTCTTGTACCTCAAAAGGTATTTCGCCCGCGAATATTCTCGCTTCACCAGCCGAACAGTCGAGGGTGATTTTTTCTCCGTCTTCTAGGTTAAGGGCGCCAACAGCGCCAACAGCACATGGAATTCCTCTTTCTCTGGAAACTATAGCAGCATGAGATGTCCGGTTACCTCTTTCACAGATTAGCGCAGAAACTTTTTCGAGACTCATAACAACTTCCCAATCGGGTGTCGTCATTGAGGTAACAAGCATCGGCTTCATGCCCTTCTTGTTGAATGCTACAATCTCTTTTACAGCTTCTTCAGGAGTCTCTGCTTTAGCGACAACCCCTGAAGCAATCTTTGTTCCAACTGAGATACCAAGGTAAATTGGAGCCGCTTTTGGTTCCGCTTTAAGCTTAAACAGAGTCAATACTGTTCTGGTTGCGTGAACAGTTTCTGGTCTAGCTTGCGTTATGAAGACTTTACCATTCTCGATGGCGTATTCTACATCCATTGGCTTTTTGTAATTTTTTTCTATAGTTGTAACGTGATTTGCAACCTGAGTTGCTTCATCAAAAGTAAGAACCCGAGGATCACGCAAGCCAACGGGAACGTCACGATTCGACTTGGTTTTCTCGTCATAAACCATCATTTCTTTTTGAGGGTCTTTGGGTGGGATGGTTCCGAGAAGTTTGACTTCTGGTTCTTTAACAAAACCGGTCCAAGAGGCGCTTTCTTTTCCTTGTACTATCATTTCTCCTAAGCCATAAACTGCTTGAATTACGCCTACATTACGGTTGCCAGTATTAGGTTCTATGGAGAAAGCCACGCCAGCCTTTTCTGAATCAACCATGGTCTGGATGACAACAGAGATTAAACCCTGCTTAAGCAGTTCAGCCTCTGACAGGTCAAGAATCTTTTTCTTACGCAAATCCTGCCGGTAGTCTATTACCCTCCAGCCGAAGGCAGAAGCAATACATTTCAAAACATACTTGATCACATTAGACGGATCTAACTGAACATTAAGATATGTTTCGAATTGCCCAGCAAAAGCGGCAGTAGCCAAATCTTCAGTGATACCAGAACTTCTGACAGCAACTCTATTCCGCCCAACCCGCTCCTTCATCATCTCAATTTTTTTCTCTAATAATGAAATGAGCTCTGGATGTGTCTTTATGTTTTCGATTAAGGCAATTATTTTCTTCGCAATCTTTTTAGCTTCGTCCTCATCGTCTTTAGCCAATGCAGCATCCAAGTCTGTTACTAAATTTACAATTGCCGAATCGTTGAGTAGCACCTTAGCGAATTCTGTGGTAGCCATTACAGCATATGGAACATTATCCTTTCCCAGTATATGGAACAGTTTAGCTAGGCTAGATCCCTTTCCGCCTGTAAATCGTCCATCAGCAGCAATTTCTTCCTCAATATTAACGATCAAATTCTCAGAAACCAAGTTCATACCCCATAGTACTTATTGATTTATGAACATCAAACAAAGTAAGGAGTTTCTCTTTCTCGGAAGTCCTGCCCTCATGGCTAGACCTCTCCAAATCTACTCCCTCAGTTAATCCCCAAGTTTCTCGATAACTACATGACAGGGTGTGGGCAATTTGGCGCCTCCACGTTTTAACGCCTGCGCGGCAACTTCAAGTCCATCCTCGTTTACGTTAACCATTATAAGTGATTGCCCCGTTTTCACTCGGGCTGCGAGTCCCACGGCTTTTCCAAAAGCGTTTCTCATTCCGTCTTGAAGTCGATCCGCGTGGGCTCCAAAAATCATTTTGTTTTCTCGGAGCACAACATGAGGGTAGGGTAAAATCCTTAAAAGGTAACTGTTTCCCAGTTTTTCTGAGAGAACCCTGTTAGCTGCTATGCGCGCAGCTTCCAGAGCGTTGTGTCGAATCTGAACTTCCCTCTCAGCGATCAAGCGGGCTTGATATTTATAGCTGCCTGAAGGGTCGCCCATAGTGAATTTCACTATTTTTGAAGAAGGAGATCCCCGGATATATTTTTTCCGTGTATAGGCTTGGCCCTTTACCTCCCGATAGTTACGAGCCTTCATTGTCCATTCCTCACCTGCTCTGCCCATCATAGTTAAACAGATATTATAAAAACTATTCTATATTCGATATAATGATTTGAAAAGAACAAGAAAAAGCGGCAATTTCTACGGGATTTTCTTTACGGTCAGTAAATACCTGTTCAGGCTAGGATACGAGTTGAAATCAGATATCGGATTATACTTTTTCGACCACATCCATTCATGACTTCAAAATATCACATCATTACTTACTATTCCTTAACAACACCACAACTTACCTGTCATAGCTTTTTAGATACAGAATGTCTAAAACTTTCGGAGAAGCTCATTCGTTAAAATCCCAAAATCTTCTGGCGCCAATTCCCGCACCCTCTTCGCGCTATAAATTGTGGAATCAGCCAATTCTACCCCTTCTTTTCCAGTTATTTCATGTTTGCGTAAGAAGGGAATCAAGCCGTTTCTTACCTTCCTGTTTCGTTGAGTAAAAAGTGTTCGAACAAGTTCAAAAAATGTTTCTTCATTGTCCACTTGGAAAGGGGGATCCCGAGGCTTCAGACGTACCATCATGGAATCCACATCTGGCGGGGGATAAAACATCGTTCTAGGGACATAATCCAGAAGCTCAACACCAGCCCGGTAGTATATAGTAACGGTTAGCCTTCCGTAATCTTTGCTTCCCACCGAAGCCGCCAATCTCTCTGCAAATTCCTTCTGGAGAATCAGAACTGCCCAGTCAAATTTTCTTTCTAGCAGACGAAAAAGAAGCGGAGATGAAATGGAGTAGGGAGGAGCGGAAACAACCTTGTTGAAGGGAGGAAGAGAAACCTTAAGGATGTCACCTTCTATTAAATCTACATTCTGCAGGCTGTGAAGTTGCTTACTCAAGATTCCCACAATTTTGGGGTCAACCTCAATTGCAATGACTTTTTTGCATTTGCTAGAAAGAAGTCTTGTCAGAAAACCAAGTCCCGCTCCAACTTCTAAGACAACATCATCCTTAGTTATAGAAGCGTGGGATACTAATCGTTGCAATATGTCTGAATTCACTGTAAAGTGTTGTCCCAAGCGTTTTTTTGGGAAAAAGCCGTAAAGGCGAAGGATATGCTTCGCCCTTCGAAGAAGATTAATTCTTTCCACTAGGGCGCTCTCGTAAACAGTCTATATTTGCTCTCGCCAGCCAGTTCCTCCAAAATTCTCCTTGTAATGAGTTTGGAGGGGTTAGGCATGTTGGCGCGATTCTGTAGATCCTCTAGGTTCTGGAAGGGTTTTTTCTCTCGTTCATCAATAATTTGCCACATGTATTTCTTTCCAATACCTGGAATCAATTCTAGGGCATGCATTCGGGGCGTTATGGCTTGGGCTGTGTTGAAAAAGGTAACGAACCACTTTTCTCGGTTAATCACTATTTTCTCTACTGTTCCAGAAAGTTCCATTTTAGCGTTGGATGTTAACTCGTCATAGTTTATCCGCCCAATGATATAGGTTATTTTTCTCCGAGAATCTTTTCCAACGTAGACTCTGTCAGAGGTCTTGAGAACAATACCGTCTCTAGCGATCGCCTCAAGGAAGGTGAAGTATTCTTCTCCCACCACCTGAATCAGCGCCCCCGCTCTATACCCTGGTCGAGTCCCCGGCCTTCCATGGGGAAGATAATCCAGAACATAAGCATATTCTTCGTATCTCTTCTCGCTCCTTTCCACTCTTTCCCCGCCCCCGAAATGGTAACAATTAGTTTAGATAGTATATAATTAGAAAAGTCCTTATTCCTTTTTTCTATACTTGCTCAAAAAGACCAGTATTTTTTCTAGTTTGGAGGTTTCAATTATCCTGCGGCCACCAGCCAAAAACACTCTGATTTCTTGGATGCTCTCAGGCATAGCGTTTATTATTTGCACAGCCTCTTCTTCTTCCACTTCGAATTGTTCCACGAATTCCTTCACAATAGTATCCACTATATCAGGATCAACTTTAGTGAATTTTGTCGCGTAATCGAGGGACCTTCTCTGGAACTGGTCCAGTCGTTCCTCACCTATAGCTTCCAAGGCTTCTTTCACTTGGGGAACCGTGATTATACGTTCCTTTAGAGCCTTTCGCGCCATTTTTTAGGCCTCCTTATGGGGTGTAATGTGCTCTGGGCGAACGATTATTTCCTTAATTGCTTTCCCTTGGGACACATTAATGACATAACTTCTCCCCCTCTTATCAGCGATAACGCCGATCCTGCCGTGAAATCTTCGATGAGGCATACCCTTATGAACGCTGGGGTCTAGTTTAATCACAACCTTTTCATCAGGTTCATACTCGCGTAGTACCTTGCTGAGTCCTGTCTTTCCCCGTTCTCTAGGTTTCCTTTTTAGGAGGTGACGGGTTTTTTTACGGTAACCTTTCGCTTTTCTTCCCAACTTAAGATTTCTCCATGATGACCTTTAAAACGTCTAACTCGACAGGCGTGGCTTCCACGTTGATAATCGTGGCTACGCTAGGGTCTGTTCGCCCTTCATCCCCGCTTACCAACTCTTTAATGTAAAGCCCTCCTTGACAACGTATCTTCATCTCTGCGCGGTTAGGCGCCAACCTCTTTAGATGCGCCTCATATATGTACTTTTCTCGAACTAGGTCCGCTCTTCGATGCAAAACACGTAAGGGTGTTTGTTGACGAATGACAGCTTTTGCCAATGCTTTCTTTATAGTCTCCAACTCTTCATCCGAAACATCTCTGTCAAAGTCAATAAGAACTTTGTAAATTTTCGCCGATGCCTCTGCCTTCTTCAATCGTCTAACATCATCTTTGCTGGCGGAACGAAGATTCAAAACCTCGACTTTGCCTCGGGCTTGTTTATTAACGAGTTCTGTGAGACTCTGCAGATCTATGAATCGCCTCCTAGGCTTTTTGATTTCCATAATAAATGGCCTTCCCGTTCCCAGCATCCGAGCATCCACATCTTCTCGCCCAGCCGCATGGAACGCCATATCTTCTCCCTCAGTTTTTTCCAAAAGTGGGCCTGCAATTATTTCTTCAACTGACTCGGAATACATCTTTCCGGTACCATTGCATCTCGGACACCCCTCGCCCCCACAACTTCTGCAGAGCCACCTTGATTGAGGGATACCGCGAACAAGCTTCTTGTATGCCCCCCTGATATAGATAGGATTAGATTGGAGAATAACCTCTCCAGTGAAGGGTCTGACGAGAACCACCACATCAGGCTTTTTGTATTCAGCAGGTTTCTTTGTAACCGCGGCGATCTTTTTCCCGATGTCGCGACTGAATTCGTTCCGCATGCTTTCTCCATATCCTACCTCAAAGCTGGCCTTAAACTCGTCTTCCCTCTCCTCAACTGCTGTTGGCAACTCTATACCAACAAGGAAGGTACTATACTCGTAAGCTTCAAGCGTCTCCAAGGCGTTTTCCACCAGCGTATCCACGCTTTTGAACAGCCCTTGGCAGAGGTAGCATTCCTTCTTTTTTCTAGCTCTCTTTCTCATGTTCCTAAGTATCTCAGCAGCCATCTCGAAAGACCCGTTCGCCGCTAGGATTCTGAGATTTGAGAACCCTGCTCTCTTGCCGGAAAGCGCTAATTGATGATTTTTCATTGTTAGGAGAAGCTTCAGGGTTTCGCCTCGTTTCTGATCATCCAGTCCATAGCCAAGGAGAGCAAATTGTCTCCCTAAACAGTGGTCGCAGAGAGGATGTGTTTCAAGCATTTTTTGCGCCTTTTTGAGCATCTCCATTGAATTTTCCTCGTTTTGTGACAGTAAATCACCTATCAGATTTCAGATAATTTTTCTCAGGTTCCTGGAAGACCTTTTCCGAAAAAGGGAAGCCTCTTCCTTCTAAAGGTTTTCATCATTTTTCTCATGTTATTATACTGAGTTAGTAATTCCTTCACTTCCTTTTCTGTGGTGCCTGACCCTCGGGCAACTCTACGGATCCGGGATGATGAAAGAATCTTGGGTTTCTCCCTTTCTGTGGGCGTCATAGACTGGATGATCACACGCCATCTTTTGAGGGCGTCTTCAGCCATGTTCATCTGCTCCTCAGGGATGTTGTAGCTCATTCCGGGAATCATCTTCAAGAGGTGTTGTAAGGGTCCCATTTTCTTCATAGATTCAAACTGTTCATACATGTCCGTGAGAGTGAACTTTCCACTCAAAAAGGTGCGAACTTTTTTCTCAGGCACCTTCACCTCTGCTTCACGCACTTTCTCAACGAGGCTCTGAAGGTCCCCCATGCCCAACAGCCTGCCTACAAATCTGGATGGAACAAAAGGTTCAATGTCACCAAGCTTCTCACCCGCACTGATGAACTTTATAGGTGCTCCGATGGCAGCCACCGCCGAAAGGGCACCTCCTCCCCTAGCAGAGCCATCAAGTTTCGACACCAAAATAGAACCGATTGGCGTTGCTTCGTGAAGCGCTCTAGCCTGCACCGCTGCCTGTTGACCGATGGTTCCGTCGATGACCAAAATCGCTTCGTCGGGCTTTATAGCCTTCTCCAGCCGTTTCATCTCCGCAATCAAACTCTTTTCTTCTTTGTGGCGACCAGCGGTGTCAACAATGACAAGGTCATAATCGTTGAACTGCTTCAAACCCCTCAAAGCGATCTTTTCAGATTTCTTTTCTTTTGGTTCTCCATACACGGGAATGTTTGCTCTGTCTGCCAGCTGCTTCAGTTGGTCGTAGGCTCCAGGTCTATAAGTGTCAGTGCAAACCAGAGCGGTCTTTAAACCTCTTTTTTGGAAGTATTTCGCCAATTTTCCTGAGGCGGTGGTCTTTCCTGAACCCTGAATTCCTACAAGCATGAGAATCTTCCTTTTTCCAGGTTCTATCTTTAGCGAAGCAGGCTTTTCACCCAGAAAACGCGTTAACTCTTCATAAACCACCTTTACTACATGCTCTCTTCTAGAAACTCCCGGAGGAACCTTCTCTTTCAGTGCCCGTTCTTCTATTCTCTTCGAAACTTCGAGAACTAGCTTAACATTAACATCAGCTTGGAGTAGCGCCCGCTGGATGTCGCGGACAAGTTCCTTAACTGTCTTCTCGTCCATAACTGGCGCTCTGAAAATCTTTTTTAGGGCATCGTTGAGTGAAGAGCCGAGACGATCTAGAACCATGTTTTCTCCCATTTAAAAGTAGAATCGCCTTTTATAGGTATTTAGCTTGTAGCATAACTTTTTTCCCTTAGTTAAAGATATTTAATTGGGGGAATGATGTTTGTCAGAATCGGTTAAAATTGTGGAAAAGAAGCATGTACCATCTGAGGCTACGATGATCGTTGGACTCCCTGACGTGGGGCTCGTAGGCCTCATAGCAACGTCCTACTTGATATCTGAACTCAACTTGGAAGAGATAGCATATTTGGACTCAGACCTGCTTCCTCCCGTTGTAGTCTTGCACAAGGGGCTGCCCCATGCGCCTCTCCGAATCTACGGAAACCAAAACCTGATTGCTGTGATCTCAGAGCTGGCTGTTCCAGCGCCGGCAATATATCCTATAATGCGGGAAATTGTTGAGTGGGGGCAAGCCAAGAAAGTTAAAAGAATCGTGTCCATGGGAGGCATTCCCGTAGAAAGCAGGCAGGCAATCAAGGAACCCCAAGTTTTTGGCGCCGCTTCCAACCAAGAACTGCTTGACATGTTAAGCAAAAGCGGATTAAACATCATGAATGAGGGCTACATGGTTGGCCCCCAAGCGCTTAGCATGCGATACAGCATCAATAAGAATGTTCCAGCCATAGCAATCTTAGCTCAATCTTTCTACAATTATCCTGACCCACAGGCGGCAGCTATCGCATTGAAGGAGCTGTCAAAGATTTCTGATGTCAAGGTTGATGTCTCCAAACTTCTTGAGAAAGGCGAGGAAATCCGATTGAAGGCCAGGGACATAATGAAGCGAACCCAAGAGGAAATGACTCGCATGAAAAAATCTCAGGAATATGACCTCCCATTATACGTTTAGGAGGAAGTGGCAGTGTCTGAGAAACCGAGAAAACGCTCAACCTTCGATACGATGAACGAACATCTGGAAGAGTTCGATGAATTGGCAGACGAACTTATGGAATCTGCATTCCCTGAAGGCCCCAGCTGGAACACGGAAACATGCTGCCTTCAGGCTCTCTCCAACGTTTTCATAACATCCAGAGAGGTTATTGTCACAGCGGATCTTCCAAACATCGAACCTGAAACCGTGAAGGTCGAGGCGGTAGATGAAACTCTCATCGAGATTACAGCGAAAATGAAGAAGAAAGTGCGGTTCGCCGATTTGGGCATCTGTCATAGGCAGGGCGAGTTTTCTTCTCTACGTTGCCAAGATCGCGTACATGTAGCTGTTGATGCGGAAAAGATGAAAATCTCATTCAAAGGAGGCGTACTAGAGGTACGATTCCCAAGAAAAAAGAGATACGAAATCGAAGTCGAATAACAATCTGAAGCCTCAGTTTGCTCGCGTCTTCACAAATCCGACGGCTCTTCTTGCATCATCGGCTTCCTGAAAACTCTCTTTAACTCTTCTAATGAGTCTTTCCGAGACCTTCCAAGGCTGAAGCTATAATCAAGGGGAAGGCTATGGTAACGTCGCAGATGACGGTTACCTCTTTTCCCTTAGGCTTCACTTTTCCCCAGCTAATTGCCTCTTTCAAAGTAGCTCCGCTTAGGCCACCTGGTTCTGGCCTATCCATGGTTATCTGGATTGCACGGTCGACGCCTTCTCTGAAAGTGTTGGCGAAGAGGGCAAAGTGTTTGGGCCAGCCTCCTCCTAAAATGATTATTCCTGCTTTCTTGGCTTCGTAAACAATATCCACGAGTTTATGTGTGTCGAGGAGCGGGTCTATCCTCAATTTTTTGTCTTGTCCGAACATCCACATGTGGAAACCAGCTATGGAATCCACTAAGCCGGGGCTTATGATGGGAACTCCTTTCTTTGCAGCGGTGGCGAGGATAGAGTCGGGATCGGGGAGTCTTTTGCCTATTTCGAAAAGAAGTTCGGTGGTGGATATGCGTTCTCTCTTCTCTTCAGGTATGCTTTCTAGGGTTTTGTACATCCATTTTTCTAAGCCCTTGAAAGCATCCTGTCCGATGTAGATATCGCCTATTCGCCCGATGTCTTGGGTCTTTAATTCTTCGTCTTCGGCAAGAAAGGTGCCTATACAGTGACTGTACCCAAGAGCCTCCACCATGTCGTGCACCATGTTAGCTCCGGTTGTCACAACTACATTCACATATTCTTGCTCTATCAGGTCTCTAATGATTTGTCTCAGTCCCCCTGGAACGAGGGGACCTGCTAGGGTTAAGAAAACCGTATAATCCCTGTCACTGAACATCTCCTTCACAATTTCGGCTGCCTTACCCACTTTTCCGGCGCCAAGCACCCCACATGCATTCATCTCAGAAACGAGGGCTCCCACGGTTAAGCCATTTTTCAGTCGCATATGTTTTACGCGCTTCAACTCTTCCCGCCACGGTTACAACTACTCTAACGAGTTAAGATTTGAGATTAGCGTTTTAAAAAGGTAGTTACAGAAACTGCAAGAATTCAACAGAAAGAGGGCTAGCCCTTTGTTCGTGTTATTCTTGTTCTGCCCAGAATTTGCCAATACTCAACTTCAACGCCGGAAGCCAAGTTAGATTTTAGTTCCTCATCCTCTGGGTATGGTGCTTCAGTCATTTCGTAAGTTTCCAAATCCATCAACTGAACAGCAGAAGGCAACAAGGCAATAACTTGCCCAGTTTTTTTCTCTATAAGGGGAACGTCAACCTGTGCACTCACAGGCTTCACGATGGTTCTTTTTGACTCATCAAAAACGCCTATGGCTACGATGCGAGCCTTTGCGGCGCCATGTTTTCCAGGTTTCGATTTACTGTAGTTCACTATTTTGCATGGTTCACCGTCGATGATTATGTAGCTGCCGACTTTTAGGGCGCCCAAATCCATAGGTTTGCTCATGTTGTCCAGTTCTCCTGATAGAAGAATTTCACGCATTTCTCTGTTAATAATCTATCGCCTAAAATACGCCTCGGATAATTAGAGCAGTTAGTAACGTAAAATAGTCAGTTTTACATTTTTTATATTGCGTGCAAACCGTAAAGATACTGTTTTATTGTTGGGGGATTAGAAATGTTTAATGCCGTGTGGGTGGGGGCTTTCAAAGCGAGAGCTATGTTTGGTAATCTGTACAAAACAGTAACAGAATATAAAAACAAAGTCACTTTTGGATTCAAGAACAGCCTTGCTGGAGGTATAAGCATATGAAAAGGAGAGTGATCGTCCTTGATACCTCGGCTTTCATCGCCGGATTTGATCCTCTTACAGTCCCAGAAAAACAATACACGGTCCCCGAGGTTAAGAAGGAACTCATTGCAGGCTCCATGCCTTGGATGCGATTCAACGCAGCAGTAGAGAACGGGAAGCTGATGATCAGGAATCCGAAAAGTTCTGTTTTTCAAGAGATTCAGGAAGCTTCCAGAAAGGTTGGGGACATGCGTTACCTCTCTGAGGCGGATTTGCAGGTTCTGGCTTTAGCTTTAGAGCTGAAAGGCAGAGGTTTAAGTCCGTTGATTGTTACGGATGATTATTCGATACAGAACGTGGCTAACAAAATTGATGTAGAGTTTACATCGTTAATGACTTTCGGAATAAAGTTTCGCTTCAAATGGATTCTATATTGCCCCGCATGCTTCCGCAAATACCCTTCAGATTACAAGTTCAAGATTTGCGAAGTCTGCGGAACCGAACTTAAGAGGAAACCCAAGAAAAAAACGCGTTTATGAGCATTTTGACAGAAGATTTACAGGTAAAATGGCGCCGGGGATGGGATTTGAACCCATGTGGCGCAAAGCACCACCGGCTGTCTTTTGACCCCCTTTTTGGTTCATCTCGAGGCCGGCACATTGCCGCTCTGTCACCCCGGCGCCCAAAGTTGTAGAGTTTGTTGCCACTTAAAAGCGCTTTTGCCTGAAAAT
>Ga0209427_10009232_pt1 | contig 11015 bp, 6 predicted proteins | sample DeeMarSWOR136_30_FD_187465 | JGI IMG/M metagenome (GOLD analysis project Ga0209427, IMG submission 187465) | Marine sediment microbial communities from White Oak River estuary, North Carolina - WOR-1-36_30 (SPAdes) (version 2) | ecosystem: Environmental > Aquatic > Marine > Intertidal zone >... | reverse complement strand
CAATTATGTTAAACTCTGTGCCGGTAAAGGTGGACAGGTCGATATCGGCGCACAGCAGAAAGCATTTGTCCCAGTCATTTGCATCAGCCCCTATAGACTGCATATGATTTACATCGAAAATCAGATATGGGTCATTCGGTTCCCCCGTACCACCGCCGTATTTGGCCTGGGCCGAACTACATATTATCCCTGTGATAATCACTGCTAAAACAACTGTCCGTCTGTTCATTTCTACCTCCTATTCCTCTTCCAGCCACTGCTCACATAGGATAGCTATATCAAGGATTTCAACATTGTGGTCTTTGTTTATATTTGCCGCCGAGTATTTTCGTAAATAAGGATACGTCTGATTTTCTCCTATGCTCCATACGTTGATAAAATCCCAGCCGATGAAACTGGCTTGCTGTTTCATTTCGGCATCCGTCAGTGGCTCACCATATCCATTGAACGGCCCTCCGCCATCATTAGGATCAAGAAAATAGCAACTCGTTACTATGACAGGTTTTTCATGCTCAATTCCCAATAATCCACCGACATCCGTTGTTCCCGAAACGCTGCCTGATGAATAACAATTGGATATTGTTGCACGTAAATAAAGGCCAATCAAACCACCAACACCAGTATTCCCTTTAACATCAACAAGTGCATAACAATTCTCTGTTAAACCAAATCCCCCCTCACCAATAAGACCCCCAACCCAGGAATCTCCACTTACTTTTCCTAACGCATAACAACTCAATATTGTATCTCCGTTATCCCCAGCTAATCCCCCCGCTCCAAAGCTATCAGAGGTAACTGATGAATCCGAATGGCTATTTGTGATTAATCCAAAGTTTCTGCCAACAAGGCCTCCTACGTCACCTAAGCCAGACACAATGCTCTTTGAGCAGCATTGATTGACGATACCGCTATTCCAGCCAATAAGCCCACCTCCACCTTCACCTACAATTGTACAATAAGAATAACAGTTTTCGGTATTTCCATAATTCTGTCCCGACAATCCGCCTACTAAATAATCCCCAATAATTGTCCCAGAAACTTTACAATTAATGATGTCAGCTCTCCCCTCGCCATGTATCGAGGCTATTCGATTTCCTCCGGGTACATTGACGTATGTATTTTCCATATTTAAATTTTTTATTACAGCTCCACTTTTTGCATTACGAAACAATGCAACCGACCTCTGTAAACCAGTTAAAGAGACGGTAAAATTTCTAATAACATGGTCATTTCCGTCAAAAACCCCCACGAAATGATCAGGATAGTCAGCAATCATATTAAATTGGGGTCTTCCCTCCCGGCCATCATAATAGGATAGGTCGATATCTGCGCACAGCAGAAAGTGCTTGTCCCAGTCGTTTGCGTCCGCCCCTATCTCATTCATTTGACATGCTGTATAAATCAGATACGGATCATTCGGTTCTCCCGTACCCCCACCGTATTTTTCGTATTCTTCCCACGCCAGTCTGGGATAATCTTCACCTTCGCAAATCCTCCAGATATCATTCGGCCCGTTGACCGTCTCTCCGAGAAAATCCCAGCCGGCATCGGTAAAAGTGCTCTTAGTTTGCATTTCAACTGTTGTTTTGCCTTTGTCATTGTCGCAGCCACTTCCCCCGTCACCCTCAGACACACACATGTTATTGACATCGCTGATATCAGTATCCCAAAAAGAACCTGTAATCGTCCCAACGTCATTGAGTCCCACCAGGCCGCCAACATTCGTTGACCCTGTAAAGGTGGCCACTGAATAGCAATTGGTGATTGTGCCGACATATCCGTGACGACTGTGCCCATTTTCCCCCACCAGTCCGCCGATCATTACATCGCCTGAGAGGCTACCGATTGAGTAGCAATCTGTAATTATCCCCGACCAGTTCATTGCTACCAAACCACCAATGATACCGCCGCTTCCCGAAACGTTGGAGATTGAATAGCAAGCAGTGATTGTGCCGTTATTTATTCCCGTCAGACCGCCGACACCTATAGCACCTGAAACGGCGCCGGATGAATAACAGTTGGTGATTGTGCCATTATTCACACCCACCAGTCCTCCGATAAGCTCAAGTCCCCAGACACTAACGGATGAATAGCAACTGGTGATTGTGCCGAAATTCATAGAGACCAGACCGCCCACATCGAAATCTCCGTCCACGCTGCCGCCCTGAATGTAGCAGTTGTCTATAGTTCCCTCATTCACCTGAAGAACCAGCGAGGCGTTTCCCACAATGTTAGGCTCAATCAATCCCAGATTTTCGACCAGACCGACTGTAACAATTTTGAACATACCAGTCCTAAGGTTGGAGACAGTATGATTGTTGCCATCAAACACACCGGCAAAAGGATTGGCATAACTGGTCCCTATAGTACTGAATTGACCAGAGGCATCACCATCCAAATCGATATCAGCCATCAGCTTGAAGCACTTGTCCCAGTCGTTTGAATCTGCGCTCATGGTGTTTAAGTGGTTTGCATCGAAAATCAGATAAGGATCATTCGGCTCTCCCGTACCACCGCCGTATTTGGCTTGTGCCGATAAGGCGGAGAAGTTAATAGCAAGCAATATAAGTAAGGCTATTTTTAGTTTGCCGAAAGTTCTGCTCGAATCACCCATTGTCCACTCTTCCTGCATAAAATCAAACCAAGGAGGTTCCGCCCTTAGCAATAATAATATCATACTATTCATCGCAAGTAGAGTCAAGACTTTTCGGGACAAATCGGAACCAGTGTTTTTTTGCAGAAAACTGCTGAATATACAAATACTGGGCGAAACCAATAAAAAAAGGCCGAAAGCATCATGCTTTCGGCCCCTTTGTCTGGCAAGATGAATGGTTGCTTATCCCTGCGATCTCTTTTCAGCACTTACACCCCAAAGCCAGCTTTTTGTTTTAAATATTACCTCTTATTCAACGACCTCCACCTTTGAAAGGCCCGGCGTCAGCATATTATACACGCGTATCACGTCGCCGTTGTATAAACGAATACATCCACGCGAGCCGGCGGTGCCGATTTCTTCCGGCTTCTTGGTGCCGTGAATGGCAAAGCCCCTTCTGCCCTCTGCCTCTCCGCTGACGCCTTCCAGCGCTATCCATCGCGAACCCAAAGGATAATCCGGATCGCCGGACCTATATGTTTTGTAGGTATCGGGGTCCGTCCAGTTGGGCGAGATGAGCTTCCCTCCTGGCTTAACACGCCACATACCCGTCGGCGTCTCCCTGCCCGGCCTGCCGATACCCACGCGGTAACTGCAAACGTAAGTATCCTGAAGATACAAATCCATCGTGAACGTGGAAAGTTGTACGCGCACGTGGAACGGGCCGTGGATGACTTTTATCATTTCCCCGGCCTTGAGCAGCTCGGGCCGGCTGATTTTATTGATATCCAAAAGAATCTCCCACGGAACTTTATTCTCTCTGGCGATGGACGAAATCAAGTTGCCCGGCTCAACTTTATAACGGCTGCAAAACCTGTCCTGCTCAAAAACACTCCTGCTGAACAGCCATTCATTGGAAAACTCAGACAGCTTCGTTTTTATAACGGACCGCTGCGCGTTATTCATAGGCAATGACAATGCCTCGTTCAGCCTGTCACGCGCTTCTATCAGCCTCGATGGTTTCCCGTTGACCAGCACCATGGCTTCTTCAATAAACTTGGCCACCCTTGGATTGGCCTCGGAGGTGAATCCAGGCTTGATTTGTAACGACCTCGTCTCCGGTTCGGGACTACGCACCGGCCGCGGTGCCACAGGTACCGAAGGCCTCATCCGGTCTCCTGCATTGTCGTCGACCAGAGCTGCGGCGGCCCGGTCTTCGCTTCTGCCGAAAAGACGGTGACCGTATCTGAAAGCAACGAACACGGCAACAATTATTAACGCCGAAATCGCACCCACCCGCATTCGGACCCGGGCTTTTCGTCTGCTATACAAACTTTGAAGATAACGAACCATAATATTCTCCTTCTTTTTCTGCATCCGTCACACGGAACGCTTATCGTTCGGTCAGGTGTCTGACGGATTCATTACAATTACGCTTACACTCTTTAGATTTTCTATATCACAAACAGGCTTAACAGTTATATCCCACAGTGAGGGATTTACATCATCGGTTTCGCAACTTGACACGACACCTAAAACAATCGGTGCATCCAGATACCCCGGCTTTTTGCGTGCCACAACCTTGTCACCGACATTGACTTTGTATTTTCTCGAGAGCAGCAGCACTTTCGCCGAATCTCTGCCGTTGCCCTGTATAAGTCTCTCCAAATTGGCCTGGCCGATCTTAACTGCTATTTTCGACTCGGGATCCGTAAACAGCTTGACCTGGGCCGTCCGCTTCGTCAGATCGGATATAGTGCCGACGACACTATTGTCACTCAGTATGAACTGTCCTCTGGCCAGGCCGTCATACTCACCGCGGTTGATGATAAGCTCACTGCATACTTTACTGATGGCCGATGTAATGACATCGGCACGTACCAGGCTGGCACCTTCCAACGCAAATCTGCTGCGCTGCCCTGATAAGACCTCCACAACCTCATGTTCCATGTAGAGCTGTTCCATAACATTTGCAAGGTGATTCTCCAGCCTGTTGTATACCCCGCGGCTGACAACATCATCAACGATGGGCTTGCTGCGGGCGGAAAGTGAAACGCCCCTGCCCACACTTAGGGGCAGGTAAAAAATCCGCGCAAAAGCAAGCTGAAGGGTACTCGTCAGACCCTGCGGGCAAAAAAGCAGAATAAATCCGGCAAACATCAGGCATGTAAAGAGCATTCGCCCGGAGACGGGCCCAAAACGCACTTCATTGCGATTGGAGTTGTTCCCACTCTCCGGATTTATATAATGCGGGGTCCCTGCCCAGTCTTTGTTGTTCGTGCTCACCATATTTGATTTTCATGTCCCGTCCCTGACAAAATACGACGACGTTCAATTATTTATCGACCGTACTGCTCCGCCCACTCACGTTCGCCGTGGTCCATCGTATCCTTCCACAGCTCCAGATTTTCCAGGTAGACGCTGGTACCGCGTGCCACGCAGCTCATCGGGTCCTCGACCCTGCAGACATTCAGGCCGGTCGCATTTGCCAGCACGGTATCCATCCCCCGCAGAAGTGACCCGCCCCCGCAAATGTGCACACCGTTATTTATCAAGTCGGCAGCCAGTTCCGGCTGGGCTTTTTCCAGCGTTGTCGTGACCGTATCGACTATCGCGCCGACCGGCTCACGCAGCGCCTCACGGATCTCTTCACTGGTCACAAGGATTTTCCTCGGCAGACCCGAAATCGTGTCCCTGCCGGCCACCTCCATCGTCAATTCCTCTCTCAGCGGAGAAGCAGAGCCTATTTTTATCTTTACTTTTTCTGCGCTCGTCACTCCGATAAGCAGGTTGTACGCCCTTTTAAGATGGCCGATGATGGCCTCATCCATGTCGTTACCGGCGACACGAACCGATTGACAGCTCGCGATGTCACCGAGGCTCATTATCGCAACTTCGGTGGTTCCGCCCCCGATATCGACAATCATCGAAGCGGTCGGTTCCGTAATCGGAAGGCCGGCCCCGATGCCTGCCGCCATCGGCTCATCGACAAGGTAGACCTTGCGTGCGCCCGCCCGCTGAGCGCTTTCTATGACGGCCCTGCGCTCCACCGCCGTTATCCCGCTCGGTACGGCGATTACCACCCGAGGCCTGACCAGCCCGCGCCTGTTGTGCACTTTGCGGATGAAGCTTCCCAGCATCGCCTCCGTCACTTCGAAGTCACTGATTACGCCATCTTTGAGCGGTCTTAATGCGGTTATCGAGGAAGGCGTTTTGCCCAGCATGTCACGTGCGACCAGGCCGACGGCCTCGCCGTTGTTTAAAACGATGTTGGTACCTCTGCGAACGGCAACTACCGAGGGCTCGTTGAGAACTATGCCTTCATCGCGGACACAAACAAGAGTTGTACAGGTCCCGAGGTCGATACCCATATCCATACTAAACAAACCTGAGATGGCGTTCAGTAACATTCGTGACTCCTTTTCTAAAATGTCCATTTGTCCACGCCGGCATACTTTCCGTGCCCGGCGTACACGCCATCACCGATATCCATCCGATGACTCATATCGGTTCTATCAAATTTGCACTTTATGCAGATTCCGCCCGCTCACATACACCTTAAGACCGCTCGATGTTGCGGCATTTTTATAGGACCAACCAGCCACCAAAGTCCTATATTGATGAAGTGATTCACTGCATACCAGTCTCCTGCTGATAATCGGGAGTTTTTCGTGATGTGTTTTCGTTCCATGCATCCCCCCACCCGGTCGTTATATCCAGTCGTGGGGGTAGTGTATGGATTCGGAAGGGATATCAAATTTCTTAGACAGCTTTTCCGCCAATGCCTTTGTAATTTCTATCTGCATCTCCGTCGGGCAGACCGTTTCATAGTCGGCTATAACACAGATGAAAATGGTATGTCCCTGGCTTTCAGTTTGCGGTTCGTGGCTGAGCCAGTCGCGTTTCACCGGATCCTGCCATTGCCATCTCTCGGTAGGCTGTATCTGGCCGTCACCGCCGCCGAGCCCGTTACAGATAACAAAATGGCACTTGATATCCTCGGGGTCGGCCAGACCGCCCAAAAAGGCCAGCTGCTGAATATTGCCGGAATGCGTGCCGCTATAGTAAATTTCGATCTGACACCAGTAACCGGCAGGCCGGGCCGACCGGGACAAAACAGCTTCTTCGACAGGAACTTCTCTCGTATAACTGGAAAGACAAAATGCGCCGGCCGACGGAGGATTATTACCCAGCGCCTGCAGGATGACAATCCCCACTGTCATTGAGATTGCCAGTGCGGCAAAAACTTTCGCCTCTCTTGATCCGACTGACACAGCTCACCCTCTTTGCATATTTAATCACAAAATAAAGACGCCAAAGCCGGTAAGGATTCGGCGTCTACGGCTGTTTCACATATTATCATTATCGGCAATACTAAAAATCCGCTTTATGCTGTTTCTCACCTCCACCAACATAATCAACAATCTTCCCCCGCCACGCCGTTTTTATAGGAGTACTCACCTCCCAACGTCCCATATAATCGCCGCGTTAAAATAATCAATCATCACTCATACTTAATCATTTATGGAGGGGGCGGATTTTTCAGAATTTATCGAAAATAATCGTCAACCTCTGGTGGTTCATAATCGTCCTAAGTATTATAAATTTTGAAAAAAACAGGACCCAATCTATCAAGCTCGCGCTCGAACATTGGCTTGGGATTAATCTCCAGGCTTATCACGGCGTGTTGTTCGCAATTTGTGTGTTGAAAATCCGGCGTCCGTGGTATAGATTCTCCTTAGAGGTTACATCCTGACGTTTCCTGCCGATAGCAAAGGTCCCTCGCAAAAGAGTTGGTCGTTATGCGATAAGAAAGGAGATTGTTATGAATATGCTCAAAAAGCTTAGGTTTTTTATCGTTGCATCTGTCGTCCTTTGTGCGGTGTTTTCCGTGTATGCGCTGTATGAAATTACTAATGAAGGAGCATGGCCGAAGAACTGGCCAAAAGAATTGGAGCCGCTGCGAAAACAATCGCGGTCATTGGTTCATACTCAATATGCCATTCATGAAATCCCCTTCACAAGTCGAGCCGAATTTGAAGCCGCCTGGCCTCATATTCTCGCGGTAAAGAGCAGCAAAGCACCGCTCATACTATTGAGCAGCCCCAACAAGTACCGCAATATGGGTGAACCGATCAAAGCCGGTGTTCGCATCCCGTCGCCTCTGACGGGAACAATAGCTACTCCCCATGTCTATCCTCCGGATTCAGAGTCGGTTATCCCCCTGAAAATTGGTCCCCCGTGGCCCGATCACATCAAGTCCGAATCCGGTGGCTTGCCCAAATACGTTGTATACGAAAATGGTAAGTGGGCCCCTTACACTGAGAAGTGGGCAAAGGAATATGGTTCTACTGTTAAGGTAGTCAATATCAGAAGGGCTCGTATCGACATTGAATTGGTTGTTGATGGAGATATCGTTGATTTGAATCGTATCCCTTTACCGTTGGATACCCCGATTATAGACAAAAGGTTCAGGGACGTGAAAATTGACCCGATGTTCTAACATCTGGTAAAGGTAAACCAAAACAATTAATCAATGTTTATCCTGTAGGGTGTGAAAATTTCGTTTTTGCACACGCGAAAATTAATCAATCATAATTAATCATTTATATGGCCTGCTCCGCTTGCCCTGAACTAAGTCGAAGGATCGGATTGGCTTTTTTATTGAAGAAATAGGTAGGCTGCTATTGCCACACTGTTGTTAGAAGATCCAACAACCGACGGGCTCTGAAGTTCGTTGATATATCCCACAGGCTTTTGATTATCACTATTCGCTCTAGCATATATCGACTTCTAATACCTGGATCGGCTGCTACCAGACCATTATATACTCGATCTAGCAATTGGCGGTTCCACTTCTTTCCTTCCTGTGCACCCTCTGGATTCAAACGACCATCTACTCCCCGAATCAGACAGCATGTATAGTCTTTTGTGTTAACGTCGGCGAACAGATTGGCAATGTGGAGTTTAAGGAGATGCCTTACAAGGAAAAGGGCATCCAGTCGGGTATATTCCTCCGATTCTCGCCCAGTTCTAGGATCTTCGTACTGAATTCTAACCAGGGGACGCCCCTCTGACAGGCCGTCTTTGATCTGACTAATCAAGTTCTCTTTATCCTGAGGAGCCGGGTCGAGTCCAAACACTCCCTTTTTTTCATTACCATCGCAGATCCCACGATAGATTGTCTGAACATCCTCCCAGATACAACAGATAGGGTGGTAAGACTCTTTGAAGACTTTATTAAAGTAACTATGTAGTCTTTTTCTTGGGGGATCCTTGAGGATGTCATCGTAGTCGAAAATGAAGGAGGAGACATCTGCAATGGCTTCCGAGAACTGTCGGAATCCTTCTTCGGTGATTTCTGACATTTCTGCCTGACCTCCCGCGTTGGCATAGAGACCGGGTCGTCTAAATGGATCTGTCACCAGAAATCCACGAAGCAATAACTCTACGATATGACAGAACGCTTCCTCTGGATCATTAATGGAGGCGACCGATTCCGTTGCGCAACTAGCTACATAATTTCTTAGATACGTTTTGTAGTCATTTCCGAAGACAAATTTATGAACAAGCATTTCAGAGAACACGTCTTCGAAACGATCCCGCAGGTGCGACGCGATTCGGTTGATAGGATTGGGCGTTGGACACTTGTGACAATAAAGGCCATACCAGTTGCAGGAGTACTCGGGGTGGGTACACTTCACCTTATCCCTAAGAAAGTGGCATACTAAGTGGGCTGTCTCATGGAGATGGACAAGAAGATTGCGAGGTCGCGTTAGATGTGTCAGATTGAGATCGACGGATGTGATGAAGAAGTCGTGATTGTAACCGATATCTAGCCGATGAGAGTATGATCTGGAATCATATGTAATCCTTGATGCGCCCCCGATTTGACGCTTGATTCCCTTATTGTCATTAACATCCTTGTACAAATCCGTATCGCCTCGAACAACCCTCCAGAGCAGGCCAAGTCCGCATTTCAGTGGAACGTCGGCAGCATTTAGAAGACGGTTAAAGCTGCTGCCTCGTATATCGAGTGTAATTCCCCACCTTTCTGCTTCCCTAAATGCAACTTGTACTCTGCTGGATAGAGCGTTTCTTAAAAGATCAATTAACTCAACAGTATGATCAAGATCCGCTACATCGAGAAATGTTCGAGCGTCATAGGAGGACTTCACGTTCCTCTTCATCAATTCGGGCAGCCTTCGGGCGATGAGTCCATATACAGCAGAGAACACATCGTGTAAATCGATGACGTGATCAAAGAGAAAAACGTCAGACAAGCAATTAACATAATCGAGGAAGAGAAAAACAACAGATTTAGACAGCGGTTCCGGCAACTGAATCTCCGTGAGAGCATTTTGCAGTCTCTTTATGCTAAAACCTTTTTCGTGGTCCTCGTCGAGTAGCCATGCTTTGATGCGATCAAGTACGAGCCTTGTCTCTACGTGCCCTAACCGCGGATAAGACAATTTGACTCCTTTGATTAGAGGGATTCGCAGATCGCTACTCATTTCCAACGCGTGAAGTCTCAAGAAGGACAGTGGATCCACACTATCTTGGTTCAAACAGTCGCGCATGCCTTTAATCTGCTGGACTAAACCAGATACTTCAACGACGGAGTCTGAATCATATCTGTCGTCCAGCATCTGTTGGTAGATAAAATCATTATGGCCAATGACGTACCACATATGTTCTGGTTTCGATTTCAACGGTGCCTTGTACCTCAATTTAGAGGCGATTTCCTTCACTTTTGTGCAGTGGCCCGCACTGCAAACAAATCTGGTGTCTGCGATGACATCACCGCTATAGTCACTTGGGCGCTTGTACATTTCCGTCTTCTCAAAGGCCTCATGAGATATACCCAATGTGGTGAATGTTGAACAGAAGACGTGATTGTCTTTAAAGGACTCACTCGGGTTCCAGTCCTGATGCCAATACTCCTTCGCGGACTCCCTGAAAGCCCGAGCCATCTCTGGATGTAGATGAAAAAGCTTGATAGGTTCCGGTACAGTTTGGTCAGATATCTTCTCCCACTGGGCATATAGGTCCTGGTGAGTAAGGCAGCGAATCCTTGCAAGCACGGTCGCAATGACCGAGTAGTCGCTACAGAACATGATGGAGACAAGGTCTGCCCAGCCCTGAGGATCAAGTAGAACACATCGGAATGACTTTGCTGCATTGATGATATTATGGTCTTGCGAGCCGTTAGCAGTGGCCACAGTACTAATATCCCGTATAGTCCTTTTTACTTCTTTTATTAACGCCCCATATGCAGCCTGTTGCATAAGAAGGCCAGGTCCAAGTACAGCCATTCCATTGCACTTGAAGTAAGTGATTGCAACAAGTGGCCTTGTTCGCAGAAAGTCATGACGTGGAGCCCTTATCGAGTCTAGGTTAGTATCATGATTAATCGGGACTG
>Ga0209427_10009231_pt1 | contig 11016 bp, 10 predicted proteins | sample DeeMarSWOR136_30_FD_187465 | JGI IMG/M metagenome (GOLD analysis project Ga0209427, IMG submission 187465) | Marine sediment microbial communities from White Oak River estuary, North Carolina - WOR-1-36_30 (SPAdes) (version 2) | ecosystem: Environmental > Aquatic > Marine > Intertidal zone >... | reverse complement strand
GTTACCCGTTGCCCACGAGAAAGGCCTTCGTCCTTCTGAATCCCATCTTCTCCCCGAATGGCAGACTCTTCTCAGTGAAGGTGGCTGAGACCATCGGCGCCCCCCGGCGCTGAAAGCTCTTCACAACCTCCGTCACGAGGGCGGTTCCGATCCCTTGTCTCTGAACTGAGGTGTGAACGGAAAGCAGGTGGATCATTGCCCGCGACCCGTCATACGTCCTCCTCACCGCTCCAACGACGTGCCCATCTACCTCGTACACGAGAAAAACCGCAGCGTGACATGCTTTCACTCGCTTCATGGCTTCCGGCCCATCGATCTCTGGAAAACCATACTGACCATTGAGCTTCAGAATCTCCACCAGATCATCCGCATCGGATAGTTGAAAGGCCCTAATCACCGCCTACCTTTCCCCCCATTGAACCCCGAGCTGCAGCACCTATATTAGATTGCGTGTTGAGTTAGCGAAGGGCGGTACTCACGCAACGAATACGCTTCATTAGTAGGAACCTGCAGGCCGATTCGTCTTCTTCGATTCTTCAAGTCCAGCGGGATACCGTTCTCTGGGCATCCCATGGACTACGGGAACTCCTTCCGATTTCAGACGTAAGTTGTGTCTTTCAGAAGCTGAAGCCACATTTTGCCAAAAGACAGATCTCGAATCTGTTCTCAGCCTTTATGAACCAGTGTAACCGTTGGAACGACCATAAGGTACTCACGTTTCCACTATTCTTATATTGATGAAACGAGTATGAGCCTTCACCCGTTTTCCACATACTAGACTTGATGGAGAATTCGGAGGATGTCTCGCCCCATACCTGCGTGCTGGGCCACCTGTCCCATGCACGTACGGGCCCACGGCTACATCGCGCTCATCGCGCAGCGAAAATTCAAGGAAGCCCTGAACCTGGTGAGACGGGATAACCCGCTCCCCGGCGTTCTCGGCAGGATCTGCCACCACCCCTGTGAGGGCGCGTGTGAACGGCGGAGAGTCGATGAGCCCCTCGCCATCGCCTACCTCAAGCGGTTCGTAGCCGACTACGAATTAAAGACCAACCCAACGATGCCGTCCCCCGCAAAGCGAACGCAGGCGGAGCAAGTCGCCATCCTCGGGTCAGGCCCCGCCGGCCTCAACGCCGCCTACCACCTCATCAAGAAGGGGTACGGCGTCACAGTCTTCGAGGCCCTCCCCGACTTAGGCGGCATGTTAACCACGGGCATCCCCCCCTTCCGTCTACCCCGCGACGTCATCCGCTATGAGGTCGATCGAATCAAAGCCCTCGGGGTGAAGATGCAGACCAACGTCACCGTTGGAACGGACGTCTCCTTTGCCGACCTCTTTCAGCAGGGGTACGGCGCCATCTTCATCGCGGTCGGAGCCTATACGAGCTTAAAGCTCGAGATCCCTGGGGAAGACGAGTTCGAAGGCTTCGTTGACTGCTTGTCCTTCCTGCACCGTATCAACCGCGGGGACCGGCGTAAACCCGGACGAAAGGTGTGTATCATTGGCGGGGGGAACGCCGCCATCGACTCCGCGCGAACCGCGCTCAGACTTGGATGCGAGAACGTGACCATCGTCTACCGGCGCTCCCGAACGGAGATGCCGGCCAATCCCGCCGAGATCGAGGAGGCCGAGGCCGAGGGCGTCACGATCCATTACCTCGCCTCGCCCGTCAGAATCCTCGGTGAGAACGGGCGCGTCACGGGCATGGAATGCATCCACAACCGGCTGGGTGAGCCCGACGCAAGCGGCAGGCGGCGGCCGATCCACATGGAGGGAACCGAGTTCCTGGTGGAAGCCGACGCCATCATCCCGGCCATCAGTCAACGACCTGACCTCTCCTTCCTGCCCGAAGACCACGGCTTCAAGATCACCCGCTGGAACACCTTCGACGTGGATCCTCAGACTCTGCAGACGAATATCACGGGCATATTCGCCGGAGGGGACGCGGTGACGGGGCCGGCGACGGTGATCGAGGCGTTAGCAGCAGGGAAGAGGGCCGCGGAGATGATAGACCGGTATCTGCGCGGCCGCGCGTTGGAGGGGGGGGACGAGACGGGTAGACGCGTGGTGGAGTTGACCGCCGCGGACCTCCTGACGTTCGAGAAGAAGCCGCGCCAACGAATGCCCAAGCTGTCTTTAGCGGAGCGGGCGGGGAACTTCAACGAGGTGGAACTTGGCTTCAGCGAGGAAGCCGCGGTTGAAGAAGCGAAACGATGCCTCCGATGCTGGATCCTCGTCCACGCGGAATCGTGAAGTCACCGCCCATACTACCCGTCTATAGCGAGCTGGCTAGCGGCGTAAATCCTTCGTCGAGCATCGTTCATCCCGTAAAAAAGGAAGGGTTCTGAGAGTGGCGCTGGGTGAGGCGGGCCACTCCCCTGTGTGACATAGCGCCGTATCCGGGGTTGATGTTATGGCAGCGGCGGGATTATTTTATTCTTCATCAATAGCTGCGTTGTGGCTTTGGACCGTCGAATGGACGCTTCAGCCCGTGCTTTAATCTCGCTTCGACTCAGCTTCTTGCGGGCGATGCCTTGCTCGATGGCCTTCATCCCGACCAGCACCGCCTCGTCAATGTACATCTCCGTCGCGTCCATCGTGGGGATGATGTATTCTTCATTGATTCCCTCGTTCTCCGCGTACTCCGCGATCGCATGCGCCGCGACGATGCACATCTCGTCCGTGATGGTGGTCGCGGAAACGTCTAAGGCGCCGCGGAACACCGCCGGGAAGCCGAGGGAGTTATTCACCTGATTGGCGAAGTCGGATCGTCCAGTGGCGATGATTCGGGCGCCCGCCTCCTTGGCTTCCCACGGCCAGATCTCGGGCACTGGATTCGCGCAGGCGAAGACGATCGAATCGTCGGCCATGTCGGCGACCCACGCCTTCTCGATGACGCCTGGGCCGGACCGCGAGAGGGCGATGCAGACGTCCACGTCCTTCATCGCTTCCTTGATCCCCCCCGTCCGCCCTTCGACGTTCGTCTGCTCACACATCTCCCACTTCTTGGGGTCGTACCGCGCTGCGCCTTCCTTCAGATCGTCCCGGCCTGGGTGCAGAATCCCCCTGCTGTCCACCATGAACATGTTCCCCAGCTTCGCGCCCGCGATAGCGATGTACTTCGCCACGTTGATGTTGGCCGATCCCGCGCCCACCATCGCGATGGAGGCGTCGCCCATCTTCTTGCCCACCACCTTCAAGGCGTTGATCAAGCCCGCCAACGTGACCAAGGCGGTGCCCTGCTGGTCATCGTGCCACACGGGCATCTCCAGCTCATCTCGCAGGCGATCCAGGATGTAGTAGCACTTGGGCTTCTCAATGTCCTCCAAGTTCACGCCTCCAAAGGTCGGGCTGATCCACTTGACCGCCGTGATGATCTCCTCCGGGTCCTTGGTGCCCAGACAGATCGGAAAGGCGTCGACGCCGCCGAGGTATTTGAAGAGCATGGCTTTCCCCTCCATCACCGGCATCCCGGCCTCGGGACCGATGTTCCCTAACCCCAGCACCCGCGTGCCATCGGTGACGATGGCGACAAAATTCCACTTGTTCGTATGCTCAAACACCGCCTCCCGATTCCGATGGATGTCCATACATGGCTCGGCCACGCCAGGCGTATACCACACGGAGAAGTCGTCAAAGGTTCGGACCGGGGTTTTAATCCCCACCTCAATCTTTCCCCTGTAGAACGGATGGTACTTCATGGCAAGCCCCTTGGGCTTTTCGGCTTTGGCTAGAAGCTCTTTCACAGTCAGTTTTTCGGACATAACATTGCCATCCTCCTTGCTTCTGATTACTGAATACGTGCGTATTTAAGTTCTCCGTAGGCCCGAGCGGAGACGGGTCCCTCAGTTTTGTGAAGGCCCCGCCTGCGCTGGAGCTCTCAGCAACCAGCCTGTCACTCCTCAACCCTAGGCGTCACCGTCAAGCACCGCCTGTCACCCCTGGTCCTCTTTTCCTTCCCCGTCCTACGCGGGCTTGGTTGGTTAGGTTCGGACCCACACGACGTCGGCGTCGTGAAAAATTGCTTCCCCACTCGTCCCTTACTGGGTCGAGACGCCCCTGTGTACTCTGGACAGTGAGGTTCTCCCGGGATACCTGCGTGGCCCGTTCATAGGGGTGGCGGCTATCGGCCTCGACTGATCAACGGGCTCTCGCCGCTTTCCGGGGGCCTCACCTGTTCCGTCTCCCCCAGACCTTTGGTTCCCCTTCGGCTTGATGTCAATAATGAATACGCGGGCGGGGTGGGCGCGTCCCTGCTGATTCGGGTCTCTCCTAGGCGTGGTCTTCTGTAACGACGTCCTTGGTCATCAGAAGCTGTATGCCGAGCGGGCGTTTAACCACTCCCGAAATCCGGTCGCCCAGGATGACTTTCACGCCTTTGTCTCCCGAGATGTCGACCAGTCTCTGCGTGATCACGCCGTCGAAGACGATGGTGTGCACGCCGTCCGCTTCGCGGAGTGTGGAGGTTAGGTCGCTCACTGGCACCTGATTCAGCGTCTCATATTTCTCATTGAAGAGCACAGCTTCCAAGGTGCCTTTAAGCTCGGACGCTGCCTTGGTTACCGGCTCCGGCATCGTCATGAGTCGCTTCGTCGTCGTGGCTGGCTCTCGTTTAGGCCGCCGTCTTCTCGCGCGGATCTTTTGGATGGGGACTTTTTCGTTGAGGGCTTTGAGCACCTGTTTCGGCGCCAAGGATTCGACTTCCCTCCCCTTGGGCGCCCGGGCGACGTAGTCTACCTTCGCCACTTGCATCAGCTCCTTCAGGATGAGGTCGCCCCCTCGATCGCCGTCCAGAAAGGCGGTGATCTCCTTATTCTTACTGAGTTTTTTGATGGTCTCGGGAATCTTGGTGCCTTCACAGGCAATGACGTTCTTCAAGCCGCTTCGGAGCAGTATTCCGACGTCTGCTCGGCCCTCCACGAGTATGATGGCTTTGGACGAGTCCACGTCGGGGCCTGCGGACAGCTTTTCCGGCCCGTAGGACACGATGTCAGACGCCTTGATGACCTCGGCGACCTTGGTCTTCAGTTGATCCATGGTGGGCGTGGATTCAATGACCCATTTCTGCAGAATTTCTTGGGCGCGCGTGATGATCGACTCTCGCTTCGCCTCGCGCACGTCTTCGATCTTGTCTAAGGCGACGCGGGCCGCACAGGGTCCGATGCGATCTACACTGATGACAGCGGCCGCGGTGAGGGCGGTGATCGGCTTGTCCAGGCTCGTCGGGATGAGGATCGAGCCCTTTGTCTCGTCCTGCTTGGTCTCCATTTTGATTTCGATTCGGCCGATTCGCCCCGTCTTTTGGAGCTCGTGGAGATCGAGGTCAGGGCCAAACAGCCCTTCAGTCTGCCCGAAAATCGCTCCGATCACATCGGATTTTTCGACCACACCCTCAACTTCGAAGGTGGCTTTAATCGCGTATTTAGGTGTAATAGCTTGAGAAGTACCCAATTAATCATCCTCCTTTTTGCAATCAATTTATTTCGTAGCATGAGGCATCAACCTCTTTGGGGTCAACGCTCAAATCCCTAAAATTAACTATGGGGGCTCTTCTTTAACTTTTCTACATATGACGGAAGGCCTTCCACGTCTTTCACGTACCGTCCGACCAAGCGTCTAACTCGCTTCCAGAAAACCGTGTTCACTTTCACCCGTTTGGCCTCTAAGTACTGGGTGATGGTCCTCACCAAGGCCGAGCCGTACGCGTCGAAGTCGACGAGGAGAATGACCTCTCGGCATTTCAGCTGGTCGAGGAAGTCGACGAGGACGCGACGAGAGTTTTTCATACACACTATTTTTCCTTCCACGCCCAGTTTTCTGAGGGAGGACCGGTCTTTTTTCCCTTCCACGATCACAACCGTGTCCCGAGCCTTCTTCCCGAGTTTCCGGAAGATCTCTTCGACTTCTTCGAGCTGGCTTTCCTTCCTTCGAGATACCGGGTGAACTTGCTTCATGCTTCTCATCTGCACCCAAAGGCTATCTTGTGACTTCTATCTGTTTGACAAAGTCGTATAATTCTGCCGCTCGCTTATCTTTCTCGAAGTGTTCCCGCACGGGCTTGATGACCGTATTTAGCGCCTGTGCCACGGCCTTCTTGAGGTCCAGGGGATGGATCTGTCCCCCGCGAAACAAGGTCTCCAGCTCCCTGAAGTCCTCGACGTCCAGGTCTCCCCCGTATCGTCGCGGTCGCTCGATCCGCAGGGTTTTGGCTTTGCGGAAGATGATGTACTTGGCGTACTCCAGCACGGGGTTGCCTTCCACAACCTTGCGCGGACAGAAGGCACCTTCCAGTTTCCGGTGGATCGCTTCCTCGCTGTCGTGAACGTAGAGACACGTTTCCGGCCGACTCTTACTCATCTTCGAACTGATCTGGATGTCGATCGCCCGATTCTCGTCATATCCCCCCGGCCGTTGGACGCCTTTCAACCCTACCAAGATGTGGTGGCTGACGACGACGGGCTTCCACCAGCCGAGCTTCGGCCCCACTTCCCGGGCTAAAATGTTCGCCCGCCGCTGATCCATCCCGAGCTGACAGATATCGGCTTCTAAATGAAAGATGTCGGCCGCCTGCATCATGGGGTAAAAGTACTGCGCCGTTTCCATCATCTCCCCTTCTCGTCGCCCCATTATGGTCAGGCACCGCGTCGCCCGCTGGAGTGACGTGTGCTTGGCGATAAGAATGACCTTCTTCCAGTATTCTTTGTCTTCAAAAGCGTCCGTGGCCCAGAGCACGTCCACCTCGTTCATGTTCACACCCGACGCCCGCCACACTTCGATAAAGTACTCCCCGACTCGCCGGATCTTTTCCAGGTCTCCTTCCATCTTGTTGTTTATCCACGCGAAGGAGTCTGCAATCCAAAGCTTGAAATGCACACCCGCGGCGATCATGTCTTCCAGATTTATCGCGCGGTAGACGCCGAAGTGCACGGGGGCGAGGCCCGAGGGCTCGAAGCCGTCGTATGCTATGGGATGCGCCTTGGTCTCCAGGAGCTCCCTCAACTCGTGTTCGGTGATGATCTCTTCGCCCACCCTCTTGATCAAGTCAAGTCGTGTCTCTACATCCATCGCGGGTCACGTCAAGTGTTTATCATAAACCGGCCAAGCCTCTTAAAACGTCTTCTGTTTTCGATGGGCCGTGATGTGTCCCCCACCACTAACACCCGACCTCACTGGAAGGACCTTTCGTCCCTCTTGATCGGGTTCTCTCTGATGAGGGCCTTGTTATCGCCCACCGCCTCTGCCCAGATCGGATGAACTGTCCCGTAGTTGGGTAGGTCCAATCGTCATCAGATGGCGATGCGCCAGCCTTTATTGGATTCGTCAGTACGGGTCTCTCTCTGAACAGAGGATTCCAAACTACCCACTAAGAAGACTGTGGTGATCCCTATTAATCCTTTACACTCCGGGGCGGCGTAATCCTTATCTCAAGGAGACTAAGCCGTCTTCGGCTGAATAAAAAAAAGGGTGTGAGGCAAAAAACCTCTAGTCTAGGTCTTCCATTCCCGGCTCTTTGGGTGGCATCGATGGTCCGCCGCTTTTTCCGGACGCGATGACGTCATCGATTCGGAGGATCATTGCCGCGACTTCGCTGGCGGACTTGATGATCTGTTCCTTCACCGAGAGGGGTTCGTACACGTCCAGTTCCGCCATATCGTTGACCTCACCGTTGAAGACGTCGACGCCGGCCCACACGCTGCCTTTTTCGTGGCGTGACCGCAGCTCCACGAGGATGTCGATGGGGTCCAATCCCGCGTTCTCAGCCAGCGTCGTCGGGATGACTTCTAAGGCCTCCGCGAAGGCGAGCGCGGCCAGCTGTTCCTTACCTGACAGGGACTCCGCCCACTTCCGCACCCGCGATGACACTTCCAGCTCCGGCGCGCCGCCTCCGGCGACGACGCTCGGGCTCAGGACGATGTCCCGGACCACGCATAACGCGTCGTGGATTGATCGTTCTGCTTCGTCCACCACCTTCTCCGTGCCTCCTCGAATCAGCAGAGTGATGGCTTTCGGATTCTTGCAGCCTTCGACGAAGACCCATTTGTCCTCCCCCACTTTCCGCTCCTCAACGAGCTTGGCGTAGCCCAGGTCCTTGGCGCTTAAGTCATCCAGGGTGACGACGATCTTCGCCCCGGTGGCCTTCGCGAGCTTCTCCATGTTGGATTGGGTACATCGTCGGATGGCCAGCACGCCCTGTTTTGCCAGGTAGTGTTGGGCTAAGTCGTCGATGCCCTTCTGGCAGATCAGGACGGTGGTGCCGGCGGCGGTGATGTTCGCCACCATGTTCTTTAGCATTCGTTCTTCTTCGTCGAGGAAGGCCTTCATCTCTTCGGGCCGCTCGATGCTGATTTTGGCGCTGAACTCCGTCTTCTCCACTTCGAGGGGCGAATTGAGTAAGGCAATCTTGGCTTCGTCAATTTTCTTCGGCATTCCCGAGTGCACGACTTCCTTGTCGATGGCGATGCCGTCGATTAGCTTGGTTTCGAGGAGGGATTCTCCCGCCTTTTTATCGACCTTGACGTCGTCCAGGTCGACCTTGTACTCTCCGTCTACCAGCTGTGCTACTTTCAAGATGGCGTCAACGGTGACGTCGGAGAGGTAGCTTCGATAATCCGAGACGAGTTTGCTGCCCATGGACGTCATGGATGCTTTTTTGAGCATGACCTTGTCGGTTGGCGAGACTTTGATCGCGATGTCGCTTAAGGAGGTTAAGGTTTTTTCAGCGGCAGCTCGGTATCCATCCACGATTATGGTGGGATGAATGTTCTTATTGATCAACTCTTCGGCTTTTTCGAGGAGTCTACCCGAAAGAACGACGACGGACGTTGTTCCATCGCCCACCTCGTCATCGGTGGTTTTGGCGACTTCCACCATCATCTTGGCGGCGGGGTGTTGCACGTCCATCTCCTTCAGCACGGTCGCGCCGTCGCTGGTGATCGTGACGTCCCCCAGGCCGTCGACGAGCATCTTGTCCATGCCCTTGGGCCCCAACGATGACTTAACGGTCTCCGCCACGACCTTCGCCGCGGTGATGTTCGCTCGTTGGGCTTCTCGTCCTCTCGACCTTGTTGTGCCTTCTCTGAGGATCAACACCGGTTGACCACTTATCTGCGTAGGTATTGCTTCCACTTCGAGTCAACTCTATTTTGTGAAGAGAGAGAGAACAATATTTTTTATTTAAACTTAGCGTTTCACCCCTTTCCAGCGGAAGCCTCTTATATTCATCCACGTCAATCCTTGTAGGGGGAGGATGCTGTGGCTGAAGGGGACCTTTCCCACATAGAGTCCGAGTTGAAGGGGAAGACCCTCCTCGTGTACTGGTATTTTCTCCGTCAAGGGGATGAGCGGATAGGAGTCCGAGCGGTTCAGCGAGCCCTCGACTTCAGCAGTCCCAGCGTCGCGTTTCACCACATGGAGAAGTTGAGGCGGCTGGGCTTGCTCGACAAAAACCCCTTGGGCGAATACCGATTAGTGGGCGAGGTGAAGGTCGGTCTTTTACGCCATTTCGTCCGGTGGGGCCGGATTCTGCTGCCACGCCACCTCTTCTACGCCGTCATGTTCACGTGTATGATCGTAACCTACGTGGTTGTGTATCCCCAGTCCCTCTCCAACGTCCACAACCTCGTCGCCTTGATCTTCGGCGTCGTTGCATGCCTGATCTTCTGGTATGAAGCCCTAAAAATTCGCCGGGACGCCCCCTTCTAGCGGCTGTCCCCTCCTCGGAGAGAGATGCAATGCGAGAAACCGTCGGACCATCCTTGTTCTAACGTTAGAACAGGCTGTTCTAAACAATAGCCATAATAAGCAGAAAACTAACACCCTATGAGGAAAAAAGCATGGGACGCGGCCACGTCGTACTGCACTTGTGTTTAGCGGCAGTGATCGGATTCGCGCTCCTCTTCGTTCCCGTTCTTCCCTGCTTCCTCGAAGATGAGCTGGTTTCCCCCTCCAATGTGACCTACAATGGCGAGGGACGAGAGTTCAGCTTACAGTCTATCCAAGACACGCTCAAACGGAATGAGGCCGAACACGCGGGGGAAAGCCTGATTGGAAACGTTTCGTGGCATTATTTGCCCTTGATGGTAATTGTCGGCTTCATCACGGGTGTAGGCGCATACCTTGTGATGCGGTCACGCCCCGGCACCAGGCTTTAAGCCGGGGATTTTCCTCTTTCCTGTTTCGCAAGCGCCCGCCTCACGCCTTCACATCCCCCTTCCTGCTTTGCATAGACCGTGGCAAAGGCCTGCTTCGCCGTTAACGGCTCCTCCCCGCCCCCCGCGCAGTCTCGAATCAGGAACCGCGCAGCATTTAAGACCTCACCATTGAGCGTTGCATCCGCGTAGTCGGATACAAAGCAGACCAAGGCCTCAATGGTGTGAGGCCGTATGGGGCCCTCTCGACCGTGGTGGGCGGCGACGGCGTGCACTACTTCAACAGAGAAGTTTCGTCGGATTAGTTCAGAGACGATGAGGCTCAAGTGGTCTATTCGCTCTCCAAGGCGCGACCATCTATACCCTCCATCGTGATCCCAACCGTAGACTTGGGCCTTCATGAGGTCGTGGGTTAGGATGGCGGCTAAGACCACATCGCGATCAACGGTGCCTTCGTAGATTGCTTCAATGATTTCACACAGGGTTAAGGCTATGGTTGCCGAGGCCACGGTGTGTTGAAGTAGGCCGTCAGGATACGCGTGGTGCCTGCGGAGCCCTCCGGGCGCGTCTTCGATGGAGAGGCCTTCGTATGTCCTGCCTCCGATTTCCACGGTGAGGTCCTCGATCAGGGCCAGCACTTTGTTCCTCAGGTCTTCATCCGCGATTTTGTGAACGAGCCTGCCAAGTTCGCGCTTCATACCTGTTCCCTAGCTTTCTGCTAATTTATAATTGACGGTTCTATCGGCGTCTTCCCCATTCTTGGCCGGAGCCCCGTACCGCGGGTTCGACATCGAATTCGTCCAGTACGCGCGCTCTTTGATGACGAGTGGCGGATGGTTACACTTAAAAATGGGGGGACGCATTTTT
>Ga0209427_10009230_pt1 | contig 11016 bp, 10 predicted proteins | sample DeeMarSWOR136_30_FD_187465 | JGI IMG/M metagenome (GOLD analysis project Ga0209427, IMG submission 187465) | Marine sediment microbial communities from White Oak River estuary, North Carolina - WOR-1-36_30 (SPAdes) (version 2) | ecosystem: Environmental > Aquatic > Marine > Intertidal zone >... | reverse complement strand
AGTCAACACTCCCTTAAGGTGCGCAAAGGAGACCTCCTCGTCCACCATCAGCCCCTCCACTTGATGAAACATGGGAGTATGGGATATGTCAGAATCTCTTCGATAGACCACTCCTGGGGCAATAATCTGAATGGGAGGTTGCAGCCTCTCCATCACCCTGATTTGGACAGGGGATGTGTGTGTACGCAAAACGACGTCCTCAGAGAAATAGAAAGTATCGTGCATTTCTCTGGCAGGATGATCGCGAGGAATATTCAGGGCTTCAAAATTGTAGTAGTCCAGCTCGACCTGAGGTCCCTCAGCCGCCTGGAACCCCATCCTGGCAAAGATTTCCACAATCTCGGCCAGTACCTGACTGATGGGGTGCAAACTTCCGCGTGGGAGTAAGGTCCCGGGCAGGGTAACATCAATCCTGCCCTGTAACAGGACCTTCTCTTTCTCTTGTTCGCTAAGGCGGATCTGTACTTCTCTGATCGCCCGCTCCAAGTCAGCTTTCAATGCGTTGGCCATGTTGCCAGCTTCACGTCTATCATTTGTCGACAACTCCCGCAGCGACCTCAGCATGCTGGTGATCCTTCCCGATCTTCCCAGATAGGCCACCCGAATTTGCGAAACCTCTTCCTCCGTACTTGCTTTGGAGAGTTCCGCTTCCGCCTGTTTGCGGATCGATTGTAAGGTTTCTTGAAAATCAGGAGACATTTTCTTTGGCAATTCGGACTAGATTGCTAAAGCCCTCGGCATCATGTACCGCCATGTCCGCTAGAACCTTCCTGTTCAGGGAGATTTCAGCTTTCCGCAGTCCCTCGATGAAACGACTGTACGTGATACCTTGCCCCCTGGCCGCAGCGTTGATCCGTGCGATCCACAGTCCCCTGAAATCTCGCTTCCTGACCCGTCGGTCGCGGTATGCATACTGTAAGGAACGCTCTGCCGCCAGGCGAGCACTGCGCAGGAGTCCTCCCCGCGCCCCGACATATCCTTTGGTCATTTTAAGAATCCTTTTCCGCCTCCGGACTCCTCTTGTTCCCCGTCTGACCTTGGGCATCTCAGCATCCTCCTGTGTCAACCGTAGGGAATTAACCTTCTAACAGATTTCATATTGGTGCCATGCACGACATCGAAGCTTCGCAAACTCCTCTTCCTTTTGGAGCTCTTCTTTGCGAGGAGATGGTTCGCAAAGGCTTTTTGCCGCCTGATCTTCCTTCCCGATCCCGTCACCTTGAATCGTTTCGCCGCCCCTCGATTAGTCTTCAATTTGGGCACGCTTCACCTCCGCCATCTCGTTGTCTCTACCAAGACCTCTGAACTAGTAGTAATCAGAAGTTTCCGCGCAGGCTTATTTGGTCAACCAAAGTCGCTTGTCGGAGCGCTTACAGCCGTCAAGACTCAAATCGGGGATAACATCACAACAATACTGCGCCCTTCGAATTTGGGAGGATGCTCGGCCACCCCCCATTCTCTCGCTTCCTCGATGACTCGCTCCATCATCCGGTGGCCCAAGTCCTTGTGTGCCAGTTCTCTCCCCCGAAATACGACGGAAACCTTCGTCTTGTGCCCATTCTTCAGGAAGCGCTCGACGTTTCTCAGCTTAACCTGAAAGTCATGCTCCTCTGTCCTCGGTCTCATCTTAACTTCTTTGACTCCTCCGCCACTCTGCTTCTTCTTGGAATCGTGGGCTTTCTTGCTCTGGATATATTTGTACTTCCCATAATCCATGAGCTTACACACCGGCGGATTCGATTTGGGAGCAACCTCCACCAGGTCCAGCCCGTACTGACTTGCCTGCCCTAGTGCCTCCTGAATGGGCATGATGCCCAATTGTTGCCCGTCCGGATCTATCACCCTCACCTCAGAGACTTTGATGGCCCTGTTGACCCTGACTCCTTTTTTGTCTATGTCCTGTCACCTCCTTCCTGTCGAGTAGTTTTCGGAACACCTCTCTCTTCCCCAATCATAGCCAAGAAATCCTGCAGTGTCATTCCCTTCAACGCCGTACCATCTCTTTTTCTCGGCGCAACGGTCTTGGTCTGTTCCTCCTTGTCACCCACGACCACCATATAAGGAATTTTCTGCAGTTGGGCCTCTCTGATTTTGAAACCCAGCTTTTCGTTACGGAAATCCTTCTCCACCCGAATCCCTTCTTGCAGCAGGTGCTGGTATACCTGTGCCGCATAAGGAATATTTCGGTCAGTAAGCGTTAAAATCACCGCCTGCACCGGAGACAACCAAAGAGGGAAGGCCCCCGCATAGTGCTCGATCAAAATTCCGATGAAGCGCTCCATCGACCCTAAGATCACTCGATGCAGCATCACTGGGCGATGTTTCTCCCCATCCTGGCCTACATATGTAAGATCAAAACGCTCCGGCATGCTGAAGTCACACTGGATCGTGGCACACTGCCATTTCCGTTCCAAGGTGTCTTTCAACTTGACATCGATCTTCGGCCCATAGAATGCTCCCTCCCCCTCGTTAACCTCGTAGGGGAGCCCCCTCTTATCGAGGACGTCTCGCAGGGCCTTCGTCGCCATCTCCCAATCTTCTTCACTACCGATGGATTTCGCCGGTCGTGTACTCACCTCCAGCTCATAAGAAAAATCAAAGATATTCATCACGTCATCGACAAATCTCAAGATCCCCTCGATCTCATCGTGGAGCTGATCAGGTCGACAGAGAATGTGAGCGTCGTCCTGGGTGAACTCCCTCACCCGCGGAAGTCCGTGCAACACACCTGACCGCTCATGCCGATGGACCGTTCCCATTTCGAAGTATCTAAGTGGCAGATCCCGGTAACTACGCTGGCTGGACTTGTAGATCAGCATGTGGGCCAAACAGTTCATCGGCTTTAAGACATACTCTTGATCGTCTACTTGCGTGAAGTACATGTAATCTTTGTAGTTATCAAAATGCCCCGATCGTTTCCATAGCTCCAACCGTGAGATCTGAGGGCCGATGACCAGCTGATATCCCCTCTTGAGGTGTTCTCGTCGTTCAAAGTCCTCTAGGATCCAGCGCAAAATCGCTCCCTTCGGATGGTAGATGACCAAGCCAGCTCCTGCCTCCTCATTGATACTGAAGAGATCGAGTTCCCGCCCCAATCGCCGATGATCTCTCCTCTTCGCCTCCTCGAGCCTGGCCAAAAAAGTATCCATCTCCTCCTGGGTCGGGAAGGCGGTTCCGTAGATCCTCTGCAACATCTTGTTCCGTTCGTCTCCCCGCCAGTAAGCGCCGGCGACGCTGAGCAGTTTGAACGCCCCAATTTCTCCCGTGCTTGAGACATGGGGACCGCGGCACAGATCGGTAAAGTCGTCGTGCCGGTAAATGCTCACTGCGTCATTGTCTATGTCCTCAAGAATCTCGAGCTTGTATATTTCCCCACGCTCTTTAAAAAGTACGACAGCGTCCTCTTTGGAGTATTCTTCACGAATGAAGGGAAGATCTTGAGCTATTACCTGCCTCATCCGAGCCTCGATCTTGGCCAAATCATCGGGAGAGAAGGTGCGTTCGCAGTCAAAGTCATAGTAGAAACCGTCTTGCGTCGCGGGACCTATGGCAAGTTTAACTCCTGGGAACAGCTCCTCAACTGCCTGCGCCATCACATGCGACGTACTATGCCTGAGTCTGGTCAAAAAATCCGTCTCTTTTTGCATAACTGTAGAATTATCAGGTACTTTTTAACATCTGTCGTTAATGCGTAATGAAAGGCATCATCAATTTCTTACAAATCAATGATGCCTTTTCCGTTCTACAATAGAATGAGAAAAAATCGTTCTGGGGTACTCATAAAAAGTTATGAAGCCCATGGTAGGCACGGACGGTTTCGAACCGTCGACCTCTACCGCGTCAAGGTAGCGCTCTCCCCCTGAGCTACGTGCCTAGAACCAAAAACACTAGGTTTCATAGCAAGTTCCCCCTGGTTTGTCAAGGCAAAATGTGGTACATCATCCCGAACGCCCGGGCAGTACGGAATCCTGCTAGAATGTCATAATGATTCCGGTAACAAGGAACCAAGCATCGGGTCTTGAACATCTTTCGCGACACCTTCCATGGTTATCACCCGAAAGCCCAATCTCCCACGGTACGGCGGACCCAGCAATACGTTCTTTCTACCGCGCGGGATTTCGTTGTTTTTAGATTAAAACTGTGAAGAATCTATTGCTGAACTGGTATCAGCCGTTACCCAAGCATCCTCACCGAAGAACACGTGTAACCAAGTACTGCCCATGCTACGGATGGACGTCATGTCGCTTGTCGCAGAAAAGCTCTTCACAACTCGGGGTCATTAGTGGTATATAATGTACCGTCCCATTTCCAAGATGTTGGAGGGACGTAAATAGACAGAATTGGAACATAATACAGGGGCTCTCTGCGGCCGCGTCAAGGCCACGAAGGTGAAGAGTAATGAGTGTCAAGAGGCCAATCAACGTTGCTCGACTCCGACAACAAGACCGAGCTCGACTGCTGGAATTCTCTGTTGACCGTGTGGTTGATCCCGTCTTGTGGGTGAGATCGGATGGACAACTCCTGTACGTAAATGAAGCAGCGTGCGCGTGTCTTGCTTATTCGCGCTCGGAACTTCTCTCCATGACCGTGTTCCATATTGAGCCAAACTGCCGTGAGGCCGAGTGGACCCAACGCTGGAATGCGGTAAAACAACGCGGATGCATAACGGTGAGATCAGAATATCGGAGGAACGATGGTTCTGTTTTCCCCATGGAGGTTACCATCAGTCACATTGAATTGGACGGAAACGCCTATCAGTGTTTCTTCTGTCGAGACACGAGCGAACACCGGCGTTTAGAATATGAACTCAAAGGCAGCTATGAGAAATTACAAAGAACTACGGAAGCCACCATTCAGACGATTGCGACAATTTTGGAGACCAGGGATCCCTATACAGCAGCCCATCAACAGCAAGTCAAGCACTTGGCCTGTGCCATCGCAGGAGAAATGAGCCTTTCGGAAGAGCAGATCAGTGCAATCCGTATGGCTGCTGCAATCCATGATATCGGCAAAATTTATATACCTGCCGAAATTCTGAGCAAGCCCGGGAAATTGGGAGAACTCGAATATACAATGATCAGGGAGCATCCGAGAGTCGGGTACGACATCCTGAAGTCGATCGAGTCTCCGTGGCCCATCGCGAAGATCGTTTTGCAGCATCATGAGAGGATGGATGGTTCGGGGTATCCTGACGCGATTTCAGGTGACCAGATCCTTCTCGAGGCCATGATCATTGGTGTAGCTGATGTGGTTGACTCCATGATCGACCACCGACCGTATAGACCAGCCAGGGGAACAGAGAAAGCCCTGGAGGAGATTTCCCGGAATCGGGCTGTGCTCTATCATCCCGATGTGGTCGATGCATGCCTGAGACTTTTCAGGGATGAACAGCTCGACTTCGAGCAACGGTAACCAACGAGACCCACATCGTCCCCCATCTTCCCGAACGCTTTAGCGGCGCCCATGACAGAACCAGCGCTACGAGGCTGCTCTCTCAAGGCTGTGCAGCGCTTCGTGTTGTCTGTTGGGCGTTGTTGCAACCAGGTTCTCGTAGCGACTGTTTGGGGCTGGTGTCATGTTGGGGGGACGGGTTTATGGGTGAGGTTGGATTGATCTTTGGTTGGCTAGCATTGTGTGGGTTGCTGGGTATTTGCTGCTTGACAGTGTGGGTGATTTGCTTCACATTTAGTGGTGGCCTGAGAGGGGAGGCGGGGTTTTGTGTGGTTCTCTGATCGGGGCTCCTCTCAATCAGTCGTACCAGGGGTGCTGTGGTGGGTGGCTTTGGGATGGAAGCTAGCTGTGGGGAGGTGACACTGCATGGGGGGCATTAGAATTGGCATTGTGGGGGTGGGCAACTGTGCCAGTGCCTTGGTGCAGGGTATTGCGTACTATCGGCACCGCGACAGCTCCCAGTCCATTGGTCTGATGCACTGGGACATTGGCGGCTATGAGCCTTCTGACATTGAGGTGGTGGCTGCCTTTGATATTGATCGGCGCAAGGTGGGACGGGATGTGGCAGAGGCCATCTTTGCCCTTCCCAACTGTACCACGGTCTTTGAGCCCAATGTTGCTGACACGGGTACGATTGTCAAGATGGGCAGGGTGTTGGATGGTGTGGCTGAGCACATGATGCTGTATGATGATCGCTACCGCTTTGTGCTGGCTGATGGGCCTGAGGCCACCAAGGATGCGATTGTTGGGCAGCTGGATGCATCTGGTTGTGAGATGTTGCTCAATTATCTTCCGGTGGGCTCTGAGCGTGCTGCTCGTTTTTATGCTGAGTGTGCGCTGGAGGCTGGGGTGGGTTTTATTAACAACATGCCGGTCTTTATTGCCAGTGATCCGGCCTGGGATGAACGGTTCAGGCGTCGTGGTATTCCGCTGATGGGTGATGATATTAAGTCGCAGCTTGGTGCCACCATTGTGCATCGGGTCTTGACCAATCTGTTTCAGCATCGGGGGGTGAAGCTTGATCGTACCTATCAGCTCAACACAGGAGGCAATACTGATTTTTTAAACATGCTTGATCGGGCTCGGTTGCTCTCCAAGCGTCAATCCAAGACAGAGGCGGTGCAGTCGCAGCTTGGTATTCCCTTGGCTGATGAGAACATTCACATCGGCCCGAGTGATTGGGTGGCGTGGCAGAAGGACAACAAGGTGTGTTTCATTCGTATGGAGGGTCGTCTCTTTGGTGATGTTGCGATGAATCTTGAGTTGCGTCTTTCAGTGGAGGATTCTCCCAATTCGGCCGGGGTGGTGATTGATGCCATCAGGTGTTGTAAGTTGGCCCTGGAGCGTTGTCAGGGGGGTGTGTTGTATTCTCCCTCAGCCTATTTTATGAAGCATCCACCACGACAGCACACTGAGGATGAAGCCCTGCGCATGACAGAGGAGTTTATCGGTGGAACACGACCCAACTAACTCCTTCGGTTCGCACATACTGTGGCGTCTCTTCCGAGCACAGATCGTTTCGGTTGCTCACTCAGTACGCAGTCCTGCGGGAATCAATTCGTAACCGAACTGATGCATTGAAGCACGAGACCAACCACGTGTCTCATGATTGCTGCTGGCTGCGGCAGCAGACTCTCCCATCGGGGTGATATAAAACCCCTTATCCCCCTGCTCGGCCTGTCCCTGATCCAACGAGTCATCCTCACCGCACACCATTGAGGACTTGCGAATGTGTATGACCCGTTGCATGAATTGGCGAAGGCACCCACATGAAACCCACTGAACATCGACAAACAGCCAGTCCCTGAGAAACATGCGGTACTGAAAAATCAAAAGGAGAGTATTACGAAGGTTGCGCTGCCGACACGGCAGACACTGTGTGTTTCCAAAGGATCACGGTTATATGTACAGAAAACTGTTCACCACACCCTCAAATATGTGCAGAGCAAACCATGGCAAAAGGCTAATCACCGGAAGTCGGGCATTTTTCGCTATTCGCACCCCACCTTGCAAAGAGATCATGATCGACACCAAACGTGTCCAACGCTTTTCCAACCAGGTGATTGACCATGTCATCTAGGGTCTTCGGGCGGTGATAGAACGTTAACACCGGCGGAAGCACGTGCGCCCCGAGGGAAGTCACCTTTAACATCAGTTCTAAATGTCCACCGTGCAGGGGAGTCTCTCTCGGAACCAAGACCAGCTTTCTGCGCTCCTTCAACACAACATCGGCGGCTCGCACCAAAAGGTTTGTATTAAAGGAATACGCCACCGCTGACAGCGTCTTGATGGAACACGGGATGATTATCATTCCTTGCGTCCGAAATGATCCGCTGGATATGGGCGCACCAATGTCCTGAAAGTCATGAACGTGATCGGCCATGGCCTCCACATCCTGCACCTTCCAATCTGTCTCCATCCCAATGGTTCTCTTCGCCGCATCCGACAACACCAAGTGCACTTCATAATCAGATTGTGATAACGCCTCCAGAAACCGTATCCCGAGAATTGCTCCTGATGCACCTGACATGCCCACAATCAGCCTTTCCATGTCCGTCCCCTCTTAATCTCGATCTCGAATTCGTCTATTCATGTGAAACATCATGTGACAAATACGGCAGGTACACAGGCAGGGCCAGCAAGAATATGAGGAAGCGGTTCTTGTTGTCAAGAATCTCAACAATGAAGCCAATAGTAGTCCTGCCGCTCCGATGTACATGAAGGTCTGAGTTCTTCGTACCTGTGAAATCGATGATGTCAGAAAAGCTGGTTCAGACGACCTTCATGAAGTCCCAAGCTGTTGTCCCAACTGATCTCGTCTCTCTGAGAATGTAAGGCTGACTGTAACAAATTCGTCATGTTTTCGCAATATTGTCCTCATTCGTCCGATCATATTGGCTGTCGCATCGAAATATGCCGAAGCCAGTGACGCCGTCTTGGCCTCATCTCTTGTCTCTTCAGACAGAATCGAACGATCGGCGAAGGCTGCACGTTGTCTTGACTAGTCTAACCACAGTTTCCTTGTTTGACGTTGAGAATGTCAGCGATCGAAAGCTATTCGAAGTCAAGAAAGCGGCAGGGCGTGCCGAATTCTCCACCCGATTTGCGTCGTCTGCGTGCCTCCAAATATGGGTGGGCTCCCGGCACTGTGTAGCCCAGGAGCCCACCCAATGTACCCACAGTGTCAATGTAGTGAGAGCTAACTAGATACCGGCCTCAGAGAACCACCTAGCATACGCTTCCTGATGCGACTTGGCCCGCTCAATCTCCTCCTCAGAAAACCAATCCTTCAAGTCCACAACGTCAATGGGATACGACGCTCGCTCGAATGCATCTCGATACTGGAACGGAACGGTAGCATCGATGCCGATGGCACCCGAGAACCGAATATTGGACTGAATCCATTGTTTTTCTCCAGCAGAGCTTCGCTCGGCAGGCTGGAATGTCTGACCCATGCCCCCCGGTGCCGTTATGAGGAGGTCATCTTGAGCGTCCACTCTCGTACCCAAAGCCCACATCAAATCATCGGTAGAGTAAATGTTTATGTCCTCGTCCACCACCATGGCAAGACGCGCACCCAGTGAACATGAAAGAGCAGCGGCCAAAATGTTCCGTGGATACCCCTCATCACGCTGTCTTCTCTTTCTCACCTGGAAGATTACTCCGCCCCAGTCAGGGATACACATGGGAATATGGGTATCTACGCAAAAGCCCGGGCTGATCCGCTCCGCCAGTTCGAAGAAACACGCCTCGCGGCATAACACGTCGATGTTGTGGTTATCGTACCCGTGAACGATCAGCGGGTCATAGATGGGTCTGTCCTCCCGGTGCGTAATGGCTGTCACATTGAACCGCCATGTTCGATACGCCTTTCCGAGATACCCAGACCATTCGGGATGGAATGGATATACACCCTGTATCTGGTCTTTCTCAGCCAAGGGGCTCTCCCATACCTTGCTGGTCGTGTCAAGATAGCCTTCGATGACATACTCCGCCTCAGCGATTGCGTATGCATCAATAGTCTTGCACTTAACAACGTCCACAGGGAATCCCTGTACGGCCCCGGCAATCCCCAACTCGTCGCACCCTCGAGGCAGGATCACGTACATAAATCCGGCCCCAGCGGCCAGGGTCGCCGCAGGAGGGATCCCAATGTTAATACTGAAAGGGATGGGCTCCTTCTTGTAATACTTAGTCGCTATCTGGTCCGTGTGAGACCCTGGAGATATCTGGAATGTAGAATGATCCTTCCAACCGAGGTCTTCACGAAAACTCATACGGTTGTATGATATATGCCATCCTCCCCAGAACTGTTTTGGGGACGCCAGTGTCTTCCCGGCTCCGAGGGTCCGTCCCGGGTCCCTCGGTGTATGCTGAATCATAGGGATTACCGGCCAGACATCAATGTCCTTGTCAATGACCACCTCTTGGCACGGCCCCTCATCCACGATGCGGGGATGGACAGGCTCAATAATCCCGCTGTGAATCTTGAACTTCAGCTCCTTTCTATCTTTGCAGTCAAACATTTTGGCCACGACCTTGTCGGACCCATGCACATTTGTCGCAATACGGGCATTGGAATACCCCTTCACCTTGTTAAACAGCATGGGCGGCCCACCATCAAGTCGTTTCTGAATAGCCGCCACCTCCAACTTAGGGTTTACCTCACGGTCTGTTTCCATGAGTATCCCCTCTTCCCTAAGCCAGTCGAGGGTTGATCTCAGACTTCTACACGTCTCACCACTCATCTCAAACCTCCTTCTATCTATATTTCTTGACTTAGTCTTGGCTTGAAAGCCTAGGACAGTATCGGCACGATCCTAGTATATGCCTCTTTCCCCAGAAACACAAATTCTATTTATTTATGAAACCATAAGAAAATATGATATACGACCCCCAACTTGGTCACGTCCGATCTGGTCTTTTTGAAGGTTCCAATGCCACTCTCCCTCAGTTTCCCATAAGGAGAGTGAGAATAGTTTCACAGTTGTTCGAATTGGCAAGACCGGCAACCATCCAGCTTGATACAGTAGCTCATGTCTGTCGCATCAGTACGCGTTTCAGCTCCTGTTGTCAACATCCTCTGATATCATCAATCCTTGTGATACCTGCGCCATGACACGTGTGTTCTCCCCACCCGCACATGCCAATACGAACTGACCTCCGCTCACTAATAGGCCACGTTTCCTTCGTATTCATGCGGAAACCCTAGGGCGCGGGGATGTATCCAGGGTTGCCAGACTTTTCGTCAAAAAGTGTACTCTCCACCAGGTTCCAAGGCTACGACCGTCGCCTCTGGATATTCTTCTTTCGCCAATGTCACGAAACGGCTTGCATCCTGCTCTAGGATGGGAAAGGTCTTGTAATGCATGGGAATGACCACCTTAGGACGCAGCATTGGCAGAGCCTTTGAAGCCTGAAATGGATCCATGGTAAATACACCACCAACGGGGAGAAGAGCCACATCAATGTTGTAAAGGTCCCCCACCAACTTCATAGAATCAAAGATACCTGTATCACCGGCGTGATACACGATATTTCCGCTCTCAAACTCGACGATATACC
>Ga0209427_10009228_pt1 | contig 11017 bp, 7 predicted proteins | sample DeeMarSWOR136_30_FD_187465 | JGI IMG/M metagenome (GOLD analysis project Ga0209427, IMG submission 187465) | Marine sediment microbial communities from White Oak River estuary, North Carolina - WOR-1-36_30 (SPAdes) (version 2) | ecosystem: Environmental > Aquatic > Marine > Intertidal zone >... | reverse complement strand
TTCCTTCCCTCTATGAAGGATATGGGATGCCAAATTTGGAGGCAATGGCATGTGGTTGCCCTGTAATCACATCAGGTGCCTTTGCTATTCCAGAGATAGTTGGTGATGCTGCTATAATCTTGAAAGATAATAAGGATCCAATAGAATTAGGAAAAAGACTCGAACAGTTATTGAAAGATAGAGAATTAAGAAATATTTTAGTAAAAAAAGGATTGGAACGAGTTAAGTTGTATTCATGGAAAAGAAGTGCAACAACGGTCTTAAAAACTTATGAAGAGTGTCTAAAAGTTTAAATCTATCTTGATAAATATTAAAGATTCTTTTAAATGTAAGTATATTATTCTCGAGTAAACTTTTTAACTAGATTTAAACCTTTAATAATTAATCTATCAAATTTTTTGTCCTTATCGAAATACCCAATGAGATTAGTAATATCTGTATCATTAACTACTCTTAGAATCAAGTTTGTTATAATAAATAACAGTATAAAAGTGCCAATTGAGAGAAAATCAAAATTTTTAAAAACTGTTAAACCAAAATTTAAAATAAATTCAGAACTCGCGTCTTTAAAAAGGTAGTCTTTTAATAAAATCGTAATCGCTAAAGGAATAAAAAAAGCTGCATATTGAGATATTAGTTGTATAAGATTTAGATTAATTTTTGCCAATTTGTAAGTTAAAATTATTTGTATAATTAATGAAATGATATTTCCAATTAGTAATCCAATAATCGCACCCTCCACCCCAAAATAGATTAGCCCTATAAAAAATAAAGGAATATAATATAACATATACGTTACTTTCATTAGTAATACTAATTTAACCCTGTTTTGTGCACTTAAAAGAGCCCCGATAAAGCGGTCGAATAAAGTAAATATAGATGCTAATATAATCAATCTTAAAAAATTTGAATAAATCAAACGATCTTCAAGAAAGAAGAAATCTATTACAAATTCCACACTAAAAAATAAGACGCCTGAGATAAATAATAATAAAAACAATGTTATTTTGTAAGATATCTTATATATCCTATTTACCAGTTCATAATTTTCTTTCACATTAAGACTTGTGAGTGACGTCAATAATGGATTAGAAAATGAAGTAACAGATAAATCACTAATTAATTGGTAATTTAAAGCAATATTATAACCTGTTGCAAATTTAGAACCTCTTATAGCTCCAATTCCTTGAAGTTGTGTTTCTTTCCATATTCTGTCAATGAATTTGTTTAAACCAGTATAACTGCCATAATTAGTAATTTTGGCAATATCCTCTTTAAAAGTTCCACCTTTTTCATCTGTAGATTTAATTTTAACGATTTCTGCAACATTGAATAAAGCATTGAGTATAAATGGTATTAAATATGAAATTAACATGATAATTGCAACCACCTCTATCGTCGCATTAATTTTTAAAACGTAAAATATTATTAATGGTATAGTATATATAGCTTCCCTAATTATTAGAAAGATGAAATTATAATTGAACTTGTTAAAACCTCGGTTTATAAATGTTAAGAGATTAGTTAAACTAATTATAATAATAAGGGGAGATAATAGATATAAAAGAGACAATTTATACTCTAACGTTAAACTAAATAAATCAGCAAAAGCATAAAAAACAATAACACTAATTATAAAAACTGGTACTAGCAACGTTAATTTTAATATAAGAGAATGTTTAAGTAAAGATTTTAGTTTTGCTTTTTCATTTAAAGTAATATGTCTTGGAATATAATAATTTAAAGCAAGACTCATTCCAGGAGGCAATAAGGTTGTTATAATCACAACTATTGTTATATAGGAGTTAGCTAAGATTAAAAAACCCCATATCTCATCATTAAATAATCGAGCTAAGAAAAAAGAATAAAGAAGAGTGAAGAAATGCGAACCATAATGAAAGGATAATTCATATAATGTATTTTTAGCTATTTTATCGTATTCAATTTTTTCAGTGGATTTATCCTTAAGTTTTTTATTGTTTTCCATTATGATAAGATTTGTATTCTTAATTATATAATTTAAAGAATTAATTAGTGAATTTCAAATAAACTTTATCATGAAGAGATTTTTGAGGTGTTTTATTTAAAAAAGCTTTTTTCCATATAGTTAAATCTTTATTTATCAACTTTTCAAGCTCTTCAATATCATCTTTATATTTCATAAAAAGCTCATTCTTTATGTACAGATCTAATATCTCATCTTCTTTTTGACCCAATTTATAAAGGATAGGTCGTACTTTTTTCAAGATTGTTGATATTTTATGAAGACCTAATGCTCTTAATTTCTTAATAATTCTATAACCTATTAAGTAAATTAGATGTAAACGAGGCTTTTTTGAGGGATTGACTTGTTCTTCCAATTTAATTTGGGTAAAAAACTTAAAATCAATATTTAAAAATTTTGCTACTTTCTTGAGAGTGTTTAATTTATCATTCATCAGCTCTTCAAAGATTAGAATTAAAAATTGTTCTTTTTGAAAAAATTCTAACCAATGTTTAATCTGACTACTATAAAAACCTCGTTCTAAGCTATCAGGGTAATTAATTTGAAATTGTGAGATATCTTCTTTTAAATTTAATTTTAATTTATGATGTTTATAACTAGAAATAAATCTTTCAACAGGATCTCTAAGAATTACGATAATATGAGCATCCTTTACAATATTAGATAGATATATCGGAGCTTTTTCGAAAAAAAGATACGTAGGATCAATTTCCCCTATTGCTTTATATGAAACGGTACCATTTTCTTTAGGGAAAAGGCTCTTATACCAATTTAATCCCTTAAAATGATTTTCGCTAAAGTAGTTACTCTCTTTAAGATAAGGGCAGAGATAGATTTGGGGATGTTCTTTTAAAACACTATATAACCATGTTGTGCCACATCTCTTTGCACCAATGCAAAAAAAATTTGGCATGATCGTATTATCAGAAGGATCTATTCCATTATCCATTTTTAATCTTAAAAAAAGCTATTAAATAGAATATAAGTTAAGCATTTTAAAATTAAGATGTTATAAAAATATTATTTAAAATAATTTTCAAAGGGTTCTACCTTATTGTTTTATTCTGAAGATATAGATGGTTTTAAGAAAAATCATAACTATAAAGTTATTCATGCTCTAAGAAGAAAAAATACCTCAAAAGGGTAATTTAATGGCATAAAGAATTTCATTTTCAATTTGGGCAGAAGAAGTTAGAGAATAACTTTAAAATTTTTTTTTGATGAATATTTTTAAATCATTCCAAATTTTCAATGATAAAAACAAGTCTAAAATAATTTTCTTGTCATTCAATTTAAAATGTTATTATCTTTTGACTGATCATTGTGAGAATTAACGACAAAAAAGTACTAGTAACAGGAGCTGCGGGTTTCATTGGCAGTAATTTAGCAGAAAATCTCCTTGAAATTGGTTCAGAAGTAATTGGTATTGATAATTTTTTTAATGGAAGAATAGAAAATTTAGAGGATGCTTTAAAATTTAAAAATTTTCAATTTTTTAAGGGTGATATTAGAGATCTCAACTTTTTATTAGAGATTTTAAGGGATATTGATATAATTTTTCATGAAGCAGCGTTCACAAGTGTTCCTCAATCCATTCAAATGCCTGAATCATGTAATGATGTTAATATTAATGGTACTTTGAATTTACTAAATGCAGCAAGAATAAGAGATGTTGAGAAAATTATATATGCTTCAAGCTCTTCTTTGTACGGAGATTCACCGACATTACCAAAGAAAGAAAGTATGGTATGTTCACCAATTTCTCCTTATGCTGTATCAAAACTAGCCTGTGAGAATTATATGCAAGTATTCAATAGTATTTATGGCTTGAAAACAATTTCTTTACGTTATTTCAATGTTTTTGGACCAAGACAAAGAGATTCACCTTATAGTGGTGTAATTGCGATTTGGTTAGGAAGAATTCTCAATAATAGTAATTTAATAATATTTGGAGATGGAGAACAATCTAGAGACTTTACTTATGTCAAAGATGTAATCCAGGCAAATATTTTAGCTTCGGAACATAATATTGAGGGTGAAATCTTTAATATAGCAGCGGGATCTCCAATGACATTAACAGATCTTGCGAAATTGATGTTAAAACTTACTGATAAAGAAAATCTAGAATTAACTTATACCGAACCAAGACCTGGAGACATTATACATAGTTATGCTGATATTTCCAAAGCAAGAAAAGTTTTAGGATTTAATCCAAAATATTCTCAAGAACAAGGATTAATTGATTATTTTAACTGGTATAGTAAGAAATATAATATAAATTTGAAGATGAAATAAATATTGTAATATTTATGAGCAATTTTAAGATTGTATTAAAAAAAATTCTTATTTCAATATATTTAAGAATTAATTTTTTTATTCTCTTGATTTCTACTATTTCAATTCTATTTATTTTTTTTAAGCAAATTAATATTAATCTAATTTTAGGAATATCAAAAAATCTAATTTTAGAATTTATTTTTCAATCATTTGTAAATTTTAGTACAATTTTTACTATTCTGTTTTTACCTACTTATCCAATTTTTTGTTTTTTATTAAATAAAAAACCTTTCAACCTCTTAGAAAGAATAAGCATAACCATTGTTATTAATTCAGTTTTCTATATTCTCGGAGGCTATATTTTTTATTGGATTGGTATATCTCTTACAGGTTTCTCTTTTTTAATAGTAGTAGTAATATCTTATGTTCTAATAATTATCTATACAATTTTTATTGAATTTAATAAAGGATCTCTACATTTAATTAAATTAAGAGATTCTTCAATAGAAAGTCTCTATAATATTTCTATATTCAAATATCTAAAAAACAAATTATCAATTAATGGTTTATTATTGATTATTTTTTTATTCCTTATTTGTATTGTTAATATTGTAAAAACTAGTTATTTTGTTGGAACAGATCCATGGTTGCATATTCTTAATAGTAAGATAATTACAGATTTAAATGTATTACCTTTTGAAAGTTATCACGGAGAATTGGGATTACACATATTTGGAGCGATAATTCATTTTTTTTCAGGTATAAGCCATATTCTGATACCAAAATATTTTATATTTTATAATTTTTTTATTTCTGCTTTAATTTATTATAATCTTTTAATGAGGATATTTAGAAATCATAATTTAGCGCTGTTTGGAGTATTTATTTTAGAATTTTCATCATTGGGTTTTTCTACAATGATGCTTCAATATTGGCCTTCTGGTTCAGCGTTAATTAAGTGTTTACTGGTATTTTTTCTTCTTTATTCACGCTTACAAAATTTCTTACAAATAGAATCACCTATAAGGAAAATTATTTTTTCAGATATAATATTAACTTACTTCTTATCTACAGTAATTTTTATTGGTGCTGTGCTTACACATGTAATTACCAGTTTAATCTTTTTAATTATTTTTTTATGGCTTTACTTAGTTTATTTTTTCAGAGATTACAAACGTGGGGTAGATTTTATTTTTTTATGCCTACTAATGGGTATTTTTATAATTTTAAATGTTTTAGGGATAGGTACTGGACATTATTGGTTTTTAATTCCTCTAAATTTCTCTTGGTATTATTTGTTAATTTTTGGAGTGTTTGGGATTATTTTAGGAGGTTTTATTATCTGGAAATTAGCAAAATCAATCAACTTTAGTAAAGGGAGATTTAAATCAACTATTTTTGGGGAAGATAATAAATTATATCAAAAAATTGAAGATAAATTCATTTTTCACTTTCTTTTTATAATCTTAATTATTACCCTCATGATAACCATAATTATGAACATGATGGTTTTTAACTTGTCTATAATTAATATTTTTTATGTGTGTGAGATAATTCTATTTATCTCTTTTGCGATTTGGGGTTTAATTTTATTCCAAAAAAAACCAAGAGGAAAACCAATTTTTATTTGGGCTTTAGGATTCCTCATACTTCTGGCAGCTGGTTTTCTTTTTAATATGTTTTTGTTAAGTAATATGATTTGGCAGAGAATTCTATATCTCATACCGCCTGTTATTGTAATTGGTTTTGTCTCCTATATATATAAGTTAATAAAACTGGGGAGGATAGAAAAACTACGGATGAAATCATTAATCTTATCTGTAATAACTTTCTCTTTACTAACTACATATTTATATGAATCAGTTAGTTTTGAAATTTTCACGTTGAATAGAAGAGAGGTAAATGCGTTTCAATGGTATTCAAACAATACTTCAATTAAAAACGTAATTTTTACGGAATTTGGAAGAAACCATGTATTGAAATATTATGATTATGTATATAATGATATAAATGCAACTTTTGATTATGGATATAATTTTTATTATTTAAAATATAAATCTGATTTATTTCCTCCAAATAATCATTTTAATGAAAGCGGTAATATCTTAAAACTTTTAAAGGATGAGTATAATACGGATTTATATATAATTTTTGCTGGGGAATATATAATTAATAAAGGAGATGAATTATTTGGACATTTAACAGAAGATGAACTAAACATCTACAATAATCTTAATTATTTAAATAAGATATTTTCTTCTAAAAGCAAAAAAGGAAATGAAATTCCAATATTTTGGGTTATTTAAAAAACTCATAATCACCAGGAAAGAGATTATCTATTTTTTCTTTGATAAGTATATTTTTGTTTCCTTCAATTTTGACCAATTGCGGTATTTTCCCTGTTTGCCCAACTTTATTAGCTCTGCTGATAAATGCCCCATAAACTCCATCTACATCATCTACTGCATCTAAACCTTTTTTAATCGATTTTTCAATATCATTACCTTTAACTAAATTAGCTATTTTCGTTGCAGCTGCATCTGCTATACTAGCATTTTTAGCAAAAATAGTTACTGCATCGGCTTCTCCCAAACTAATAGCATGACCAATGGTTGCTGAGCTAGTACCAATCCCTATTGGACAATCATTCTTTTTTACCAAAAAACCTAGATTCATATTTAATTCGTTATTACCTGCGTATAGTGCAACTTTCATAGGTTTTTCAGAGTCTATTGCAATTTCACCACCATTTTCAACTAAGGCGATCTTAATAGAACCTAATTCCTTCTTCTCTTCTCTGTAAAATTTCATAGCTTCTAACATTAAATCAGCTAGAACACCTGCTACTGCTGCCATAGGTCCTACATCGCATAATTTTGCAGCTTCTGCCATTAATTTAACAACTCTTATGTTTGTTTTTATTCTGACAGGAGAAAATGAGGTTAAAAAATTCTTATTTATTGAGATATATTTCTCAAGATTTTTTCGATGGAAATAGAATACCCTTTTCGCTTCCAAAATAGCATTTTTTGACTCTGAAATAATAGTTATATCAGATTCTTTATCAGTAAAATGCGTCTTGTATACATTCACATTTATTAATAAATAAAATAATTAACTAATAAATAGTATAATGAGTTTAATTTCAAAATAAATATAAATAAATAGGTTTTCATTATTTATTAAAAAACAGAACTTCTAAAAGAAGAAGATGATAAATTACGAGGAGATTATCTCTCAATTAAAAAATGATCTGAATGCTGAATGCGCAATAGCAAATGAATATGGAATTATACTGGGTTCCTTAATAAAAGAATTTGGAAAAGGGAAAGTTATCCCCCAAAAAATATTATCTCTAATTCTTAATTCTAAAGAAATAGCAAAAGAATTAAGTTTAGATAGTATTAAATCTTTTGCAATAGAAGCTAAAGAGAATAATTATTTATTTACATTTACTAAAGAATTAATTCTTATTTCGAAGTTAGATTTAAATGTAAATCTAGCCACATTTATGCCAAGTATTAGTACATTTCTGAAAAAATTGAGTGAAGGATCAAAAGAAGAGGAAGTTCAAAAATTTTCTGTTTTCAATTTCTCTAAAGAGATCTCTAGAATTGAAGATACAATAAAGCAAGAAAAAATTAAAGAAGGTAAATATTCAATAATTAAAGATATTGTAAAATATCTTTCAAATTAAGTTTGAAAAAATTATTTTTAATTCATTGGTGAAGAGTAATTTTAAGACAAGTTTTTATATATAGAGGAGACGAGCTTTTATATTATAGACATTTTGGCAAAGCTTTAAAGCCAGAAGCTTTAACCCTTTTAGTAGGAGAAATAGTAGAAGATGAATCTGGAAGGGAGGCAGATCGCGTAGATTTTTATGATTATTATAAATATAGAGTCTCTTACATAACTGAAAAAGGATTAAACTTAATATTTTTATTTGTTACAGGTTTAACAGATAAATTTGAAAATATTAGAAAAGAAATAAAAAGATGTAAAAAAGAATTTTTAAGTTTATTTGAAGATATTTTGGAACATCGTTTTGATTCAAAAACTTTTGAAGTTTTCGATCCAATAATAGATGTTATACATAAAAACCTCAGACCAAAAATATCATTAGTGGGTTTTTCTGGGGTTGGAAAGACTACAATTACGAAATTAATTCGAGCAGAAGAAATTCCGATGCAACATATACCCACAATCACAGGAGATATTGCTACAGTAAGAATTGGAAAATTACACTTCCATTTATGGGATTTTGCTGGACAAGAGCAATTTAGCTATCTTTGGAATAATTTTGTTAAAGGAAGCGATGCTGTTCTTTTAATTACAGATTCAACATTAGAGAATATCGAAAAAAGTAAATTCTTTTTGGATTTAGTTAGTGAACAAGCGGCCCATGCCCATACTGCAGTGATAGCTAATAAGCAAGACTTAAAACAAGCATCAAAACCTTCCCAAATAGAAAGAATTTTAGGTTTAAAAACATACTCAATGATTGCAAAAGATCCTTCAAATCGGGATAAAATGATTCAAATAATCGCTGATATCTTAGAAATGAGTGCTGAAGTCTCTCCTCTCTTAAAACCGTTATTAGAAAGAGATAAATTAATAGAGGAGGCAACAAATGCATTGAAGACTGCTGATTTTGATAAAGCTGCAATTCTATTTGATAAAATAAGTGATTTATGTATTGAATTGGGAGATGATTCATTGAGTAAAGAATTTTTTGAGAAATCCCAAAAAATCAAAAACATGATAAATCAAGTAGACACTCCACAGCCTAAAACTATACACACTATAGAAGCGGATAGACAACAGCAAATTGAAGAACCTTCGCAACTAACTACAACAGAAGAACCTATGGATAAAGAAGCACCACATCTTGAAGAAAAAAAATTGGATACACCCATACCACCTGAAGTCCCTCCAAAGGAAATAACAAAATCATCATTGATCCCACATAAGGTACATTTAAAACCTAAAATAAAACAAGAAATTTCTAAAAAATGGGTTGAAGGTAGTAAAGGAGTACCACGAACAGAAGAATTCAAAAAACCGGAGATTATTTCTAAAGATACGGGATTAAAATTGAATCCAGAAGATTTTATGGTAAAAATTAGACCTAAAAGTGTTAAATATGTCCCAAAAGATGCAAAATCTAAGTTAAAGACAAGTGCTTTTGGGCAAGTAAAAAATAGTAAAGAACCTGAAATACCAATTCCAATAACACCAACGAACTTGATGAAAGAAAAATCCACCATACCTACTAGTGCATCAGAATTACAGAAGACTGATAAAATCTTACCTAGTGAACCAATAAAAAACTCTACAGAACCAATTACAACTACACCAATATTTAAAAGACAAGAGCAAGAGATACCACCTCAAGAAGTACCTGAAACTGTACAACCGACTCCATTGATAGAAGAACATCAAAGAGGAGATTTGAAAAAGAGTCTTATTGAATTGAAATTAAAAAAAGCCAATATAAACAAGATGTCTTTAGATTATGATATGAAAGAACTCACAGGAGAAATTTCTAAAGAGGAACTTATTGAAAAAAAGAAAAAACTTGCTGAATTTGAGAAAAAAGTCAATGAGCAAATTGAAGAATTACAAAAACTTTTAAATGATTAAGCTCATAACAAAATTATTTCATTATAATATATGCTTTAGTTGCTATAATGAAAAAACGTGAATTACTATCATTATTGATATTTCTCCTTCTAATCTTAATTATTATTATAGATAATGCCTTAATCCTTCCCAATCAAGTTTTAATTGCTGCAGATTTAAACATTTATTTTGATGTATTAGGGCTTGTTTTAGGATTATATATTATAGTTACAGGTATTTCATTAATTACATTTGGATATTTGACTGACATTTTATCGAGAAAAAAGTTAATTTTATTTGCAGGTGTATTATGGTCGATAATAGCTATATTACATATAACTATAATAGAATTTTGGCAATTGTTATTTTTGAGAATATTAGCTGCAATCGCGACAGGGGTTACAACTCCATTAGTAATCTCCTATTTAGCAGATATAGTAAGTTCTGACTCGAGAGCTAAAACATTCGCAGTTTGGTCGTTATTTTCTACATTAGCTAGCCTTATTGGAGGGATTATTGCTTTAATGTTCAATAGAATTCCTTTTGAAAGAATAGATATTGAATCAGAAAGCATTAGGGCAAATATTGACTTTATAAAATTAAATTATCCAAATTTATTATCCACATGGAAATATCCATTCTTAATATTAGGGATACTAGCGCTTATACTCACAATTCTAAATTTTTTTATTACAATCGAGCCTAAGAGAGCTGCAGGAGATAAATATTTTGAAGATCTTCTTGTAGAAGATAAGTTCCGATATTCATATAAGATAAAACTTCGAGATCTACGATATATATTTACAAGAAAATCAAACTTTTTCTTAATAATAAATTTATTTGATGTTGTTGCATCGGGTTTGCTAGTTGCTTATATCTTTCCATACTTTGAATTAGAATTAGGAATTAATATAACAAATATAGTCACTGCTATAGTTCTAATATTAATAATAGGGCCTTTAGGATTAATAATTGGTCAATTTGGATTAGCACATTGGGGAGATAAAAAAGTTCAAAAAGGTGATTTAAGTGGAAGAGTGAAAGTAGCTACAACATGTTCAATTCTAACTTTACCCTTTCTTTTATTAGCCTTGTCGATGGCACCAAATG
>Ga0209427_10009227_pt1 | contig 11017 bp, 11 predicted proteins | sample DeeMarSWOR136_30_FD_187465 | JGI IMG/M metagenome (GOLD analysis project Ga0209427, IMG submission 187465) | Marine sediment microbial communities from White Oak River estuary, North Carolina - WOR-1-36_30 (SPAdes) (version 2) | ecosystem: Environmental > Aquatic > Marine > Intertidal zone >... | reverse complement strand
GAGATTGGCTGCAACTGGCTGGTATGTCTGGCCGTATGGATGGCCCTCGCCGCTCGCCAAACCATCGGCAAGATATTCGCCATCTACTTCCCCATCATGGCCTTCGTCGCCATCGGCTTTGAGCACGTTGTCGCCAACATGTATTTCATTCCAGCTGGTATATTCGTGCACACATGGGGAGGGATCCCTGGTCCGGGGACCTTCGATCCGAATTCTCTCACCTGGCTCGCCTTCCTGTGGAAGAACATGGTACCCGTAACGATCGGTAATATAATTGGCGGTGGAGTATTTGTGGGAATGAGCTACTGGGGTGCTTACCTGAGGCCGTCTGCTGAGGACAAAAGTAAAGCTTAGGAGGAATCCGGGAAAGGAATCTTTCACTTCGTTTTCACGTTGGGAGAAAAATAATTTTTGCCTTTGAACGATACTAATTTTACTGGATTTCGTAGCCTCTTGTATGTTGACAAATGCCATGTGGGCAGGCTGTATGAGGGGGCATCAAAATGGCACAAGGCATTCAGAACGGTTTTGCGTAATTTTTTATGTTGAAATATCCAAAAAGTTATATTACTCAAGTTGGTATTGTTAATTAACTGCGTTAACTTTTTAGGAGAAAGGGGGGGCAGCATGAACAAGGGGGATTTGGTCAACGAGGTTGCCAAGGTGGTCAATAGCAAGAAAGATGCTCTGGCAGCGGTGAATTCGGTTTTTTCAACCATTACCAAGGCGTTGAAAAAGAACGATGCAGTCACACTGATCGGATTCGGAACATTCAAGCTGGGAAAAAGGAAGGCCAGGAAAGGGAGGCATCCACGGACTGGGGAAGAGATAAAACTCGCGGCAAAGAAGGTAGCCAAGTTCGTACCAGGGAAGAGCTTGAAGGAGGCTGTGAAATAATCTGCATTCAAATGGGTTCCATAGAGCCCTCACGGGGCTAACTCATCCTCGTGGGGGCTTTTTATGGGGTCAGCCCACGTTCCCTTGGCTGTATCGCTTTCTTGTGGAGGAGCCTTCTGCTCTCACCCCTCGCTCGGATCAGCGAAACCATTGGAGCAATCGTACAACCTTTCAACCGCATTCAAGGTCTTCTTAGACATATCTTCAATCAGGCATCCTTAGAACACCCGCCCCTTGCATTTTCCCTTGTTTTAGCAGAATTAAGGCCTGATTAGCCTGATCCAATTCAAACTCTCTCACAGCGGGTATGATTGGAATTTGAGCAGCCAGTGGTAAGAATTCCTGCGCGTCTTTTCTGGCAACATTGGCCACACTCTTTATCTCCTTCTCATACCACACGTATTTCGCATAATCTAATTCTGGGATCGGATTGATTTTCCTGATTGCATTTATCACAACCCTTCCCCCTTTGTGTAAAATCTCCAAGGCTGCCCGGACTGGCTCTCCCACGGGGGTAAAGTCAATGGCACAATCAAGCCTTTGTGGCGGAGTTTCTCCGGTCGCACCAACCCAATCCGCCCCCAATTTTTTTGCCAAATCTTGATGATCTTTCTGCCCCTCTCTCGTGAAGACAAAGACCTTACAATCCCAATGCTTGGCAACCTGGATGGCGATATGGGCGGAAGCCCCGAATCCATAGAGACCAAGAGTCTGATCAGGTTTTATTCCAGAAAGCCTTAGGGCCCTGTAGCCAATGACCCCAGCGCATAGAAGTGGGGCAGCCTGAGAATCAGAAAATCTTTCAGGGATGGGGTAGGCGAAATCCTCTGAAACAACGCTATATTGCGCATAGCCACCATTGGCATCAAGGCCAGTGGCCTGAAATTGGTCACATAAATTCTCATCACCCCTGAGACAAAAATTACATTTCCCACAACTCGAATAGATCCAGGCGATCCCTACCCTATCTCCAACCCTAAATTTGGTTACACCTGAACCTAGTGCCTCCACCCTTCCAACAATTTCATGACCCAAAACCACTGGGAATTTTGGGGGAATGAGCCTTCCCTCGATCTCATCAAGCTCAGTATGGCAAACCCCGCATGCAGAAACCTTTACCAAAATCTGTTTGAAATCCGGCACAGGATCAGGCAATTCGACCATCTCTAATGGCTCCTCCTTGAGGGGTAAATCAATCCTCTTTCGAGGCGCACCTTCCCTTCCTATCTCACAGAATTCCTTTAACACCATGGCCCTCATCGTATATCCCTCCTTTCATCTTCAGGGCCCACAATGAGCCCTAAAGTAATCTCCTATATTTCAAAAATTTGTTTGGCGCATTTGCTTAAGGCCTCATTCCGCAAAACCGGCGGGATCGCCTGAGGAAAATTGGTGAGCCTCAATTTCCACACGGTACCAGAATTCGGTAATTTTCAAAAGTCATTATATCATGAAATGTAGTCAAATTTAATGGAGGTATCCATAGTCTTTCATGCCAATCACAGCAAAAGATTGAACATGCGTGCCTGATCTTAGAAAAGGATTGTAAATCTGATCAAGTTTCAAATCTCTCACTATTTTTCATTGTTAATGGGTTTGTAAAATGCAAAAATAGTAAGTTGTACCGACTATTATCTTTAGCTGGGCAAGAAGGTGAGAGTATGACAGAAGACTTCAGGATCGAGAGAGCTGGGCAGTGCACCTTTGCTTCTCCTTTGGATTCGGCAGTCTTTATAAGTGATAGCGAAGGGGTTCTCATCGATGCTACTCTTTCAGGCTATCAAAAAGGCCAACGCAAGCCGCCTTTTCTTGAAAAGGCTGGCCCGAGAGAGAAGATTTTTTTCAATCCAGAAACAAGCCGGGCTGCTTTGGTCACATGCGGCGGGCTTTGCCCCGGTTTGAACGATGTTATCAGGGCCATTGTTATGGTCTTGTGGTATAGGTACGGGGTTAAGGAGATATTTGGGTTACGGTATGGATACGAGGGCCTGATAGCGTCGTACAATCATGAACCTTTGGTTCTTGAGCCAGAATTTGTTGAAGACATTCACAAGGATGGTGGTACCATCCTCGGCACATCCAGAGGACCTCAGGCCACAGGCCTAATGGTAGATTTCCTACTAGAAAGAAAGATAAATATGCTCTTTACCATAGGTGGTGATGGAACCCAGAGAGGCGCGCTCGCAATAACCAGGGAGATAAAAAAAAGACATCTTGCTATCACTGTTATTGGCATTCCAAAGACAATTGACAATGATATCCTATTCACTGAAAGGACATTCGGCTTTGAAACCGCTGTAGCCATGAGCCAGATACCCATAACCGGTGCCCACATGGAAGCTAAGGGAGTGAGGAATGGGATCGCAATAGTCAAACTTATGGGAAGGGAGTCAGGCTTTATCGCTACCTATGCCGCCATCGCGTCGAGCGACGTAAACCTTGTACTTATACCAGAGGTTCCTTTTGCGTTGGAAAGGGTTTTTGCCTATCTTGAAGAACGCATTACCAGAAAAAGGCATGCGGTGATTGTTGTTGCTGAGGGCGCAGGACAGGAGCATGTAGCGGCCCAAGGTACTGATGAATCTGGAAACAAGAAACTGGGAGACATCGGGCTCTTTTTGAAGACTGCAATCACAGAATACTTTAGGGCTCGCAATATTCCCACAACGGTGAGATACATTGATCCCTCATATACTATACGCAGCGTACCAGCAAACCCGGATGATTCTGTGTTATGCTTCCAGCTTGCCGAGAACGCGGTACATGCGGCAATGTCAGGGAGGACTGGGATGGTGGTGGGGATTTGGAACGGTCATTTTGTGCATATACCTATCCAACTCGCTGTCAAGGACCGCAAGAAGATAGACCCATCAAGCCTCCTATGGCAAAGTGTGCTGGATAACACCGGACAGCCAGGGAACCTTGCCTGAGGATGCTAAGGAGTCACGGGGATTAATGGAGAGCGGTGGTGAACGGTTCTATTCGAGAAGCGTACGTGCAGAGGAATTAAGGGGCAGATGCGATGATAAGAGACCAGAAGAGGGCCTTGGAGCGTATATTTAGGGCTGGACTTAAGGCCGTAGATCCTGAAGCAGCGGTTCGAAAATATGTCCGGTGTAAGGGAACTCGGTTGTTTGTGGGTGAGCGGTCTTACATTCTCGATCGTTTCAGAAGGATCTTGCTGGTTGGGGCAGGAAAGGGTACGGCTCCCATGGCCAAGGCCCTTGAAGATACTCTTGGAGAGTGGCTCACCAATGGCTGGATCATCGTTAAGTATGGATATGGAATGTCTTTAAAAAGGACGCATTGTATGGAGGCAGGTCACCCCATCCCCGATGAGGCAGGCCTCAGGGCTACTGAAGAAATTCTAAGGCAGATCCAGGAATGTACGGAAGAGGACCTGATCATCTGCGCCTTTTCCGGCGGGGGGAGCGCCCTTCTGCCAGCACCTTCACCTCCCATTAACCTTGATCAAAAGCAAGAAACCACTCGCCTCCTCCTGGAATGTGGCGCAACCATTAATGAGATCAATGCTATCAGGAAGCACCTCTCGCGCAGCAAAGGGGGATGGCTCGCCAAAACTGCCTATCCGGCTACCTTGGTCTCCCTGATCTTATCGGATGTTATTGGCGACAGATTGGATGCAATCGCCTCCGGTCCCACAGTTCCAGATGAGAGCACGTACAGCGAATGTATCAACATAATTGAGAGGTATGATCTTGTTAAAAGGTTGCCCAAGAGTGTGGTGGAATATTTTAGACAGGGTGCCGCAGGTATTTTACCTGAAACCCCCAAGGCCGGAGACCCTGTATTCTCAAAAGTTCAAAACCTTATCGTGGGAAACAATAGGGAGGCCCTTTTAGCTGCCAAAGAGCAGGCTGTCTCCCTTGGATACAATACCCTTGTTTTGTCATCTCAAATTGAGGGCGAAGCACGGGAGGTTGCCCAGGTCTTTGCTGGTATCGGGAAGGAGATCTCCCAGGTAGGTCTTCCGATATCGCCGCCTGCCTGTCTCCTGGCTGGAGGAGAAACAACGGTAACAATTCAAGGCAGCGGTAAAGGGGGTAGGAACCAGGAACTGGCCCTGGCATTTGCCATCGCCATAGATGGCTGGGACAGGATTTCTTTGCTCAGTGCCGGAACAGATGGCACTGATGGTCCCACAGATGCAGCAGGGGCTATCGCAAGCGGCCTTACATGCAGGAAGGCGCAGCAAGCAAATCTGAATCCCTATGCCTTCCTCTTGGCTAACGATTCACATTCCTTCTTTGAATCCTTAGGGGATTTGCTAAACACTGGCCCAACTCGCACCAATGTAATGGACATAATGTGTATGCTTGTAGAAGATTGAAAACGGTAAGTATCGATATTGTCGCACATTAGTACTTTAGTTCTAAAATTCATGTCTTTTCCGGCATAAGATTATAAAAATAGTGTTATCAAGTCCGATGAGGGTTTGGACCCATTTTATTCTGGATTTTTTTGGCCATTTGGTATTATCCTACATCTCGTGGTGAGGATTTAAGATTTCTTTTTTTTCGCTTGAGAATGCTATTGGCAATTGAATTATACCTATCTCTCAAAAGCTGTTGGAAAGTAAAGGCGACAAACTCTTGCGGAAGTCTTATCGACTGAGCCGAAATGCCAGTAGCGATTTTGTAATGGTAAAAACAGTAAACGTGCCCTTTTATCGCATATAAGGAGTAAGGGGAATGAAAAAGAAATGGTACAAAAATGTTTTAGCGTATGCCGTTTTCCTTCTGCTCAATGTAGTAATGTGTGCCATGGTTTTCTACGCGATAGCACTAATAGAGTGCAAGATTTCCGGATGATTTCTGACGTCCGTGCCATCAACAGTTCAGAGCAAGTAGTCGGCCTGTTGATGCCAAACGGCCCAAGAGCAAAAAAGGACCTATCTTTTCACAATAACACATTTGGATTGGCAGATCCCAACGAATTCTCTCCCTCCTCGAGGAAGAGGGTCGGGGCTATTGCCCATATCCCTCTACGGCTGCCACACAAAGGGGGGCACTGTAACGAGGACACACTGCCTGGGGAAGTTATTGCTGTTTAAACCTTACTTCTCCATCAAGAAGGCACTTCTTATCATTCATTTCATTTTCTTGATCACAAAAAATCTACGTATCCCGTGCTGCCTGCCAGACTAGCATAAGTGTAGCAGCCCCCATAACCATGTTCGGTATCCACTTGGCCAGGACAGGGTTTAATTTGCCTGTAGTCCCTACAGCATCTGCTCCTAACAGCAAAATATAGTAAATCATAAGAATAACAATACCAAGGGTAATCCCCCAAGATCTTCCCTTTGCCCTCATCATTAAACCGAGGGGGAAACCAATAAGGCCCAAGAGTAGGCAGGCAAAAGGAATGGAGAACTTCCTCTGTAGTTCCATGGTCAATTTATTGTGTCTCACTGTTCCCGTTTTGGTCTTTTTAAGTTGGTGCCTGAGCTCAGATATGGTCATCTCCTTTCTACTTTTCTCCCGCGAAGAAAATCTATTCATTATGTCAGAAAGCTCTACGTTTAAGTCATAGGACTTGAATCGCACCATTCTGGATGATTCTAAGTCCTTACCTACCATAATCATAGATCCATCAATAAGATGCAGTTGGAGAGACATCTGTTTTGGATTTGAACTTATCCTTCCTTTGCGGGCGGTAATGGTGCTGGGAAGGCTTGGGTCCCTCTCGTCAAATATAAATATCCCTTCCATTATTTGGTTATGCGCCGAGATCCGATTGGCATAGAGCACCAAGTTGGGGATACTGTTGTTGAACACACCTTCTTTGATTCCGATACTTACGTTAGATCTGGCTATCTCAAAGAGGAGCCTTGATCAGGAGGATTTACTAACGGGGATGAGATAGATGGCTATGAATGAGGCAACAAGATAGCTGATCATAGAAAAAGTGACCACCGGGGGCAATATCTGAAATATACTAATGCCAGATGACTTCAAAGCGGTTATCTCATTGTCTTCATTGAGCCTCGAAAAGGCGAGCAGTGAGCCCAAAAGGGTTGCCATGGGTAAAGTATAAAAGAGAACGTAGGGTATCATGTAAATGGTTATTAGCAGTACTTGTGATAAGCGTATTCCATGATTGACCATCCATTCGGTTAGCCTTAATATCCTGCCAGCAAGCAAGAGAAAGGTAAATACAATAAGGCTAGTCCTAAAATTGAGCATCATCTCCTTAAGGATATAGATATTTATGATTTTTTTCATCGCTATATCGCTGTCTCGGACTATGACTGCTTTTAACGAAAAATATATCCTGCCCGGAAATCCATCAAAACCGAGCAAGATTCATGCGACGTAATTCCGTTAAGTCTAGCCCGCGTCTCATCTACTATATTTAGATTTGGAGTACAAAGAAGGTGAATTATGGTATAGAAGATATCTTGAAGTCTCGTAAAGGCCTTGGCAGAGTCGAGACATTTCTCTTTTTTGGTCAGGAAATCGTTCACCCACGTCTATCATGGGGGTTTCTGAATAGTATAGATACAGTCTTGTATTTGTTCCATTTGCATTCATTACCAAATAAAACTCATTACTGAGAAGTCCGATTTCAGGCACAGCCCCGCAATTATTTTGAATAAAGGCATACCGCTGCGAGTCAAAGCGAGTATCAAGTAAGTTCCTGCCCAGGGTTGTATTCAAACAGGGCCTTCCAGTAATACCAGCGAGCGTAGGTAATACATCCACCTGACTTGCCATAGTATCAAAAACCTCGCCTTTCCCAATCAAACCAGGCCCGTAAATTACAAACGGAACATGGAATTGAGTGAGCTGAAACTCCTCTTCCGCCTTGGGCATATTTGGGGCTCTGCCACCAGCACCATTATCCCCGAAGATAAGAAAAAGAGTGTTCTTGAAATATTTCTCCTTTTTGGCTATATGCATAAAGAAGCCCAAACTATGATCCAGAAACCTGAAGGAATTAAATTCTGCAAGTGATCCGAACCCATATTTCTTTACTTCCCCTTTGTCAAAAGAAGCCATTCTAAAATTCCGATTATCCTCTGGGATGCTATAAGGGCGATGATCTCCAGATGTATGGATAAAGGCAAAGAATGGTTTCCCGTTGACGTTCCGAAGGATACGGTTAGCTTCTTCAAAAAGATGCAAGTCTGATATTCCCCATACATCAACGCGGGGTGAAGCGTAGTCGCCTTCTTCGTAAATGCGGAGGTCTTCAACATTATAAGAAAACAGACCACGGATGTTAGCCCAATTCGCACTTCCGCCGAGGAAGTAGAACTTTTCATAATCATTAAACGCGTTCATGATCGTATATTGCTTCACTATAGTTGGATTGCGAGATGCGGTACGATTGGTAATAACGTCAGGAATTCCAGTCAACGTTGTAAAGACGGCCCGGGCGGTTCCAATTCTTGGTGTATAAAAATGCTTAAAAAACAGAGAATCTTTAGCAATGGTATCAAAATTAGGGGAGGGTTGTAGAGGGTTTCCAAAGATGCCTGTTCTGTGAGCAGCAAAAGACTCCATTAAGATGACTACCACATTTGGCTTTCCCCATACCAAACAGGTTCCATTTATATTCCTGGAGAAATCAAGTTTTTCACGATCCGGTTTGGTTACTCCACAGTAGGCCGCCATTATCTCATAATGTTTCTTTACCGCTTCCTTATCGTATTCCCTTTGCTCTGCGGTGCACATTGTATTAAAAAAGTAAAGCACCGGATTTAATGCCAATGCTGCACTGAAGCGATGGGTGCTAAAAAACGCATCACTCCATCGAAGAGGGTAATAGGAAATTTTTCCATATATTCCAGAAATATATAGAATTATGCTCAACGATATGATCATTATCCGTTTCCATTTGGCCAGGGGCCTGAATTCGCCCGCCATAGATTTTGATATGAGTAGCTTTATCGCTAAGTAGTAAAGGGCACCGAATAGTATCAAGCCTAATACTCCCCAGACAACGGGGTAACTCTCCCACACCATCTGGAGGGAAATCAATGGATTTTGAACATATCTAAGCACAGAAGCATCCACCCTTTTTTGTAAATAGGCGAAATGTGCGAAATCCGTGAGATAAAACAGCACTACGAGCAGCATCAAAATGGAGAGGTGGCCTGCCCAGAAGTGTCTCCCTCTGCTGGAACGCACCAGGTTGATCCCGGGAATCCACGAAAAAAAAGGCACAGGAAGTAACAACAATAATACAAGGCGTAAATCAAGCTTAAATCCGATGAAGAAGGATCTTAAAAGAATGGCAATTGACGTCGGACAATCAGTCGTGTGAAAAGACATCCAGAAGGCTATTCGTAATCCAGCTAAAATGATTACGTTCATAACAATGACAAGAAGTAAGAATCTCAATCGCTTTGGCAATTGAAGGAACTGAGGCATGGAATACTTTCTCAACTAACATTATAGATTGTATATGGAGTTGGGCATAGCGAAATTCCGGATAAAATAATGTTGAACTGAGCCGCTGTGCAGGCTGTGGACTTTCAATAACATCCTATAGTGCTTCCTGTCAAGAAGGAAATAAATAATCTGTAAATTCAATCTGTTATGCGACCTTGCGTTTTAAGAACACACTCCTCCTTTAGATCTTTACATGATCTTCGCTCTTTGTTTCGGCGGATCTCTCGCTATGAGGGAACCCTGCACCTTATCGTTACGTTTATCCGGTGTGCGCCACGCGGGCAGCCACCTATCATCCCTTATCCAGGTTGCTGAGTTCAACGAGAGGCCCTTGATTGTCCCTCCCGAGGTCTTAGAAAGCCTCAACGTCCATACTCGGGCTCTCTCGCCGAAAATAAATATTGCTCTAATCTATCTTGAGATGCTTTGGATCAAATGGCTGCTATTAGGATGGAATAACGAACGGTGCTTGTGCAGGCGCAGAGTGAGGCATCATCAGTAAATCCTTAAATAAATGGGCAGAACGCCTGTTTCGTGAAATGCTTCAATAATCTCTAGAATTCCCATCACCCAGATAAACATAAGGTCACGAAACATATCCCTTTTAAGTATTCTTGGCTTTACTGTGTACGTTTCGGGTTCGTGGAAAAGTGATAATTTCGGAAAAAAGGCAGGAGTATTCCTGCGATATGCTTCAAATCGCTCCCCGTGAAGACATAGCAATCTCCTTTCTTCGCTCCTGATAACGCTTGGGTAATAAACCAAAAACAAAATAACAATAACACTCGGAATCAGCAACGTCTCAGTTGCAAGCCCCACCCCGGCACCTCCAATCATGCTGAAAAAATACAAGGGATTCCTCGATATCGAATATGGTCCAGAAGTCACCAGTGTGGTGTTCTTATACCCCCCAATGTATAGTGAACACCACAACCGACCTAATGATGCGATCCCTACTAAGATACACCCGATCAAAAAGAAAAGATTACTGACGAATGAAATTCTCTCCCATGCGCTGGAGGAAAAAATGATAATTATGAGCAGAATGACAGCAAAGATTCTGGTTATAAGAATGCGTGTTTTCTCGACAATTGAATGTGATGACATCAACATTGCTCCATTTTTCTTATGCTTAAGATGCATGTCGCCTCGATATTCTTGCACAGCCTCTCATTGCAAACCCTGTATGCAGAAATAAGGCCTTTGATTCATATTAAGTCCGCTTAACAACACAATAATCCCAGAATCTAATTCTATATTAGCTGGTTACGTCAGATGAAACTAACAAAAGCATAACTCAAACGTATTTTTCAAGCTCATGGAACAACAACGTGCCTTCTTCCTTTCTAGCTCCTCTCCTCCATCGTGAAACGACACCCCGACGCGTAAAGGACAGGCAGCCGAAAAGGCGGTAAAGAGACGTGCTGAGAAGGGAGCGGCGCCCCGATCAGAGGCATGCCGGGCTATAATGGAAGCAGCATCAAAGTTCTGGCGGTTGCAAGTGCCGGAAACATCTTAAAGCAGAAACACATGCGTCGCATTGAAAATCGTGTGCCCAACCGGGGCCTTAGTCGCCCTCCTCCATGAGGAACTTCTGAAGTTCCTGGTAACGTGGCGGAAACGCATCTTCGAATATCAAAGATACAGGGGGTGGATAGGTATAGGTGGACTTCGTCTCAGACTCCTCCATTCCCTTAACC
>Ga0209427_10009225_pt1 | contig 11019 bp, 12 predicted proteins | sample DeeMarSWOR136_30_FD_187465 | JGI IMG/M metagenome (GOLD analysis project Ga0209427, IMG submission 187465) | Marine sediment microbial communities from White Oak River estuary, North Carolina - WOR-1-36_30 (SPAdes) (version 2) | ecosystem: Environmental > Aquatic > Marine > Intertidal zone >... | reverse complement strand
AGGAATCTGAACTATCTGGAATCGAGGAGGCACGGCCGAACCACGGTCATTGCGTCCCCCGACGATCTGGAGAAGACCTTGGAGATGAAGAACAACTCGCTGCTGATGAGGGAGACGATAATTCGATACAGGGAGCGGCAGAGGGATTTTGACGTTCAGATGGACAACCTACATATAGAGAAGGAAAGGCTCAGAGAACAGTTATTCAAGCAGACAGTATGACCCTATAGCACCCCGCTCGCAGGTCTTGGTTATTGGTCTGGTCCTTTAATCGTCCTTTTATTTTATTAAATCGTTCTTTTTAACGACTTGTTCAGGTTCATGCTTGCATCGCTGGAAGGCTACTCGGATAGCGTATTCCGTACCCTGTGCTATAACCATGGCGCGGACCTGACTTTCACGGAGATGGCCCACGTGGAGAGCTTTCTAAGGAGGAACAAGGCGTCGCTTGAGAAGATAGAGCCAAGGAATGCTACCCCTGTCCAGATTCAGATTTTAACAGGTAACGAGGAAAAACTTGGCCGTTTTCTGCTAGATTTCAAGACGTTTGACGGCTTCATGGGGTTCAACCTGAACCTGAACTGCCCCAGCAGGGACGTCATCAGACAGGGTAAGGGCGCAGCCATGGTCAAGAGGGCTGCAAAGACCGCGAGACTAGTGTCATCGATAAGAGACCACGGGCACCCCGTCTCCGTCAAGATCAGGCTGGGATTGAATCAGTTCGAGAAGGACAACAAGCTATATCTAAATAGCCTGAGAGGGGTCGACCCTGACTTCTTCGTGGTCCACGCTAAGCACGCCGCTCAGAGCTCGGGCGAGGAGGAGGATATCTCCGTCTACCCGGAGTGCGTTGAGGCTGCGAGGGGAATCCCCGTCATCGCCAACGGGGGGATCGAGACCCCGGAGAAGGTACGATCACTGGCGGAGATGGGCGTCGGCGGGGTGATGATGGGGCGTCCCGCATTGAGGAATCCAGCGATTTTTAATTATATGAAGAACGAGCGGGGGGTCAAAGTTCCGCCCAAACCGATCCCAACGACTGATGACCTGAAGCGAGAGTACGACCTTATCTATGAGGCGATTGGCGGCTCCGAAGAGTACAGGTCACGATTCTTGAAGGCAGTGGGAAGGACTCGACCACACTACTAGTGTGGGGGAAAATAATTCACGCTCAAGGCATTCGCGCGCGAAAAGCATGATCTCAAGAATTGGAGCGGGTGGGAGGGAGCGGGCCGAAGCAATGTTACAACTCAGCAAAGCAAAACCATAGAAACAAGAACATCCCCTTCCGATCTTTCTCAAGAGCACAGGCGACTCCCAGGAGAACACCGGCTCCACGAAGGGGAGAGGGGGCACCCCATCCCTACATGATAAAACTGCCTTCAGACAATGGCAGTCGCAAAACCCCTTAAACCAGATACGAAAAAGCATTGTAAAGTCCTTCTGAGCAAGAAAACAGATACCCATGAGAAGGATAGCAGCTACACATCAGAACCCGGAGAGCCCCCAACAGAAAACGGCACAGGGCAGTGAACAACCACCTGCCCAGACCACCCGATTAAAACGGAAACGTTAAAACTGAAAACAAAAACCGACGCCAGAAAACAACACAACAGTCACAGTAAACACGCATGAAGCCCCGGGCGGAATTCAAAGGGTGCCACAGATACCTTGAGCTGAGGCGAGCCTATTAGCTGTGAGAAGGGACCCAAAGGCACAATCTTATAATCAGATCACCACAACTATTGACTATCCTAGAATTTTGAGGTGGGACAGATGACGGAGCAAGAGGACACTGAGAGGCTGAAGTACAGACAGTTCGTCGGCATGCTGAACGCCATCCGGGGGAGAGGGCTGCTCACGGCCAGCCAGAGGAGGGAGTTCGACGCCAAGTGGAGATCGGAGAGCGGCGACAGGGACCTCATCCTCGAGGAGCTGGGGAGGATAATGGAGAACTACTCGGAGAACGAGATGACTAGCCAGGGCCCCCCAGAAGAAGAGAGCGACACCCGTTGAGTCCCCAAAGAGGGCCCTTGAGCCCTACGGGGGCGTCTAGATAATTTAAGACTTCTCTAACAGTTTTGGGAAAAGGTGTCCAAACCAGGAAGGGAGAAAGGACAGCCATTCCAGAAAAGGAACTACCATCTGAGAGTCAGACGCAGCTGGACAGAACTGAGCAACTCATCTATCAGGTGTGAAGATCACGCTGGAAGGCCACCTGCTCCTTATCTCGGCCGACCACCACTCGATCAACTCCCCTCGTTCGGCGTTTCCAGTGTCCACCATGAGGCCCGCATCCAGCGCCCCCTGACGCATCACCCGAAGAATCTCCCCGCACTCGCATGCCTCAGGCTGATCGCAGTCGTTACAACTCTCCAGATCCCTGCCCGAGGCGCAGGCCCTGATCTCACAGCCGTCCCTGCCGCCCCCCCTCCGGCATCCCTCGCAGAGAGGCATCGCCTTTATGGACTCCAGCCCCCTCATGAACTCTCCGAAGTCGAAGCCCGACGACGCCCACCCCTCCAGCCCGTATCCCTTGACGACCTCCTCGTACCTTCTCGTCAGCTCCCTCAGAGCGCCGTTCCCTACGACGCAGCTGCCGCACCAGATCCCGCAGGAGCCGATCTGATCCCTCACGTTCTCGAAAGGCCTTTCATCCATGGATAGCCCTCTAACAATCTGGATCACAACTCCTTTGATGGGAGATATAAGATGAGTGACTTTTTCTGGAGATTTGCACTGTAGTTCAATGACGAGAGTAAATGATAAATTTTAATTGAATATAAATACAATTTAACGGGGGAGTTCTACGAGAACCGCACTCGTGACAGGCTCCTCGGGCTTCCTGGGGAGGCACCTCGTCGAGCACCTCAGGGGTGAGGGCTACGAGGTCTCCACCTACGACATCGCCGAGAGCCAGGACACAACCGACCTAGAGGGGCTCAGGCTGACCTTCGAGGAATGGGCCCCCATCGACGAGGTCTACCACCTCGCCGCCCAGGCCTCCGTGGGACCCGGCGAGGAGGACCCCGAGATGGACCTGATGGTGAACGGCGTCGGGACGATAAACGTCCTCTCCTGCGTCGACGAGTACAGCACACCGGAGTCGCCCATCTCCCTCGTCTTCACCTCCTCCGGGGCGGTCTACGGCCTCACCGACAGCATCCCCCACGCCGAGGACGCCCTCATCAGGCCGACGGCCAACTACGGCTGCTCCAAGAGGTACGCCGAGCTCCTCTGCCAGAAGCACGCCCTCATGCACGGCACCGACGTCAAAGTCACCAGGTTCAGCAGCATCTACGGCCCCCGCAGGGGAGACCACGGCCCCGTCAACATCTTCGTCGGGCTGGCGCTAGCGGGTAAACCCCTGACGGTCTACGGCGACGGCTCCCAGACGAGGGACTGTGTCTACTACTTGGACGCCATCAGGGGGCTCCGGACGGTGCATGGGCTGGGCGCCCCTGGCGAGATATACAACATCGGCTCCGGGAGGGAGGCGAGCGTCGGGGATATAGCGGAGATAGTGCGCCGCTTCACGGGGGCGGAGATAATCTTCGTGAAGGGCCACAGGTTCTCCAAGTTCGACGTGAGGCGCTCCTACTTCGACATCTCGAAGGCAAGGGGCCTGGGTTACGAGCCCCGGGTCAACCTGGAGGAGGGCATCAGGCTCACGATCGAGGCCGAGAGACCGCTTGAGATCGTCGCATGAACCAGCGCGGGAGCCCCAAGTATCCATCACCATTTTATCACCCCATTAATCACTTTGACCCAGGTGTAGAGGATGGTAGACCATACTGTGGTCCACTTCGAGATCCCCGTCGACGACGTGGAGAAGATCTCCAAGTTCTACGAGGACCTCTTCGGGTGGAGGATCCAGCACGTGGGCTGGATGGACTACTGGACCGTTGAGACGGTCCCTACTGACGACGAGGGCAACCCCGTGAGACCGGGCGTCAACGGCGGTCTGATGAGGAGGGAGAGCCCCGGGCAGAGGCCGACCAACTACATCTCGGTGGAGTCGGCAAGGGAGTACGCTGCGAAGATCGAGGAGCTCGGAGGGACGGTCATCATGCCGCCGGAGGAGATCCCCAACGTGGGTTGGGTCGCAGTGGCAGCCGATCCCGAGGGCAACTATTTCGGCATGATCGAGAGCGCAAGGTAGCTTGGGGCATGCCTACCATGACGTGAAAAGATGCGCAGAGGACCCCTTTTCTTTCCATCATTCTCAGAGACGCTTCGTCTAAATTGGATACTCTGCGGAAAATACGTCTCTCTTTCAGATGTACCCATTCACAACAGAGAAGGGTTCCGGAAGCGGATTGTTGGCGGGTTCGATGACCTCATCGAGCCGGGCTCAGATCTCGATCTCCAGAAGCCTCTCGACGTCTGAGGCCTCGATGTTCTCTGGCTCGAGGATCATAATGCCGCCCTCTGCCGTGAATATCGCCTTCCCGTGGGCCCTGATGAGGGGCATGATCATGTCGGTGTACCCCGTCTCCACGATCGTCTGCACGCCGTAGGCGCATATGGCCTCCATGGGCGTCCGTAGGAACTTGTGGAGGGCGTACTCGTACCTGAGGAGGTCCCTCACCTTCCCCTCCCTGAAGAAGGGAGCCACCTCGCCGGTGACCCTCATCCCCAGCCCCCTCTCAGAGAACCTGCCGTAGGCCTCTTCCCAGTGGTTCATGATCTTGAGAACCTCAACCTTGCCGTTCTCGATATACCACTCTGTGTACCTGGGCATGATGAGGTTGCCCGCCCTCTCGTTGGGCTCCACGTCGACACCGTAGGCCTGCAGTCCCCTGCGTATGTCCTCTGGCGTCTCATCGGCGTAGACGTACACCACGCCCCGCCCCCGGTTGAGGCCGTCCGCGAGGAAGGGAAAGAGCACCCTGCGCTTGCTCTCCTCCGAGTCGTAGAAGAGAGCGACGTGGTGCCTCGGCTCGAAGGTATCGAAGAAGTTGGCTAAATCATTATAAACCAGCATGCACCGTCAGATCTGTCCGACATCACTAATAATATTTTTGCATATGTCGATTTTTTTTGAAAGACGCTCCTCACGCTAGGGTGAGATGCTCCCGGTCACCTCTTCGAGAATCCTGGACCCCAGCTCCTCCTCATCTCTACCATAGATCAACCTCACACCATACAGCTTGGCCAGCCCCTCCTCCTCCTCGCTGAACTCGTTAATCGAGCCTATCAGCAGCACTGCGTCTCTCAGGTCTTTGCTACGGGATCCCCGCTTAATGATCTGGCTGAAGGCGTCACCCCTGATGAGGATATCTACCCCTGTACACCTCCCCTCGGGACCCGGGCTCCTTGCGGCGAGGCTGAAGAAGTGGACCGCCCCCGAGCCGCCGACGATCTGTCCCGGCATGTCGACCTGGAGGCCGGCCGACTCGAGGCTCCTGACGACCTTGTCCAAGGATTCATGAAAGGTCTCCCTCTCCGACATTTCCGAGATGACCTGCTGGATGGGGAGGCCGCTCCTCCAGTAGTCCTGGAAGACGTTGTTCATCGTCTCCACGTAGGCGTCCATGTTGGACCAGACCGCCTGGGAGGGTGACGACGCCCGGGGGATGTTCATGAGAGTCTCCCCCTGATCCACGATAAGGAGCTCCATGTAGGAGGGCATGGAGCTGTGCATGACGCTGGCGACCTCACCCAGCTTCCTCCCCTCCGTGAGGCTGATGGAGTCGACCTGCGTGAGTATCCTCGTTTTCACGCCGCGATCGGAGAGGGCCTTGAGGTCATCGAATGTCAGGTGGATCGCCTCCACCCTCCTCTCCATGAGGTCAACTGTCGACTCGCTTCTCCCCACCATCTCGCTGAACGCCCTTAGGTACTCCTCCCGGCTCCTGATGACCCTGATCTCCTCGGGGGCCACCCCGGTCCTGAGCGCCCTTATCACCACGCTGGCGCCGGTGGTCGTGCTCCACAGGGCGTCGAAGAAGATCCTCATGGAGGCGACGAAGCCGGGGGCGTCAGTCCAGAAACCGGAGTCGTCCCTAGTCGTCATACTCATCGAGTCGTCCATGGCGACAGTCGTGAGGGTCTCCCCGTTGTCCACTGTGACAGAGCGTATTGGGGCGGGGAAGATCACGTGGTGGACGTCGAGATCCATGTAGCCCTCTAGGTCCTCGTAGTTGCGCTCCTCCATTTGGGTGAGTATGCGGACTTGAATGCCACTGCTGGCGATCTCCTTTAGTTCGTCGTCGATCCCCCAGAGCGACATTCGTACGAGGTCCCTCGGGGTTGCGACGATGTCGACTGCCTCCACTGCCCTGTTCAACATCTGCGCCAGTAGGTTGTAGATCCGCTGCCTCCCCTGGTAGACCCTGAACCTGGGCCCCTGACTGGGCTCGCCCACCTCGACCGAGAGCTTCACCCAGTCCTCTAAGATCCTCTTGTGCCCCTCCTCCAGGCTGGACAGCCTCTCCTTCATCTCAGTGATGCGCTCGTCGAGGACGCTCTTGACGGGCGCCGCAGCGTACCTCACGGGCCTCCCCATAATGCTGTAGACGAGCCCCCTCTCCTCGAGGCTCTTGAGGGCCCTGTAAGCCCTCATCCTGTTGATGTTGAACCTGCGGGAGACTACCCCGGCGGGACTCGGCCCCATCCGGGAGAGGAAGATGTAGATTCGGGCCTCCTCCTCGCTGAACCCGAATTCCCTCAGGCTCTCCTCCAGCCGTTCTAAGGTCATTCCACTGTATACGACTGGAGTCGAACGGGATTTAAATTGTTCGAACAAATGTTACAATATATTTGCACGAACACTTGTTACAAATATATTGTTATTATATATCTCATATATTTTATGTCCGGGCGCAGTTTTGAAGAGGCTCGTCATCAAGGGGAAGAACCGGCTTTGGCCCACGGTGATCTGGCAGGGCACACAGCTTGTCGTCTACTACATCGACGAGGACAAAGACGAGGTGGCGATCAGGGAGACACGGGGCATCGACTTCGAGGAGTTCTTCCTCCACATCGACAGGGGGGGATCAGTATTCGTGACGAACAAACCTCAGAGCGACCTTGACGAGGACGGATCCAAGCAGAGGAGAATGAGTAAATGCCTGGGCAACTTCTTCGAGGCTCTCTGCGACGACTGCGGAACGTGAGGTCGCGAAAGTGACAACCTATTACTTGGATGTAAAAAGTTGCTCGAGATGCGGGAGCAGGAACCTGATCAGGGACACAAAGGTTGGAGAGGAGGTTTGCTCTGAGTGCGGCCTGGTCGTCACAGAGGAGATAGTCAACCCCGGCCCCGAGTGGAGAGCCTTTAGCATGGAGGAGAGGACGACGAGGGCGAGGACGGGCACAGCCGCCTCCTACACCTACTACGACATGGGAATGTCCACCAACTTCATCGGCAACAGGGACGGCAGAGGGAAGCAGCTCGACCACAAGACCATGAATAAGATGAGGATGCTGAGGCTCTACGACAACAGATCCAAGGTGGAGGACACCTGGGGCAGGAATCTCAAGATTGCGATGGTGGAGCTGGAGAGGCTGAGCAGCGGGCTCCACATCCCTGACCCCGTCAAGGAGCAGGCCGCCCTAATCTACCGCAGGGCCCTGAAGCGCGACCTCATCAGGGGGCGGTCCATCGAGGCCTTCGTCGCCGCGAGCATCTACGCCGCCTGCCGCATGAGGCGCCTCCCCCGCCTGCTCAGGACAGTCTCCAAGCAGAGCACGAGGGAGCAGAAGGAGATCTCCAGGACCTACAGGCTACTCGTCAGGGAGCTGGGGCTGAGGATGCCGATTGACGACCCGATAAAGTACGTCTCGGGGATAGCCTCCAAGCTGGAGGTTAAGCCCCAGACCGAGTTCATCGCGGTCAGCATACTCAGGAGGGCGGCGGAGAGGCAGGGCCTCACCGGGAAGGACCCCCGGGGGATGGCGGCTGCCTCCATCTACATGGCCTGCCGTGAGGTTGGGGAGAGGAGGATACAGAAGGAGGTGGCGAGGGCGGCGGGCACCTCAGAGGTGACACTGAGGAACAGGCTCAGGGGGCTGGAGGAGATCCTCCCGGAGCAGGTCAGCTGGGACGAGGCGGCGGCGATAACTGTAAGAGACTAGACACTGCACTCTTATTCGCGGCGTTCTGCTGCATCCCCAGCTACGTCTTCTTGGCACTTCTCTTCTTGGTAGAACTCTTGGGGCTCCGCCTCTTCCTGGCAGTCTTGTTGGGCGCCGGGTCCTTGGTTTCCTGCTTCGCCTTCTTCTTCCCGTGGACGATGCGCATGTGCTGCTTCATTCCGACCTCGGTGTTGAAGCCCTTCCCGCAGACGGGGCAGGGCACGATTATGGTGGCTATCTTAACCCTCTTCCCGAGGAGGCGCTTCCTGAGCTCGTTCATCATCTCCTCGCCCTTCTCGTAGGTGAGGGAGTTCTCTGTGTCCATTATCATGGAGATCCTGAGGTTGAAGGCCCCGAACCTCTCCTCGTCCCTCTCGAGCCCGACCTGGTTTATTACTCCCTCAACGTTCCCTTCCCGCTTCGCCAAAACGCCCACTCCGGCTGCCCAGAACTACCTCGGCCTGTTCACAAACCACAATGGGGACAATCTTTAAAAACTATGTCTATGGGCTTTAGTTCGCTTCCTCGTTACTTGGATCATTTTTCTCCGTTGACCCAGGTTGAGGCCCGCCTCGACAATTCCTCTGGGAATATTTCCGTCAAAAAAATATTTATTCAATCATGAGGCCTCTTTGCAGCCGCTAATAGTTTGAAGGAGACGACGGAGATGGTTCTAGACTTGGAGGAGTGGGCCTCCTCGGAGGAGGTCGGCAAGGCCTACGGTTTCATTGACTCGGGCAAGTTCCACGGAATCCTGGAGACGAAGCGGGGTGCGTACAGGGGCAATCACGTCCACCCCTACGACCAGTACACCCTCCTCCTCAGGGGGAGAGCGAGGTACGTCCTCCACGACGGGGGGAGGACGGAGACGGAGCTCAAGACGGGGGAGGTCTTCGTGGCGAAGGCCGGCGTCCCCCACATCCTCATCCCGGAGGAGGACATACTCACCTTCGAGTGGTGGGACGGCGACTTCGTGAAGGAGGACGTGACCGGCCTCTTCGACGACCTGACAGAGGGCCGCGTCGGCCCCCAGGGTTGATCAAGCCCCTTAAATTCTTTTATTATCCATCGCCCATTCAGGACTCATGAGAACCATTCTGAAGAGGCAGTCCGTGACCCAGGCGGACGTCTCAGTCCTTGTCATGGGCGTGACGGAGGAAGACGCGGCCAGACCCGCGGAGCTTGGCCTCCCAGACAAGCTTCGGGAACTGGTGGGCGAGGTCCTGGGACTCGGCGACTTCAAGGGGGAAAAGGGGGTGCACTCACTGCTCTACACCCGGGGAGCGGCCCCCTTCAAGAGGCTCATGCTGGTCGGCTTAGGTAGGAGCGGAGAGCTGACCTTGGAGCGGATACGCTCCGTCATGGGCGAGACATCCAGGAAGGTGAGGGACCTCGACGCCGAGTCGGTCGGAGTCAGCCTAGATCACCTAGCCCAGGGAATAGATGCAGGAGACGCGGCGGAGGCCGCCGTCGAGGGCTTCACACTCGGCAGTTTCAAAGACCCCTTCTACAAGACAAAGGACCTGGACAAGTTCAAGGAGATCGGGGAGCTCCGGATCATAGCCCCCCGAGCCACCGACGAGCAGGAGAGGAGGGTCGAGCATGGCAGGGTCATCGCCGAGGCTGTGAACCTCTGCCGCAAGCTCTCGTGGGGTCCAGGCAACAGGGTGACCCCGACGAGGCTCGCCGAGGAGGCGTTGAGGCTCCGGGACATCGGAGTGAAGGTGACAGTCATGGACAGGGAGGAGGCCGAGAGGGTCGGGCTGAAAAGCTTCCTGACCGTTGCCAGGGGCACCGAGGAGCCCCCCAAGTTCATCGTCATTGAGTACGGCGGGGGCGGGGAGGGCGTCGACACAGTCGCCCTCATCGGGAAGGCCATCACCTTCGACACGGGGGGAATCAGCCTCAAGGGGCGGGAGGGCATGCCCCTGATGAAAACGGACATGACGGGGGGCGCAGTCGTCATCTCGGCGATGGAAGCGGTCGCCAGGCTCGGCCTCGGCCTCCACGTCGTCGGCGTCGTCCCGGCTACCGACAACATGCCCAGCGGGAGGGCCTACCACCCGGGGGACGTCGTCGACAGCTACGCGGGCATCTCCATCGAGGTGACGAGCACCGACGCCGAGGGGAGGATGATCCTCAACGACGCCCTCGCCTACGCGGCCAAGAACTACGGGCCCGCGGCCATGTTCGACTTCGCCACCCTCACGGGGGCGATGGAGGTCGCACTGGGGGAGCACGCGATTGGCTACTTCGCCAACGACGAGGGCATCGCTGAGCGGATAGAGAGGGCCTCTGAGACGAGCAGCGAGAGGGTCTGGAGGATGCCCCTCTGGGAGGTCTACGACGGGCAGCTGGAGAGCGACGTCGCCGACTGGAAGCACACGGGCGGGAGGCCCGGCGGCGCGATCACTGCCGCCAGGTTCCTGAGCAAGTTTGTCGGCGAGACTCCATGGGCCCACTTCGATATCGCCGGCCTAATGGAGAAGAAGGGGGACGAGGGCTACAACCCGAAGGGGAGCAGGGGCTCCGGGGTGAGGCTGATACTCGACGTCCTGAGGAACTGGGGCGGTTGAGGGGCCCCCCTATCTCTTGTAGTAGCCGTGCCTGATGACGGCGCGCCCCACTGCGTTGTAGTTCTCACGGGGCATGTCCTGGTAGACTGTGCAGCCGGGCCCCAGCATGAAGCCCCCGCCCTCGCCGGCGTCATCTATGGCCTTCTTCGCCTCGGCCTCCACCTCGGCGGGTGTCCCGGTCCTGAGGGTGGTGATCCTGTTGAGGCCTCCGCAGATAGCAAACCTGTCTCCGTATATCCTCTTTGCCTCGTCGATCCAGGTGTACTCGTGGGCGTCCCAGTTGATGCAGTCCACAGGGTACTTCTTGAACCAACCCGACCCCATGAGGTCCCTGTCCTGGGGGTTGCCCTGGGGGGTGCTG
>Ga0209427_10009223_pt1 | contig 11021 bp, 7 predicted proteins | sample DeeMarSWOR136_30_FD_187465 | JGI IMG/M metagenome (GOLD analysis project Ga0209427, IMG submission 187465) | Marine sediment microbial communities from White Oak River estuary, North Carolina - WOR-1-36_30 (SPAdes) (version 2) | ecosystem: Environmental > Aquatic > Marine > Intertidal zone >... | reverse complement strand
TAACTCTATTATATTTATCAACCATTGGGGTAGAAACTTGTGAAAAACCGTTTAAAAGATCATCTGATTTCCATAAATAATTCCCATTATAATCGTAAATTACAAGGTTATTTTTATTAAATGGATTACCAAATGGACATACAGCTATTTTCTTATTTCCAGCAATTCCATTTCCTTTTGTGCCAGATCTTTCGCCTGATATGGAATTTTTCTGCCACACAATATCAACATTATTTATTGGTGCAGATAAATTGATATAATCTGATAGATGAGTATCACTATGTATCATAGCACCACCCCATTCAGGAATAATAAAATCATCAGGTTTACTTACCAATAAGTTATCAAACCATCCAGCTGAACCAATATTATCACTTGCTGATGGAACATCTCCAAATTGAAAATGAAACGAGTTATATATTCCTGAAAAATTTCCTGATATAGGAATGCTTTGAACAACTTGACCAATTTTTATTTTTCCTTTACCATTTTCAATAAATACATTTATTGTATACGATTCCTGATTGTTGATATATATACAGGGTGTATAATATTTGTTTATTCCGTTATAAAATTCGCCTCTTATACCACTTCTTCCATTACCTATATAATATTTATCTATTACATGACTAAATCCAATAAATATTCCATTAATCTTTTCTAATCTAAAATAATTAATTAGACTCCACTTTTGATCTGAACTAGTTAATGTATTTACACAGAAATCACAGCGAAATACAGGTTCATTCATGTTAATTCCTGGGAATATAAAATAGCGATCAATTTGTTCACTTTCATTACCATCTATCCAGTTAATTCTTTTATTTACAGAATCCCAATCTACTTTTTTATATCGATCATTATTTCCTTGTAGGTTTGGATTTGTTGAAAAACAATTAAAATAAAAGCATAGTGCGTCATCAGCTGATGAATAATTTAAAAAATTATCTTCATAAATATTTTGTATTGTATTTGTTCCTAGTTTCCCAGTAGCGCATTGAAATATAGATGCAATTAATAGGGTTAATATCAAAATTCTAATAAATTTCTTATACATATTCTTTAATTCCTCCCTTTTTCCAAATATTGAAACAAATAACATTTTATAAACTTCTTCATAACAATTCTTTATATTAATAATCTTATTTATTAGGAGAAAATAAATTTTCTTTAGAACTTATACATTACAATTTATATTTTTTTTATTTTTTTTATATTTTTTTGTTGCATTTATTTTTTTCATAAAATTTATATAAAGATAATTTATTAAAGTTTTAATAGAGGAATTTTTTTAAATGGAGGTAGGAAAAAATATGAAAAACATTTTATTAAAAAAAAGCTGGTGTTTAGGAGCAATTATAATACTAATAGCAATGAGTACTATACCAATATCTATAGGTATGAGCGAAAATAATATATCTCTAAAACCTACTATTAAACCTGGGGATAATATTTTAGCTAATGTATCAGTTTATTGGTTGAGAGGACTAAATATTCCTGATGTAATATGTGAAAATACAGATGATAAAGTTTTTGTATTTCCAGAAGATTCTGAAGGTCGTGTAAAACTAAATTTTACATTTAATTGGAAACATAAATTTGAAAAAGCAGTATCAATTCCAATCCGTTTGACTCACGTCGAGTTCTCGATTCAAAATGAAACAGATTATATATATCAATTACCTTGGTTTAAATGGAAACCAACTTTGGAAAGTTGCACTAGTGTCGATTGGGAAGAATTTACTATTTATAAAGATCAAAACGATTATGGTGTTGATTTAGGATGGCATGTACCTTATATACAAACTAGTGGTTCAGATGTTCCATTAGAAGCCACTGTTGTCGTAGCAGGTATGTTTCCATTTAGGTTTATGTTTAAAGGAGTTTATTTTGTAGATACATGGAATATTATAATTAGGCCCCTATCTGATTAACCTAATTAACAATAAACTCTCCTCTTCCTTAATAATTCGTGATTAATGGAAGAGATTTTTTTTCTTTAAATTGCTATTTTTACATAGAAAAATATTTATCCTAGTAAATAAATATAATATATTAGGGTCTAGTCTGATAGAAAAGAAATGATTTTTAGTTTAACTAATCATCATATTTTTCCTATCCTCCCAAAACTAGACCCGCCTCTTAAGTTTTTATTTTTTTTGTTTTAAAAAATTTACTAAATCCTAAAAAAACAAGTTTATTCAATTCTCATCCAGAGACTGCAACCTTCCTGAGGCAAAAGAGGCCTGGTACTAACTAATTTAAAAGTTCCAACAACAATATTACCGGTTCCTTGTGGATATTCAATTATAGATCGCGCGCCCTCATTTTTTATATTTCCAAAACCATTTGATTCTTCGCCAATTCCATCTTTAACAATTGGAGTCCAATCTGTTCCATTGTAACACCAGATTTCACAACCATCAGTTTGTGGTTCCATTAAATTAACAAATTTACCATTTGCTGTACCAACATAAAGTTTATTATCAGATGTAACAGCCATTGACCAAGCATACTTATTCAAAGGATTACCAAAACCACTGTAAATTTTATCACCAGGTCTTGCACCTGGTGCTTTAGCGCTAATAACTGGTGTCCAATTTATTCCATTATATTTCCATATTTCACAACCATTATCTAGAACAAGATTTGCTGCAGTACCAACATACAACTCATCATTATAAACAGCCATAGTCCGAATACCATAATTTTCTGGATCACCAAAACCATCCTGATAAACACCTTCAAAACCACTTGGGAGGTCCACTTTTGTCCAGTTTTTACCAGAACTTGTGCGCCATAGCTGACAACCCATACCTTTTTTTGAAAAAAACTTGTAACAAGAATTAAAAGTCCCTACATAAAGCTGGTTTTGGAAAACCTCCATATTCCAAATATAAGTATTACTTACACCTTTTAATAAATCAGAAATAGACATGTTTTGTTTGAACCCGTGTGCAACAACTCTCTCCCATTGCAAACCATCCTGGGTTCTCCAAATTTCACAACCACCGAAAAATGAGTAACCCCAATTCATGGTACCTGCATATAGATAACCGTTGAACACCTCCATACTTGCTATTCCTGCGTTATTAAAATTACCAAATCCACCTTTTACAAAAGGTGCATCATCTCCAACAACCTGCTCCCATTGCTTTCCATCATATCTCCAAATCTCAGCACCTTTTCTAAAAGGATCCTTTAAACTACCAATAGGAGTATTCCAAGTTCCAACATACAATTTACCTTTAAACTCAATAATAACAGTAGCAAGACAATTAAATTTATAATTAAAACCTGCTTTCATCCCAGTCATAGAATTATCCCCTACAATCTGGGTCAAAGAGTCAGTAGTAAAATTATATTTCCAAATTTCGCATCCTTCACTGCGTCTTACCAGTAAATGTAAAAACTTTCTAAAAAAATTATCTCTAAGTAAATTCTTCAATCTATAAATTGTTTTAAAAAATAAAGATCTACTTAAAAATTTAGGAAGTTTATTTGGTAATAATTGAGACAAATCCTTAAATAATTCTGGGAATCTACCTTCAAAAAGCTTTGGTAATTTAACATTCTGTGTCCCGATATAGAGTTCGCCATTGTATACAGCAATTCCCCTAGTTGCTAGATTAGTATTTTTTCCAAATCCATTGTCAGTTATTTGTTTCCATTCAGATTCATTATTTATTTGTTGTTTATTATCCAAATCAAGATTTTTTTGTAAATTAACTTGTTTATATTCTACATCTGCAAAAACATTTGGCATTATAAGTAAAAATATTAGTATAATAGATAATGCTATTTTCAATCTAAATTTTTTTGTAAACATCTTTGAGTTAAACATTTGCTTAATTTCCCCAGACTATAAAAGATATTTATTAATTTAAATAATTATCGGTTAATAAACAATTTTTTAAAATTTTAATTTATTATAATACTTTTAAATAGTATAAACAAAGTAAAAAAAGGATATACTGTATATTTTTATCTAGTATTTATAAAATTTGTTACATAAATAAAATGTAAAAATGAAAATATTTATAAAAATTTTCATTTTAAATATTATTTTTATATATTTTTATTTCATATTATAAACATAAAATTTAAATTAATATAGCCAATATATAATACGAAAGAGGAATTGATAAAGGGAGGTAAAGAAAAATAATGAATAAAAAATTTTTAGAAATAGCCATTAGCATAGCAATAGTAATATTGCTGGCAGGAGCAAGTGTCGCACTCGGTGCAAACACGAAACTAACAACAGTGCAGAAAACAACTCAAGCACCTATAAATCGATATTGGTTTGATAACTTCGATACATACGCTGCTGGAAGTGCATTGCATGGACAGGGGGGATGGGCAGGTTGGGACGACGTAGCAGAAGCAACAGGTTATGTGACAGATGATCAATCTCATAGTTCACCTAACTCACTTGAAATTAAATGGTTCACAACAGTAGCTGCAGATATGGTTCAGGAATACACAGATATAAACTCTGGAACATGGATATATAGGGCATGGCAGTATGTTCCATCAGGAATGACAGGAACCCAGTATTTTATACTTATGAATACCTACACACCAGGTGTTACACACAATATTCAAGATTGGTCACTCCAGCTAGAACTGAGTGCAACAGGAGGATACATAAGAGATGCTGATAACGTAGCTGCAACATTACCACTTATAACAGATCAATGGGCACAGATTCGTGTTGAAATTGATTTTGATGCAGATCTACAAACGATTTATTACGACAATACATACTTAACATCAAAAAGTTGGAAAGATGGAGTATCGCCAGGTGGAGCTCAAAACCTAGCATGTGTAGACCTTTATGCTGGCCAAACTACAACCACTTCTGTTTACTACGATGATATGTCGGTTGCACCACAAGGACCAGCACTAACATGTGACGCAGGAGGACCATACATAGGAAACGCTGAAGAACCCATTCAATTTACTGGCACAGCATCCGGTGGTATGGAACCATATACTTGGTTATGGGATTTCGGTGATGAAGATACTTCAGATGAGCAGAACCCTACTCATACATACGACGAACCTGGTGAGTATGAAGTAACCCTGACTGTTACTGATGCTATTTCAGATACAGCATCTGATTCCACAACAGCAACTGTTAGTGAAGTACTAGAGCCTGAATTAAAAATTAGTAAAATTTCTGGTGGAATTGGTGTCTCTGCAGTTATAAAAAACCTTGGAAGGGCTGAAGCTACAGATGTCCAGTGGACTATGAATTTTACTGGTCTAGTTTTTCCAAAAGAGAAATCTAATACGATTTCTACAATTGCAGCAGCTGGACAATCAAAAGTAAAAGCTATAGTTTTTGGCTTTGGAAAAACAACAATTACAGTAAAGGCAACATGTGCAGAAGGCTCATCTGCTGAAGAAACAGCAACAGGAACTATCATAACTATCTTTGCATTGGGAGTTAAGTAAATACTCCGTTCTCTTTTTTTTCTTTTTTTATTAATAAAGAAATCAGATTAATAACGAAAATTATAAATAGGACATTAACAATTGTTAATAATATGGGGTCTAGTCTTGGAAGTTTAGAATAAACTCTTTTTCTCATATTCTTTCCTTCCTCCCTCAAAATAAACTCCTAGACCCCAATATTTTCAAATTTTTACAATTAATTTCATTGTAATCAATTGCATTTTATTGAATACTAAAACAATTAGTTTATTTAACTCCTGATTTTGTGGGTATGATCTAGGCGTTGTTCTAACAGGTGTAAATCGCAAAAAAACCATTGGTATTTTTGACGGAATTTTTCTAAAACTTTTTTTCTTTTTTTAAATTCTATACTATAATTGTTGGAATCAGAATATTGTAACAATTTGTATTTTTATTATTATATTTTTCATTTTTTACTTATATTTTTAATAAAATTTAAAACAAGATAAAATATAACCTTTTACAATAGAGGAAATCTTTTTTAGAAAGGAGGTAGGAAAATGAAAAAAAATAGAATATTAAAAAAAGTTTTGATATTGAACTTAATGTTTTGTTTGATTGGGGCAAATATTTTAGCTTGTATTGGTGCGGGAAAAATTTCTGAATCAAAAGTATCTATACCAATACAAAGCAGTGCTTTTAATAATCATTATTCTTTTTTCACAAATACTTGTCTAGAAAAATCTTGTATTGATCCACCATCAATTCTTTGGAATAAAACATTTGGAGGAGATGGTTCTGATGTTGGCCAAAAAATCAGAAAAACAACTGATAATGGTTTTATAATTCTGGGATCCTCAAATTCTTTTGATGCATTGGGTACAGATTTTTGGTTGCTAAAAACAAATTCAGATGGTGTAGAAGAATGGAATTATTCCTATGGAAGTGCTCTTGACGAATTTGGAAGGGATGTTCAACAAACTACAGATGGTGGTTATATCATAGTAGGCTATTTTTTCTTTTTTCATTCATTTGATCAGGGTATACGATTAGTAAAAACAAATTCTAATGGAATTGAACAGTGGAGTAAAACTTTTGGTAGCGAATATCAACCTGCAGATGGCTTTTCTGTGTATCAAACCACTGATGGTGGTTTCCTAATTCTAGGCAATAATTGGTCAAACAATAATAGTCTTTATTTGATTAAAACAGATGGTAATGGAAATACTTTGTGGGAAAAAAATGTTATTAACCCAGGGTATAGTTATGATAGCGCAAAAACAGATGATGGTGGTTTTATCATAACAGGGGCTGCTTTTGTAGGTTATAATGTTGATTTGTCTATTATGAAAATAGATTCAACGCTGAATAAAGAATGGAATGTTACATTAGGTGGCGATATGTATGACGTGGGTTTATCAGTTATTCAAACAGATGATAATCATTATGTTGTTGCTGGATGTAAAGATGCTAGTGAAGGTCTTGAGGGTGGTGATGCTTGGATTATTCAATTTGATTCTCAGGGACACAAAGTATGGGAGAGAACCATAGGTAGTACTGATACTGATATAGGATGGTCTGTTGCAGAAACTTATAGTGGATATGTAATCGTTGGTACCACAGGTTCTTATTCTACAAATAATTATGATATTTTAATCGCGCGTACAGATAAACTAGGAAATGTAGACGACATATGGAATTTCGGAGGGGATTCATATGAAGAAGGATATTGTGTGGTTTTATCCTCTCAAGGTGATTATGTTGTTACTGGTTACAATTCTTTTGGGATATACGGTTCCACAGATTTATGGTTATTGAAAATACAAGGCATTCATGATAGCATTCCACCAGATTGTCAGATGATTAAACCAAGGGAAGGTTTTTTTTATATTCGTAGTTTGGAGTTATGGCCAACCATTTGTGGAATAACACTGATTATTGGTCGTATTACGATACAAATCGATGCTACTGATAGTGATAGTGGTATTAAGGAAGTATGGGTAATAATCGACGGTCAGAAACATGGATTAGCTGTTTGGAATCCCCTAAACCGTTATTATGAGTTTATATGGGATGATACAGCTTTGGGAAAACGCTTTTTAAGTTTTGAGGCTACTGATAATGCAGGTAATATAAAAACTTGTGTTGGTTTTCCAGTTTGGTACTTTAATATTAGGTTCTAGTTTTCATTCAAGGGATTGTCAGATCATTTCCTTTTTTATCTTTTTTCTCCTTTATAAAAATAAGTTAATAGATTAACTTTTTTATTAAAAATAAGAATTTTTTTTTTTAAATTTTTTTATTTCATATATTTTTTTCATAAAATTTAAATCAAAATAATCTATACGTTTTCAAAGGGAGGAACAAATATGAAAGAGAAAATATTAGGAATAATTGTTTTTGTGCTACTGATGATTACTGCTGAAACAACAGTTGGTTCTTTGGATAATAAGAAAATAAGTAATATGATAGAAAGTAGCAGTACTCAGTCGCTAACTCAGGCAGATTGGAAGGAAATGAAGAAGAATCCGTTGAATGAAACTGTTGTGTTGGCACCCAACTCTGTATACTTTACCACAACTGCTTTTAATTCATATAAAACATATCGCGAGTTAAATGGTCAAACAATCAAATGTGAATCGCTAGAGGCATTAGTAAATCCAGATGCAGATCAAGTGCGGGATTTTCTTAAAAAAAATTATTTAGATGGAAAACAGAGGTATCTACTTATTCTTGGGGACGAAAATCTGATTCCGTGCAAGTATTGTTACGATATATATGGGACATACAAAGTTCATTCGGATTATTATTATGGAGATTTAAAGGGAGACTGGGATTATGACAATGACTGTAAATTCGGTGAGTTTAAAGATGATAAGGTTGACATCCTCAACCCTGAGTTTTTGGTGGGACGACTTCCTGGTTCAAACATAGAGGAAATCGATGCTATACTAAATCGAACAATTACATTTGAAAAAGAAAAAGATTCTTGGAAAAGAAACATGCTTTTGGCATCAGGCACAATTTCTAAAGCTGGTGATTCCAGCTTAGTAACTAATCTCATTGACTGGTTTTCCACGCCTTATTGTTACAATATAACGACAATGGCAGATGCTTGGATTTTACAGAAACCCGATATTATCTTAAACGAAACCTCCTTTGGTAAAATCTGGTCAGAAGGAGAATTCGGTTTAGTTTATGCTATATGCCACGGATCTAACACAGGGTTGTATTATTATGCCCATGGTCATTATCCTAAATTCTTGGATATTTCAGATGTAAAAAAACTAAATCCTGATTATCCAGCAGTATTTGTTTCACTAGGGTGCTTAACAAACCAACAATACGTCAAGTCTCTGGGTAAGGAGTTGATTGTGAACCATTCGGTGGCTGTTATTGCATCATCCACAATTACAAATCCAGGTAACTTAGCTATTTCAGGGGCATGGGCTGAGACCTTTTTCCCTCGAATGTATCTTAGAAGGGCAATGAACCTCGGCATGGCATTACAGATCACCAAAAAGATGTACTACCATCTATTTGTACAGTGGCGTAATAGTATTGAGGGGAACGATTTACAGACGAACTTGATTGCATTCATACTATATGGCGATCCACTGTTGAAGCAATGCTAAATCAAATTCATATAAACAATATTAAAAATTTTTTTTCTTTTTTCATCAGGCGTTTCAAAACCAAAACATTTGTTATTAATATCAAATTATTTATTGTTATTCAAAGTCTGTCTAAATGGCTATAATCATATTCATCGCCATGTTTTTGATAAAACTGAGAAATAAAATCATTCTCATGACCATTTGCTATATATTTATTACTAATATTTATTAGATATATTTAAGAAGACTGACAGGATATTTTATAGTAATGGAGGAATAGTATTATGAGTAAAGAAGTAGCAGATAAAAGTTTGGTTTATGCAATAATAGGATTATTTATATTGATTAGTGTTTTTACCGGCATCAGTAGTTCTAAGAGTGTCGAGGGCATCTATCAATTAAACAGTATTCATACAACTAAACACCGCGTGATAATGTGTACTGGTTTTTGGAATCCAACTGGTCTAATGCTTACACCTTTTAGCACAGATCCTGAGCTAAATCCTGATGGATGGGAGGGAGAAAATTGGGAAGGTTTAGGCTACGATATTTATTCATATTTCCCAAAACCAGGTGTATATACAGGAATGTTTGAAGTCGATTATCAAGATACCTGGGAAGATTTTTGGAATGTTACAAGTCAAATCCATCCAATTGCTATTATAAGTTTTGGTGCTGGGGATGGACCCTGGGAAATAGAATATAATGCTCGTAATCTCGATTATTGGATAAACGATGGAAAGCCCCCCTATCAACCAACACCATGTCCACCAGATGATACTGTACCTGTAGGTTATGTTCGTCATTCGTCTCTGCCTGTTCAGCAGATAGCAGATGCTGTCAATTCCCAAACCACTCTTTTTGCCTGGGTTGATTGGGCTGGGAACCCAGGTATGTATTTGTGTGAATATATTGCGTATCTTGGAATGTGGTATCAAGATATTCATAATACAACAGAAGATCCCTATCCCTGTCGTGCAGCAGGTTTTATTCATGTTAATTCTGCAGTTGCTGTAGAGGTAGCTATGAATGCGACAAAAATTACGATCCGTGAGACGATAGATTACCTATCCAGTATTAACATTCCACCAGATACTCCTACTGTAACTGGTCAAGAGAATGGAAAAATAGGTGAAGAATATGAGTATAATTTTTCAACAAAAGATGCAGACATGGATGATATCTTGTATTTTATCGACTGGGGAGATGAAAATAATAGTGGTTGGCTTGGTCCTTATAATTCTGGTGTAACTGGGAGTGCAAAACACACCTGGGACAAAAAGGGGGTATATCAAATCAAAGTAAAAGCAAAGGATGTTTATGGTGCTGAGAGCGATTGGGCAACATTAGAAGTTAGTATACCAAGGACTAGAATGTTAACTACTCCATTTTTACTAAAGCTATTGGAACGATTCTCGTATGCATCCTCAATACTAAAACAACTAATTAGACTATAGAATAATCCAAAAATATTGCATAGACAAGAAAGACATAGAAACTACACTTTATGATGGTCATTCAACTGATAAAATGGTTAGAAAAAACTTTGAAACCCAGAAAATAAACATAGAGATTCTTTATAACAAAAATAAAGCAAAAATATTATTTGATAGATACCTATCCGGAGAACTTGATTTCAAAACGTTTAAACAAGGTCTAGATTTATTAACAGGTAAAGAAAGAAAAAATTATGAAGACCTCAACTATGTCTAAAAAAAACGGCGGTGATCTACGGAATTGAGTCTAGGATACGGACATGCGGGTGTGATCTAGGGGTTATGATTAAGGCCTTCCAAGCCTTCTGCTCGGGTTCAATTCCCGGCGCCCGCATTCTTCTTTTTTATTGCTTCTTTTTCCATAGTAATAATCTAAATGTTCTAGGAGCTTTAACTCAAAAAAGGATGATAGATTGATACCGTGTTTTTTTGCTTGATTTACTAATTCTACATCCACAAAAAGATTCAAAGGTTTCTTATTCAT
>Ga0209427_10009222_pt1 | contig 11021 bp, 8 predicted proteins | sample DeeMarSWOR136_30_FD_187465 | JGI IMG/M metagenome (GOLD analysis project Ga0209427, IMG submission 187465) | Marine sediment microbial communities from White Oak River estuary, North Carolina - WOR-1-36_30 (SPAdes) (version 2) | ecosystem: Environmental > Aquatic > Marine > Intertidal zone >... | reverse complement strand
TAATGGGCACATCTCCTGGTTGTGCAAGCATGTATTTTATTTTTACTTTTTTACCAAGATTTTTTTCAATCAAGGAAATCAAGTATTTTAATTTAACAGTTCTGCTCTCACCAAGATCAAAAATTTCATATTCAAATTTATTTTCTAAAGCTTTCATAATGCCTTTTATAATATCTGTAATATATGTGTAATCTCTTTGCGAATTACCATCCCCATAGATAAATATTTCTTTGTCTTTAGATATCTGTTCTGTGAATTTATAAACAGCCATATCAGGCCTTCCTCTTGGTCCATAAACAGTGAAAAATCTTAATATTGTTATGGGAATATTGTATAAATGGTGATATGTAAAACAAAATAACTCTCCAGCAGCTTTGCATGCAGCATAAGGTGATATTGGTTTATCAATTTTATCAGATTCAGAAAATGGAATTTTCTTGTTTATTCCATAAACACTTGACGAAGAACCAAAAATAAACTGTTTAACGCGATGTTTTCTTGTTAAGTCCAAAAGATGTATTGTTCCCTTTATATCAACTGATTCATATAGATGCGTATGTTCTATAGAAGCCCGAACACCTGTACGAGCAGCCAGATGAATTATTTTATCTATTTTATTTTTTCTAAAAATATTGTTTAATTTACTTTTTTTTGTTATGTCTGCTTTTATAAAATGGAAATTTTTATATTTTTTTAAGATTTTAAGATTTTCTAATTTGAATTTTGGATTGTAATAATTATCCAAATTATCAACACAAAGAACTTTGTATTTTTTTTTCAACAAAGCTTCACAAGTATGACTTCCAATAAAACCTGCTCCGCCAGTTACCAATATGTTCACAACACCACCTCTTAATTTTTGGTAGATTGTTGATTTTTTAAATGTTTTGTTTTAGTGATGTTTGGTCAGATAAAAAGTTATATAAATGGAGAAGTTATTGATTTAAGCAAATGGCCAAAATAATTTGGATTGCTTGGGAAAAGCAAAGACGTACAACAGAACTTGCTAAGGAATTTAAAGCAAAACTTTATCAATTAGATTATAAATTGCCTAGAACTTTTCGGTATCTTATTTGTATATATAAAACATTAAAGATTTTGAAAAAAGAAAGGCCAAAATATTTATTTGTTCAGAATCCTTCTATTTTCCTTGCTGCCGTGGCCGTTTTATTGAGAAAAAATTTCAAAGTTGTTGTTGATACCCATACTTCAATTTTAAATCGGGAGTTACAGAAAATATTCCGTCCGTTAACTAAATACATCATCAAAAACGCAGATTTAACAATTGTGACAAATGAAAATATAAAACATATTATTGAGACTAAAGGTGGAAAAGCCTTTGTTCTGCCTGACAAAATCCCTTTATTTGCCAAATCTAAAATAAATCTAAAAAAACCATCAGTTCTGTTCATATCGACCTTTGCAAATGATGAACCTTTTGAAGAAGTAATCAAAGCTGCAAAAAAGCAAGAAGACATATTTATTTATATTACTGGCAATACAAAGAAATTTCCTAAAAAAGCATTTAAAGAAGTACCTTCCAATGTTATTTTTACTGGATTTCTTTCTGACAAAGATTATATTAAAATGCTTAATTCCGTTGATGTAGTTATGGATTTAACGAGAATGGAAGATTGTGTACTTTGTGGTGCGTACGAGGCAGTTGCAGTAGAAAAACCACTTATTACCTCAAATAAGAGAGTTCTGAAGAATTTTTTCAATAAAGGTACAGTTCACGTCAACAACACTGCTGAAGGAATTGCAAAAGGGATTTCATATGCTTTGAAAAATACAAAAAAATTGACGCTGGGAATTAAAATATTAAAAGCTCAAAGGAAAAAAGAATGGCAAAATCAATTTAAAGCCTTGTCAAAGTTAATTGGCAAATTGAACTAATCCAAAACACATATAAATTCACTCTTCTTCTCTTGCAATATGTCTTTGTTCAAAAACATGCTATCTGACAGCGAAAGCCTTTTTGTAAATGAGATTGCATTAGATTATGATTTTTTGCCAAAGAAACTTCCATATAGGGGAAGCCAGCAAGAACATATGGCAGCTTGTATAAAGCCATTGTTTCAGAAACGCAATGGCAAAAACTTGGTTATTTTTGGTTTACCTGGTATTGGCAAAACAGCAGCATGCAGAAAAGTTCTTGAGGAATTAGAAGAACAATCAGAGGAGATTATCCCAATATATGTTAATTGCTGGCAGCACAATACAACATATAAGATTGTTTTAGAGATTTGCAATAAAATTGGCTATAGATTAACAATGAATAAAAAGACAAATGAACTTCTTGATATTGTTATAGAAAAATTAAATAAGAATCTTGGTACTGTATTTGTTTTTGATGAAATTGATAAAGCAGAAGACCTGGATTTTCTTTATACTCTTCTTGAAAAAATGTATAGAAAAAGTATTTTTCTAATTACTAACAATAAAAAAGATATATTAGATATAGATGAAAGAATTAAGTCAAGGCTCACACCTGAAACATTAGAATTTGAGCCATATAATCTGGCTGAAACAGAAGGAATTTTAAGACAGAGAAAAGATATTACTTTTGTGAGGAATGTGTGGTCAGAGGATGCTTTTGGTCTGATTGTTAAAAAAACATTTGATTTAAAAGATATAAGAAAAGGTCTGTATCTTTTGAAAGAAGGAGGCAGTGCTGCTGAGCAAGAAAGCAAAAGAAAAATTGAATTAAAACATACTGAAACTGCTATTTCAAAATTAGATTCTTTTTTTTCAAAAAAAGAGAATGAGCTGAGTGAGGAAGAACAATCAATACTTGATCTGATTAAAAAAAATCCTAATAAGAAAATAGGTGATTTGTTTAAACAATACCAAGAATCTGGAAGTAAAGGCAGCTATAAAAGTTTCCAACGCAGGATAGAGAAATTAGAAAAAGGCAAGTTTATTTCAGCTGAAAAGACAAAAGGCGGGAAACTTGGGAATACCAAGATTATAAATATTAAAAATAAACAATTGACAGATTTCTAAATAAAGTAAATAATCACCGGAATCAAAAGACAACCCATACTGTGATTCTTACCTATTCCAATATAAATCGGGATTAGACCAAGCATTGTTGAGATAAATAGAACAAATAATCCTATTGATCCAGAGAAAATAAAAACCAAAGTAACTATTAATACAATTATTACAATACAGAGGATTTGATAATTAACTTTCTCAATTATTTTTGAGAAAACTCTGACAATATTCATTGCAAGATGTGTTGCAATTCCTGCTGCAATTATTGTCCCAATCAAGATTATCATTAATTCACTCAGATTAATTGATTCAATTATCTTTAAGATTGCCAGGACTGCTCCATTTCTTGCTTTATTTAGAGTATAGAGTGTTACAAGCGATAATAACATGTTTACTGTATTTATTGCGCCTAATAAAATTAGGAAGCAGCAAATACCTAAATTTCCAACTAACAAACTTCCAATTATTGAAGCTTGTGCTGCTCCAAGTCCAGGAAAAAAAGATGTTAGCCCGCCACTAAAAATACCAGCTGAAATTGATTTTGTTAAATCTTTTTTATTTATTTCAATTTCTTCTGTTATTCTTTGTTTTGGTAGAACAGATTTTTCAAAAATAGAATTAATTAACATGCTGATACCAAACAAACCAGATAAAAGAGGAAATAAGGGCTCTTTTATGATTGGTGTGTTTAATACAATATAGCCCAGGATACCAGAAGTTAAAACAACAAAACCTGCCCAGAATTTTTTATTCCAACTTCTCTCTTTTAATACCATAAATAAAACAACAAATAAAAGAATCCATCCAATGTATTTTCCTATTGCATTGTACAGAAATGGAACAATTATTATGAGTAATGGAATAAACAAAATTGAAAAAATAACTGAAAGCAATGAACCAATTGTTGTCAATTTAACTGCTTCAAAAGCTTTTCCTTCCAAAAGCATTCTATGTCCAGGAAGAATTGAAAGAGCAGTATCTGCTTCAGGCACACCAAGAAATATTGAGGGAATAAAATCAAGAAATGTATGCGTAATGGCCATAGCAATAATAAAAACAGCTAAAGTTATTGGATGTGTGAAATTCAATAAGATGGGCGACGTGCTTAAAAGAATTATTGAAATTAAGTTGATGTGAATTCCTGGTATGAGACCTGTTATGATTCCTGCAAAAATACCAAGCAGGATTGCTATTAATAATTGAATAAACATCATATAATTTCCTCAGCAATAATCTCCTTTTTCCCACTATACTCTTCAATTTCACCAGTCACATCCACCTGTGTTCCAATTTCAAAATCAATATTTTCAAATACAATAACTTCAATTGATTCTTTTTTTGAAACTGTTATGATAGTCAGACCTTCTTTTTGCTCTACATTTTCAACAAATCCTTTTATTCTCACTTTACCTTCTTGCATTTGTTTTGCTTCAAATATCTGCTTTTCTTCTAGTTTCACATTTTCAGAAATTAAATACAAGAAGAAAATTCCAGTGATTGTGCAAATCAATGCTAATTTTAACATAGTTTTCTCTTTCATAATATAAAAATGCAAATGAAAATTTATAAGATTTCATAAGATTATTTCGAAGAATTTCCGGACTGAAAAATACAAAACTTTTTAAATGCCTTATTTCTATTGCTTTCAGATGGCAAGTAAAGGGGGTAAAAAATCTACCAAAGCAAGAAAAGCAAGAGTTAGTTCTAAATCTGCTTCAAAAATTAAAAAAATAGATTTTAATTTCAAAACAACAGCTGAAATTAATGTTTCTAAAAATATTATTGACCAGGTTATTGGCCAGGATAATGCAGTTGAAGTTATGAGAAAAGCTGCAAAACAAAGAAGACATGTTCTTTTAATTGGTGAACCAGGCACAGGAAAATCAATGTTAGGTTTGGGATTAGCTGAAATGCTTCCAATGGGAAATCTTGTTGATGTTATTTCTTTTCCAAATCCTAATGATGAAAATATGCCTTTAATTAGGGAAGTTAAAGCAGGAGAAGGAAGAAAAATAGTTTCTGAAGCAAAATTACAAGGAAACAAGTTTTTCAGAGGAGGTACTTTATTGATGTTTGCAATGGCATTTGTTGCAATGCTTGCTCCTTGGTATGTTCTTCAGAAATATCAAAGCGAAATAATGTTTGCTGCTCTATTTGTTGGCGGAATAATTTTTATTGGTCTTTTTGCTTTTTTTATTAGTTTCAACAAAAAAATTGGAAACAGAAAAAATCCTGCACCAAAAGTAATTGTTGATAATTTTGCAAGAAAAACAGCTCCTTTTATGGATGCAACAGGTGCTCATGCAGGTGCTCTTCTTGGCGATGTACTTCATGACCCTTTTCAATCAGGAGGTTTAGGTACTCCAGCACATGAAAGAGTTGTAGCAGGCATGATTCATAAAACAAATCTTGGTGTTCTGTTTATTGATGAAATTGCAACACTTACTCCAAGTACTCAGCAGGATTTATTGACTGCAGTCCAGGAAAGAAAATTTGCAATTACAGGTCAAAGTGAGAGAAGTGCAGGCGCAATGGTAAGAACAGAACAAGTGCCATGTGATTTTATTTTAGTTGCAGCAGGCAATATGGAGACAATGAAGCATATGCACCCTGCTCTAAGGTCAAGAATAAGAGGATATGGTTATGAAGTTTACATGAAAGATACAATTCCAGACACAAAAGAAAACAGGCATAAAATTGCACAATTTGTTGCCCAAGAAGTTGCAAAAGACAAGAAAATACCTCATTTCACAAAACAAGCTATTGAAGCAATTATTCAGGAAGCAAGAAAAATGGCTTCAAGAAAAGGCCATCTTACATTAAAATTAAGAGAACTTGGTGGTTTAGTGAGAGCAGCAGGTGACATTGCAGTTGAACAAAAAGCAAAATATGTTGAACCAAAGCATATAGAAGAAGGCAAAAAAGTTGCCAGTACTTTGGAACAGCAATTAGGTCGCAGATATATTGAAAGAAAAAAAGAATATGATGTTATTGTAACATCAGGCAAAATTATCGGTAGAGTCAATGGTCTTGCTGTTATTGGTGAGACAGCTGGTTCAGGAATCCTTTTGCCAATTGAAGCAGAAGTCACAACAGGAGGTAAAAAACCTGAACTTGTTGCAACTGGAAAACTTGGACAGATTGCAAAAGAAGCAATAACTAATGTTTCAGCAATTATTAAGAAATATTTTGGAGAAGATATTAAAGAGAAAAAAGATATCTTTATCCAGTTCTTGCAGACTTATGAAGGTGTTGAAGGAGATTCAGCAAGCATTGCAGTTGCATGTGCAGTTATTTCAGCTCTTAAGAAAGTTCCAATTAAACAGGATTATGCAATGACAGGAAGTCTTTCTGTAAGAGGAGAAGTGTTGCCTGTTGGAGGAGTAAGTTCAAAAGTAGAAGCTGCAATTGATGCAGGCATTAAATATGTTATTGTACCAAAAAGTAATCTTCAAGATATTGTTCTTGACAAAGATAGATTACGAAAGATAAAGATAATTCCAGTTGAAAGAATTGAACAAGTTCTCAAAGAAGTTATTGATTGGAAAGGTAAACTGAATGTTTTGAGAAAGATAAGATAATCATTTTTTCACAAGAAAAACGTAAATTATTAATATTGTTCTTACTAACCTTTTTGTGGTGATAGTTTGAATAGAAAACAAATAATAAAATATTCATTAATTATTGTTGGTGTTATTTTAATATTAGTAGGTTTATTTGTAGATTTATCATGGCTAAAAGTGATTGGAGATTCCTTTACATCTGATGGGGATTGTAGGGCTTGTAATATATTCAATTTTTCTTATTATTGTTGCGGAATCGGCACGTTGATGATTATATTTTTATAGCAACATAAATTTGGGAGGAGGATCAAAAAATGAGGATTAGAGACGTGATGACGAAAAATGTAATCACAGTGGACAGTGAAACACTGGTCTTGGACGCCCGAAAGATCATGAAAGAGAATAACATCCGAAGGCTGCCCGTGGTCGACAAAGGAAGACTGGTTGGGATCGTGACTCAGCACGACCTCCTCGAAGCTTCACCGTCGCCTGCCACCTCATTGAGCATTCACGAGTTAAATTATCTCCTTGCAAAAATGAAGGTGAAGGAGGTTATGAAGAGGAATCCCATCACTTTAGATCCGGATACACCTTTCGAAGAAGCATTACGCATTGGGCAGGATAAGAAGATCGGCTCGTTCCCTGTCATGGATAAAGGAAAGCTGGTAGGAATCATAACGGAATCTGATACGGTCAGATTCCTGACACGTGCCTTAGGTTTGAGAGAGGAGGGATCGAGAGTTACGATCGAGGGATTGGGTGGAAAGTTCGGCGATCTCGAGAAGATTATTGCGATCGCCAATCAGCACCAAACGATCATTTTAAGCATGATCTCCCTCCCGAGGCCGGAGAAGAAAGATTGGATGATTGTCCTTCGACTCAAGACGACCGACCCTGATCCCATCGTCCGAGATTTTAAAAAAGCCGGCTTCAATGTCACCTATTCGGCCTGGCTCCGTTGTGATTCGGGAGGTGTCTGAGGGAGTTAACTCCTTTTGCGTAAAGAAAAGATGGATGGGTGCACTCTTCCTTCCCGTCCTTAGGAAAGTCAACATTCCGTTCTTTTCTATACCAGCGAGACTTATTCTGTTTCTTCCCCTCTAAAAAATTGATATACGATCTGGGCCGATTTTCGATTCATCTTTGGGACTTTGGCCAATTCCTTCTCTGTGGCTTCCCTGATCTTTCCAACCGTTTCAAAATATTTCAACAACTCCTTTTGTCTGGCCTGACCGATCCCTGGAATTTTTCCCAATTCTGATTTGATAGTCTCTTTGCCCCTTACCTTCTTGTGATAAGTAATCGCAAAACGATGGGCTTCATCGCGGATGCGCTTGAGCAGCAGCAGAGCCGGGGAGCCGCGCGGGAGGGTAATCGGTCCGGACAGACCGGGCAGAAAAACCTCTTCGAGGCGCTTGGCCAGCGCAATAACAGCCTGATCGGCGAACCCCAGCGACTCCAGTTCGGCCAGCGCCGATGACAACTGCCCCTTGCCGCCGTCGACCACCACCAAATCCGGCGGATCGAGTTCTTCCTCGCGAATGCGAAGGAAGTACCGTCCGATCACTTCACGCATCATGGCGAAATCATCCTGGCCGCTGACACCTTTGATCTTGAAATGCCGGTACTGGTTTTTGAGCGGCTTGCCGTTGTCGAAGTAGGCACACGAACCGACGAAATCCGCTTCTCCGGTATTGGAGATATCAAAACAGGCCATCCGTATGGGCGAGAGCGCCAGCCTGAGTTCGTCTTTTAGCGCCGTGACCATTTTCGAGGTCCGCTCTTTGACCTGGCGTTTCTGGATCAGCACCTCGTCCAGCAGCAGTCGGGCGTTGCGGGAGGCCAGGTCCAGCAGCTTCATTTTCTGCCCGATCTTCGGCGTAACCACCTCTACGCGCGCACCCTTGACCTGTTTGAGCCAATCCTCCAGGAGCTTCATATCGGCCAGCTCGTAGGGCAGGCAGATTTCATCCGGAAGGTTCGGTTGATGATTGTAATATTGATTGAAAAACGTCTCCAGAACGGCGGCATCGGGCTCATCGGCATCGGCCCCCAAACGGAAATCCTGCCGCCCGATCATTACGCCGTCGCGAATCTGCATGACCACGGCGACCCCTTCGTTTCCTTCACGGGCTACCGCGATAATGTCCCGGTCGATCATCGCGCCGACGTCGACATTCTGCTTGAACATGACGCTCTTGAGCGCCTCAATCCGGTCGCGCAGAGCTTTAGCCTCTTCAAAACGCATCTCGGCTGAGGCCGCTTTCATCTTAGCCGTGAGTTCGTCCACCAGCCGCCGGCCGTGACCCGAGAGCACCGTTTTGACCGCCTTGATCGCCTCGGCATAGTCCTCCCGGGTCTGCAATCCCTCGCACGGCCCGAGGCACCGGTTGATGTGATAGTCCAGACAGACCTTGAGTTCCTTCCCTTCAGCCGGCGGAATCTGGTAGTTGCAGGTGCGAATCTTGAACAGGCTGGCCAGGAACGCCAATGTTCGGCGCATCCCCTTGCTGGAAGTGTACGGCCCGAAATAGGTGGCTTTGTCCTTTTCCAGCCTCCGCACGACCAACACGCGGGGAAACGGTTCGGCGGTGATCTTTATGTAGGGAAAGTGCTTGTCGTCCTTGAGCATCACGTTGTAGCGCGGGCGATGCTCATGCACCAGGTTGGCTTCGAGAATGAGCGATTCGATTTCGTTTGCGGTAACGATCAGATCAAGATCGGCCACCTGCGCCACCATGCGGCGGATTCGCTCGGCGACCGGGCCGGAGGCCTGAAAATAGGTGCGAACCCGGCTACGCAGGTTCCTGGCTTTGCCGATATAGATCGGTTTGCCCCGAGCGTTGAGAAAAAGATAGACGCCGGGGCCGGAAGGCAGGTTTTTCAGCTTAAGTTCAAATTCCTGGCTACGAACCGTCATAGAACTTAAAACACAACCGCAGACGAGCGGTTCAGCTTGCCGGTCGATCGAGCACGCGGCGGGCTCCGGCGTAGCGGCGCGCCCAGTATTCCTCGCTGAGATTACTGATGATCACACCGTTCGAGGTCGAGGCATGGATGAAATCGTTGAAACCGACATAGATACCCACGTGCGATATGCGGTCACGTTCGGTGCGAAAGAACACCAGGTCACCGAACTTGAGGCGGCTCCGGGCGACTTCCTTACCCTCTTTGTACTGTTCGGCGGCGGTACGCGGCAGTTGCGTCCGGTTGAACTCCTGGAAGACATCGCGAACAAACTTGCTGCAATCCAGCCCGGCTTCCCACTTGGAGCGTCCCCTGTACGGTCGGCCTAACTGGCGCTGAAGAATCATGGCCAGATCAATGAACTCAGCGGTGGTGAGATGCTGGTCGTCGGGCCGCTGCTCGCGTGGAGTGACATCGGCATCGGGACGATATCTCGGGTAGGGCGCACAGCCGACCAGCCCGATCAGACCGATCAGACCGATGAACCCCGCGATGACAGCTTCACGTTTCACGCCAATTCCGGGTAAACGACTCCAAACCTCTTATGATAATATGCCCGCGTGGCAATCAGCAGGGCAACAACAAACACAAGGTACAGGGGATACAGATAGCCGGCGGCCAGAGTCAGGACCATCAGTGGAGCTTTGGCGGCGAAGCGCGCCGTGGCATCGCCACCCAGGAACAACGCCGCCACGACCGCGAAACCGGCCCCGACCGCGAGGTAAAAGAGCAGCGCATGCTGGGACGTGAAGGCGGTAAACGCAGCGAGGACCAGAAGCACGAGCGCCGCCGCCAGAGCCCCGCTGCGACCCAGCACCACGGCGGTAGTGCGCTTGCCGACGACAGCGTCACCCACGCGGTCAGGTATGGTAGTCAGCACGTACGTGGCTGCCACCGCAAAGAAGAAATAGATGGGAATATGCCAGTCCAGCAGGCCGGCATTGTGAATTGTCATATCGGGCATCACGGCCACCGAAACCAGCAGACCATGACCCCAGGCGTTGGCAAACAGTCCGCCGACCGGGCGGTCTTTGAGACGGAGCGGTGGCGCCGAATAGGCATACGACAGCACCAGTAGTTGGGCGAATACGAAGAGCAGAAACCGCGAAATCAGCGGCGCCGTGGCCAGCGCGACGACGGTGTCCGAAGCGCCGTAGTAGACCTTCACCGTGCCGTCGTCCTCGGCGATCATGCCGGTGGGGAACAGGACGCTGCCGCGGAAGCCGTCGATCTCGTAGGGGTAGCGCTCGTCGGGCACCATCACGGGCCGCGGGCACGCGCCGATCACGCGCCACGGCTCTTCGAGGTCCAGCAGGACCATGCCGACCGTGTACCGCTTGGTCCAGCGCCGCTCCCACGTCCGCAGCGGGCGGGCGTCGTCGCGGTCGACCACGTGGATCAGCGCCAGCCAGCCCCCCGGCGTCTCGATCGGCGGGGCGGTCGGGCCGATCTTGTCGTTGCACCAGCCGACCTGCTCGCAGCCCAGCACCA
>Ga0209427_10009219_pt1 | contig 11021 bp, 8 predicted proteins | sample DeeMarSWOR136_30_FD_187465 | JGI IMG/M metagenome (GOLD analysis project Ga0209427, IMG submission 187465) | Marine sediment microbial communities from White Oak River estuary, North Carolina - WOR-1-36_30 (SPAdes) (version 2) | ecosystem: Environmental > Aquatic > Marine > Intertidal zone >... | reverse complement strand
GATAAAGCAGGTCTGCAGGCCCTTTCGTGCTCACATCAGTCCCCTGGAATTCCCCATTGAACGCCCCGTTCGGGTACACACCGACTCCCTGATAATCTTTAACGACGTGCTTGTTCCATGGGAAAGGGTCTTTCTTTGTGGGGAGTGGAAATACGCCGCCACTATGGTTTACAACTTCGCGCTCATGCACCGACGGACGGGGTGTTCCTACCGTATCCCCATCTCGGAACAGCTCCTGGGAGCGGCGGTCGCAATTGCAGAGTACAACGGTATTGCAGATGCGCCCCACGTGAAGGAGAAAATCACGGATCTGGTCATCTACCTTGAGACCCTTAAGTCGCTTTCAAAGACAGCATGCTATGATTTTGTCATAAGAGGGGGGGTTGCCGTTCCGAATCCCATTGCCACCAACATGGCCAAGTACCATTTTGCCCACAACTACCATGATGTGGTGAGGATTATCCAGGATCTGGCTGGCGGCCTCACCGTTACCGCTCCGACCTATAAGGACTATGAGCACCCCGATCTCCATGACGATATCGACAAGTATCTTGGGGGCAAGAACGGGATACCAACGGAAAATCGACTGCGGATGTTCGACCTTATTCGGAGAATTACCAGTGCGGATCTCGAGACAATTTGCCTGCATGGAGAGGGTTCTCCTATTGCCGAACGCATGACCATCTACGCAGAGGCCCGTCAGGTGCTCTCAGCATGTAAGAAGCTCGTCGAGGAGATGGCTGAGATAGAGCACTAAGAGGGGTCGGGAGCATGGTCTCCGAAGCCCGAACGGAAAAGCGGATAATCGACAAGCGAACTTCACACCATGGCGCAATTCCTTGGCATCTGGTTTCGAATTGCCTTCTGCCAAATTCGTTCATGCATTGATCCAGGTCCTTGAAATATGCCTATTTAGTTAGATTGCCCCAAGGTGCTTTTAAAACGAAACAGATGCACATGTAAGTACGTCGCGTTATACCCGACTGGTCTTGTGATTTCCAATAGAGCTAGAAGGAGGTTCATATGCTTAAGAAACACTATGGAGCTGTTATTATAGGAGCGGGTATCGGCGGTTGTGGTACCGCAGCACTTTTGGCCAAAGATCATGGAATAGAGGTGGCGGTTTTCGAGAAGGCCCCGTACATCGGAGGCCGCGTTGCGTCGTATGTCGGTAAGGGCGACAAGGTCACCATAGATGGCTTGGAGCTGGATTACACCGGATTTAGGAAATCCTTGGCTGATGCGAGGTGTTGGGTATCGTATTGTGAGCCGGATCTCAGCACTATTTTCGAGAAAGGTCTCCTTGACGGATACACGATCGATAATGGCGGGCACGGACTGTTCTGGGGAAACAAGTCAAGATGTTGGCTTTTACTCGATCACCTGGGTGAGCCTGTTGATATGCCAACAAACAAAGGATTAGCATTTGTCGATGCACGGACCAACGAGATCTATCAAGTGGCACCGCTTGAACCCTACCGCTGGATGACAAAGGAGGGATTCGGCGCAGCCTACGCCGCCCTGCGAGCAATGGGGAGCCTGAGTATGGAGCAAGTTGCGGCCGCCATGAATATCTCTTTGGAGGAGTGGCTCGATGAGCGAAAACTCAATCTGAATGAGGAAGCCTATGATTACATCAAGGTGGTTATGGCCTGCCAGAACGCCATGGCCGAACCAAGAATGGCACCTGCGGGTGATTTCCTTGGTTATATGGCTATGGCGAGGGATTTAGGCATGAACCTGCATACCGGCTCAGTTGCCACCGTTGGTGAACCGGGGCCCATGGCTATACCCTTGGCAATGGAGCGTGCCTTAAATGAGGCACGCGGGGAGATCCTTCGAAGCACCCCGGTTGAAGAAGTCATGATCGAAGATGGAAGAGTGCGAGGTCTGGTTGTTCGCACCAAGGAAAACGCTTACCAAGTTGTTGAAGCGCCTATTGTCATATGCAACATACCGCCGAAACATATTTTCAGCGTAATACACCCAAGACATTTTCCCCAAGAATGGGTTACGAAAATACAAAGCGAGTTCTGGTCTCCCGGCTTGCTCTCTGCGACGATAGCGCTGAAAAGAGACGTCTGGGAACGGTACGGCGTGGATGAGAGGAGTTTTATCTGGATGCCTGGCATAATCAAGGATGAAGGGTATATCGGTGCAGTAGACATGGTCATGGGAAATTTGGCTTCGATGGCCAAACGGGCCCCTGAGGGAAAGAGAGATTTCATTTTCTCCACAGCCCTGACGGACAGAGAGATGCGGACCCCCAGCAAGGTGAACAGGGTGATCGATTATTGCATGGATTGGTTCAGGAGGACCTTTACGGATTGGAAGGAGAACGTCGAGTTTGTAATCTGGACCGCGTCCGATGAGGCATACGGCAACTGGCGTCCGGTCGGCACGGACAGGCCGGATTTGAAGAGCCCTTTTGTCGAAGGCCTCTATTTCGTGGGTGACCAGTACGGCAAACGGCTGTGGGGTGGCGGTGTTGATGGTGCTTCACTGAGCGCGGTCATGTGCGTTGACATTATTACCGGAAGCGATGTCGAGCACAATCTCTACCCGCCGTATCATCAAGGGATTCCAACCTCCTCTTCTGCCGACTCCTAAATATTTCATGACGCTGGGTTCCTAAGCTGGCTAGGGTGACCCTGACATGGTAAAAAGGAGTGTATGATATGGGTTTGAAGACCGCTCAGAAGCATAAGAGAAGCCTTAACGACCAGGGGGATCGTTTACTACAAGGGCGAGAAAAAGGGAAATGGAGCATCGAACAGCGACCTGAGCGTGTGTCTCAATGCCATAGCCATTGATTATGAGATTAGCCGTGATCCTCTGTGTGAGGCCCTTTCCCTTTCCAAGAGAAGAGGAGATGGGCGGAATAGAGTGGCGCTCAGGGATTACACGGGCCTATATGGTTTCACATTGCTGTCATTTAATGAATAAGGAGGGAGACATATGGATTGTACATTTCTTTCACTGGAAGGTAAAATAGCCCTTATAACAGGGGCGAGCAGGGGCATAGGAAAGGCAGTGGCGCTGGCTTTTGCCGATGCAGGTGCCCATGTGGCCATAGCCAGCCGTAAACTCGAGGATCTCGAGAAGGTTGCAGGGGAAATAGAGGCCATGGGCCGGAAGGCTCTTTGTGTTCCAACCCACACCCGAAAGATAGATGATCTAAAGAACTTGGTTGACAAGGCGATGGAAGTCTATGACCGGATAGACATCCTGGTGAATAATGCGGCCGCTAATCCGGGTATGGGTCCTATTGTGGATACGGATGAAAAAGTCTATGATCACATTATGGAGACAAATCTGAAGGGCTATTTCATGCTGAGCAAGCTGGTGGGCAAGATAATGCGAGATCAGAAGGAGGGCGTGATTGTCAACATATCATCTGCTGGTGGTTTAAGCCCCGCAGAAGGCTTGGGCCCCTATTGTATCAGCAAGGCCGGTATCAACATGCTGACCAAGGCCATGGCACTCGAGATGGGGCCTTACAATGTTCGCGTGAATGCCATCGCCCCACGCATCGTAAAGACCAAATTCAGCGAGGCGTTGTGGACCAATGAGGAATTGATGAAACGGGAATACCAGTTTACACCGCTGAAATGCGTGGCAACGCCGGAAGAGATAGCCCAGACTGCCCTGTATTTGGCTTCGAGCGCAACCAACTATATGACCGGCCATGTACTAGTGATGAATGGCGGGGCATTCTTCTAGGCACTGTCTTTGCTCAGTTGCCCGCAGGCGGTTATGCTCAAAATCACAAATCTTGAGACTACCTACAATGATATTATCCTGGCCCTCAAGGGCATCTCTCTCGAGGTTTTGCCCCTGAGAATCGTAGCAGTCCTCGGGGCAAATGGCGCTGGCAAGACTACTACCATCAATACCATTTCAGGCATCAGAAAGACGCTCAATTTAACCATTGAAGACGGGACCATTGAATTCGAGGGCCAGATCATTAACGATAAAGAGCCCTATGAGATAGTATCGATTGGTATCTTGCAGGTTCCCGAGGGTAGGAGGATATTTGCGGAATTAACCGTTGAAGAGAACATCATCATTGGCTCCTACAGCCTGATAAACAGGGGCATGTTCTCGAAAAAAAAGGAGCTGGTCTTCACCTATTTCCCAATCCTAAAGGCGCGAAGGAGCCAATTGGCAGGGTATTTGAGCGGGGGTGAGCAACAGATGTTGGCCATGGCGAGGGCACTTGTTGCCGATCCCAAAGTAGTGATGATGGATGAACCCTCTCTTGGGCTTGCTCCATTGACCGTCAAAGAGATATTTCAGATCATAGCCCGTATCAACAGCCAGGAGCAGGTGTCAATACTGCTCGTTGAGCAGAATGCAAACGTGGCCCTATCAATTGCGCATTACGGGTACGTGATGGAAAACGGAAGGGTTGTCATGGAGGGCAAAAGCGAAACGCTTCGAGAGAACAAGGATATCCGAGAGTTTTACCTGGGCCTGACGGAGGTGGGAACCAAGAAGAGTTTTCGGGATGTTAAGCACTACAGAAGAAGAAAACGATGGCTGTCCTGAATGAGAAGACAACCTTCCAGCTCGAGATCCTAGACCTGTGGATGCGTTTTGGCGGTATTATGGCCGTGCAGGGAGTCTCATTTTCGGTACGTCCGGAGGAGATCTATTCTATCATTGGCCCCAATGGCGCGGGAAAGACTACCATCTTTAACTGTATCAGCGGTATCTACAAAGCACAGGCGGGTAGCGTTGTGTTTGAGGGCAAGGAAGTCCTGGGTCAGAAGCCCCATGAAATCGCCCACCTGGGAATTGGACGGGCTTTTCAGAATATCGAGCTCTTCAGGGGCATGACGGTGCTTGATAATCTGATGTCCGCCCAAGGATATCGTATCAAATATGGCCTGTTCAGGGCCGCTCTGTATCTGGGAAGATGTTTACGAGAGGAGATTGAAAGCCGGGATAAGGTGGAGGAGATCATCGAGTTTCTCGATCTGCAATCGGTGAGAAATACACCTGTTGGAGCTCTTTCCTACGGGCTGCAGAAACGGGTGGAACTGGGGCGAGCCCTTGCAATGGAACCGAAACTCCTCTTAATCGATGAACCGGTAAGCGGGATGAACCTGGAAGAAACCGAGGATATGGCCCGGTATATCCTCGACATTAATGAGGAGATGAAGATTAGCATAGTGCTCATCGAACACGACATGGGTGTAGTAATGGATCTTTCGGATAGGGTTACGGTATTAAACTTCGGGATCAAGATCGCAGAGGGAACTCCAAGAGAGATTGCCGAAAACCCGGAGGTGATAAGCGCCTACCTGGGGGAGGAGCAGGCCTGATAAGACAAAGTACTGCCATCGCCATCAGCACCGTGGCAAAAACGGGGTATCAGAACGATAGGGGTGGGTCCCAAGAGCACGCATGACGCTTCCGTGCATAGCCATGAAGCCGCATTGGAAAAACAGCCATGGATGACCTGAACACTACGCTGCCCAAGCTTCTGCTGGAGAAGGCCAAATTATATCGGGACAGGGTGGCCATGCGGAAGAAATACAAGGGTATCTGGCAGGAGATCTCCTGGAAGACCTATCTGGAAAAGGTAAGGCTTTTTTGTCTGGGTCTTTTGACACTTGGAATGGAGCAAGGCGACCATGCCTCTATACTCGGAGAGAACTCACCTGAATGGCTCTTTGCCGATCTTGCATTCCAGTGCCTCGGTGGGGTTTCGATAGGTATATACCCCACCAATTCGGAGGAGCAGGTCCAGTATATTCTGGATCATTCACAATCTCGCATAGTGGTAGTCAGCGATCAGGAACAAGCGGACAAGGTTTTGGCCGTAAAGGAGGAGCTTCCTCTGCTCAAGAAAATGGTAGTGATTGATATGAAGGGGCTCCGGTACTATGACGATCCATTAATCATCAGCTATCGAGAGGTAGAGCAACTGGGCCGGTTGGCACAAAAAAACGCACCCGGCGACTTCGAGCAACTCGTTGCACGGACAAAACCGGAAGACATCGCCCTCATCATCTACACATCCGGGACTACAGGTCACCCAAAGGGTGCTATGTTGACCCACCGCAACCTCATGTACCAGATCCTGGAAGGGGTACAACCCGTGCTTCATTTTACGGATCAGGATTCCCTGGTGTCGTATTTGCCGCTGTGCCATATCCTTGAGCGAAGCCTTTCCATGGTGATGCCCCTCATATTCGGCTACACGATAAACTTTGCCGAATCTGTCGATACCGTGCAGCAGAATATCCAGGAGATATCTCCAACCTTCTTCGCAGGCGTACCGAGGATCTTAGAGAAGATCCACTCTGCCGTGCAGATAAAGCTAGAGGATACCACATGGTTTAAGCGATCCCTCTTTCGTTTCTGGGAGCCGGTAGGGAAGGCTGTTTCCAGATACAGAATGAATAAGGAACGGGTGCCAATCCTGCTGCTGATCGCTTACGGGCTGGGTTACCTTTTCAGCTTCAGGGCTGTGCGGGACAAGATTGGGCTGTTGGGAGTCCGCTGCATCATGAGTGGAGGTGCACCCATAGCTCCGGAGGTGCTGTCGTTTTTTCGATCTCTGGGCATCAGGACCATTGAGATGTACGCACTGACAGAGTGCGGCACGGTTTCGGGTCCACAGGGCAAGATCAAGGATGGTTCTGTTGGAGAACCGGTCAGGGCGTTGGAATTCATGCTGGCTGAAGATGGTGAGATACTCCTCAGAGGCGGCTCCGTGTTTGCAGGCTACTATCGAGATCCCCAAGAGACAGAAGAGATGCTCAAAGACGGATGGTTGCATACCGGGGATGTCGGCCAACTTGATGAAGACGGGCATCTCTATATTGTCGATCGGAAGAAGGATATCATTATCACATCGGGAGGAAAGAACATCTCGCCTTCTGAGATCGAAAACAGGATGAAGTGCAGCCCCTATATCAAGGAGGCTGTCGTGATTGGCGACAAGAGAAAGTATCTCACGGCGCTGATACAGCTCGAATACGATAACGTGGGAAACTGGGCTCAAAACAACAGGATACCCTACACAACCTATAAGAGCCTTGCTCAAAACCACTCTGTCTACGACCTGATACGGGATGAGATCGAAAAGGTTAATGAGACCGTTGCCCAGGTTGAGACCATCAAGAGATTCAAGATACTCGAAAAAGAGCTGGATCAAGATGACGAGGAACTGACGGCAACCCAAAAGGTGAAGAGAAAGGTCATCGCCGAGCGCTTCGAGAAGGAGATTGAAGAACTCTATAGCGCGAGATAAGCAGTAAGCAGCAGCCCTGGAGGCCTAACAGCCGGATGGAAAAGATTCTGGAAATATTGTTCAATGGTTTATCGATGGGGGCCATCTATGCCCTGCTGGCCCTCGGGTTCGTCTTGATCTTTAAATCCACGGGCGTCATAAACTTTGCGCAAGGTGAATTGGCCATGGTTGGGGCGTTTATCTGTTACAGCTTTGCGACTCTGATGGGTATTCCGTATCTGGCGGCCTTCTTCATTACCCTCATGTTGGCAGCAATTCTTGGCGGTATCACAGATGTCGTGTTTTTCAGAAGGATGGTGGGAGAGCAGATGTTTTCCACTATAATGGTGACCGTGGGTTTGGCAAGCATCCTTACCTGTATAGCAGGGTTGATCTGGGGTCACGATGTATACGCCATCCACTCCCCCTTTTCGAATAAGACGACAATGATTGGGGGGATTGTCTTGTCCCAGGGGTCCCTTTACACCATTGGTATCTCCATCGTCCTTCTGGTGCTGTTCGTGTTGTTCTTTAATCGATCCCTCTTGGGTATTGCTATGAAGGGTACGGCAGAGGATTCGGATACCTCGGGCCTTATGGGTATCAATGTAAAACGGATTCACATGGCGGCCTGGGCCATCGGTGCCCTCGTGGCAGCTGTGGCTGGGATTTTTTTGGCCGAACAGAGCTTTGTTCGTCTCGTTATGAGCCACACGGGGATAAAGGCCATGGCGGCAGCTATACTCGGCGGGATGGAGAGCATAGGAGGAGCAATTTTAGGTGGTGTGATTGTAGGCCTTGTTGAGGGTTTTGCAGCTAATTACTTGAGCGGTATGGAGATAGGGGGTTTTCACTTCGGAGACATAAAGGATGTAACTGCCTTTGCCATAATGATTATCGTGCTGATGATCAGACCCCACGGCATCTTTGGCAAGGAAAAAGTGGAAAGGGTTTAGAACCGATACGATGAGTGGTAAATTCAAGGTAAGCTACCGCGAGGATATGGCCCTTTTTCAGACCCTCTGGTCCAAGGTGTGGCTGGCGATATTTGTCTTTTGCATGATTGTTTCCCCGTATTTCATGACCAGATATCAACTGAGTATCCTTAATGAGATGGGTATAGCCACTATCGGTGCCCTGGGTCTTAATCTGCTGACGGGCTATACGGGTCAAATCTCCCTTGGACACGGTGCATTCCTGGCCATTGGTGCCTATACCACAGGTCTTTTGACCGGGAAATTGGGTATTCCCTTTTTGCTTTCCCTTCCCCTTTCCGGACTCATGGCAGCAACACTTGGGATGATCGTCGGCATTCCATCATTAAGGCTCAAGGGTCTCTACCTTGCTCTGGGTACTCTGGCGTTTGGTTTTATCGTAGAGTATATTATCTTCCATTGGGATTTGACTCAGGGTGATATGGGCATGGCAGTAAAAGGAATTGGGATTGGTGGTTTCACAATAAAGACTCAGCAGCAGTATTTCTACCTGATCATGAGCTTTGCAGCCTTAGCCACTATCTGTGCAAAGAACCTCGTTCGCACCAAGATAGGGAGGAATTTCATTGCCATCCGAGATAGAGACACTGCTGCTGAGGCCATGGGTATTTCACTCGCCAAGTATAAGGTGATGGCGTTTGCAGTGAGCTCGTTTTATGCGGGGGCTGCTGGCTGCCTTATGGCTCATTATCAGAAGTGGATTGTGCCGGGAAGCTTTGATGTATCCCTTTCCATCGCCTATATCGCCATGATTATCCTAGGAGGGCTTGGGTCAATACTCGGGTCAATACTGGGGGCCATTCTCATTACGGGGATTCCCCACTTCATCATCTATCTAACGGATTTCTTTAAGGCGAGCTATCCGGCTCTCAGCGGGGTTATCGTAGACTTTAAGCTGGGTATTTTCGGCCTGATTATTGTCGTCACTCTCTTGTTCGAACCACGGGGGTTATTCGGCATTTACCGGAGGACGAAGATTTATTGGAAGACATGGCCCTTCAGATACTAGTTCTTGGATGACTGCTGATAGTTTAATGAAAAATCGGTTTTCAGGCTTTAGAGCATAAAGGTTTTGCAATGAGCAAGGCAAAGGATTTGGGCCTCGTTTCATGGAGGTTCAACGGCCAACAGGCATAGGTTCAATCCGCTATGGGAGCGGATTGGTTAATCACCTCGTTAATAGAAAGGAGGAAGTGCCATGAAAACCAGAACCATAGTCATCAGTATTTTCTTAACAGTTGCCGTGTGCCTTACGGTGAACAGTGCATGGGCAAAAGATGTACGGGGTGTCACGGACGACGCAATCAAGGTGGCCTGTCTCGTTGATCTTTCCGGGCCGGGCAAGTACGGTGGGCCGCCTATAGCGGAGGCCTTTCGGGACTGGGCAGCATGGGTCAACGATACGGGAGGTATACATGGCAGGAAGATTGACCTCATCGTCGAAGATAACGGAATCTTGCCCAACACGACCATGCAGGCGGCGAGGAAGGTCATCTTCAAGGATGAGGCCTTTACGATCGCCTTCAATCTGGGAAGCGCTGGCTCCAGTGCGATCCTCCCGCTCTGTGAGGAGAATGAGGTTGTCTTGATGCCCCATGGGGCGAACAAGGAGTTCTATTCCCCGGGTAATAAATGGGTATTCGTGCCTCACACGGTTCAATTTAGCATGGCCTGTAGGGCTGTGGAGTACATTTTGGAGAATAATCCCAGGGCGAGGATCGGTATGATCTATCAGGACGACGCGTTTGGAAGAGAAGGATTGGAGGGTGCTCGGGCTGCAGCCAAATGGATGAAGTCGGAAATCCTGAAGGCAGCGCCGTATAAAGTGGGTACGATCGACTTCACTCCCCATATGAGTGCTATGAAGGAGGCAAACGTCGACTGGATCGTTCTCTGGACCTATCTACCCCAGTCGGCGGCTGTAATCAAGGAAAAGGTCAAGATGGGATGGGACGTTAATCTCATATCCAACAACACCACAGGCGTTCCACCGCTCTTCGCGCTGGCTAAGGAACATGCGGATGGCTACATGCTCGTAACTCCTTACGCTCCAGGCCATATGGACACCCCGGGCATTAAGCGGATAAAGGAAATTGCCAAGAAATATGGCAACTATGAAAAGACCCTTGGCAATCCCATGTACCCGGACTATTTGTATTTGGCTGCATGGGGTTATGCTTATGCCACAGATCAAGGGCTGCGCAATGCAGGGCGAAATCTAACACCCGACTCCTTTGTAAATGGATTGGAATCCATAAAGGATTTCGATATGGGAGGTATGTGCCCCAATCTCACCTTTGGGCCAAAGCAACATGTGAGCAGCTTCTCGAGTTATGTCCTCAGGGCTGACGGTAAGAAGATGAAGTTCTTTATCGCCGACCCAATTCGGGAAGCCAGGACGCCTCAGTATTAACAATAGGGACATCCTGCTGACTCTCGGAGATGGTGACCACTGTCTCCATTGCTTCTCCGGGAGACAGAGGAGATCCGGGAGGCGAGCACTATGTGAGAAAGACGGAACGGCGTGGCGGTGATCCTTGTGCGGTTTGGACGCGCGGAAAACCGGGCTGAGAGCGGTTAAGCATTATGGGTCTGTCATACGATGTGTTGGTTATCGGCTCAGGGATGGGCGGCATGTGCGCGGCGGCCCTTCTTGCCAGCAACGGGTTAAGAACACTCGTTGTTGAGAGACTACCGCGCATCGGGGGCCGGTGCTCAACGGTAGAGTGTGACGAATTCAAATGTACCACCGGTGTCATCGGCGTGGAAATGGGCGGATG
>Ga0209427_10009218_pt1 | contig 11022 bp, 8 predicted proteins | sample DeeMarSWOR136_30_FD_187465 | JGI IMG/M metagenome (GOLD analysis project Ga0209427, IMG submission 187465) | Marine sediment microbial communities from White Oak River estuary, North Carolina - WOR-1-36_30 (SPAdes) (version 2) | ecosystem: Environmental > Aquatic > Marine > Intertidal zone >... | reverse complement strand
AGCCTTCCCCTGTGGCTCATCCCGATGACGATATCCGTCACGCCTGTTTCGACCGCTCTATCGACGATTTGGTGGAGTGCTGAAATCAGTACCTCTGATCCTTCCAGAGAAAAACGCTTCTGGCCGACAAAGGTGGTGTGCAGAAAGCGCTCAAATTCTTCGGCTTTCACGAGATCGGTCAAAACCCGAAGCTTATGTTCCTCTGCAAGCTCTTTTTTCCCCCTCGTTGATTCCATTCGCTCGATGATCCAATTGCGTATGGGTTTATGCTGAATATGGAGGAATTCAACGCCGATAGAGGCGCAGTAGGTTTCCCGCAAGGCGGTGAGGAGCCCTCGGAGCGAAGCCCGCTCTGGCTTCAGGTACCGACCGATCGAGAACACCGCATCCAGGTCTTCCTCACCCAGGCCAAACTCCCTCAGGGTGAGCCGCTCGTATAACCCTTCCTCCTGTTTGTGCAGATAGAGCAGGTCTGCTGCAAGGTACCCTACAAGGGGATTGAGTCGTGCGTAGAGATAGCCCACATCCCTGTACCCCCATATCAGGGCATTAACCCTTCCCTGTTTGGGATGTACGGTCCCTAATGCTGCGGGAGGTGCCTTGGATACAGGTGGGGTTTCAGATTCAAGCTGTTCAAAATAAGCCATCCAGTCGGGGGAGACCGACTGAGGGTTTCTTTTCCAGGAGGAATAAAGTTCTTCAATGTACGCTTCGTTTCCGAATGAAAGAGAATACTCTTGCACTCCCGTGTGCCCTTTTATGATTAATTTTATTTTTTTTAATTCCTTAAGTTATTTGTGAAAAATATCCTGCTTCGCATGCCTGTAAAGCAGGCCGAGCACCAACTCAAAGTTAGTTCTTTAGATCTTTATAATCGTATTTTTATTATTGTTCAAGAATCAGCTACTATTTTATAATTTCTGTAATTATTCACCAAAAACTAATTGTCCCAGAGATTAAAATTAAACTAAATATACCCGTACGCGCCATGTCGGACAAGGACCATTCACTGACCTGCAGCCGTCATCAAGGATTACCAATGACAGTTTACTTTCGTCCTCCTCGAATACGCTCTCTGAGCAGAGTTGGCATCTCGTCAGGCCGTGCCGCGACCGGGACACCTGCATTCTCAAATGCCTTTATCTTTGCCTCCGCGGTTCCCTTTCCACCGGAAATGATTGCCCCTGCGTGACCCATACGTTTTCCAGGTGGAGCAGTCCTTCCGGAGATAAAGGAGACGACGGGCTTCTTCATATGTATTGAGATGAACTCCGCGGCCCTCTCCTCCTCTTCCCCGCCTATTTCACCGATGAGCGCGACTCCAGCAGTCTGGTCGTCCTTCTCGAACATTTCCAGGAGATCAACGAAGCCTGTGCCGATCACAGGGTCTCCCCCTATCCCTATACAGGTAGACTGTCCGAACCCAAAGAGCGTAAGGTTATACACAATCTCATAGGTAAGCGTTCCACTCCTCGAGATTACTCCGATTTCTCCCTCTCGGTGGATTCGGCCCGGCATGATCCCGACCTTACACTTATCTGGCGAAATCACTCCCGGACAATTCGGTCCGATGAGACGGACTTTCTTTTCATTCAAGTAATGGTAGGTTTTAAGCATATCGAGAACCGGGATACCCTCGGTGATGCACACTATTAGAGAGACACCTCCGTCTGCAGCCTCCCTGATTGCATCTGGAGCAAACCTGGCAGGTACGAATATGACGCTGCACTCTGCACGGGTCTCTGCAACTGCCTCCTGAACACTCCCAAATACGGGAATCCCGTGCACCTGCTGACCGCCTTTTCCGGGTGTGACGCCTCCCACGACCTTGGTCCCGTATTCCAGCATCGATACTGCGTGAAAAGATCCGTCATGGCCTGTAATTCCCTGTACGATTACTCTGGTATTGCGGTCTATGAGTATGCTCATTGCCCCTCCGGATCGGAATATTTCACCACCTCTTTCACCGCCGATACAAGGTCCTCAAAGGCTGATATTCCCGCATCCTGAAGCAATCTTCTCCCCTCCTGTTCATTGGTACCGATGAGGCGTATGACCAGGGGGAATCCCAGATTCATCTTCTTATTTGCCGCGAGAATACCCTGCGCGATGTCATCACAACGCGTAATGCCGCCAAATATGTTTATGAGCACTGCCCGTATGTTTTTGTTCCTCCTCAGTATATCAAAGGCATGAATGACCTTTTCAGGGCTTGAGCTCCCGCCCACATCGAGGAAGTTTGCGGGAACCCCTCCGAAGAGCTTTATGAGATCCATGGTGGCCATGGCGAGGCCTGCTCCATTCACGATACATCCGATGGTACCATCCAGACTCACAAAGCTGAGACCGTACTGTTTTGCCTCTAGCTCCTCCTCACTGTACTCCTCTCGGTTTTTCAGATCCTCCAGATCTTTGTTCCTGTAAAGGGCATTTTCATCGATGATGACTTTGGCATCGAGTGCCACGAGCTCTCCTGTGGAGAGATGCGCGAGTGGATTTATTTCGACGAGTGAGCAGTCTTTTTCCATGAAGAGCCTGTACATTCCTGTAACGCCCTTGAGTGCCTGCTTTTCAACCTCTCTTTCCAATATGTCTTTCAGGAAATCCTTTAATTTTTTTTCTTCTATTCCCCTCTGCGAGTCGATCTGAAGCAGGTGTATTTTTGACGGGCTGTGTGCGGCAAGCTCCTCTATGTCCACACCTCCCTCTGCGCTCGCAATCAGAACGATCCTCTTAAGTGAACGATCCAGGGTAAGGCTCATATAATATTCCTTTTTTATCTCGACTGCCTTCATGATGAGTACTTTTGTTACAGGAATGGATTTTATCTTCATAGAAAGTATGTCCTGCGCTGCCTTCCTGGCTTCTTCAGGTGATCTGGCAAACCTGATTCCACCGGCTTTGCCCCTCCCTCCGACCAGTACCTGCGCTTTTACAGCAACTTTACCTCCGAGCCTTCGGGCTGCCCATTTCGCTTCATCTGCGCCCTCTACAACCTCGCTGTGCACCGTTGGTATTCCGTAGCGCTCAAAGAGAGTTTTTGCTTGGTATTCGAAGAGTTTCATGTCATAGGCCTCTGTACTTGAGTTCAGGATTTTTCCTTCCAGAATGGGTCCTCACAGGATACGTCCTTCAAGGGCCATCTGGACAGGTTTCGTCCTCTCAGGATCCATCTTGAACGCTTTCTCCGCGCTCCTTGCGATACTTCTTAATCTTCTGTTTCGTCAGATTGATGAGCTTTGTTACTTTGATACCGCGTGGACACACCTGGGTGCATTTGTAGTGGTTCTCGCAAGGCCAGACCCCATTCGGGTCGTCAAGCACACCGAGTCTGTTCTCGAATCCCCTGTCCCTGCTGTCATCAAGGAATCGGGATGCTTGTACAATAGCAGCCGGACCGAGAAATCCGGGATTCTTATCCTTTATCACGGGACATGCGGAGTAACATGACTCGCACAGGATGCACTTCGTGGCATCGTCTATCCTGTGTCTCTCTTCGGGAGACTGGATCCTCTCTTTCCCTTTCACAGGCTCTTCATTGATCAGGTAGGGTTTCATGGACCTGTACTTTTCGAAAAAGACAGTCTGCCTGACCATGAGGTCACGTTCCACTGCGAGACCCTTAAGGGGCTGGATGGTAATGCTGTCGCCGCTCTTTTCGGCGACCTCCCGCACGAGGGTCTTGCAGGCAAGCCGCTCCACACCGTTGATTCTCATGGCGTCGGATCCACAGACTCCGTGCGCACAGCTCTTCCGAAATACCAGGGTGCCGTCCTGGAACTGCTTCACCTGCATGAGCAGGTCAAGAATACGGTCCATGGGATCCGCTTCAACGGTGTAATCCTTGAAGTAGGGCTTCTGATCGGTTTCCTGGTTGAAACGTTCGATTCTGAGAAAGACTTTCATACTATTTCCCTCGGTTTAGTATTATCATTTCAACCGTCATGGTAAAAGATGGAGAGGAATGTTCGATTGCAAAAGCTCCCCTTTCCATTGCTCATGCATCCTCTGGCGGTGCCAGTCGTATGAGAAGAGAGCACGAGAAAAAATGCCCATTTTCATTCCCTTCGATTGCTGTCTCAGTCAGCAAGGCCGACTAATAGGTTCTCGGTTTTGGCTTCCACTTTGTGATGTCCACAGGTTTGTAGCCGATTTTCACCACCCCTTCCGTGAGCCAAGAAAGGGTATGCTTGAGCCAGTGCTCATCGTCTCGTACGGGGTAATCCTCCCGTGAATGTGCACCTCTGCTTTCCCTCCTGTTGAGTGCGCAGGAAGCCGTGATGTATGCGAGGTCGAGAAGGTTACCGAGCTCGAGGATTTCGATCAGATCGGTGTTGTAACTCTTCCCCCTGTCCTGCACCCGCACCTTCCTGTATCGTTCCCTCAGATCGGTAAGTGCATCCACAGCCTGCTTCATATCCGACTCACTCCTGTAGATGCCCACCTTTTGCATCATGAGTCTTTGCATTTCCTGCCGGATCCTTCCGCCGTGTATTCCTTCTCCTCTGAAAAGCTCGTCCATGCGGGCAGAGAGTTCTCCTTCAAGGTCTCGGGGGAGCGGAGTGAAATCGGAGCCTCTGAGATAATCGCTGATCTGTATGCCAGCCATCCTGCCGAATACAACAAGATCTACCAGACTGTTCGTCCCGAGACGATTGGCTCCATGTACTGATACGCACGCACACTCCCCTGCGGCGTACAATCCCTCATAGAGGTTTCCTCTCTCGTCCGCGATGACTCTGCCGTTTATATCGGTCGGAATGCCTCCCATGGCATAGTGAGCGGTCGGTTGAACCGGTATTGGTTTCTCTGCGGGATCGATTCCAAGATAGGTTCGACAGAATTCGGCGATATCCGGAAGCTTTGCCTCGATAAGTTCCTTCCCGAGGTGAGTTGCGTCCAGATGCAGGTAGTCGTCTGTTGAACGATCTCCAAGAATACCCCTTCCTTCCCTGATTTCGGTGACCATCGCCCTGGCAACCATGTCGCGGGGAGCAAGGTCGAGAAGGGTAGGGGTGTAATCCTCCATGAACCTTCTGCCGTCCCTGTTACGAAGAATTCCTCCTTCCCCGCGCACCCCTTCAGTGATCAGGATTCCCATTCCCCTTATGCCGGTGGGGTGGAACTGGAAGAACTCCATATCCTCAAGCGGGACTCCCCTTCGTGCGAGTACGGCTGGTCCGTCACCGGTATTCGCGTAGGCGTTCGAAGTGACGCGGAACATTCGTCCGAAACCACCGGTGGCGAGCATAACCGCTTTGGCCCTGAAGGTGTGAAGCTCTCCAGTCGCAAGTTCCAGTGCCATTATTCCTGCGCACCTTTTCCCGACGAGGAGTATATCCACCAGGTAGAACTCATCGAAAAAGGATACTTCATTTTTAATGCACTGCTGGTAGAGAGTCTGAAGAATCATGTGTCCCGTACGGTCCGCAGCATAACAGGACCTTTGTACCGGTGCTTCCCCAAAATTCCGTGTATGCCCTCCGAAGCGCCTCTGATCGATCTTTCCATCGGGAGTTCGGTTGAAGGGCAGCCCTCTGTTCTCCAGGTCATACACCGCCTGTACCGCCTGCTGGGCCAGTACCTCGACTGCGGTCTGGTCGGCCAGATAATCCCCACCCTTGATCGTATCAAAGGCATGCCACTCGGGTCTATCCTCCTCTACGTTTCCCAGCGCTGCACCTATGCCTCCCTGTGCAGCCCCAGTGTGACTACGCATGGGATAGAGCTTTGAAATCACAGCGGTTTTTGCGGATTTACTTGCTTCCAGCGCTGCGTAGAGACCGGCACCACCCGCTCCCACGATGACCGCTTCATACTCGTGTTTCAAACCGTGCCTCCCGTTGGTGAACATATTTCAAAACAATAAACCATGGAATGCGAATTGTCAAGATATGGCATCCTGAGGATCTTTAATCCTGAGGATATGGCATCCTGAGGATCTTTAATCCTGAGGTATTGTTCCTGGCAGGCTCTTCTTATCCGGACGGCACACATGTATCGGTCGGAATAAATGTGTCAGATGGTGCAATTGTGTCACCGGGTATCGTCACACCTTTATCAAGCGTTTCTGGATCATGTTCAATTTATCTTTTAAAAATTGATTTTTCATGGTAAAATCGTACTATAGTTCTGTGAGTAATCACTCACTTATCGTTACCCTTGATCGATTCTATAAATCATCCGGGCGGTTTGACAAGATGCCTGTTATCAGAATGGACATTCTCGCCGAAGTGTACGCGCGTTACAACTTTGCCATTCATGAGAAGGATAAGAGTAGAGTAATCGAAGAGGGAGTCAAGAATGTGCTGCTCCGGCTGAGGCGATACAGCAGAAGCCCCGATAGGTACGGGACAAAGTCGAAACAGGCAATGAAAGAGCTCGAGGCTGTACTCGAGCGCTTCTACTATCAAGACAAGAGCTTTACGAAACTGGTGCATTCGAAGGCAAATGCCTATATCCTAAAACAGACGATATTGGAAAAAAATCCAATGAATGGATGATGTGTTTTCTAACATGAACGGTTGTTTGTGAGAAATGGTGTACCTGAAAAACACGATAGGGACCAGATCAGGTACATCGCCGATCGGGTTTTCCACCAGAACCCTCTAAAGCGCATCATTACGATGGGGGAAATTGACTTCACCTTGTTAGGTCCCCGCGTGCAGGAGGAAAGGGCAAATCGCACCGGGAGCAGGTTTTTTGTAAGACCCGAAATTTCCCTCCGGGATGTCGACTTAATCCTCGGGCGGTAAAGGTCTACTCCTTCCAAAAACCGAGGGAAAAACCTAGCGTTGAGTCAGCACCCGAAGGTGCCGTCAACCGGGTATTGATTGAATTAGACCCTGTGAGCATCCTCCTGAATATTCTCAATGCCGAAGCACCAAGAATCTCTTTCAAAGAACAACGTACACGATCATTATACTACAATTCTGAAGAAATGCAATATTTTTATTCAAGGGAATCATTATGGACATAAAGAAACTTCCCGTCTATGAGCACAAAAAGTCCATCATCGACGCAGTAAAGTCGAACAGGGTCGTGGTCGTAGAGAGTCCCACGGGGACTGGGAAAACGACGCAGATTCCAAAGATACTCAATGATTCGGAGCTCGCAGGAGAAGGAAAAATCGGAGTAACACAACCGAGAAGAATTGCAGCACTCTCGGTCTCCAGCTTCATCGCTCGGCAGTACGGGACCAAAGTACCCGGTCTTGTGGGGTACAAGATGCGGTTTGTGGATCAGACCTTACCTGAAACAAAGATCGTAATCATGACCGACGGAATACTCCTGCAGGAACTGAAGACTGATCCACTGCTTTCATCCTACAGGATCATTATGGTGGACGAGGCACACGAGCGAAGCCTTAACATCGACTTCATTCTCGGTCTCCTGAAGTCGATCATCAGGGAGAGGGAAGACCTCAAGATAGTTATTTCTTCTGCAACAATCAATGCGCGGGTATTCTCCGAGTACTTTGACGAGTGTCCGGTGATCTCCATTGAGGCGCAGATGTACCCCGTCGACATATTTTACACACCTCCGGAAAAAACACACGATTTCGACTCCATACTCGAGAGTATCTACTCGATTGTCGGAGAGATAGAGAGGAGAAGTGATCCAGGCGACTTTCTCATTTTCCTTTCCGGTGAGGCACAGATCAAACAGTGCATTTCACTCCTTTCTGACCTGGATGCACGAAAGGGTATGGTCATCCTTCCTCTCTACGCCCGTCTCTCCCAGGAGGAGCAGGAGCGGGTATTTGAAGACTTTCCTGGAAAGAGAAAGGTCATCGTTGCCACCAACATCGCAGAAACGAGCGTAACTATAGACGGTATTCGCTATGTGATTGATCCGGGTTTCGGCAAGCTCAACTATTACAATACAAAAAATTTCACCTCCTCTCTGATAGAAGTTCCCATCTCAAAGGCATCCTGCAACCAGAGAAAGGGGAGAGCGGGGAGAACAGCACCGGGAACCTGCTACCGCCTATACACTGAGGAGGACTATGAAAGCAGATCCCTCTTTACAGAGGAGGAGATCTACAGGCGAGATCTTTCCGAAGTAGTCCTTAGAATGGCAGAGCTAGGGATACGGGATTTCGAGCGCTTCGAATTCATATCGAATCCGGGGTACAGGAATATAAGGGGAGCGGTACAGGTGCTCAGGCTGCTTGATGCGATTGATGAGAGACGGGAGCTGACCTCAATCGGAAAAATGATGGTCCGCTTTCCCATCATTCCCCAACTTTCAAGGATGATAGTAGCATCTTTAATGGAGCACCACCAGGTGCTTGACGAGGTACTCATCGCGGCTGCGTTTCTGAACGACAGAACCCCCTTTCTTCTACCCCATGGACTCGAGCTCGAGGCTCGAAAGGCGCACCATTCCTTCAGACACAAATTGGGAGATTTCGTCTCCTATCTAAAGATATATAGGGCATACAAGAGGGCAAACAACAGGATGGATTTCTGCGATCAGTACTACTTGGATTACAGGGGGATGGAGGAGATTTTCAACGTCAAGCGACAGCTCGGTGAGATTTGCTCCGATATAGGTATCCCTCTGATAGGAGGTGGCGACCTCTCCGAATACCTAGTGGCAGTATCTAAAGGCCTGATCCAGTTTGTGTGCAAGAGGACAGGTAAGTTCCAGTACTCAAGCCTTACCGCTTTTGGAATCAAGATACACCCCGGCTCGGTCATGTATAGGCAGAGACCGGATTTTATCGTGGCAGGGGAAGTCATGAAGACTTCACAGATGTATGCTCGCTCGGTTTCTCCACTGACAAAGGATCTCCTCAGTCGGATTTCACCCGAACTTTACGAATCCTTTGTGGGCGGGAAGCAGGTGGTGAAGGAGAAGATCAGGAAGGAGCGGGATTACACAAGCTTCATAAAGCTTGGAAATCAGAAGTTTGAGATTCAGCTCGACAAGAAAAACAGAAAGATCGTGGACCTCGACCTCGTTAAAGTGCAGCAGGCGCTCTCAGGAGTGGACACGCGGAGCATCAGGGACTTTAAGGGGCTTAGGGGAAAGCTGCTGCTCGACGGGTATGAGATTCTCGATGGAATGAACCTGAACAGAGTTCTTGCGATCGTGCCGAAAATACAGGTATCTCAAGTTTTGGAGGACTGGCCCAGGGGTACTCATTTCGAGTATATGCGCGACTCATATCACATCATGCAGTTCATTCCCCATCTGTGTGCACCTGCGATGAAAAAGAAAAACGGGAAGAAGCTCGGCTTTTTAACCCTGCTGACCGATGGGGAGGGGAGTTACTGGTTCAGCGCCTACAGGGATTTTCTCCAGGCCCTAGAGGAGTCTGTTTCCAGTCTCGAAACCCTCATCGATGAGCAGATAAGCGTGCTCAGCAAAGAGCAGGAGGAGATGCTTACTAGGGTATACAGGAGACTCATGGAGCTGCTCGAGAAATAAATTTTTCATACTTGATATTTTATTTACCGTAATTCTTCTCAGTATTTAACACTGCGCAAGCTTCTTTCTTCAGATTTTTTAACCCTTTATGATCAAGACTACGGTTCATCAGTCTCCCACTCTATCACACTTACCTGTTGACAGGATGAAATCTTTGATCTAACATTGCAATCGATTTAGAAAGGCTTGTTTGTATAATGGGATGCAATAGAAAAAATTCAAATACAGATAAAGGGGAGATTTTATCGGCTTGGCAACTGCAACGGCTTCTTAATTGCGTGACGATCATTCATTAAAATATCTCTCAACTTAAATAGAACAGGAGGAGGAAAATAGAGAGAAAACCGAAAATCACCGTTTTGGGAAGCAACATGATCGATCTCATTACCACTGTCAATCGTATGCCCAGAAAGGGAGAAACGGTGGAAGCACCGCATTTTGATCTCGGTTTCGGTGGGAAGGGCGCAAACCAGGCAGTGGCGGCTGCGCTCTTGGGAGCAGATGTAGCAATGGTTACAAAGGTTGGTGATGATATTTTCGGTAGGGAGGTGAAGCGGAACTTTGAATCCTTCGGGATCGAATCCGAGCTAGTGGAGAAGGTCAAAAACACCTCCAATGGAGTAGCACCGATTTTTGTGGACCAGGACGGGAATAACAGTATCCTGATCGTGAAAGGGGCAAATGCCTTCTTTACCCGCAATGACATTGACAGGGCGATAATGAAGATTACCAATAGTGATCTTGTGCTTCTCCAGCTTGAAATTCCCGTTGATTCTGTATACTATGCAGTTGATATGTGTTACGAGCACCACATACCAGTCCTGCTCAATCCTGCACCAGGAGCCAGGCTCGACTTTAAAAGAATAGACAAGGTGAGCTTCTTGGTGCCAAATGAGACTGAACTGGAGATTATTACCGCAATGCATGTATCCACAATGGAAGATATTAAAAAGGCTGCACGCTCCCTCGTGAAGAGGGGAATGAAACGGATTATTGTCACCCTTGGTGAAAAGGGATCTCTGCTCATCACCGATGAGGACACCCAGCTTGTGCCCGCCTTTAAAGTGCGACCGAGGGATACCACGGGAGCCGGCGATGCATTCATTGGAAGTTTTGCATATTTCTATGTTACGACCGGAGAGGTACTGACCGCAATGAAATATGCCAATCACTATGCAGCGCTTTCAACTCTCAGGGTGGGCACGCAGAAATCCTTCTATAGCGGGGATGAGTTCGCAAGAGTGAGCGTTGATATACAGGATCCCCCCGTGGGAAACGGCTGAGACTAATAAGGATATGATATAGCGTTATCCAATACTATTACAATCTTTTGGAGAAATGAAACGAGTACATTAACATCGGAGGTAATAAAATGAAATTGATTGAGCCATGCAATCGGTTGCAGGGAAGGTTGCCAAAGATTGGAATACGTCCAACTATCGACGGTAGAAGAAAAGGAGTGAGGGAATCTCTGGAAAATCAGACGATGGGGATGGCAGTGGCCCTGAAGAACTTTTTAAGCGGCAACCTCAGGCACTCGAATGGACTCCCGGTTGAATGTGTGATTGCAGATACCTGTATTGG
>Ga0209427_10009217_pt1 | contig 11022 bp, 10 predicted proteins | sample DeeMarSWOR136_30_FD_187465 | JGI IMG/M metagenome (GOLD analysis project Ga0209427, IMG submission 187465) | Marine sediment microbial communities from White Oak River estuary, North Carolina - WOR-1-36_30 (SPAdes) (version 2) | ecosystem: Environmental > Aquatic > Marine > Intertidal zone >... | reverse complement strand
CTGGATGTTTCGGGAGAGTATGAATTTGCAAAAAAAGGCGTTACATACTGTTCTATCTGCGACGGTCCTTTGTTTTTTGGGATGGATATTGCGGTTATCGGGGGAGGAAACTCTGCACTTGAAGCGGTGGATTTCACAAAGGATATTGCAGGCAAAATATATCTTATCAACAGGGGAAAGGAGTTTAATGCTCATGAATACCTTATTGAGAAAGTCAAATCATACGAAAATGTGGAAATAATAAATCAAGCCGATACAACCGAAATTTTAGGCGATAAATTTGTTACCGGATTGAAATATAAAAGAAACGGCAAAACGCACACTCTTGAAGTCGGGGGGGTTATTATTGAGATAGGAAGAATACCCAATACCGATTTTTTAAAAGGGTTTCTTGAACTGGACGAACACAATCATATATTGGTTGACTGCCGGGGAAGAACATCCGTGGAAGGCGTATTTGCAGCAGGTGACTGTGCATCAGGTCATGAGTACCAGTATGTTATATCGGCAGGGCAGGGCTGCATGGCTCTCTTAAAGTCCGCCAGGTATCTTGCAAATAAGAAATTATGAACGGGAAGGGATGAAGAAGAATACTGTAATGTTTGAAGATTAGAATTTAATTAAAGATTTAATTGAGAATTAAACAAAAACCCCTGAAACATTCGGATAGCAAAAATCCATATACCCTGCACCAAAACCTCTTCTTTCGTATTTTTTCGTACCTTTAACAAATTTATCAACCGCCGCACAAAGAATTGCAGCACCGGTAGGTGTTGTTATCTCCGCATCTGAAATTTTCCTGATCGGAATTTTATAACTGTTTATAATATAATCCGTTGCAGGAGCAGTCATCCCGACGCCGAGAGTTGAACAGTGAATATTTTTAAAATTGAATTTATTTTTTAATTCATGAACCGCAATTGAAAAGGAAATTGCATCAACAATACAATCCGCTGCTTCGTGCAGGTGAACATCTTTAATTTCAACCCCGTGCGCGTGGGACTCTGCAATCGCTAATTTTTCAAGAATTTTTTTAGATAAAATCTCAACACCGGATTCCAGGTTCAATTTTTCAATTTTTCCAATTAAAGTTAAATATTCTTCACGGCAGGAATTGAATTTCACATTAAATTTTGTTGCAAAAACGCCTGATTTTTCAACTTTCTCAACTGAAATCTCCGAGACCTCCGGGATATTTTTTAATTTTTCCTTAATTATTTCAAAGTCAGCACCAATGTCAATTAATGCGCCCACGAGCATGTCTCCCGAAGCACCGTAAGAGCAGTCAAAGTAGAGTGTCATTTTATTTTTTGTGTAATGTGAAGAGGGGTTGGTTGTTAGGGGTTAGGGGTTGGTTGTTAGGGGTTGGTTTTTATACTAATCCCAAGTCCCTAACCCCTGACCCCTATTTACTAATCCCTGACCCCTCTTTACTAATCCCTGACCCCTCTTTACTGACCCCTGATTGTAATTTCATTTCTTCACCCTTGCAATCTGGTAAGCAAGAACAGCAGCCCCGTAGCCGTTATCAATATTTACTACAGCAACAGGGGTGCATGAGGCAAGCATTGTAAAAAGTGCTGCTCTCCCGCCTGAGCCGATGCCGTAGCCGACAGAACTCGGAACGCCTATTACGGGAACATCAACAAGTCCTGCAACAACTCCGGGGAGCGTTCCTTCCATACCTGCAATCACGATAACTGAAGAAACATCTTTCATTGGTTCAAGCGCGGGGAAAAGGCGGTGGATGCCTGCAACACCGACATCATAATCAACAACCGCTTCGCATCCCAATTCCTTTAAAATTGTTTTTGCCTCCTCAGCAATCCTTATGTCGGATGTGCCTGCTGTTAATATCCCGATTTTATAGCCGGTTTTTTGCCTTACAAAATCTTTGCTTTTTATAACAAGAGCCGCACCTCTTGAGTTGTACTCTGTCCTGTATTTTTCCTTGAAATTCTCATCGTTTTCCAGTAAATCAAGGACTGCCTTTGTGGTCTTCTGACCGATTCTTGTGATAATTACTCTCCCGGAATTATCAAGAAAATTTTTTATTACATCAAGCAGGTTTTCAATGCTTTTTCTCTCGCCTAAAACGACTTCCGGGATGCCGCATCTTCTTTCACGGTCAGTGTCATGTTTTATTATGTTCATGTTTTATGGTGCAAAATTATAAATAAATTTTTGCCGCGGGGGTCATAAAATTTTATTAAGATTTATTTTAAAAATATTGAATCCGTTTAATACTTAAATAACCATTAATTTCCCGAATTGCGTGGAACTCCATACAAAATACCTTCCGCTCTTTCTTTTATTCGCAAGCCCTGTTTTTTCCAATTTATTCAATATTCTTTGAACCTGCCTTGATTCGGATTTTTCTTTAAAGAGTGGTTTATGCCCCTTATCCTTTTTTATTATCTTAATTAAATTTCTCGTATTAATTCCTTTGTTTTCCGCCAATTTTTCCAAAATGAATCTTTCATTTTCATTAAGGTTTAAAAAAGGGAAAAGAGGGAGATTGAGGCACTGTATTTCAGATTCGGATAAAGGAGTAAGCACTTTAACATTCTTTGTGCATGCCGCAATATACATCCCTGTTATAATTACGGGGTCTTCCCGGGGCAAAAGAACACTCACTTCCTCGTGTTCGTCTTTTGCTTTTGAGATTATATCCGCAAAGGACTTTACAACCGCACCAACATCAGAGGAGATAATCGGTGCGACATCAGTTGCTAACCCGAATTTTTTAAATAAATCAATACATGAATCATTCTCATCCACCAATATCACTTTATTTATCCCCAGCCGGATTACGGATTTAAGTGTATTTTCCATGTATCCATCTGTTGCGTATGTGATTATACAGCCCCTTTTGTTCATGATTAATAATTGAAAATTAAAGTTAAAATAAAAATGGAAAAATAAAGGTGAAAATTTTGCAAAAAGCGTGAAAATTGATAAAAATTTAAGAATTATTTTTTGTAGTGGCGACAAAAAATTGTCGCTGAAATGGTGTTTGAGAAGGGAAAATTGTCGCTGAAGCGTTGAGCGACAGAAAATTGTCGCTGAAATGGCACCATTTCATTACGAGTATATAAAGGATTAATTCAAATAATATAATCTATAATTATTTTGGGAATTTTTTCAAAATGGCATTCAAAATTCATGGGAAAGTTATAGAAGAGGAAACAGGAAAAGGAATACCAAACTTAACGGTTAAAGCAATTGACAGGGATTTATTTTTTGATGATCTTTTAGGCGCGGTAAGCACTGACGAGAACGGTAATTTTGAAATCAAATACGATAAAGAAGATTTCCAGGAACTTTTCTTTGATAAAAAGCCGGATATTTATCTCAAGGTTAAAAATCCGGAAGGAGAGATAATTCATTCAACCGAAGATAAGGTGAGATACGAGGCTGGAGAGACCGAAGAGTTTATTATAAAAATTTCTAAAAATTTAAATAAAAAACAAAAAGAGGCAAATAAAATGAAAGCAAATATTGAAAAAATCAGGGCTGTAAAAGAGCAACATGTTGAATCTTTGCTTAAAAAAGAGAATGTTGTTGGCGTAGGTATCGGCAGAAAGATAAAAGAGGGTGAGATGACCGGTGAGTTATGCGTCAGGGTTTATGTCAAGGAAAAGAAGGCAAAAAGTCAATTAAATGCTGAAAATCTTGTAGAAAAAGAACTGGGTGGTGTGAAAACCGATATTATTGCAGTTGGCAGAATAAGATTCCAGCAATGTAATCAAAAAACAAGAAAAAGACCGGCATACGGAGGAGATAGCTGCGGCAGCTGTCATTCAACCACCCACGGATACATCATGGCAGGCACCCTTGGATGTGCGGTAATTGATAACACTGACGGTAAAAGATGTATATTGTCCAATAACCATGTACTGGCAGATTGCGACAGCGATACAGACAGCCGTGCAAATTCAGGCGACCCCATAGTCCAACCAGGAACATTAGATGGAGGAACATGCGCAACTAGTGCAGACAGGATTGCCACACTAAAGAGGTGGATGCCCTTTAAGACTACAGGAGATAATCTTGTTGATGCTGCAATCGGAGAGATAATCAATGACAGTGATGTAAGTGATGAAATCGGTTGTGATATGGGTAGGGTGCAGGGAATAAGGGAGTTAACAGCTGATGATATTGATGCGCTCCAGGTGCAGAAATGCGGCAGGACAACCTGTCACACTACAGGCACCGTTATGGATATAGATGTTACGGTTGATGTTGAATATGGAACCGGGGCAACATATCGCTTTGTTCACCAGATATTTCTAACAGATATGTCAGACCCCGGGGATTCTGGTTCATTGATCTTGGATATGGAAAGAAAAGCAGTTGGTTTATTGTTTGCAGGAAGCGATACGGTTACTGTTGCTAATCCAATCCAGACAGTTCTTGATGAATTGAATGTTGAGTTTCCGTCTCCGCCAGAGTTGCATTGCCGCGTGGGGGGACCTGATAGTACAATACATTGCATCACTGGAGGACCAGATACGCCACAATGCTTCATAGGAGGTCCTAACAGAGAAATACATTGCTTCATAGGACCGGATACCGGCTGGCTCTGTTTCTGGGGCGGACCCAACATACCAATATGCCTTGCATGCGGTCCTGACAGCCCACTGCAGTGTGGTTCGGGAGGTCCGGATATGTTGATTAATGTTCGCGGATGTAAGACCGGCCCAAGGATGGATATAGATTTCGTCAGCCCAATAGAGGATCCGGGAAAACTTGTAATCATAGATATGAACCGGATACCTAATGGTATGCAGAAGGCTTTAAAAAAGATGCTTGAGGAGATGGCAAAGGAAAGATAAATTTCCTATTGAGGTCGTTCATTCGTGTTGGTAAATGAACGACCTATTTATTTTTTTATTTTAATGCCAATAGTTTGCACTACAATGTAACTACAATGTATTATCTTAATTGTAATATAATTTATAATGAGAATCAATCTTATAAATTGTATGAAAATTTTTAATTTAAAATGCTAACAATAGAGAAAGTTAAGGAAATAAAAGAGAAATACTCCGAATCTCTGCTTAATAAGGAGAATGTTGTTGGTGTGGGTATTGGTAAGAAGAAAATAACTCCAACATCACCAGGGGAATTATGTATAAAAATTTATATCACAAAAAAGAAACCCGAAAATCAATTGAAAGAAATTGACATTTTACCAAAGGAATTGGATGGAGTAAAAACAGATATAGTTGAAACAGGAAAGATCAGACCCCTGGATAATAAACAAAAAAGTGGAGACAAATAATTTTTTAAATATCGTGCCGGATAAGTATTCGTTTATAACCGTAAGAAGAGAAAAATCCGGGGGATTTTTATTCAATCCTTATCTTTTTAATGAAGTGCCGCTAAATGAAACAGAGATAAGAATACTTGAACTATGCAATGGGTTTCTTTTAGTCAAGGACATAATTAATACCATATCGGACGAATTTTTTTTATCTGGAAAGGATGCTGAAACACTAACTATTAACGCTTTAAATAATTTTAGCAAACACTTTGCAATAAATTGTAAACAAGAAAAAAGAGCGGGAGAATTTAAAATTAAAAAAAATGTATCAAAAGGTAAATGTAAAGGTCAAGATCGAACTCATGGAATATATCATTACTCTGCTCCGCTTTCGGTAATTTTTGAAATAACTCACAGATGCAACCTGGGATGTAAACATTGTTTGGTTGATGCTGGAAAACCACTTGAAAATGAATTGTCTTTAAAAGAAATAAAGAAAATAATTGACCAATTAGTAGAAATGAAAGTTTTTAATGTTAATTTCGGTGGTGGGGAGCCGTTCCTTAGAGATGACTTCTTTGATATTTTAGAATACGCTTCAAAGTCAAATATTGGAATTGTATTCTCCACCAATGGTTTTCTCGTTAATGATGAGGTATTGGACAAATTAGAAAACATCAAAACATTTGCAGTACAGATAAGCGTTGACGGATTGGAAAAAACCCATGATGAATTCAGGGGGGTTAAAGGTTCTTTTAAGAGAGCAGTATGGGCGCTAAAAAAATTTTCTGATAAAGGATATTACACTATCATGAGCACAATGATGCTAAAAAAGAATATTGGTGAATTGGAATTCCTGATAAAACTATGTTTGTCGATGGGTATTTCCTCGTTTAAGTTATCCACATTTATGCCTGCTGGGAGAGGAAATAAAAATATAAATGATTTTCTGTTAACGCCGTCCGATCTTAAAAGCATCGCTGTGCGGATGTTAAAACAAAAAAAGGAATATATTGAAAAAATAAACATGGATATCAATGGAACTTTTCCGTGGCTCATTGAAAATAAACCTAAAAAACTTCTGGAAGGGTTTAAAGAGAGATACGAGAGGATTGGCTGCTCTGCAGGCATGTCCAGTTTGACTATATCGCCAAATGGAGATGTATATCCCTGTCCTTTTTTGCGAAACTATCCTGCAGGAAATCTTTGCAGCGATAAATTAAAAGATATATGGGAAAATTCCGATGTTTTTGATGTTTTTAGAAATATTGACAGAACTAAATTAAAAGGTAAATGTGGGACATGCGGATATATGCCTTATTATTGCCAGGGCGGTTGTAGGGCAGCAGCATTCTTGCAAACCGGAGATTTTTATGCTGAAGATCCAAACTGCTGGTATGGCTGTAATTTACCCTGATATTCATTCAATATGTCTTCGCAACCCTTATCCTGTAACGGGAGCCGCCGCATACAGGACACGCAGCACCCTTCCCTTTCTCAACTGCAATTATATCCGTATGTTTTTCAATCTCCTCGGCACATGATTTCTCGTCGCACCACCCGCTTTCAATTATGCCTTTTCCGGTAAATTTATCAATTTCATTGAAATTTTCTGCTTTAAAGAATTTCTCTTCAAATCTTTTTTGTGCCGTGTTTCGTAAATTATCCTCAATATTTTTAAATAATTCAGAAATTTTAGTTTCATTAATTTCATCAAAATCCAGTGCAAATTTCTCTCCGGTATCGCGGCGGGCGACAAAAACCTTTCCTGCTTTTAAATCCCTTGGACCAACTTCAAACCACGGGAACGCCTTTCATCTCCCGGCGGTAATATTTCCCCCCCGGATGCTGTTTTGAATCATCATCAATGCTTCTTATTTTAAGTTTGTCAAGTTTCTCTTTGACTTTTCAACGGTTCATTTGATAATCCCTTAATATTTACTGAATTTTAATTTAATTACAAATATTAAAATTAAAAAATTAACACTAACATGGTTGGAATTGTCGGCTACGGAGGTTACATACCGAGGTACAGGATAAAAGCGGAGGAAATCGCGAAAGTGTGGGGAGATGACGGAAAAAGAATGAGTAAAGGGCTTATGGTTTTTGAAAAGTCGGTTCCCGCGTTTGATGAAGATACCGCAACAATCAGCGTTGAGGCGGCAAGAAACGCGGTTTTGCACGCAAACATTAACCCGAAAGACATCGGGGCAATTTATGTCGGCTCGGAATCACACCCTTACGCGGTAAAACCAACGGGAACGATTGTTGCAGAGGCAATACATGCGACTCCTGACTTAACAGTTGCCGATTATGAATTTGCATGCAAGGCGGGAACAGCAGCAATTCAAACAGCGATGGGGCTTGTCTCTTCAAAAATGATTAAATACGGGCTTGCAATTGGAGCAGATACTTCACAGGGAAGACCCGGAGATGCACTGGAATACACCGCAAGTGCAGGAGGAGCTGCGTTTATAATCGGGAATGACAATGTTGTTGCGGAAATCCTTGACACCTATTCCTTTACCACGGATACCCCGGATTTCTGGAGGCGTGAAGGTGAAGAATACCCGAAACACGGTGCAAGGTTTACCGGGAAGCCCGCGTATTTCAAACATGTCACTTCCGCAGCAGCCGGTGTAATGAAAAGGAACAACATGACTGTTGATGATTTTGACTATGTTGTATTTCACCAGCCGAACGGCAAGTTTCCGTTGCAGGCGGCAAAGATGCTTAAAATTCCCGAAGAGAAGATGAAAACCGGGCTTATTACGCCGTGGATAGGAAATACATATTCGGGTGCCTCACCGTTAGGGCTTGTAAATGTATTGGACAATGCAAAAGCGGATGATATGATTCTTGTTTCGTCGTTTGGCTCGGGAGCGGGAAGCGATGCCTTTATAATTAAAGTTACAGGGGAAAACGAGAGAAGGAGAAATCCCAACCCGCTTAAAAATTACATTGAAAACAAGGAATATGTTGATTATGCAATTTATGCAAAATTAAAGAGAAAAATTAAAGGTGTGAATTTGCAGAAATAAATAAAAAAATTATAAAATTATAATAAAATTATAAACAAAAATGGATGTACAAGGATACGATATGCCGGATGACCTTTATTATCATAAAGGGCATGTGTATGCAAAAGTTGAAGGAAACAAAGCAGTAGTCGGGATTAATGATTTCACGCAGAAACTTGCAGGAGAGATAAGTTATGTTGAATCCCCGTTTGAAGGCGACGAGGTAAGCCAGGATGATGAAGTAGGGACAATAGAAACCGGTAAATGGGTGGGTAAAATCTATGCACCTGTTTCGGGAACCGTTTCGGCGGTAAACGAGGAACTACTGGATAATCCTGCAATCATAAACGAGGACCCTTACGGTAAGGGCTGGATTTACAAGATTGAAATGTCCGACCCCTCGGAACTTGAAAATTTAATGAAAGGAGATGCTGCTTCTGCATGGCTCAAAGAAGAAATCAAGAAGCACGCTTAAATATTAAAAATTAAATTTAAATTTTTTTAGTATATTGACGGTGCATAGGTCCTGTTTGTCCAGACCGTGAAATATATTCTTACAATCGTATCATTGAGAATAGCGGTTCTTTTTGCGGTCAGTGCAAATGCCTCGCTGCTTTTTTTTACGCCGCAGAAAATTTCTTTACCGCCAATAAAAAGTTGTTCTTCGTTATTTGTTGTTTCGTTAATATAAGTCATATTAAAATAAAAATCATATTGCCTTGTTCCAATCAAAGGCGTTATCTCCCTGTAATCCAGATCTATAAACCTTAAAATTTTTTCATCATTCAAGACCCTCGGCTCAACATTTGCAAGCCCTAATGCAGTTATGTTACTAACATTATATTTATAGCTCCCGTTTTCCTTTATTTCCCAGTCGCGCGGGATCCCGGGCGTCCTTATAAGCTGCTCTGTAACTTCCGTTGCGATAATTTCCATTTCATAAATATCTTTAATTTCCGTTGATTTCGTGACTGTTGAATCCCACATATAAAAAAGCATAGCTAAAACTATCAGAAACACTGCAATTGAAATCGCAAGATCCCATGTAAATACCTGCCCTTTTCTTTTAATATTAAAAATTTTCATAATAATTAATTTTTTAGATTTCATTAAAATATATTAATTTTAAAGATAATTACAATTCAGGATATAATACTTTTTTTCAGGGTTTAACGCATATAAGCCCTAAAAGTTCGTCTCTCTTCCAGACCAGAAATCCTGAATCCATTAACCTCCTGACAGCCCCCTTTTTTATGTTCTTGTTCCTGTATCTTGCCCCCGGGCTCCCGATGTAGTGAAACATTTTTCCACCTTTTGCAAGCACCCGGAATAATTGCATGTAAAATACACTTCCGTAGAGTTCTCCTGCAAATGCCAATCTTGGAGGGTCGTGAATGATGTAATTAAAATAATTGTTATTAAATTTTTTTATTTCATTGAAAACATCCCCTTCAATAAGTGTGATTTTTTCATCTAAAAACAATTCCCTTGAGCAGGGGTTTTGTTTTGCAAGTTCAATAACTTCGGGACTTTTTTCATAAGTCACAACCAGAGAAGCGTATCTTGCGGATTCAATTGCAGTGTAGCCGAGACCGCAGCATGTGTCAAGGAGAATTCCCTCCCGTATGTTTAGTGCAGAAACCTTTGCTCTCGCATCATCTTCCGGGTTTGTATCCTTTGTCCTGTGCATCCTGATTCCGTCAATTGAAAGGGTCGGAAAGCCGGCGGTTTCTAATAAGCGATAATGGTGCATTTTATTTATTTTAAAATTTATTTTAAAAATCAGGAGAGATTGGAATTTCGGTTACTGATAAACTCCCCGGGTTTTTATTGTTTCCACGCCCGATAAATTGAATGCTGTTTTTGTGTTCGCCGGAGAAACCTATTTTTACATCAAGAATAATCTTGCCCGCGATTATGGTTTTTACTTCATGAATGTAAACCGTGATTTTATTCCCGCCGCCGGGGGTATGTGTTCTTTTTTTGCCGGAAGTTATGTTAATTCCAATTCTCCGATATCATTGATTTAAAAACAGGGTACTAAAATCAGGATATTCACGAATTCAAGCATCCCGGAAATATCAACTTAGACCAATATTGAATTTATTTTTAAATACATCTAATATTTTATTGTGTTGGATATTTTATCCAACTGAAAATAAAAAACAACCTTCGGAAAAGGTTGATCATTCCTTCGGAATATGGGATTTACAATCCCATACCGCAAATACGCATGTCACTACCGTTCAAGCATTGATTCGTATAACTCATCAATGGCAAGCATGGTGCGAGTCATATAGTTTGTAGTACAATAAAAAATACAAAAAATGGAAACCCCTGGCATTAAAAAAATAATCGCAGGATTGATATTTTTGATATTAATAAATAATTCAGGTGCAGAAAACATAACCGTTGGTTTAGTTGTAAAATTCCCGGATAATTCAACAGTTACGGAATGCGTACAGGTTCCTGAATATTCTGATGGTATGGAAATTTTTGAAAAATCAGGGATAAATGTTAACGGCTCTGATAATGCTGACTGGGGGTTTATGTTAAACTGCATCAATAATAATTGCTCGCCGGCTGATTGGAGCTGGTGGTGGGGGTTTAATTTAATTAAAATTAATGAAACAAACTGGAATTCAATGCCTGTCGGCATGGGTCCTGGAGGAAATTTAAATGATTTCTGCTGGAACAGGAATTATTCATCCTACGGGGGGCATTACTGCGCAC
>Ga0209427_10009216_pt1 | contig 11023 bp, 10 predicted proteins | sample DeeMarSWOR136_30_FD_187465 | JGI IMG/M metagenome (GOLD analysis project Ga0209427, IMG submission 187465) | Marine sediment microbial communities from White Oak River estuary, North Carolina - WOR-1-36_30 (SPAdes) (version 2) | ecosystem: Environmental > Aquatic > Marine > Intertidal zone >... | reverse complement strand
TGGTAACAGGAATTGTAGTATTTGACTTTGAGCTTTTCATAGGTGGTCGAGGTCAACAAACAAATAGCTGACAGATCGCGCCAATCGGGATAAACAGTATGAAAAGTGCAGAAAAGAATGCACAAAACAGAGTCAAAGCTAAACCCGCGCTTCCGCCGATACGCTTCATGACATTACATTGGTCAAGGCGGACGAAAAAGTGGAAATCTTATGAGCAAAGCTTTACTTCCATTTCATAAACCATTAAGTTGACATATAAAACAGAGGAAAACGCTATTAACATATAGTGTTCTCCAACTATCCTCTTTTCAAGGATTACCTTGATATTTTTCTTTTCATCAAAAACCCGTTCACAGAAGCAACATCAGGGAGATTATCAATATGAGAATCACCAATACCAATGAAACAACGCACACTATCAACGCAATTCTTTGCCGCCTTATTATCATTTCATATTCCACGGCACTCATTTCAGGCGGGACAAAATCCCCGGTGGCCAGCGGCGAGAAACGGTCAACATCAATACTTTGATGGGCCCTGATAGGTGGGTTCCCTTTCAAGATGCTTTCTATGTCTTCAATAAGAATCTTGATGTTTTGGTAGCGGTCTTCCGGGTTCTTCTTCATCATTATCTCAATCATCTCGCTAATTCCGATTGACAGCTTTCTGTTGATATGGTCTGGCGGGGTAAGACTTGTATGTAGATGCATATTCATGATATTTCTTTTGTCTTCATGATAGAATGGGACTCTGCCTGTCACCATATGGTAAAGGGTGGCCCCGAGGCTGTATATGTCAGCCCTTCCATCAACATCTATTTTGCCCCTTATCTGTTCGGGCGCTATATAATACGGGGTTCCCCATGCCTGGCCCTTCTCAGCTTCTATGGTAGCAATGTCGGTAAGCTCCCGCGCAAGGCCCATGTCAGCCAGCTTAACCACGCCCTCATGGGTAATCATTATGTTCTTGGGCTTGATATCACGGTGGATGATCCAGTGTTCGTGGGCATGCTGAAGGGCCCTTGCAACCTGAATAATGACATTGAGTGCCTCTTTTTCTTCAAAGACCTTTCCTTGCTTCAGGGCAGCATCGATTGTGTCACCTTCGACATACTCCATCACAAAATAATGGTATTCACCCGCTTGTCCAACATCGATTGCGCTTACGATATTGTGGTGATTCAGCTTCGCAGCCGACCGTCCTTCACTATGAAAGCGTCTGACATAATTTTCGTTTTTAGCCAATCTGCTTCTCAAGACCTTTATTGCAACAATCCTGTTAAGGCTCGTCTGCCTGCCCCTGAATACTGTCGCCATTGCGCCGGAACCGAGGATCCCTTCTATTTCATATCCTGGAATCCCCCGCTCCCGCAGTCGTTTTAATATTTCTTTCTGGGTTTCCGGATTTCCAGGCACAGGATACACCCCCTTTCATTTTTAAGATATGAAGGGTTGTTATCAGAACTAATCATTTCACCGGAATCACATTGCTGGTTCCTGCAATTTAGAAATCCTTTTCACTTGCGCCAACAGGCCACACTTTCTACGGGAGCCTTCGTTAAATGGGAAAGGCTTTGGAATTACTGTAAGTTTTTCAAGACTATCCTGTTTTAGAGCCTCGGCCACAACATCCATCCTCAGGTAACGATATCTTTTAAAATCCCTTCGTTGTTAAGCAAAACCCATTCTCTTGCAATACGGTTTGGCATCTCGGCGGTTAGGGTTGGAAATGCTCAGTTTCCCTAAACCATTCCGGACTCTCGGAGAGCGTGAGGGCCGTGTCGATTAGGGCGATGTGAGAATACCCCTGTGGGAAATTGCCCAGCAGTCGCTTTGATGAAAAGTCGATGTCTTCACTGAAGAGACCGACATGATTGCTGTATTGTAGCACTCGTTCGAACATCTCCACAGCTTGCTTTTCCCTGCCGATGAGGTAGAGGCTCTTAATCATCCAGAAGGTACAGATCGTAAAAGAGGATTGGGGCACGCCGAAATCGTCTGGGGTCTTGTAGCGATACATCAGCCCATCTTCGCATAGCTCCTCAAAGGTCTTTAAGACCGTATTAATGTAAATGGGATCTTTATGAGATAAGAAACCGTACTGCTGCGCTAGCAGATTAGCGGCATCTATCGAGTCCTCACCATATGCTTGGGTCAGCGTCTGGGTTACTTGGTCACACCCTTTTTTCAGAATATCGACCTTCATTTCGTCTCGTGTTTCTACGAAGCTTTTTGCATCACTCTTCTTTTGAAAGAAATCGGCGATACGGGAGGCGCGATCCATGGCGACCCAGCACAAAATTTTGGAGAACGTATAATGTTTCTGCTCCGTCCTGAACTCCCAGATACTGGAATCTAATTTATTCCAGTTATTCCGAACGTGACGAGCAAGCGTTCTGACCACTGTCCATATATCATCCTTGTTATTTAGGTATGGGTGGAAGATCATCAAACTGTGATAGATGGCGTCCAGCAGGACGCCGTAAATGTCGTTCTGTCTTTGTTTGAAAGCGGCATTGCCGACTCGCACTGGCCTAGATTGCTCGTAACCCGCGAGCCACGGGAGTTCTTTTTCGGTCACACCCCCCCGATGGTCGATAGAGTACAGAATTTGAATCTTCTCGTCCTTGTAAGGAACAATATCCAGGATGAATTGCAGGAAACGTTTGGCGACATTGAAATGTCCCAGTCTGGCCAGCGTCGTAATGGTCATGGACGCATCCCGAATCCAGCAATACCGGTAATCCCAGTTTCGAATGCCCCCGATGATCTCTGGAAGACTGGTGGTTACTGCGGCGAGAATAGCTCCCGTCTTCTGATAGGCTAATAGTTTGAGAATCAAGGAACTCCTCTCCACCTCTTTTTGGTACCGCGTGAAAACCTTGGTTTTAGCAAGCCACCCCATCCAATACACCTTCGTTCGCTCGAACTCCAGCTGGATCCAGTCGAGGTCCGGTCGTAAAAGCTTCTGATTGTAGCTGAGCAGGAGAAAACTATCGCGTTCAATGGTGATGTTTCTGGCGTTTGCCACATCTTCGAAGGTAAGGTCTGTGTATAGATAGACGGATTCGTATTGTCCTTTGATGGTCAGATGCTTGATGAATTCATCGGTCATTTCAACTTTTGTCGGATATTGGGCATATGCGGGACGGGGCTGGTAATGAATGCGGATCTGTGGCCTGCCCGAGAGATGCCGAATATAGCGGATAACATCGGGTGGGCAGTGGTAGAGCCCATCCTCCGTCTTGTAACGAGGCATAAAATCGACTAGCTCGAAGGCATGCTCACCGCGGGAATACCTGGTCACGAGGATATTTGTCTTGCTGAGATAATCCTGGTCGATGTGATAATCACCAGAAGGCTCTATTCGAAAACAACCCCCGTTTTGTTTATCCAGAATCCTCGCGAAGATGGAGGTTGAATCGAAGGTCGGCAAACAACACCAGTCGATGCTCCCGGAGCGGCCGATCAACGCAGCACTTTTACAGTTCCCGATAATCCCGTAATTCAAGTTATCCATAGCTCGAAATAAGTATCATCCGTGGTGACAAGCTTTACTTCCATTGGCGGGATAGTACTGACAAAAGTAATTCTATCTGAGATTTCATATTTACGCGCTTAAAAACCTCATTTCTCAATACGACGTCAAAGAACTTAACGAAATCACCTTAAAGAATCAAGGATTCTTAATGTCCCATTCGGGGAATGGGAGAAAATCCCTCGCCTTTAGGCGAAGACTTTAGTATGTTTTTGGCATGGAACATTATCGCAAGTCCAGCCATGCAACCTACGATCTGAAATATCATCTCGTGTGGATTACAAAATATCGCAAACCCGTTCTGAGCGGCGAGACGGCCAAGCGCGTCAGAGAGCTGATACGGGAGATATGTCGTGCTCAGGATGTGGAGATTCTCAAAGGTCATATTTCACGTGATCATGTTCACATCTTCGTATCGGTTCCACGCCACCTGTCCATCATCAAGCTCATGCAGAGTATCAAGGGCAAAAGCTCTCGAAAAATGCTTTCCGAGTTCAAGCCTCTCAGCCGGGCATTCTGGGGCCGGCATATATGGGCCCCGGGATATTTTGCGGCCAGTTCGGGCAATGTGACTGAGGAAGTCATCATGCAGTATATCGAGCTCCAAGGTAAAGAACCCCACGATGGGGACTTTCGTATAGACAGTGATCTTTAGCGGGCTTGCAGCCCGGTTTCAAAGCTACCGCCTTCAGACGGTAGTAGTTTACTTCAACAGGCAGTATGTCTTTTCTAAACAAGCCATTGCCGATGGTCGCCAGGACCGAACTTTTCTGACCGTAAGTCAGATTGTCAAAACATGCCACACCCAATTCATAATCGTCGAATTGACCCATGATTGCATCATCGAGCAGGCTCAATAATGTCTCAGCAAATACGATCGCTTCCGCTCCCTCAAGTATCCGGTCACCACATTCTGTTCGCCACATAGGAAACAGGCCTCAAATTCCCATCTTTGCTTTGACAGTATTCTGACCGTACGGCATTTTTGAGCAGTTGACTATTGTACAGTCTCATCCAGCGGCAGACCAAGCTTCTTATAGTTTTCGCGTCGGCCCGGCCGATCCTTGTCCTGAATAAATTTGGCACGGCGTGCAACTTCATCAGCAATCGCTTGTGGCACTACGATAACACCATCGTCATCTCCAACGATCATATCTCCCGGCTTTACCTTCACCCCAGCACAGGTGATTGGCTGGTTATTAGAGATAGGACCAATCCGACCCATCGGATGAGCCGGCGACCGCACAGTGCAAAAGCCCGGAGTCTTCTGAATTATACACTCATAAGAATCACGAATGGTACCGTCTATGACATAACCGACAACTCCTTTGACCCGCCCCTGGAGCGTGTTCGCCGAGCCGAGGATTCCAGCTGCCGTACGCTTTGCGTCGATCACAAGGACCTGATCAGGGCCACCCCATTCACCGGCTTCTTTCCAGAGAGGGTTAGGACCACCATACTGACGCTCGTCAAACTCCTCATAAGACATCGGCTGTAGAGGTTCCTTGATAAGGTCGTACTCAGCCGTGTGTGCAATTCCGGCGAAGCGAATCCCGAAGTAAAGCGGCCGCATGGCAGGATCCATCTGATAGCGCTCCTGTAAGCCCATCGAGTCCAGGGCATCAGAGATGTCTGACGTCCGGACAGACCGAAGAATCTTAAGTGTTTCCTTGCTGATTGAGGTTGTGGGTGCCTGGTCGGGCGGACCTTCGCGCCGATTAAGGTTACTGGTTCCTCCAGTTGCTAAAAGTAATACCGCAACATAACAAACAACTATTGCTCTTTTCATAATCAATCTCCTTGTGCAGATTTGCTACCGGACCATCGTCACAGTTAATCATATGATACCACAATATCTGAGCCCGTCATACTGTTAGTGACCCCGAGCTTTTACTGACATTGGGCTATGAATGCCATTAAGCAGAAGTTTGCCGCAAGTGTGGCGGATAGAAAACAGAAGATGAGTTCTGCAAAAATGGGTCAGCCAGAGACGGCCTGAGGAACAGGTGCAATATACGCTTGAAGGAAACTGTTAAGAAGACTGGTAAAAAAGATGGCCAAAACATACGTAAACGAGAAAATGAGCTATTCTTCAAGACATCCTCACCCCCGATCTTAGCCAAAAAACGCCGATTGATTTGCAGAGAAATTAAATGAGTAATCCTGGATATTGGCCTAAAAACGCTAATTTTTTGCCCACGTCTTCAATGTCCGATGCCAATTTGCGGATTCCTTAGAATTCGCCGAGATCTAAACCGCTAAAATCAAGATTCTCCAGCCTATATGCTTGTTCAACTAATTCTGTTCTTTTTGGACCACGAGGTTCAGTTTTGAGTTGTAGGTGAATATTAATATACCTCTCCCTAATAACAGTAAATTTCTTACTATTATATTGTCTGTTGATCCAGCCTAATTCTTCTTCTGTGCAGAGCTTCATGGCAACAGGCGGCAAGTAGCTGAGGTACTCAATGTCTTCATAATTAGAGCCATGCCAAATATCAAGCCTTTCTGGGTTTAAACCGAGCACATGAGGGATCAGGTAAAGGTTTTTTAGCATTGTCTCAATGAGCTTGTTCGATGCTGCATTAATATCATCTTTCCTCAGAAGAGTTATGGTCCAGCATAAGTATTGGAGAGGTTCACCAACGTCATCTGGAAATGTCTTTTCAAACCATTCAAAATACTTATAAGCACCTTCGACATCTTTTAACATTAGATAGAGTGGCGCAAGTAAATAACGTTTCCCCGATCCATCACTTATCATACCAGACTGTCGCAATTCTTTGGCAAAAGCTCTTTCATATCTCCTGATGCGTTCTTTTATCTTACGCGGTTCTGTGGGTAAATTATACACTGCTTTTCCTTTGGTTATTTCCAATATTCCAAAAACTTTGACGATTTTCTATTCGGCGTATGGTAGCACTAATCAACCGGTTGTCATACAAATTTACAATCTTTTGTATTTGTGTTGGAATTTTGACTGGAGGTATTGCTCTTGGACATTATTCCGTACTATAGTTAATTTCAAGCTTTTGAGCCAGACGGCTTGCGAGTGCTAGTACGAGGAATGTCAAAAGCACAATGCATGTAACTGCAGTGAGTGTGGTAGCTGGTTCGGTAGGTGAAATCAAGAGGTTGATGAGGGGCGGCATGTTTTTGTCTGGTGCGGCAGTCACAGGGCAAATCGATTGCAGATAGTAGATCATGCTGGTTTTCTTCAGAAGAGGAGGCAGGAAAGGATTGGCACTTTCCAACAGTAAGACCACAGCTGTGGGTATAATGGGATTGCGGAAGAGCAAACCCACAGCCAGGAAGATACTGCCATATCCCACGCACGCCAGGGCTGTGACACCCAAGTACGCTCCGAACTGAGTCCACCCGGGGCCGGTCAGGAAGTCAACAATCACGCCCCGTTCGAACTGCCAGAGCATGGCCCACCATTGCAGGGCTGTGCTGGAGGTGAAGATGACTACTGTAGCCAAGAGTCCAGCGAAATACTTGCCGGCCAGCAGGACTTCACGTCGCATGGGTGTAAGCATGTAGAAATGCAGGCTCTTATTGAGCATCTCTCCGCGGAACAGATTAATGAAGATGCCCACGCAGCCAAAAAAGACAGCCAGGCGCAGGAAATAGAACTGAAAGCTGGTAGCGAAGATGAGCTGGCTCTCGGGGAGTGTATCGGGATTCCTGCGATGGATCCAAGCCAGTTCATCATCCTCGAAATGATATGTGATGTCATTCTTCCCATCGGTGTACTTGTAAAGGACGAAACTGTGCTTTTCGCCGTTGCCTCCGTGGTAGTATCGGGTGCGCTGGCAGTAGGGTTCGCCAAGCTTCTCGACGACTTGGTCGCGGCTGAGTCCGGTTTTGATGTCATTGAACACCGCTTGGGATATCGGATGCTCGGTTGCCAATTGGGCTAAGTGCCGGCGCTCACGTGTGACGTGGACCGAGTGAACCATATAGAGGACTACTGGTGCAGATGCTAGTAAATAGACCCATAAGCCCCGTTTGGAGAAAAAGGTCTTTTTCATCTCCAAGCGTACAACCGATACGATTTGTCTGCACCATAGCTTCATCATGAGGACACCTTTTCCTCGTTGCCGATGAGGTAATCATACACAGAGTTGACATCGTCGTCAGCCGGGGTCACGCCCTCGATATCAATGCCGTTGAGGGCAAGGTGATTGAGTAATCGATAAAACCGGTCGGCATCACGCGTTTTGATGAGCACACCACTGCCTTCAGAAAGGAGTTGGGCTTCTACGACGTGGTCTTGCTCGAAGGCTTTTGAAGCCAGTATACTGGGTTGCTTACAATGGATCAGGATCTTCACGGGCCGCTCTTGAATTTCGCTCCTGACACTCTGGATCTGTCCTTCGGCAACCACATAGCCCCCACTCATGAGCACAACCTGATCAGAGATCATGTCAACCTCGTGTAGCACATGGCTGGATACAAGCACATGGCGGCCCTCGGACGTATAGCGTCGAAAAAGGTTGATTGTCTCGGCCCGGACCAGTGGATCAAGGCCATTCAGGGGTTCGTCGAGAATGAGTACGCGTGGATCGTGTGCCAGTGCCTGGGCCAAGCGGATACGCTGTCGCATCCCCTTGCTGTAGCCGGCGACCTTGCGCCCGGCAGCATCACTGAGGCCGACTTGTTCGATGACTTGGTTGGCGAGTCGTTTACACTCTGCGTTTGAATAACCAAATAGTCGGAGGAAGGAATAGATGAATTGGAATCCGCTGAGCCCCTTGGGAAAGGCATCGAATTGGGTGGCGTAGCCGACTAAGCCAAAAAGTTTATGGGATTGAGTGGGGCATTGCCCCAGCACGCGGATTCGGCCCCGTGTGGGACGTATGAGGCCGGCCACAAGATTCATGAGGGTGGTTTTGCCTGCACCGTTGGGACCGACCAGGCTTGTAATTCCAGGTGGCAGGGAAAGCGTTACCCGGTTAACACCCAGGACCTCGCCGTAAAACCGAGACACATTATCGAAGGTAATCAGATCGTTTTTCATTTGACCACCTCAACGGCTCGGATTCGTTTGGCGAGTAACCACAAACAAAGGGCACAGGTCGCGCCTAGGACCACCCAGGCCTCATTGACCGATAGATTGGCACGGGAGCCACTCCTAAAGAGATCCGACCAGATGGTATGGATCACCTGCATCAGGTCAATAAAGGCACCGTAATGGGTGCGTGTCACATTGTTAATGGCAGCACCAAACCCAGCTCCGGCAAAGAAGACGCCCAGAATAAGCGCCCCGGCTACGATTTTCCATTTGACCCAAGCCGAGAGTGCCAGGGCGATGAGCGAGAGAACAACTATCCATATCCAAAGTCCAAGCACAATCGAGCCGGCCAGCCAGGCATGGCTCCGCATCCAATCCCATCCTACGCAGCTGGCCTGAATCAAGTAGAGTACCATTCCGGGGATCCAGGTGATCAGGGACATCAGAAGGAGCAGGATCGTCATTTTGCCCGCCACGTACTGGGTGCGGGAAAAGGGACGGCTGAGATAGAGAGACATCGCCCCATTGGCAAGGTCTGGGGCAACCAGGCTCGGTCCGACTAAGGTGGTTAGCAGGAAGGCCAGGGCCCCTTGGACAACACAATAGATATTAAAGAACTGGCCATCGATCGGTGGCAGGGCCCCGGAGCGTAGACGCAGGGCGGTCAGTAGTGGGATGTTGTGGCTGAGGTAGATAAAGATAGCGCAACCCAGGGGATAAAACATACACACCGCCAGAAAGAGGACCAGGAACTTGGATTGAAACAGACGCGCATAACTGTAGCGTGACAAGATAAAAAAACGGAACCACGGCGTTGTTCGCGTACCACTATAGCCTTTATAAGTTTGTTTATAGACTGCCACGTCAGGCCTCCATCGCTGCCAGAAAGATGTCTTCGAGTGTATCCCGTCGGTAGTTCAAACGTCGTAATGGCAAGTCGCGTTTGGCGGCTACCCGATAGATCTCACGCAAATCAAAATCCTCTGGTAACACCATCTTAAGACGTCCGTTGCTGTGGGTCGTGCACGCACAGCCGATCTCGGTCAAGGCCTCCACCAGACTGGTATGATCGCTAGGGGTCTCGATTTCAACGAAACGTTGATTGACGCTACGTTCCCGAGCGAGGTTCGCATAATGTACAATACGTCCCTGCTTGAGGATGAGCACCTCCTCACAGGTCTCTTCCACGTCTCGCAGCAAATGGGAGCACAGCAGGACATGCATTTGACCAGAATCTCTAATGTCACGGATCAAATGAAGCATACGTCGTCGTGCGCTGGGATCGAGACCATTGGTCGGCTCGTCAAGAATGAGCAGGCGAGGTCCATGGACAATGGCCTGGGCCAGTTTCACCATTTGCTTCATACCCACTGAATATGTCCCTAGCTTTCGGTAGCGAGCTTCGCCAAGGCCCACGTAAAACAATACCTCATGCGCCCGTTCCAGTGCCGACTCTGCCGGCAAACCGGACAGTTCACCCATCATGCGTACAAAGGATACGGCCGTCATGTCGGCGATAAAAGAGTCATTTTCGGGCATGTAACCGACCTGGGCGTTGATCTGCTTTTTGTGGCGTCGAATATCGTGCCCCAGCACACGGGCCGTTCCCCTTGTAACCGGGTAGAAACCAAGCAGAGTCAAGATCAGGGTTGACTTGCCAGCACCATTAGGCCCCAGCAAGCCAATGGTGTGTCCTGAAAGCTCAACGCTGAGATCCGTGAGAATCTCACGTTTCCCTAAACAAGCCGACAATTTGGCTAATTCTACAACAGTCTGCAATTATTCGATCCTTTAATTAATCAGTGTCTTAAGATAGTAGTCGGGGGAAGTGTAAGATTCTTTCCGTAAATCTGAGTAAAATAGTCTTTATTTTTTCCCTTTCTGAAACGTCCTAAGTGTTATGTCTATGTGAGTAACAGATCAAATCTCCGTCGCGTTAGCCCAACAAGAGGACCCACGGATTCACCTTCCTGACATATGTCTCACCGGTCATATGTTATGATACCGGGAAAATATTTTATCAGGAAGGAATCATTTATGGGAGTACGAAACAAGAAGAAAGAAACACTCGGACGATTGAATTCAAAGACTTTGGATGCCAGGTTTATCAACGAGATTCAGACTGGGCTCAACTGCTCACCGTTTGAATCGGAAGCAGTTCTTGACGTAGTCAAAGAAGTCTACTTTCCGTTTCTTGACGAACAGTCCGTCAAAGCACCGCCGGGAAAAATCACACTAATTGCCATTAGCGCCGATGAGCCGGCAGGTAAACCTGTTGTTGATTGCGAAAAACAAAGCGTTTGCCTGACCGTACATCGTGGATCTGAAGACGACCGGATTCTACAGGAGCAAGGAGCTGCAGGTTTTCGACAGGCTCGCACTATTGATCTTTGCCAGGAGGCATTGAGCCAAGGCGCTTTGTTAACCCGTAAAGGCCAGCCTTTTCAAGGTGCCCAATTTTCAAGCCAA
>Ga0209427_10009215_pt1 | contig 11025 bp, 9 predicted proteins | sample DeeMarSWOR136_30_FD_187465 | JGI IMG/M metagenome (GOLD analysis project Ga0209427, IMG submission 187465) | Marine sediment microbial communities from White Oak River estuary, North Carolina - WOR-1-36_30 (SPAdes) (version 2) | ecosystem: Environmental > Aquatic > Marine > Intertidal zone >... | reverse complement strand
TGGCTTGTTGAAGCTACCGCAGACGTGTGGGGGAATTAGGCAGGCTTTGATACCGTCACGACCCTGAGAACGGCAAAGAGACGGGCATGATTAAGGCAAGATTCAAGCAGCTAGGATTTGCCACCTTCGTCTTGTTGATTTTGCTGGTGGCTTTGCCTCTTGGTAATGCCGTTTCCGCTCAGGCTCCTGGTCTGGGTCATGCCTTTTCTGGCACAGTGAAGGTGGATGGTGAGGATGCCGCCATAGGCACGGTAATTACCGCTCATGTTGATGGGACCAAATATGGCAGTTCCACGGTTCTCACCCCTGGAGCCTACGGTCTAATAGTACAGAACGATATTACAGAGGGCGCTACCATACATTTCTATGTTGACGGCCAGGAAGCGGACCAGACTTTTCCTTTCCACGATGGCTGGACCACCACGCTTAATCTAACCGCGCCTCCACCACCCATACGATATGGACTCAGGATCTCCAGCACAGAAGGAGGCTCGGTAATTGGGCCTGGCGTGGGCAATTTTAGCTACGGGAAGGGAACAGTGGTGGACCTGCTGGCAACTGCAGACGCTGACTACCGATTTGTCCAGTGGACTGGAGATGTGAGCACCATCAGTGATGTCCTTGCTGCCGCGACCACCGTCACCATGGAGGACGACTACTCAATCACTGCCAACTTCGAACAGGGGTCGTCTCCGTTCCCATTCCCGTTCCCATGCCCCCTTACCGCGGCGGCCTATGGAACTGGGACTGCTGAACGGCTCCATGTCTTGCGAGAGTTCCGGGATTTGGTGTTGCTGCAAAGCGCCGCGGGCTCGCAGTTTGTTGCCTTGTACTACCGGCTCAGCCCTCCCGTAGCGGATTTCATAGCAAGCCGTGATCTCTTGAGGACCTTTATCAGGGAGCTCCTGGTTGACCCCCTCATTTGGATGGTTGAAGCCGCGGGCGGACACAGGACCGAATTAGGGAAAGCCTGCTGCCAACTCCAGTGATCCTGATGATTGCGCGGAAACGAAGATAGACGTCACACGTCAATGACCAGAGTCTAGCACAAAATGTGTCCTAGTATTCAAATCTCGAATTTCGGATTCGTTTAGGGTTTGGAATTTCGTACAGCTAATCGAATGGTTTGTTGAACATAATCCGGGACCCGCAAGAATCTCATGGCTGTCTGGCGCCCCGTAGAGTATACTGAAACGGAACTGGCTAGAATATGCTGCCCGCTGTTACCCATGTGATCAGCCAACCCAGATTCTAGACAGAGGCCCTATCGGCTAGTATACTAAATAGTAGGTACAAAGCATTACGGCATGTCTTTCCCTGAGCTTTACCCTCTGTTATCGCTCGGGGATTAAGAGACAGAAGCGCCGAGAGTGGAGTCAAAGCAGGTGAGCGGGAGAAATGGGGTGTTATCTTTGGGTGGTAACCGCCTGGGTAACGATGCAATCGATCAAAGAGAGTTAGTTCTTGTGCTCGCTGAAACGGTCGATGCTTATGGAAGCGAAAGGGGTATGGCGGACTGACCGCGATGGCCCGGGTCGACCGTGATAAGGCAACAAAGAACCGATGAAGAAGAAGGTGAAAAAGATATTTAGCTTCTTGCTCGCCGTGGCCCTAGTGCTGGGCTTGGGGCTGATGACCGGGTCGCCTGCGGTAGCCCAGGCACCCAGTGAGGTGTGGGTAGATGATGACTTCAACTCCGGTACACCCGGCTGGAATGTAACTCGCTTTGCCCTAATCCAAGACGGTGTTGCTGCTGTCGCCAGTGAGGGCACTGTGCACGTGGCAGCCGGCACATATGATGAGCAGGTGGTGATGAACAAAGCCCTGACGCTGCAGGGTGCCGGCATCGCCACCGTCATAAAGCCTTCGGCCGCAAATCTTACCCAGGTGTTCACTGGCTTGTTCTGGCATGGTGGCACGAAGAATATCGCTGGTATTGTCGTAGCTAATGTCCCCGGCGGCAGCAGCGTGACCATAAAGAATCTCAAAGTTGACGAAAGCCTTGTTGCTGCCAAGCCGGCGGGGGCTGATTACCTGGCCGGAATCTTCTACCGCGAGACCGGAGGGTTAATTGACACGGTCACGATTGCTGGAACTGGCGCCTGGAGTAGTTCGGACAGGGCTTACGGCATCTACCTCTCAGCGGCCACCAATGCTGTCTCCGTGGAAATAGCAGGTTCCACAATTACCAACGTTGACGCAACCGGCATAGAGGCGATGGGGAACAAGCTTACTGCCAACATCAATCACAACACGATTACCGGGCGCGGGTCTATCACCGACGAAGTGCAGAATGGCATTAACGTCGGCAGAGATGCTGTAGCTACAGCGAATTACAACGCGATTAGCAACCTTATGTACCAGCCGAAAACATCGTGGGCGGCGGGAATCATTTTCTACCACTACGTCTCGCCAACGGGTAAGAGCGCCACAGCTAATAACAACACCATAACCGACTGTCAGATAGGCATCATCTTTAATAACGCCAACGCCTCGGCCGCAGGCAACATAGTACATGGCGGAACAGTAGGGCTGATTGGCATATATGCCGAGCCCGATGCGGCGGGCGACTGGACGGCTTCGTTTGTGGCCAATACAGTGACCGGCGTAAGGGACATTGGTAGTCATAAGAATGCTGCGATTGGTGCCAATACCTATGATTCCAGCGCGACCCTTGAGGTTATCATTGAGGGTAATAACCTCGCCGGTGGAGGAACGACAGATGCCGATGGCATCAGCATTGGAGTCGGAGGCGCAGATGACAGTATAGTTGGCACCATCACTAACAACGTCATCTCGGGGTGGGAGTATGGCATACGCCTGAACGGAGCGAGGGTTGACGCCGCTGGTAGCCACGCCAACAATAATAACATCTCGGGCAACGAGATCTTCGGCCTTTACAATGGCGGCAGCGGCACTCTTAACGCCACCTGCAACTGGTGGGGCGCTGCCAGCGGGCCCAGCGGTGAAGGTCCTGGCATGGGCGATGCTGTCAGCGATAATGTGGATTTCGAGCCCTGGGTGGTTGTTCCGACCGTTACTACACAACCCGCTACTGAGGTCCTGGTATACTCCGTCACCCTGAATCTGAACTACACTGTGGGGAGCTGCTACGGCCCCGCACAAGTACGGTTCGCTTATAAGAAGTCTGCCGGCACGGAGTGGACTTATACTAACTGGGTGTCCAAGACGGCAGATGGTGCCCATGCTGAGACGCTTACTGAGTTTGACTCCGACACCGAGTACCAGTTCAAAGCCCAGCTTGAGTATAACGAGACTGTGATTGAGGGTAATATACTCACTTTCGCCACGTCCGAAGTACCGACTGTGACCACAGAAGCAGCCACCAACATCACTTCCTACTCAGCCATCCTGAACATGAGCTACAGTGCAGGGAGCCTCAGCTCGGTGGAAGTGCGTTTTGCCTGCAAGAGGGCCTCTGACGAGACCTCGTTTTATACTACCTGGGTGTCCAAATCAGGAGATGGCACGCATACTGAGGAGGTCAGAGGCCTGGCTTCGAAGACGAAGTACGAGTTCAAGGCTCAGCTTAGGTATGATGGCACTCTGATTGAAGGTGAGCCCCAGCCATTTACCACCGCCCCGGGGGCCAGCCCAAGTCTCTGTTTCATCGCTACCGCAGCCTATGGAACCCCCGCTGCTGAACAGATTGATGTGTTACGAGAGTTCCGAGATGTCGTGTTGCTAGCAAACACCGCCGGTTCTCACTTTGTTGCTCTGTATTACCAGCTTAGCCCTCCCATCGCGGATTTCATGGCAAGAAGTGATCTTTCGAGGACTCTTGTCAGGGAGCTCCTGATTGACCCAATTGTCTGGATTGTTGAAGCTACACGGGACATATGGGGGCACTAGGGAGAACGTACTGACGAGTCCGGTCACTTTGATAATTACCAGGCAACGAAGCTGAAGACTATATGTCAATGACCAAAATGAGTCTTGGCATCCAAATTTGAATTTCCGGATTTGTTTAGGGTATACAACTATGTCCCGGCTTGTCGGGACGGTTCAGGATTTACTAGGGCAGCTCAGCTTTCTCGCTCGGTTGGAGCCTCCTCCGTCAAACCTGCCTGCTGCAATTCTTCCATAAGGCGGGCAGCTCTGGGATAACCAATACGAAGACGACGCTGTAAGAAAGAGGTAGAGATATGCTTGTATTCTTGCGCCAGGCGCTTTGCTTCCTCCAAAAGAGGGTCGGGAGGAGCCCCGATAGATCGGCCTGCAACTGAGGGGCGCTCAGCCACCTCGTCAAAGTCAACTGAGCTCACCTTAATCTGTTGCTGGTTCCCCCAGAAATACACCAATCTCTCTATCTCAGCGTCAGAAACGAAGCTCCCTTGAAGGCGTTTGGGCTTGCTGGCTTCAGTGGGCATATACAGCATATCCCCTCTACCCAGCAATTTTTCAGCACCCACCATGTCAAGTATAGTGCGGGAATCCACCTGAGAAGTAACGGCGAAACTGATGCGGGTAGGGAAGTTAGCTTTAATGAGCCCCGTAACCACATCTACTGACGGCCGTTGTGTAGCCACGACGAGATGGATGCCTGTAGCCCGAGCCAACTGAGCTAAGCGACAGAGCGTCTGTTCCACCTCATCGGAGGCTGTCATCATCAGATCAGCCAGCTCGTCAATGAGCAGCACTAGATATGGCAACGCTTCTCCAGGTGCGCGGTCTCTGTTATAACCCTCGATATTGCGTGCTCCTACCCTAGCAAACTGACGATACCTACTATCCATCTCCTGATTAAGCCATCTTAAAGACCTTATCGCCTTATCAGTATCCACAACGACAGGAGCAAGTAGCTGAGGCACCCCATTGAAAGTCACCAACTCCACTCTCTTGGGGTCAACCATGATGAACCGAATGTCGTCAGGGCTATTATGCAGAAGCAGGCAAGAAATAATAGAATTGAGACAAACGGTTTTGCCACTGCCGGTAGCGCCGGCAATAAGCAGATGTGGCATCTTGGTCAGGTCACCCGCCATAGCCTCACCGCCAGCGCCTTTGCCCAAAGCAAGAGCCAGCTTGGAGCGAGCTTTGATCTTCTGAAAAGCAACGCTCTCTATGGCACTGCGCAGGGCAACCGAGCCAAACACAGTGTTAGGAACCTCAATGCCCACCACCGGTGCCCCGGGCACGGGAGCCTCAATCCTGATGCTGGGCGCAGCCAGGGCTAAAGCTAGATCATTAGCCAAAGACGTAATGCGGTCTACCCTTACCCTGGTTCTGGACACCTCTTCTGTTTTCGTTTCATAGCCGCCATCCTTCCCCTTTTCTCTTACCTCTCTATATTTTCTGTCCCAACCAGGCTCAACACCAAACTGTGTTACCGTAGGGCCTATGTTTACCTGCACAACCTTGGCCTCTACACCATAGCTCGCCAGAGCTTCCTCGATCAATCGGGCTCGCTGGTCAATGGCATCCCTGTCCAATTTCACCTCAGCCGGCTTATCCAGGATATCAATCGGTGGAAGATGCCATCCTCCGGGCGTGAGAATTGGTTCGCGTTCTGATTGCCACAGGGGAAGCACTGCGCGCTCGCGGCGTTGCGTGCTCGGTTCCTCGGCATCACTAACTGGTGCCGTTTCAGGGGAGGTAGATTCGGGAGCGATAGTCTCAACAGGAGCTCTCCGTCGGGAAATGACCCCGGGAACGAGGCGAAACACTCTGGTCAAGAGACGCCAGCCGTTCTTGGCAGCCCTCCAACACTTCCGGGGAATGATAAAAATGATGCCCAGCAGGATAAGCCCGGCTACCAGAAGTCCTCCAAGTGTATCGGGAGAATGCATTATTATGCTCTGCCCAATACTGCCGCCCAGTGTGGCATCCTGTAGAATACCTTTCCCCGGGAAGAAAGCAAGGATTCCCCATACAGCCAAAGCCAGGCTAATGCCTCCGAGAACCCAGTTCCACCTCTGCTTCGCAACGGAGAACTGCTGCCGCCACGCCATCCATGCCAGCGCACCCAAAGCCATGGCTATTATTATTAGTCCATAACCAAATGATCTCAGCATTCCTTCCCATAACAGATACAACAGGGCTACTATTACGACAATCAAGATAAGCCGCCGTACCACGGGTGAAGCAATGAAGCTAAAGAACCGTTTCCTCGCTGGTCGGCTTTCCTTCGCCTTCCGCCCCGACTTAGAACCAGTTCTTGCTTTAGACACGGACTTATGCCCTGAAAAGTAGTAGTCAGAAGTCCACTACCTAACGGGTACTGACTTCTGAGTTCTTCGCGCTTACTTCCACAACGACAGGAATGATGACCGGACGACGATGAATTTGTTCGTAAAAGAATTTGCTCAGAGAATCCTTTACCCTGGCATCAACAAAGCTCGGTTCGCTTAACCGTCTTTTGTCATGGTCCAAAGCGGCTAACACCACATCTCGGCCTTTCTCAATCAATTTCTGTTCCTCTCCAGTATCGATAAAGCCTCGTGTTACGATGCGTGGCCTTTCCGCCAACCTACCATTTCCGGCATCCACAGCAACGGTCACCACAACAACGCCGTCTCGCGAAAGCAATTTGCGGTCTCGAAGCACACCTGCATTTAGTTCACCTGTTATCATGCCACTCACATAGATAACTCCGACACGGGTTCGACCAACCACCTTACCCGAATCTTGCCCGAGTTCAAGAATATCTCCATTATCGAGGACAAAAATGTTATCCTCAGGTATACCCACACTTGAAGCTAGGCTGGCATGCAAACTCAAATGGCGGTACTCCCCATGAATAGGAACAAAGAATTTAGGTTTAACCAGACTAAGGAGAAGCTTCAACTCTTCTTGACTACCATGCCCGTGGACATGAACTTGAGCCACCTTATCATAGATGACATTAGCACCCTGATGGAAAAGGCTGTCTGTAGTCTTGCTAACCAATGCCTCGTTGCCGGGAATGGGAGTTGCCGAAATCACCACAGTGTCGCCAGGGATTATCTGAATACGACTACTGGGGTCACGATTAGCCATGCGGACCAGGGCGGAGGTGGGCTCACCTTGACTTCCCGTGCTCAACACGATCACTCGATTGTGAGGCAAGGTCTTCAGCTCATCCAACCGACAAATAATGCCGGGCGGAGCAGTAAGATAACCCGTTTTCAATGCCATGCTCGCTATCTCCTTCATGCTCCGTCCAACGATAAATACACGTCGACCATGCTTAACAGCAACATCGAACACCTGCTGCATGCGGGATACGAGCGAGGCGAATGTGGTTACGATTACCCTCCCCTTTGCCTCGCTTACAATCCTATCCAGAGTATCTCTGACCACCTGCTCGGAAGGAGTATATCCAGGAAGCTCGGCATAGGTGGAGTCAGAAAGAAGGAGCAAAACCCCCTTTGCCCCTAGCAAAGCTAACTGGTTAAAGTTAGTGGCCTCGCTAAGGGCCGGGGTATGATCAATCTTAAAATCACCACTGTGAACTACAATTCCCACGGGAGTGTGAATCACCAACCCCACAGAATCAGGAATACTATGGCAAACGGAGAAAAACTCTATGGTGAACTTACCCAGTGTAATCCTGCTGCCCGGGCTAACCAAATTCAATTTTGCGCTAGTTTTCACTCCTCTCTGCTTGAGTTCCACCATAATCAGCTCTCGTGTGAACCTGGTAGCATAAACAGGTGGGGCGATGCGCGATAAAACGTAAGGTAGTGCCCCAATATGGTCTTCGTGCCCGTGGGTAATCACTATTCCCCTTAGATTCTTCCGTCTCGCCAAAAGATAGCTAATATCTGGGATGAGCAGGTCAACTCCCAGCATCTCCTCGCTGGGGAACATAAGTCCGGCATCAATGACGACGATGTCATTGCCATATTCCAGTGCCATCATGTTCTTGCCAATCTCGGCCAATCCGCCTAGAGGGACGATCCTTAGTTTATGTGTTGGCATCTCTCTTCTCTTCCTTTCACTCAGGACATGGCTCTAAAACAAACTTAACTGCTTAGATACAACTGTGCCTTCCTGCAGGTCCTTACCTTGAGCCAATATCTGCGGAATCTTAAGCATATCCTGTTCGATAGTCCGTCGTAACGAGCCTTGATGGAGGGCTGCCGCAGGATGATACATGGGGTAATAAATGACGCCTCCCAACTTGCGCGGCTTTCCATGTATCTTCCCTATGCTTTCATTGGGAAAATACCGCGCTAGAGAGTAACGCCCCAAGGTAATAATCATTTCGGGTCCAATTATCTCTATTTGACGCTCAAGCCATTTCCCGCAGCTTTGTATCTCCGCTGGTAACGGGTCACGGTTCTGGGGCGGACGGCACTTAATCACATTAGCGATATAGACCTCCTCTCGCCGTAAACCAATTGAGGCTAACAGTTGATCCAGGAATTGTCCTGCTGGTCCGACGAAAGGGCGTCCCTGCTGGTCTTCGTGCCACCCCGGAGCCTCGCCGACAAAAAGCAAATCCGCGTTCTCAGCCCCCTCACCAGGTACCACCCTGGTGCGATGCTTAGCTAGCTCACAATCTTGGCAAGCTCTGATTTCCTCATAAAGCTGAGCTAAAGCTGACATCTAATTCAACCACGAAAATCGCAAGCTTCTCGTGGGTGGTCTTTCCTTCGATGGTAGCATATGTACCCCTGTCGGTCAATTTGGGCTCTTCCTGAACCGAAACGGCCCAATTCATTCACTCTTCACCCTCATCTTCTTCCTCATCCTGCTGCCAGATAGGCTCGGTGAATTGGTCAATAAACTCGGCCGTAACCCTCTTCGCTATCCTATCCATCTCTTCGTCCGCTTGCTCGGCCAGCTTGCCAAGCTCAGTCAGGTCAACTGTGATTCCTAACATTCTAGTCAGGATCCCAAGCACAGCCAGCGAGGCTTTGGGATTTGCGATTTGCGTGGCATACGCTGGCACTTCGCCCAGCAAGCAAATGCCTTCCTTTCCCCTTTCTTTAGCCATACCCAATATCAATCCATTCAATCCTGCGATGCGGAGGTTACCCCTGAAAGTCACATTGTGTTTGCTTAGCTCTTCGACCAAGCTGGAGATTGTAGCTGCTCCCCAAACTTTCACTTCCTCACTATGATGCATACGTGTTACCGCAGCGGCACAACTATACACCCTTGATACTCTGAGCCTCTGTGCCACGTCCAAAACACGGTTAACTAGCTCATATCCTTTGAATGCAGGCTGCTCTTCCCCAATAAAGATCACCAAGCCTTTACTGGCCTTTGGATACTGCCAGTAATAAAGCTTGCTCTCGGGGAAACGGGGGCTTTCAACTACGTTATCTCTGACTGTGACACCCACTGGTTCAAAGAAGTTGACAGGCTCGACCTCGCCTATTTCTTCAGCATTTAGCTTCTCCACAAGATACTTCGCAGCGGTTAGGGAAACATCCCCAATGCCCGGCCAGGAGGCAAACATAGAACAGCTCCTGGGGCGCGGTTGTTTATAAAGTTTTATTACGTCTTTCGTATCCATTTCAGTTCCCCTTGGCCGTCACCGACACACCGGAGCAATATAAAGGAGGAGTCTGCAAAATCCCGCCAACCCACCTTGTTTCCTGCCCTACACCCAGAAGCTCCTTCAACACTTGATATACGTTACCGGCAATCATAGTATCCTTCACCCTCCCTACTATCTCGCCATTCTCTACCTTGTATCCCAATAAAACATTGCCCCCGAAGTCGCCACCCAGAATATTACCCTGCTCAGCACCCATAACTTCCTCTACAATTAATCCCTGTTTCATATCCTCCACCATCGCCTGGAAAGATACATCTCCCTTCTCCAAAATAAGAGAGCTTATAGATGGGCCGGGGAAACCACCTCCTGCTCGCTTACCATTACCCGTACTGTGCGTGCCCGCCAAAGCTGCTGTCTGCAAATCATAAAGGAAACTAGTCACTGCTCCGCTGGCAATAAGCGACAGGCGCTGGCCGGGCACCCCCTCGTCATCAAAAGGATAACTACCCACGCCGTAAGCTACGGTAGCATCATCCCACAAGCTCAGTTTTTTGTCAAAAACCTGCTCCCCTAGCTTGTTTTTTAGAGGCGAAGCTCCCTCGAGGACTGCTTTGCCGTTAAACGCCAGCACCAGAGGGCTCAGCAAAGCACTAGCTACTCCATGAGGCGTAAAAATTATCGGCAGCAGCTTGGTGGGTACAGTGGCTTTCTTCTTAGCCATTTCCAGCTGCCATATCACCCTATCAGCCAGCTCATCGACCCTGATAAGGCCAGCCCGACATGAGCTTTCACTATCTTCCACCCAGAGTATATCTGTATCCCGGACAAGAATGCCTTCCAGGCCAAGACTAAAGAAGCTCTTATTATACCCTCCTTCACCACCTTGAGAATTCATCAGTGAGACGGAGCTTGTCCCTTTGGTTATTTGAACATCACACAGCATATCAGGAGTATGCCCCTTAACTTTGGCTATAAGCTCTTTCCCAATCTCAACTATCCTCTCCATAGCTATCTTTTCCACTTCCGGGTCGAAGATACGCGCTTCTGAATAGCTACGAGAGGAAGGAAACTGAAAATTGGCGGGGCTCCCAAATTGAGAAGTCTCCACAGCCATGTCAACCAGAGCCTCCGAACCACGTCCAGTAGCAAGGGCAAAGCCAATCTTGCCTTCCTTGAAGATTCGCAGGGCCATACTGCTACTATCCTTGGTCTGGACTTGCTTCAGTTCATTGGCTTCAAACTGTACCGTCGTTGTTCCAACAGAAGTTGAAAAAATCTCAGCTTGCTCAGCCACCTTCCGAGCAGAGCCAAGAAGCTCCACAAGATGCTTCATCTCAAATCTTAAATCCTAATATCTGAACAAGATCAAAACTCAAAGGCAAAAAATCAGAATTACATTTCAAAATGCAAAACACTTCATGTTTTTCCTTTCAGGGTCAATCCTTAAATTCATCTTTGAATCTTGCTTCGTCATTTCGCATTTTTGTTTTTGCTCTTTTATTGCCTCACTCGGTGGCATCTGTTTGGAATTTGGCATTTGGAATTTGAGCTTTATTCGCTATCTACCTCCT
>Ga0209427_10009213_pt1 | contig 11029 bp, 7 predicted proteins | sample DeeMarSWOR136_30_FD_187465 | JGI IMG/M metagenome (GOLD analysis project Ga0209427, IMG submission 187465) | Marine sediment microbial communities from White Oak River estuary, North Carolina - WOR-1-36_30 (SPAdes) (version 2) | ecosystem: Environmental > Aquatic > Marine > Intertidal zone >... | reverse complement strand
TCCAGACTGGAATTGCTGACAAAGCTAACTTGATTCAGCTCAGGGGTCAAAAGAGGAAGATGATAACTTGTACAGTGAAAAACGGGGTCGTTGAAAACTTCTCCAATATAAGACTGAGCGGAGTCGGCGTCAGAGTCTACGTAGACGAAAACTCATGGGGCTTCAGTTCCACCAACGCCCTAGATTCAGAGAGCGTCGAAAAAACATTAGTCAACGCCTACAGATTGGGAAAGGCTTCTTCAATGCTAAAAAACCGAAGAACACCGCTAGAGCTAGGCGAGAAAGTTGAAGCGGAAATTTCGTCAAAGCTCAAGAAGTCCCCAGATGACTTGCCCCTTCAAGACATCCTAGAAATCCCTTCAAGCGCCTTCAAAGGCGCAAAAGAAGCAGATCCCCGCGTAGCCGATGTCAAGGCAACCTACATCAGCATCCAAGATGACAAATACTTCCTCTGCTCAGAAGGCTCCCGCATACACCAGGAAACAACGCGAATAATGCTGTATGTAAATGTCCTAGCCAAGAGAAGCGGGCTGCTTTGCCCTGCCTCAGAAAACCTTGGGCACACTGGGGGGCTAGAGATATTCGATAAAGTCACTCCATACTCTCTCGGAAAGACAGCTGCCGAAAAAGCGGCAAGGCTACTAGAAGCGAAGCCACCACCACCTGGAAAGTTTCAAGTTGTGATACATCCAACACTATGTGCTACGTTGCTGCATGAGGCAATAGGACACCCGCTTGAGGCAGATCTTGCCATGGCCGGAGGAGGCTTTGGCAACCGCATCGACGAACTCGTATCCTCCCGACTTGTCACCATCTACGATGATGGACAAGTGCAAGGAGGGCTTGGGTATTTCCCCTATGACGACGAGGGAGTCGAATGCAAGCGCACAAATCTAATCGAGAACGGAGTTCTGAGATCATTTATGCACGATAGAACAAGCGCAGCACAGACAGGCGCCCTCCCTACGGGCAATGCGCATGCCTGGGATTACAGCGTTGAGCCACTCATTAGGCAAACCAACATCGGCATTGAGGCTGGCGAAAGCTCTGTTGAAGAAATGATCGAAGACGTCAAGGAGGGACTCTTCTTGGAAGGAACCTTCGGCGGCCAGGCAGATGTTAACGCAGACTTCACTTTCGGCTTTCAAGGCGCCAGACGGATAAGACAAGGGAGACTGGAAGAGGAATTGCGAGGCGCAAATGTCGCTGGAAACGCAATAGAGGTTTTCAAAACAATAGATGCCGTGGGCAAAAAGGCGATTCTTCGCCCGGGAGCGTGCGGAAAACAGCAATTCGCCGTGCAGGGAAGATTAGTTCCCGCAATTCGCTGTGAAATACTGGTTGGAGGAATGGGGGGAAAATAGATGGACTCCAAAGCTGATTGGAGATACTTGAGCAACATGGTTCATAAAGCCCTCAACTTCCTCGACAGGAAGGACATATCATATGCAGAAGCGTTCTTCACATCCACGCGGACCACGGAAGTGACAATCAGAAATTCTGAAATTTTTGCCCAGAATCGAGCGGACGATTCTGGCGTAGGGTTCCGAGTAGTCGCCCCAGGCAACAAAGTAGGGTTTGCCTGCACAAACAGCACGAACGAAAAAGCTGTTATTGAGGCCGGAGTTCAAGCTATGAGCCTCGCGAGATTGTCTTCCGAAGTGCCCAACTTCGCGCTTCCTGAAGCGAGACGATTACCAGAATTAAGGGGCTTGTTCGACTCCGAAGTAGCCGTGGCAAAGGTTGATGAAGCAGTAGACTTGGCGAGAAGGGCGATAGAATCTGCCGAAGGCTTTGACGAACGAGTCATTGCGAAGCATGGGCTTGTCGTTTTTGAATCTGGATGGCGTGGAGTGGCGAATACTTCGGGAGTCGATCATGTCGAACGCGAAACCAGAGCTGTCATCTATCTTGGAGCAAGCGGGGAACAAGATGGAGAAGTGACAAGCAGCTGCTACGACGTCGCCTTCAGCCGCTCCTTAGACCTTGAACCTGAGCAGGTTGGAGAGAGTGCAGCAAGGAGGGCTACTGAATTGTTCAAGCCTAGGAAGCTGAAAACCTTTAAGGGATCTGTGATCTTTGGACCAGAAGCGGTTTCCTCTCAGCTTTTCACAGTGTTAATGAACGCGTTGAAAGGCGAAAACGTAGTCACGGCAGCGTCTCCATGGGCTGGCAAGGTCGGCCAGGTTGTTGCTTCGGACAGCCTGACCGTGAATGACAATGCCGTCCTTGAAAACGGGTTCTCTTCTAGAAGATTCGACGATGAAGGGTATCCATCCCAGAAGAGTGTTCTCATCCAGAATGGAAACCTTTTGAGCTTCCTACATGACGCCACTTCAGCTCACGCTTTGGCGACTGAAAACACGGGCAATGCCTCTCGCTCCCATGGAGGATTTGACATGGTGAGCAGTATAATCGGCAACGGCTACAGAACTAGGCCAGAAGTCTATGCTTCAAACTTGGTGGTCCAAGCTGGAAATAGGACTCGAGACGAGCTGGTTTCCGAGATTCGGAAGGGGGTCCTAGCTGAGTCCTTGGCGGGCTTCCCCCAGGCAGGCTCGGGAGTTGTCAGTGCTCAGCTCTCGCGAGCCTTCTTCATTAGTAACGGCGAGACACAATTTCCCATAAAAGGTGGAATGGTCTCAGGCGTTGCCTATGACTGGCTCAACCAGATCTCGGGTGTCGGAAACGACGTCAAACGTTATCAAAACGCGATTGTTCCATCGATCACTGTTGAAGAAGTGCAGCTCGTCGGAGCCTAGAGATACGCTCACACGAAAACCGCTCGGTCCACGCAGCATGGTGAGAGAATCTGTTACACAATCTGGAAATTCCCGTCCTTCAGGATCAGGGATTTCTCTCCGTTTTGGCTGGTCACTTTCACCGTGGGCTTTGAGATCAACAAATCCATATGGTTCCTTGATTGATTTTGACCGCCGGGCATGTCAGTATTGTTGCCAAAAGCGATGTGAATTGAACCGAGGAGCTTCTCAGCTTCCAAGAATTCCTTGACAAACCTAGCCTTAGGGTTTATGCCAAAGGCGAATTCTCCAACCACGCTAGACCAATCATCTGTCTCCAGACGGTTCCTAACCTGCTGCAACGTGTCGCCGTCCTTAGAGTGGGTTTCCTTCACTGCGCCTCTTTCTACGCTGAGCTCTACGGGTTTCTTCAGAGGCCCTATTCCCCCTATGGCTAGGTCGCATACGAGAGTGCCGTTTAGGGAGTCCTCGACTGGAGCCACTATCACCTCTCCAGTTGGCAGGTTCATCCACTTCATCTTTTTCCAGTCAATGGCAGTGTCAGTGAAGAACTCTCGCCCATCAGTACTTAGAGAAAGGTCAGTGCCTGAAGGGGAGGTTATGTCCACGTGAATTGTATTCTTCAGTTTTCCTATGAGACTTTGAGCGAAACTCTGGATCTTTCTATGCTCTTCCACGGTTAGCGATAACGCTCCTTCTGTGAGCATGTCCAAGTTTACTCCGGGACAATGGCCTAAACGAGACCTCTTGTCTCTGGTTTCGAGGTGAATAAGCCTGATACGGAAAGGTGTCTCCTCACCGATTCCGCGAAGCAGGTTGATGTACAACTCGGGCTTCTGAGAGCTCAAGATTTCAATGAGACGTTCAGGAACTTCTTTTCTAAACTCCTTCCCGACTTTCAGGGATACAAGCCTCGTCCAGAGCCCCAAGTCCATAGCTCCTTCCGAGAAGGCCTTCCCAATCTCAGCTTTTTCATCATCGCAAACTATTGCGATCCTTTCTCCAGGAACGGCCTCGAGAACGCATTTTAGTGCATTTCTAGCGGCTTCCCAAGCATGCATAGGCATCATCTAGACCGAACACGTTGCACTAGATACAGATAAGTTTATGCTGCTCCGGCGATAAGCCGCGCAAAGCTGCATTCTGCTTTGCGGTTTCTCTTACTTCGTAAGGTTTCAGTCCGTGAAGGAGGCTGCTTCGATTCTTCTGATCACGATCTTGGAAAAAGCTGGACGATTTGTTCTACTAGGTGAGCCAAAAATGTTGAAAAAAAGGGTGGTTTTAGTATTCTTCTTCTCCTTCTCCGCCCTTAGGCATCCCGCCTGGGCCTTCCTTCGGTTTTGTGGCGGCTATCACGTCGTCGATGCGTAGTATCATCGAGGCAGCTTCTGTAGCTGATTTGACTGCCTGTTCTTTCACTGCCATAGGCTCTATTACGCCATTGCGTTCCATGTTTTCGATTTCGCCTGTGAAAACGTTGACTCCCATGAGTTGTCCCTTTTTCTTTTCGTGGGCGCTCCTCAGGCCTACAAGGATGTCGATTGGGTCGAGGCCTGCATTTTCCGCCAATGTCTTCGGCACGACCTCCAGCGAATCTGCGAAGGCTTCTATAGCCAGCTGCTCCCGCCCACCGACTTTCGTTGCATATTCACGGATTTCCCTTGCCACTTCGGCTTCTATAGCTCCGCCCCCTGCGACGATCTTGTTGTTTTCAATGACATCCGAAACCACTGAAAGAGCATCGTTCATTGCACGCTCAGCTTCGTCTACCATTCGTTCCAGCCCTGCGCGAATCAGTATTGCCACTGAGTGTGGATCCTTGCATTTTTCAATGAAAATCATTTTGTCATCGCCGACTTTGCGTTCTTCTACTAGACCGGCTGCTCCTAGATCCTTTGCTTTTAGGTCGTCTAAGTTCGTGATTACTTTTCCGCCCGTTGCTCTGGCAAGTTTTTCCATGTCCGATTGCTTCACCCTTCTCGCAGCGAGAATGCCCTTTTTCGCAAGGAAGTGTTGGGCCATGTCGTCTATTCCCTTCTGGGCCAAGAGTACGTTGGCTCCTGAAGTAGCGATTTTTTTCGCCATGTCTTGAAGCATTCGTGTTTCCTGATCCAAGAAGGCTTGCATTTGTGATGGGTCTTTGATGCGAATCTCGGCGTTGAACTCCGTCTTTTCTACTTCCAGGGCACAGTCGAGTAAGGCGATTTTTGCTTTCTTTATTGTTTTTGGCATTCCGGCGTGGACTACTTCTTTGTCGATTATAATGCCTTTCACGAGTTGGCTGTCGAAGAGGCTCTTTCCTTCTTTCTTGGTGATCTGGATGTTGTCGATGTCGGCGATCCATCTGTCGCCGCGTTTCTCGGCAATAAGCTTCACGGCGTCAATGGCGATGTCTGCGAGCGTTTCTTTCGCGGCCCCTACGGCCTTGCTTGCCATGCTGGTTAGTGCGACTTTTCTTAGGGTGGAGCGGTCCTCTATGTTCACTGGGATTCCTACTTTCTCAAGGAGTTCAACTGCCCTTTGCGCTGCCTTGCGATATCCACTTACGACAATCAGTGGGTGGATGCTCTGCTCAAGAAGCTCTTCTGCGCGCTTGAGGAGTTCACCGGCTAGAACTACCGCTGTGGTTGTTCCGTCTCCTACCATGTCGTCTTGGGTTTTAGCGACTTCCACCATCATTTTCGCCGCCGGATGCTCAACCTCTACTTCGTCGAGAATCGCTGCTCCATCATTTGTTATTGTTATGTCGCCCAATGAGTCGATGAGCATTTTGTCCATGCCCCGGGGACCGAGGGTGCTGCGTAGGACTTCGCCGATTACTCGTGCTGCAGTTATGTTGTTTCTTTGGGCTTCCCTTCCGCGTCTTCGACCAGTTCCCTCCTTTAGAATCAGTATCGGTTGGCCGCCTTGAGTTGTTAAATACGCCATTTCTCTCAGACTCCAATGTTATGATTTCTAGAGTAAGCAAAATCAACAAAAATATAAACTTTGCCCACGGGAGAGGCGTCTTGTCAGGACTCTCTTTCTTCATAAACGCAGCAAGCAGGTCTGGGTAGGGCCTGGTTGCGGAAGGAGAGAGGTCGGGTTATCATGAATTCATAGAGTTTATTAAGACTTGCGACACTATATCAAATGGTTCGAAATAAACTCCAGATTCAAGCAGGACTCGAGTCGTGGAAAGCAGAGGCAGGCCTAGTGGAAACGACAAAACAAAAAGCTAGAAAGAGAGAGCCCCCAATCTTCAGACAAGTCTACGCCATCGAAGAACCCTACGCCTACGCAGCCATAGTCAAAGACCCGGTAACTCAAAAAATCCGGTACAAGGTGATCGAACCAACACTGCTTGAAGACGAGAAGAAAGCGCTCGAGGAAATAAAAGAGATATTAATGGAAGAGATAGATGTCAGCCTGAAGGAGATTGAGACAAAAGAAAAGGCCGCCGAATACCTCAAGCGGAAAATCCAAGAAGTCATCGACAACTATCGGTTCAGAATTCCCGAAGAAGCCGTAGACAAGCTGAAATACTACATTGTAAGAGACTTCGTCTACTATGGAAGAATAAGCTCCTTAATGAAAGACCACATGGTCGAGGACATATCCGCAGACGGTGTAAACATACCAATCTACATTTGGCACCGAGAACATGAATCGCTTCCAACTAACATCAATTTCGAAGAAGAAAACGAACTAGACTCGTTTGTTGTGCGGTTAGCATACCTTTCTGGCAAGAACATTTCCATAGCATCACCTCTGCTAGACGCCTCCCTTCCCGACGGAAGCCGCGTCCAGCTGACCTATGGAAGTGAAGTCACCAGACGCGGTTCAACTTTCACAATACGACGCTTCCGTGTCGATCCTTTGACGATTTCGGATTTGATAAACTTCCATACATTGTCATCTGAAATGGCGGCGTATCTTTGGTTCGCCATTGAGAACAGATCATCTGTCTTGGTTGCCGGAGGAGTAGCGTCGGGAAAAACAACCATGCTCAACTGCCTGTCAATGTTCATAAAGCCGGAGATGAAAGTTGTCAGCGTCGAAGACACCGCCGAACTTAATCTGCCCCACGAAAACTGGATACCCTCTGTTGTGCGCACAGGTTTTGGATATGGAGTAAAAGGACCGGGCATGATCACTCTGTTTGACCTTCTGAAAACAGCAGTACGCCAACGTCCTGACTTCATAATTGTAGGAGAAGTGAGAGGGGCGGAGGCGTATACATTGTTCCAGGCCATGGCGACCGGTCACCTAGGCCTCAGCACAATTCACGGGGAGTCTGTGGAAGCAGTCATCAACAGACTGGAATCTGAGCCTATGAACATACCAAAGCCTCTGTTGGGAATGGTAGACGCAGTAACTATACAGGCAAGAGTAGAAATCGACGGCAAGCCAGCGAGACGGACAACCCTCGTAACCGAAATCCCCGCCTTTGACAAGAAAACCAAGGAGCTAATCACTAATGACATTTTTGAGTGGGATCCCGCAGACGACTCGTTTCAATACAAAGGCATAAGCAATCTCTTTGACAAATGTAAAGAAAAATTGGGAATGACCAAATCAGAGGTTCGCGACGAACTCCTGAGAAGGAAAACAGTCCTCGAGTGGCTTGTCAGAACGGAGATTCGAAGATACACCGAAGTAGCCAACGTCATTCGAGAGTACTACGCAAACCCTGACAGAATATACAGAAAAGCCAGGATGGGCAACCTGTGAAGTTTGTTCAGTTGAAGAAGGCAGTCGAAGTGCTGCGCCAGTACCTGTCAGCCAAGACCCGCTTTCTTACTTCTGCACCTCCAAGCTCCTTGAACCAGCCAATCAGCGAGAAAGGCAAGCCCAAGTGGCAGCCTCAACTAATTGCATATCGACTTCTGGGAGAGAAATCCAGTTCTATTCTGCCTCTCTTCAGAGACTTGGATGCTGGGCTGCGGAAATCTGGAATGAGAGTGAGCTTTAAGCCCTATGTCAGCCTTGCTCTTCTCACAAGTATAATAGTCACTCTCACCACAATCTTCGTAATTCCTCTAATACTTCACCTTACACTGCAGATAGCAATCTTTTCCTCCCTGCTCTTTGGAATAGGTGGCTGCTTGTTCGGGTGGGCGCTAACAATAATCGCATTCTATATCTATCCCAAAATCCGAGCAGACAGCATGAAGCGAAGCCTAGACGACACAATGGCATTTTCGACGAGTTATCTCGCGATCCTCGCCAGTGCCGGAGTACACCCCGAAAGAATGTTTCGCTCTCTCTCAAACATCCCCCAAAGACTGGCCGTTATCGACGAATCCAGACTCATAGTCAGAGATGTGGATCTCTTCGGAGCAGACATAATCACAGCTTTGGAAAGCGCATCAAAACGTACTTCCTCCGGAAGGTTTAAGGAGCTTCTGGAAGGTTTCATCGCAACAATCCGTTCAGGCGGCAACCTGGCGTCCTACCTGATGCAGAGATCGCGGCAAAACATCAAGCTCAAACGCATTGCTTTACGAAAGTTTTCAGACACTCTTGGTGTGCTTTCAGAATTCTACGTAACACTACTCATAGCTGGGCCGCTCATCTTTGTTGTTATGCTAGCTGTCATGGCAATGCTCGGGGGAGCCGAGTTAGGGGTGCTAAACCCCAACCTACTGTTAATGCTTCTAACGTACATTGGGATACCTGTTGGTTCGGTCATCTTCATAATTATCCTCGACGCCCTTTCCCCGAGGTGAAAGAATGCCTAGAGTTCGAAGCCGCGTAAAGAAAATCACATGGGTGATATCCATCGGCGTTGCAATTGTCATAATGATCGCTGCAACCTTCACTGTCAAAGACATGCCTCTTTTCGATGATTTCGTTTTCATGGCAGTAGTGGTTGCGGTGTTTCCGCCGGCGATTTTGGACTACGTAGACTATCGCTGGAAAAAGTCAATGGACGAACGCCTTCCTGACTTGTTTAGGAGCGTCGTACAGGCTCAGGAAACAGGCATGACGTTGCCCCAAGCTTTAGAAGAAGCGTCGAAGCGAGACTATGGACCTCTTTCACCTGAGCTGAAAAAGATGGCAAATCAGATGTCTTGGGGCCTAACATTTGAAGAAGCGCTCCAGAAATTCGGCAAACGTGTTAACACATCACTCGTACGACAGACGGTGCCTTTGATCGTTGAGGCGAGTCGTTCTGGAGGTTACGTAGAGAAGATTTTCGCTCCCATGGGAAGCTTCATTCAAACCACCCTGAGAATGCAGAAAGAACGAAAAGCGCAGACAAGACCTTACATTGCAATAGTCTACGTCGCGTTCTATGTCTTCATCTTCACTGTGATACTGCTCTTCAAGACGTTTTTCGTCCAAATGGAAGGGGATCCAATCATCGGCTTCTCCGCGTTGACTCCTCAGGAAGCGTGGCGTATTTTCTTCCATATGAGCTCTATACAAGCGTTCTTCAGCGGATTAGTAGCCGGAAAAATGGGCGAAGGCACAATACGGGCTGGCTTGAAGCATACAGTATTCCTCATGATAAGCGGATACGCCGCCTTGAAACTAATAGCGTGGTGATTGTGGTGAAGGAATTTCTAGGGAACAAACGTGGAGTCACCCCTGTTCTGAGCAATGTGTTGCTGACGGTTATTGCCGTGGCAGCAATGTCTCTGGCGGCTTCAGCAACGTACGTCATAACTGACAACATGCGCCAAATCATGGGAGAACGCGTCATCGCTGAGGATGTGTGGTTTATGCCCGAAGGAATTTCGATCTACGTTCGTAACGTCGGAGAGGTAACTGTCGCAGTGGCATCGGTTTACGTGAACTTCACCAGCCAGTCTTTCACACCGCTAGCCTTGGAAGTTGGAGAGCATGGATGGGTAAACACAACCCTCGTTTGGGATGGCAACAGCCTCTACCACATTAACATCGTGACAAGCAGAGGAACAAAAATTGTGGATTACTACAATTCACCCTCGTAAGCTACTGGGCAACAAGCGTGGCATTAGCAACGTAATAGTCATAGTGCTAAGCCTCGTCATTCTGGTGGTAATAGCGGCTAATGTCATTCTGTGGAGCTACCGCATGAACCAGCTTGACTGGGAAAGGATGCAGGAGGATTTAGACATCATTGATGTCGTAAGTATCTACAACTCCTCATGGTCCGATGCAGAAGGCGAATACATCATCAGCAAGGGCAGCCGTACGAACGGCACCTACATGAATACGCAAGCAGTTGACGGCAGTTTTGAAACGTTCGAGGAAGGCTTGACTGCCGCCCTTGAGCATGGCTGCGCGTTCAGATCATCTGACGTCAGAGTTTCGACTACTTCTGGAACTCCAGCGAATGACTCCGAAGCGATCTTAGACATCATGTTGGACGAGGATTCGCACATCTTCGTCATCTATAACGCAGGGAGCAGGGCCGGCTCAGCAGAAGACCAAGCTGGCAAGGGCTGTTCAATAAACATAGATGGCGAAGACAAAGCTTTCTCATGGCAATCCCCGTACGCCCCAGACTCTGCCAACTCTGTAACAGTGGTTTGGGCAAGCTATCTGTCAGCCGGGGCACACACCATCCAAGGAAGGTTTTTCGCAAACCGGGAAGGCTACTCAGTAGGAATCGACACGAGACAGCTTGTCGCGTATTGGTTTCCCACAGCATCTGCCGAATATGTAAGGTCGAGCATTAGCACCACAACGGTCTCAAGCACGCCTGTTGATGATGTTGAGGCTGTCTTGAACATCACACTAGATGAAGAATCTGTAGCCTTCATAGCCTACAATGCGGGAAACAGGCTTGGTTCAGCTGAGCCTCAAGAAGGAAAAGGGATCACGCTTAATGTTGATGGCTCTGACGTTTCCACCGTGGAATGGCAATCAGGCTGCGGTTTCCAAGACGCCAACTCAGTCACAACAGCCTACGCAACTCTTCTAACTACTGGCTCCCACACCATCAAGGGCAGGTTCTTCTCCCCTTCAGGTCAGACAACCACAATCGACGAAAGACAGCTAATCGTGTTCTGTTTCCCCGCTGACTTGGTCACTTACAGGTTTACGGAGTCTGCAAGTCCAGTTTTTACAGCTTCCGGGGATCCAGTTAATGACACTGAGGCAACTTTGAGCGCAACACTGACAACTTCTTCGAATAGCCTGATAATATACACTGGAGGCAACTCTCACGGAGCAACAGAGTGCAGAGAAGGGAAGGGAGTCTTATTAAACGTTGATGGAGCCGACAAACTAAACACCAGTTCATGGCAGTCCCCTCAGGCTCGGGATTATGCCGACTCAGCTACATCCTTATG
>Ga0209427_10009209_pt1 | contig 11031 bp, 10 predicted proteins | sample DeeMarSWOR136_30_FD_187465 | JGI IMG/M metagenome (GOLD analysis project Ga0209427, IMG submission 187465) | Marine sediment microbial communities from White Oak River estuary, North Carolina - WOR-1-36_30 (SPAdes) (version 2) | ecosystem: Environmental > Aquatic > Marine > Intertidal zone >... | reverse complement strand
GGGAGCTGGAAGCGGATAACTAGGAAGCAACAAATATCGGAATTAGGGAAATTACTGCTCCCCACTTCCTACTCCCTACGCGCTAAATCTGCGCCTATAGCTCAATCGGATAGAGCAACGGATTTCTAATCCGTAGGTTGGGGGTTCGATTCCCTCTAGGCGCGGTATTAGGGAGCGGGAAGCGGATAACTAGGAAGCAATAATAGGGAGTAGGGAGCAGATGACTTGGGAGTTAAAAGAGAATATTGGAAGCAAAAAAATTGCTGCTCCCCGCTTCCTGCATCCTGCTCCCTAAATAAGCCCCGCTAGCTCAACCTGGAAGAGCAACGGATTCTTAATCCGTGGGTTGCAGGTTCAAGTCCTGCGCGGGGTATTCGCCCACGAAGTGGGCGAGGAGGTAGGGGGCAGGGAACGGGAAGCAGGAAGCAAAAACAAAGGCGGCGAGCAAGTAGCCTATTGCAGATAGCATATTGCGTTTTGAAGAAGTTCGATTATAATAATAGAAAAAGGTGTTAGATGCTAGATGCTGGTGATATGCGGAAAAAACTAGCCACTAGAACCTAGAAACTAGCATCTGCCCTCTTATGGTGAGTGTAGCTCAACTGGCAGAGCATTGGACTGTGGTTCCAATGGTTGGGGGTTCAAGTCCCCTCACTCACCCTTTTTCTTTCATCAAAGGCGAAAAAGGTCATTAAGTCATTTTGGAATTGAGTGATTATGTTCTTATCTGGAAACTAACTCCTGTGTACTGACTAATCTTGAATTCAACAATAGTTGAATTCAAGAACTATTCGTTTTCTTTCCAGTATCTCTTCACAAGCCGCTTTACCAAATCACCACGTTTTGCATATAGCCGTCTTAACGGACGCTTTTTGTGTTTAGCCAAGGCATAATGGGCAAGTAACGGCAGTGCGACAGTAGCGTCTAAATAACAAACAACTGCATCAGGTAAACGGTTTGGATCAATCTTTCCCCAAGATACTGCCTCATGTGGCGTTGCACCAGATAAGCCACCTGTATCAGGACGTGCATCAGTAATTTGCAGAAAGTAATCATGGCCAACATCTGGAATATGAAGAATCTCCTGAATATGGGGCTCGGTCTGAAGCACAAAATTCTTCGGACTTCCACCTCCTACGAGTATGACCGCAGACTTACCCTTTGCTTGCTTCGCGGCATAAACGATTGCAGCCGTTTCATTGACGTCGATTGACGGTATAAGGCGTGTGCCAAAATCACGCAACGAATTTTCAGCAATGTGCATACCCAAACCTGAGTCGCCGGGTGAGCTCGTATAAATAGGTACTTCAGCACGATAAGCTGCGGCAAGTAATGAAGACCCTTCTATCCCATTTTTCTCTTCTGCCTGGGCAGCATATTTACCAAGCTTGTAATGAAACTCAGCTGTGCCCATTTCTCTTTGAAACTCATCCCTACTCAAGATCTCGCGGATAATTCTGTCAGTTTCCAGCAGGCAATCAGTATAACTCAGGAGAATATCATAGATGCGTACCACCCCATTTTTTCTCAAATCTGCATCATTAACGTAGTGAGAGCCAACATGCAATCTCAGATCATAGGCAAAGTGTAGGTCGTGATATAGATTTGCACCTGTAGATACAATCCAATCAATAAACCCCGCATTGATTAATGGTACTATGGCAGACTTTCCGAGACCAGCAGGTGTCAGAGCACCAGCAAGGCTTATACCTACATAGACATTTGACCTCAGCATCTTTTCTGTAAATAAACGACATGCTTCTTTTATCCGTGCGGCATTGTAGGCAAGATAGGTTTTGTCAATAATATCGGTAACCGTTTCTTTGCCGGTTAAGGGATCAGGAAATATGCGTGGTCCAGAGAGATATTTCTCCATGTGGGGGAACTTTTTATTCGCTAACCATTTTGGAATGAGGCCGTAGTCTTTATACAGCTTGCGTTTCTTCTTCATTACACCTCCATGATACAAATACCTAAATGCCTAGATACTAATATGCAATCAGGTCGCTGTTGAATGACTTCAGGTCTCCCTTTATTTCCCAGATACGTAGTTTCAGCCGCTCCAGATATCCCAAGAGGTCATACATATCTTCGTTGAGCATTTTTAATTCATTGTTGGTAATAGTAATAGGATCATGCTTTAGTCGCACTCGTGTGATTGGTAATCCAGGGAAGTTCCTTAAAAGGCGCGGTGTCAAGATTAACAACTCTATCGAGGTATCTCCCTCACCAGTGCTGGTGATTCTTAATGGATAGAATAGACGCTCCGTCCCAAAATGGTATTGAATCGGTTCATTAGTCACTGTCTCCTCGCTGAGCGAAATAACATCGAATACAAACCATACAAAATCATTCTCGATATACTCATTGATCAATCCCTTCATTTCACCGGAGATAACATCTTTCTCAATTCCGAGAGATTTCAGATAATCCCTCACCCAATCAACAAAACTTTCGGCATTGAGTAGATGTGTGACTGATATATCATGTGCGCCAATCTTTTTGTGAAAGGTTACCTCTCCACCAGGTGCTTTGATGCCTGCTTCTGCCTCTCCTCTGCTCAATGTTTTGGGTTTTTGGAGTTTGCTATTAATAAGAGCAACAGCCTTCTGGAAAGTCTCAAGAGTTCCTTTCTTTACCTTAGGTTCTGATGGAAGCGGTAGAACCTCAAGAACTATTGTTGATTCAGAAGCACTCACATCAGTACTCAATAAGAGAATTTCCTCCTTACCGTTCCAGGCAATCATTGCCCGTTGAATAGGCTCAAAGATGCGAGCGTTCGGATTTACTGGAATCATTCCTCGATCTGCGAAGCTTCCTGAAACACCTAACACTAGGCAAAATACGAGGGTAACAGCATTTATCTTAGCCATAATCCATTATAGTAATAGGGGGGGAAAAGTCAATCTTTTCAAATAAAAGAGGCCGGGTTTTGCCCGGCCTCATATGTTTTCTGGGAGCACGTTTTACTTTATCTCGACTTCAATCTTCTTCGGCTTCGCAGATTCAGGTTTCGGTAGTGTTATATTGAGAATACCGTCCTTGTAGGTCGCCTTAATGTTATCAGCCTCAACCTCAGATGGCAGTTGGATGTTTCTGCTGAACTTACCATAGTAGCTCTCAACGCGATGGAACGTCTTTTCTTTTGTCTCTTTTTCCTGCTTTCGTTCACCCACGATAGAGAGTACGTTATCACGTACCGTCACCTTTATGTCTTCCTTCTTCATACCAGGAATCTCAGCCTTCACCTCAATATTACCATTACTCTCAACAATATCTACAGAAGGTGTCCAGAAGTCCTCTCTTATTACCGGCATCCTGCCGAAGAAACTCTCAAAAAGACGATCAAAGTCGTCCCGCATGCTCACTAAATCTCTAAAAGGCTCCCATCGAGCTATTTTCTTTTCATTCATGGTCATAACCTCCTTCCTGTTCTACTCTTTAGACAGATATCTTTTATAATGGTTTATTTAAAACCAAAATGCGTTTCTTGTGAGTTTATTGTCTTCGAGTGTTGTCTACCAGGAGCGACGTCCTTTACCTCCTCTCCCACCTCTTCGACCTTCCTCAGTGCGAGGACGAGCTTCATTAACATTGAGGGTTCGCCCTTTTAGGTCCTGACCGCTCAAACCAGCAATTGCGGCTTGGGCTTCATCTTTACTGGGCATTTCCACGAATCCGAATCCTCTTGACATGCCACTGAACTTATCTTTTATGATTGTAACAGATGAAACCTGCCCAAAGGATTCGAAAGCCTTTTTCAAATCTTCTTCTGTTACCTCTCGGGACAAATTACCTACGTAGATATTCATTCCAACCTCCTTCTATAAGATTAGTATATATATAATATCAACAATGTCAAGCATCTAAAGAGGAGATTTCTGACAAACCAGAAATCTCTGATTATCCCACCTTGAAGGCGAGGTCCGTAGATTCCGCCTCTGGCGAGAACTCACGAAACCGGAGCTCTCGTGGAGTTCCGTAAGCGAGAATCCTCGCCCTTGGGCGGGAGTCCACGTGACTCCGCGGACATTCACGCCTCGCGGAACAGTGATCATACTTGTAAATAACAGCGATTTAAAAGCATGACATAGTACTGTATATCAATACATTGTGAAAGCTTGACAAAAGACCACATCATATTATACTCATACAGGAGGACTCGATGAAGGGAATGTGTTTCTTTACATGTACAGTCGTAAGCCTTTGTATTCTGCTCGGAGGCTGTGGAGAACAGGAGGTTACATTTGTGACTATAGGTACAGGAGGTGTTACAGGACTCTACTACCCAACGGGTGGCGCCCTCAGCAGGATGCTCAACAAAAATTCTAAAGAGTTCCGAATCAAGGCTACGGTTGAATCAACGAGTGGTTCAGTCTTTAATATTAATGCTGTGTTAAAAGGCGACATGGAGTTTGGTATTGCTCAATCAGACAGACAGTATCAGGCCTATCATGGGATGGCTGAATGGTCTGAGGTGGGAGAACAGAAAAACTTGAGATCGATATTTTCGATTCATCCTGAACCGATCACCTTGGTCGTATCTGAAAAGAGTGGGATTAAAAGCATTAATGACCTGAAAGGGAAGAGAATAAACCTGGGTAATCCTGGTTCTGGACAGCTGCAGAACTCACGGGATGTGCTCGCGGTAGCCGGTCTTACGGAATACGACCTGACTGCAGAATATGTTAAGGCAGTAGAGGCACCTGGATTGCTTCAAGATGAAAGGCTCGACGGTTTCTTCTATACGGTAGGACATCCTAATGGAAATATAAAAGAGGCAACCTCTGGTAGAATTAAGGTGCTTATTGTACCGATTAAAGGTCTTGGTATAGAAAAGATGCTCGAGAAGTATCCCTACTATGCTGAAGCAAGAATCCCTCACGAATTCTATCCACGGGCACTCAACACCGACGATATCAAGACAATCGGCGTGAAGGCAACGTTCGTTACAGCAAAGGACGTTAATGAGGATGCTATCTATGCCATCACAAAGGTGGTGTTTGAAAATTTTGAAGAATTCAAGACACTTCATCCGGCATACAAGGTGCTCACGAAAGTAGATATGCTTCAAGGACTTTCAGCACCGATTCACAAAGGTGCCCTGAAATACTACAAAGAAGTTGGACTCGATAAATATATCAACCCGAAACTTATCATTGAGTAGTACTCTAAAAATTTACCATCTGTGACAAATCTAGTCTGCACAAACAGAACTTTGAAGAGGTGCTCTTTGTATTCTGCACTAACCAAAAAATCCGCTCATGAGTATGCCTATGCGTAGAAAAAAGGATCTGGCATTAGCTGAGGAACTCCTCAGAGAAGAGACTGGAAGATTAAGAAATAAGAAACCCGTCGACAGAAGCGTCATCGGTATCGTCTCGATCGCATGGGCGCTTTTTCAATTAGCCTTGCCTCGTTTTATCATACTCGATAGCATAACGATACGGGCAATTCACTTAGCCTTTGCCATCGCTCTGGTCTTCCTCACGATCCCTCTTGCAAAAAAGAAGCGAGAGATAAAATTCCTCAATGCAAAGACCTACATCCCGCTCCTTGATTATATCCTCGCAATTGGTGCGTGTTGCGCCGTGTTGTACATTGTGTTTGAATGGACCGGTATTTCAATGCGCGCAGGTATTCCAAATTCAAGCGATATTGTCATGAGTATCGTGCTTATCCTTATTGTATTTGAGTCATCGCGCCGTGTCATTGGTCTGCCGCTCGTCATAATTGCAATTCTCTTTACATGCTATGCCTTTTTGGGTCCCTACATGCCAGGAATCTTTGCCTTGAGAGGTGTCTCGTTAGAAAAGTACCTGAGTCAGGTTGCCCTGTCTACAGAAGGTATCTATGGCATTCCGCTCGATGTCTCTGCTAATACGGTTTTTCTCTTTGTCTTGCTCGGTGCGATGCTTGAAAGGGCAGGTGCAGTTCATTTCTTTAACGACCTTGCAATATCATTACTCGGGAAATACAAGGGTGGACCAGCAAAGGCGGCTGTTGTGGCGAGTGGACTCACCGGCCTTGTATCAGGCTCAAGTATTGCCAATGTTGTCACCACAGGAACATTCACTATCCCCTTGATGAAGAAAGTCGGCTATCCAGGGAAGATCGCTGCCGCGACCGAAGTAGCAGCAAGCACAAATGGCCAACTCATGCCGCCGATAATGGGTGCGGCTGCATTTATCATTGCAGAGTATTTGAGCATACCCTACCTTGATGTCGTTAAGGCTGCAGCCATTCCAGCCTTTGTATCATATTTTGCCCTCTTCTACATTACTCACCTCGAGGCCTCAAAGCTCGGCATGAGAGGGCTGTCAAAACCTGACATCCCCCAATTTCTGGTTGTTCTGAGAAGTGGTTTTTATTATCTTGTTCCGCTCTTTGTCTTGATATATGAACTCATGGTCTTGCGTCATACTCCGAAACTAGCGGCATTCAATGCAATCGTAATATTAGTTCTCATCATCTTCATACGTGAAATCACAAGGGCAGTAAAGAACAATAAAGGTATTTTCAAGGGATTGATCCTTGCGTTCGTAACCATTGGCAAAGGTCTTATTGCAGGCTCACGAAATATGTTATCTGTTGCGCTTGCAACAGCCTGCGCAGGTATTGTTGTTGGCATCGTCACCATGGGGATCGGCAGTATGATCGTTCAGATAGTCGAAATACTCTCTGCCGGTAATATTTTCTTACTGCTTTTGATCACTGCGATTGCGAGTCTCATAATCGGTATGGGCTTACCGACGACAGCGACCTATATTGTCATGGCGTCAATTACCGTCCCGGTCATCATCACACTCGGTGCACGAACTGGCATTGCTTATATCCCTGCAATAGCAGCACATCTCTTCTGTTTCTATTTTGGCATCCTCGCTGACGATACGCCCCCGGTTGGACTGGCTGCGTACTCTGCTGCTGCCATTGCACAATCTGACCCTATATCGACTGGAGTACAGGGATTCATCTACGACTTAAGGACCGGCATTATACCATTCATGTTTGTATTTAATGCAGAGCTCGTACTCTATGGAATCAATAGCCTTGCCCAGGCACTGCTCATTTTTACCATGGCGGTATTTGGCGCATTCGCCTTTACAAACGCAGTGCAAGGGTGGTTTTTGATAAAAAATAAATGGTATGAGATACCGCTGTTCCTCATCGCTTCAATTATATTATTCTATCCCGCTCTTGTGACAAACATTTTTAATCTAAACTACAGTCTCAGATACTACATGTACTTTATAGGAATTGTGGTCTATGGCCTCTCGTATCTCGTACAGAAGGCGAGGGTCAAAGAATCGTAGAAAGGAATAGAAAATATGAAATTATTTAACAATCCTGTCATGAGGATTATTATAGCCATTGCAATTGGTTTAATAATCCTTACTACAGCATCATATATGGAAAGACTCGTCCATGTTTTCAGCCCTCATATAATGGAATCGTTCGTTTGGCTCAGCGCTGCGCTCCAAAGTATGTCTCTGTTGATCTTTTCTCTTCTGATAATGCTCGTCATCGGCAGAGGGAATCTGTCAGCATATGGTTTCACCACTGGCAGAGACATTAGGTATTTGAAGATTATCGCGTTGAGTTTAGTTGCGAGCATTATTATCATAGTGGTCACCGGTGTTATTGCTACTATTTTGCAGGAACTTTACCCAATAGGTGGTGGGGAGCACTTTGCAAGCGCGTATTCCTTGCTGGAAACAGTACTTTTTGTGTGGATTTTGGCAAGCATAAGTGAAGAAGTATTCGTGCGTGGCCTGATTCAGGGTTATCTGACGCCGCTGAAAAAGTATGGATTTTCATTATTTAAGAAATACATAAGTGTACCTGTGGTGATCAGTGGTCTCTTTTTTGGTGTCATGCACCTCGTGCTCCTCACCACGGGAATGAATACATACATGGTTTTTGCGGTGTTCGTTTCTACGTGTTTGTTGGGGTTCATTGCAGGTTATTATCGTGAAAAGACGGAGAGTATAATTCCCGCAATAGTTGTACATGTGATGTTTAATATCGCCGGCACATTACTCAGCATGTTGGGTTAATTCATGTGTTCATATTAATAAGGAAGCCAAGCCTCTGCAATACCCTCGTCGTCATTGACATATCTTCCTAATTGATTATACTTTTTTTAATATACATTAAGAGTCAAAGTTGATAAGACTTCATAACACAGTCTGACAGGAGGGATGTTCAGTAGAAAACTAATAAAATGTATGTAAGAAGGAGAGGAAGTAGAGATGCAAAAACTATTAAAGCTTGCATGTGCAGTGCTTCTATTGGCAGGGGTCATTGGACCTCTCTATGCAGCTGGCATTGATAATAACAGCAATTTCAGTACTGGTTACATCAGGACATACAATCGGAACGCAGTAACCAATGCCCCAGACGCAGCGGTTTATAATCCAGCAGGAATTGTCAAACTCGATAATGGCTTCTATGTGAGTGTACATAATCAGTTTATTATCAGAGACTATTCCCATGAGACAGCAACCCAGGAGTATGCTACCACCAACCCGACACTCTTATTACCGAGTGCATTTCTGGTGTTTACACAGGATAATTGGGGTGTCTTTGGCACCTTTACTGTCCCAGCTGGTGACGGATCAGTCGAATACGAAGGTGGGGTAGCAGCCTTGAACGAGAATCCGTATTCACCACTTGCCGCATTTAACCCAAGCCTTGAGGCATTCAATGCTTATTATGCAGGAGCAATTGGTGCTGCTTTTGCACCGCATGACATGATCTCCTTCGCTGTTGCAGGCAGGTTCATGACTACACAACAGACTGCAAAAATTGAGACAGAAATACCTGTACCACCTTTTGCTAATGCTACACTTCTCCTTGATTCTGAGGCAAGCGCTACAGGCTATGGAGCAATCTTTGGTCTCAATTTCTCACCAATGCCAGAATTGAATATCGGCGCCCACTATGAGATGAATACAGCACTGAAATGGGAATATGATAAACGTGATGGGCCATTAGCAATGGCATTACCTGATAGCTTTAGTCGTGACCTTCCTGCACTCCTTGGTGTTGGCATCGCTTATATGATTACCCCAGAGCTCAGGGCAGAGGCTGACCTGATGTACTACTTCAATGAACAGGCAAACTGGGATGGTGCTGAGGAAGACCATGATAATGGATATGACCTCGGTGCAGCACTTGAATACGATGTCACGCCTGAACTCACTGTCAGCTGTGGTTATCTCTACTCAAGCAAAGGAGCAGATTCAACTACCTACGACTATCTCAACCCGGCGTTAAATTATTGGCAGGCATTTGCAGCCGGAGCCTGTTATGGAATTACGCCATGTCTTGATCTTGAACTAGGTGTATCCGGAGTCTTTTACGATGAAGATACTGGCAACACACATTTCGAGGAGCCAGACAATCTCGAGGTCACGCTCAATAAGACAGCAATTACTATTGCTGCGGGGTTAACGTATAAGCTCTATTAGTATTTGAGAGACATTTGTAAAAGAAAATAAAAAGACAGGTCGGACAATCTCCGACCTGTCTTTCAATTCATGGGTATTATTACTTTATTTCAACATCAATCTGCTGGGGCTTTTTGGATTCAGGTTTTGGCAAGATTACCATAAGAACCCCATCCTTGTACGACGCCTTAATCTTATCGGTCTCTACCTCTGACGGCAGTGCTATCGTACGACTAAACTTTCCGTAATAGCGCTCAATACGATGATAGGTTTTATTCTTGATCTCCTTTTCCTGTTTTCGCTCACCAGATATCATAAGCACATTATTACGCACAGAAACCTTTATGTCTTCCTTCTTCATACCAGGAATCTCAGCCTTCACCATGATATTATCATTATCTTCCTCAATATCCATCACCGGTGCCCAGAAACCTTCTCTCTCTTCAGGAACCTCACCGAATAAGCTCTTGAAAAGACGGTCCATGTCCGCCCTTAGACTAAGCATATCTCTAAATGGCTCCCATTTACTCAAGAATTTATCTGCCATAGTCTCACCTCCCTCTCTATGTTTTGGACAGGCATTTTTTAAAAAAGTTAATCATGATGACACAAAGAGATATTCATTGACATATTGATACTGATTGATACAATAACTGAGGAGGTATAATGATGAAAAGAATGAGCTGGCTTTTATTGTTAGCGATTATTGCTGTAGGGTGTGCTTCCAAATCTCTGGACTACGAATTAGAAATAACGGAAACGCGAACTTGGTCAGCACAGGGTATAATACAAATCAGTGCTGCAACCGAGAATGGTGATATAACGATGTCAGCAACCCAAGATACCATAATCACCACTGATATTACAAGAAGCTGTCTCGGTGATGACAGTACTGATGCTGCAGAACATATCGAAAACATTGAAATAACTGAGAATATTAGTGGAGGAGAACTGACCTTGGAAGCTGATATGCCAGAGGATGATGATGAACGAGATTATAGAGCAGATTTTGATATGTCAGCACCTCAGTCTATCCATGTTAATCTTGCTACAGTAAACGGCACGATTTTGGTTGAGGATATGATTGCAGGTGCCAATATCGGCGTGACCAATGGCAGCATCACGACCGATAACCTACGAGGAGGCATGAATGGAGCCATTGTAAATGGTGAGATTGATTGTGACATGGCTTTGCTCGCTGCAACCGAATCAGCACTCCTTGGTGCTACAAATGGCGAGGTCACACTCTCCTTACCATCAGACGTCTCAGCCCAATTCAATGCGGCAACGGTAAATGGCACTGTTACGGTCTCGGGTTTTCCCTCGGTGAACTACACAACAAATGAATCCAATCACAAGGCTGGCACCATTGGTGCGGGCGATGCAACAATTAATATTTCTGTCGTGAATGGCAACATAACTATCCGCGCCCGTTGAGGGCAAGAAAAACCCGCCCCTTGCTGAGGGGCGGAATCACCTGTTGAGACAATCTGTGATTAAAAAAACTTATCTCACCATTACTACTTTACCCAGTACATATCCTCCTTTGTTCTCTGCGCGGTAGAAATATACACCGGGT
>Ga0209427_10009208_pt1 | contig 11031 bp, 11 predicted proteins | sample DeeMarSWOR136_30_FD_187465 | JGI IMG/M metagenome (GOLD analysis project Ga0209427, IMG submission 187465) | Marine sediment microbial communities from White Oak River estuary, North Carolina - WOR-1-36_30 (SPAdes) (version 2) | ecosystem: Environmental > Aquatic > Marine > Intertidal zone >... | reverse complement strand
CTGCGGCGCGGGCAAAGATGAGTTCGAGCCGATAGAAGATTGAATATCGCTGCGCATAAACGATGTGTTGTGCCAGCCTTGGGCAGTTTGAGGAATAGTAGCTATGCAGAAAATTCGGCCAATTGTGATTCCGCAGGAGATTATCTGTGCTGAGGTACCAGCGCCGCCAAACGGAATGATAGTTTTCGGGGCATCCGGTGACCTTGCGCGCAGAAAATTGCTTCCCAGTTTATTTAGGATTTTTGAGCGCGGTTTGCTTAGCGAGAGTTTTTATCTGTTGGGCTGTGGCAGAAAGAAACTTTCCGACAAACAGTTCCGCCAGAGCGCGATACAGGCCGTCAAAGAAAAACCCGGCGATATAGCGGCAAAGGAGTTGGAGCCTTTTATCAACAGGCTGTATTATGCAAGCGGTGATTATAAGGACGCTTCGTTCTATGAGCACATCGACAACAGAGTCGTTGAATTAGACAGAAAGCACGAAACCCAGAACAGATATGTCTTTTACCTGGCGGTGCCGCCCTTTTTATATGGGACAATAGTTGAGCAACTCGGGCCGCATTTGCACTGCAGGCGCAGAGGCGATTTGAGACAGCAGGTCAGACTGATTGTGGAAAAGCCCTTTGGCAGGGACCTGCAAAGCGCCGTAGAGTTAAACAGTAAAATCCAGCAGTGTTTCGATGAGTCGCAGATATACAGGATTGACCACTACTTAGGCAAGGAGACCGTTCAGAATATTCTGATGTTTCGGTTTGCAAATGCGATATTCGAGCCGGTCTGGAACCGCAATTTCATTGACCATATTCAAATTACGATAGCCGAGTCGATAGGTGTCGAGCATCGCGCGGGTTATTATGACAGGGCGGGAGCTCTGCGCGATATGTTTCAAAATCATATGTTGGGGATGCTCTCTTTGGTTGCGATGGAGCCGCCTGTGTCGTTCGAAGCGGACAGCATCCGTGACGAGAAGGTAAAACTGCTGCGTTCGATTCGGGCGTTTGACCTTGAGAGCCTTGGCGGCTTTATGGTTCGGGGCCAATATGGGCCTGGTACTATGAATGGCAGGCAGGTGGTTGGCTATCGCCAGGAAGAGGGAGTAAACGCGGAGTCGAAAACCGAGACTTATGTGGCTGCGAAAGTGTTTGTTGATAATTGGCGGTGGAAGGGAGTACCTTTTTATCTGCGAACGGGCAAAAGGCTTGCGTGCAAAGATACGGAGATAGCGATTACCTTCAAGAAGGTTCCTCATTCGATGTTTATTTCTGCGGGCCTTGCGGAGATGCCGGCCAATGTACTTGTACTACAGATACAACCTGAGGAAGGAATTTCGCTTAGCTTTCAAGCAAAGCGGCCGGGCTCGAAGGTGTGTATGAGTACGCTGAGAATGGATTTCAGCTATCGCGAAGTTTTTGGAACTGAGGCGCCGGAGGCATATCAAAGGCTGCTTTTGGACTGTATGGTCGGTGACCAGACCCTTTTTATAAGGCAGGACAACGTAGAGGTCAGCTGGGGGTTGTTAACGCCGGTTCTCGGGGCCTGGGAGAACAGCGATTCTGCGCCTTATCAGTACCCTGCAGGCAGTGAAACTTTTGCCGAAGCGGATGCCATTATTGAATCGGACAGAAGGAGCTGGCGAAAACTTTCAGAGTTATAGTGGGATTTTAATGTCAAGGGAAAGTAGCGATGGACATATTTGACTTTGCGATGGAAAAGGAAAAACTCAGCGAGAACTATTATCGCGGGCTTTCGGCGAGAACGGAGAACAAGGGGCTGAAGAATATTTTTGGTATGCTGGCTGGCGAAGAAGCCAAGCACTACGATGTTGTCTCGAAAATGAAAGAAAAGACACCCGTCGAAGTTTCGCAGGCGAGTGTTTTGTCGGACGCGAAGGCGGTTTTCTCCAATATGCGGGAATCCGCCGAGAATTTCAATTTTGATATCAGCCAGATAGAGCTTTATAAGAAGGCCCGCGATATCGAAAGTGAAAGCAGGGATTTTTATCTGGAAAAGGCCCAAGAGGTTACAGGGGAGCATCCGAAAGGGCTTTTTCTGGGACTGGCCGAAGAGGAGAAGAAACATTATTTTCTTTTGGAGAACATAATTGAGTTTGTATCCCGGCCCGAGCAATGGCTCGAAAATGCCGAGTTTTATCATTTAGAGGAGTATTGACCAGGCGCTGCGCGCAGATGGAAAGCGAATTGCATGCGTGAGGCTTCGTCAACCGAAGTCAGGGACGATATATCGATTGTGCTGTGCGGTGAGGCCGGACAAGGCATCCAGACGGTCGAGTACCTGCTGACGAGAATTTTCAAGCTGGCCGGCTATAATGTCTTTGCAACGAAGGAATATATGTCGCGGATTCGCGGAGGGATGAATTCAACCGAAATACGGGTCTCGCAGAGGCGGGCCCGCGCTGTCGTTGACCGAATTGACATTCTCATTGCTCTTAATTCGGGCGCCGTACGGCACGTTGAGGAAAGAATCGGACCGGAGACAATCATTCTGGCTGAGAAAAAAGAGCTCGGTGAAGATTTTGGTCGACGCCACTATAACTTCATTGATGTACCGTTTACTGAAAAGGCCTCCCGAATCGGTAATAAAATTTATTCAAATGTGGTAGCGGCGGGGACGATTTGCGGCCTGTTTAGCGTACAGCTTGCGGTAGTCACCGGTTGCGTGAAGCGGTTTTTTTCTGCGAAGGCTAAGGACGTTGTGCAAAAGAATGTTAAGGCTGCAAGAGCGGGTTACGTGCTTGGGAACGGTCTGCAGAATTTGACCGGAATCAAAATTGACATAAGCAGTAATTTAAGTGTTAAAAAGGAGCTTCTTTTAAGCGGCGCCGAGGCCGTGGGCCTGGGTGCCATAGCGGGTGGCTGTAATTTCGTGTCCTCTTATCCTATGTCTCCATCGACGGCAGTGCTGGTCTTTCTTGCCAAGCATGGCAGGGACTTCGGCATCATAGCTGAGCAGGCGGAGGACGAGATTGCGGCTATGAATATGGCCATCGGCGCCTGGTATGCAGGTGCAAGGGCAATGGTGACGACTTCAGGAGGCGGCTTTGCGCTTATGACAGAGGGGCTTAGCCTGACCGGCATGCTTGAGAGCCCAATTGTCATTCACTTAGGTCAGCGGCCCGGCCCCGCTACGGGACTGCCTACGCGGACTGAGCAGGCAGATCTGGAGCTTGCTCTTTATGCTGGCCATGGTGAGTTTCCGAGGATTATTCTGGCGCCGGGCAGAATTGAGGATGCTTTTTACCTGACACAGAGGGCGTTTAACCTTGCCAGCAAATATCAGGTGCCTGTCTTTGTGCTGACCGACCAGTACTTTTTGGATTCTTACTACAACACTACCTCTCTTGAATTATCAGGCCTAAGAGTTGACAGGCACGTAGTAGAAACGGCGAAGGGTTACAACAGGTATGAATTGACCGACGACGGTATATCGCCTCGCGGTATTCCCGGTTTCGGGGAAGGTTTGGTTGCGGTCGACAGCGACGAGCACGACACAGAGGGACACATTACCGAGGACCTTGATTTGAGAGTTGCGATGGTTGACAAGAGACTAAAGAAGATGGATTTGATTAAAACCGAGGCCATTGGACCCGAATTAGTAGGCCAGGAGAATTATAAAACACTGGTAGTATGCTGGGGTTCAACTTACAACGTTGTAAACGAGGCAATAAAGAGTTTGTGCAGCGATGATATTTCGCTTCTACACTTCCGACAGGTATATCCGTTACACGAATCGACGGTTGAATATCTTAAGAACGCGCAGCGTCGCATAGTCATTGAGAGCAACGCAACTGCTCAGTTCGGAAGGCTGCTAAAGCTTCGAACGGGAATTGATATTGAAAATAAAATCTTGAAATACAACGGCTTGAGCTTTTCTGTTGAAGAGGTGGCACAAAGACTGAGCGGCCTGTTAGGCTCGCCGTAATTTGGGTCAAGACTATGGATGTTAAACTTTTCGATTTGCGTGAGATTGATATTGCGTGGTGTCCGGGCTGCGGTAACTTCCCCATACTTAAAATATTAAAGCAGGCGTTGTCTGAGCTGGAGATAGAACCGACGAATCTTGTGCTGGTTTCAGGCATCGGTCAGGCGGCTAAAATCCCTCATTATTTCAAGACGAACGTATTCAACGGACTGCACGGGCGAGCGCTGCCGCCGGCGACCGCGATAAAAGCGGTTAATCCGGCCCTTACAGTGATAGCCGAGAGTGGTGACGGGGATACGTACGGTGAGGGCGGCAACCATTTTTTACATACAATACGGAGAAATCCCGACATAACCAACATCGTCCATAATAATATGGTCTACGGCTTAACCAAGGGCCAGGCATCACCGACCAGCCAAATCGGTTTCAAAACGCCGGTACAGGTCAACGGTGTCTTTCTCGAGCCGTTCAATCCATTGGCTGTTGCCATTGCTCTGGACGCAAGTTTTGTCGCAAGGGCCTTTGCCGGTGATGCCGAACAGACGAAAGAAATTGTGAAAAAGGCTATTACTCATAAAGGCTATGCGCTTGTCGACATGTTTCAGCCATGTGTGACATTTAACAAACTGAACACGTATCAGTGGTTTAAAGAACATATATATTATCTCGACGATTCGCATGACCCACATGATAGAAACCAGGCTTTCAAGAAAGCGATAGAGCCGGAGAAGTTTCCACTTGGGGTATTTTACGTAAATACGGGAAAGGCAACTTTTGAAGAAAATATAGGTGTTTTTAAAGAAGACAAACGTCCTTTATACGAAAGAGAACTTGATTTAGAACAGTTGCGCAGTTTAATTGAGATATTCAAAAGTTCAAATTAGGGATGTCCTGGAAAGGCTGTACGGCAAGTACAACCATCGCACTTTTATAAAGCCGGACCCGCTGCAGTTTGTGTATAGATATTCTGACCCAGCGGATATGGAGATTGCGGGATTTTTGTCTGCCGGGCTTGCGTACGGCAGAGTCCAGCAGATCGAAAAGAGCCTGACAGAGCTGTTCGGTCGTATGGGTGAAAGTCCGTACGCATTTGTAAAAGGTTTTGGTAAAGCTGAAAGGAAAAGGCTACAGGATTTTAAGCATCGATTCACCACGGGTCAGGATATTTCGGATTTGCTAAACCTGTTGCAGAGCGTTCTCAGCGAGTTCGGTGGTATCGAAGAGTTTTTTATTCAAGGTTATGATGCAGGTGACGAGAATATAATTGCCGCATTGTCGAGATTCTGTGACTCGCTTTTGGACATGCATGCCAAGACTCACGATGGGTTTATTCGGCGGGGGTTGAGATATTTGCTTGCCAGGCCGGCAGGGGGCAGTGCCTGTAAAAGGCTGAACCTTTTTTTGCGCTGGATGGCACGTAAAGATGATGTCGACCCCGGCTTATGGACGTCGATTGATAAAAGCAAGTTGATTGTGCCTGTGGATGTGCATATTGCGAGACTCTCCGGGATTTTAGGATTTCACAACAGCAAGACGACTTCTTTGTCCACTGCTGCAAAAATAACCAAAAGTTTTGCAGAGATTGAACCGGCGGACCCGGTGAAGTATGATTTCGCTTTGAGTCGAATCGGGATACTGGACGGCTGCACCGGACAGCACCGCAGCGGCTGTGAGTTTTGTGAGTTGTTCAAGTTTTGTTTGCAAAGATAAAACAGGCAACGTGAGTCTTTAGGCAGACGTAGGTATTTATGTTTCAGGCCGGTAAAAGAATAAAAGTGTTGTTTATTTGCACGGGCAATTCCTGCCGCAGCCAGATTGCAGAGGGCTGGGCAAGTCACCTGAAGTCTGATTCCGTCGAGGCGTACTCTGCGGGGATTCGCCCGATCGGCGTTAGCCCGAGGGCAGTGAAGGTGATGGCAGAGGTCAGCGTTGATATTTCAAAGCAAATGTCCAAGCATATCGACGACCTCAACGGGATTGATTTTGATTACGTTGTTACAGTTTGTGATAATGCCAAAGAGCAGTGTCCTGTTTTCGGCGGCGGGGCCAAGCTTATTCACAGGGCATTTGAAGACCCCTATTTTGCAACAGGTAGTGAAGAGGAGATCATGGCGGCGTTTAGGAAAACACGTGACCAGATAAAGGCGTTTGTTGAGGCGCTGCCGGAGGCCTTGGAAAGTAGAGATGCTCAATAAGTCAGGGCAAAAGGCAAAGCAGTCAGTGGTGTCGGTCGTCCGGGTCAGTAATGACCGAGACAGATTATAATGAGGCTATGAGAAATGGATTCTGAGGAATTTGAGAAATACACTTCCGCCATAACGCTTTCGGACATGGAGATATTTGCTTTTCCGGAGCTGATGTACAGCCTGGTTCTGGCTGATATTATGAGCCCAATTATCTGGCGATGGCGAGAGCTGGACTGTTTCAAGAAATTAGAGGGCAAGAGCAGCTATAAGAAGCTGATGCGCCTTAAGCAATTTATAATGGACGAGTACGAATTCAATCTTGACCTGGAAACATGGGGCCTTACAAGCAAGGCGAAGGAGTTAAAGCGGCTTGAGAAATTTGTCTCTGCGGAGGATATCGCAAAGAGCAATGCTCTTTTTGGTTACCACGGTGACCAATACTACTTCGACGTGGATATTCGCAAACACTTCGGCCTGGACAAGTATGACAGTGACATCATTCCGTATTGGAAGACCGAGACGGTTGAGGCCATGGATGCCTTCCGGCTCAAGGAGGGCTACAACACGGCAGCTGGTGAGTGCGTGTCGCTTGCGGCTTTGTACGTGGCGGCAGCATTCATAGTCTGCCAGATACCACTCGAAGATATCTATATGATACTGACGCCTCTTCATTCGCAAAATTTCATCGACATACAAGGTGGTGTCCTGACCAACAACAGAAGGCTCGTCACCAAAACAATGTGGTTCAACGGAACTGCTATCTCCAACAAGGCCCAGAGGGCGCTGCGCAATGAAAACGTTACAACCGTGGCACATTCCTCCGGTTATGTGCATTGCATGTACGATGATGCTACGATGAATAGAAAGACGTACCAATATTTTACCCAGCAGCTTGGCTCGTACCTCTCGATGGAGTTGACGCTTCAGGTCTTTGCAAATTTTCTGCGCTGCCATCGTGATTACCAGAGATATTTTCAGGCCTGTCGAGATTGTCGGGGGCAGGCGCAATTTATAAAGGCGGAGGTTCTTTTTCATTATGAGCACGGCAGCAATTACAGGATAGCGGACGCGACGCACGAGAAATTGCTTGCTGAGGTTTCTGAGGAGGATTTTGTGCCATATGAGCTGCCCGGTAGAATTCGGTGTGACGAGCTTGAAGTGTTCATTGCCAAGGAGAAGATTGATGCGAGAGATTCAAGAGACCGGGCAGCTTTGATGGAGTTTATTCAGCCGGTTGTTCCTGATGCACAGAAGTTTGTAGACGAGTTGGCTGATTTTGTCCACATAGAGGCAAAGCTGCCGGCTTTGGATAAAAATTACCTGCCGAGCAAGCCAATCCATATCAGTGTTGAGCAAAGCCGAGCACAGATAATCGACTATCTACGACAAATACGTCAGGACAACGCAACGGCCGACTTGGCATTCTATGCGTACCGGGATATGGAGAGCTGTGACTGGGCACCCTTTGTCAAGGCGGCGGTCGAGCGTAATCCGGTTTCGGTTCAAATGGCGGGGTCTATGTCTGTCGAAGAGGTGTACGTATGGCTTCAAAAAATGAAAAATATCTCGATTTACGACGGGGAAAGACTGGCCCAATCCGATGAGGTTGCAAATTACAAAACAGGCGATGGGCTTGAGAAGGCCTTTTTGCTGGCCGATATTATTCTGGACAGGCAGCCTGCTCAGGGCATTGAGATGGTTGTCGACGGCGATAATATCCTTCTAAAAGGCCCGGCGGAATACCGCTTTGTATCGACGAAAGGCCTCAAAAAGCACCTTTTTATCTCGCCGGACGGGGCCATCAGGATATCAAGCTGAATGGGCGATTTGAAGGGATAAAGCCAGGATAGATGGATTTTTTTAAAAAAACGTTTTTCGCTCTTGACAAATCAGTCAAGTAGGACTATATTAGTCTTATATGGCACATATTGAGGGCCAATGGTGGATTTAAGGGATTTTTGAAGTTCTATTACAGATGGACGTTTTGAGGCGAAATACAGATTATGGGTTGCGGGCGATGGTGAACCTGGTCAGACATTACGACCGGGAGTCCGTCCCCACCAGGCAGATAGCGAGTCAGGAAAATATCTCGTATCAGCTTGCCTGCAAGATACTGCAGAGGCTTCATAATGCCAGGCTGGTGGAAAGCTGCATGGGGCCCAGGGGCGGATTTCGGCTGAGTCGGGAGCCGTCCAAGATTAGTTTGCGTGACATAATAGTGGCGATTCAAGGGCCGGTGCGGTTGAACAGGTGCTTGCTCGGCGTATCTGAATGTCCGCGCCGGCCCAAATGCGCTGTGAGTAAAAGGCTTGCCGAGCTTCAGAGACACATCGACGGCTACCTTGGGGCAATTACACTGGATGAGCTGTCAACAAGCCGACCAGTGAAAAAACCAAAGACGAACGATGAGCTAAGGTGAAAGAATGTCTAGTGAGAAAGCGAAGATGAGTGTACTGCAAGAGTGTCTTGGAAAGGCGCACAGCCTGGTGGGTCTGGTTGGGTATGCCGATGACTCGATAGTCAGCAAGACGATAGTGGACAAGCCGGCGGGGACAATCACTTTGTTTGCTTTCGATAAGGAGCAGAGTTTAAGCGAGCACACGACGCCATATGACGCTGTTGTTCAGGTTCTTGACGGGCGGGCGCGATTAACCATAGGCGCGGATGAAAAACGAGTATCGGCAGGCGAGATTATTATAATGCCTGGTAATGTGCCGCATGCGGTTTATGCCGAGGAGAGATTCAAGATGTTGCTGACAATGATTCGGGCGTAAGCAAGCTTGATTTTACTGGAACAGATGAGGACAGGAATATGATTAGATGTCCCGGGCAGGACCAGAGGTTTTGGAAGCCGGAAGACATTTTTGAGATTAAGTGTCCGGGCTGCGGCAAGGCTATGGAGTTCTTTAAGGATGAGCCGAAGCTCAAGTGCCGCAAGTGTGGACGAACAGTGGTTAATCCGAAGATTGACCTTGGCTGTGCCGAATGGTGCCAATATGCCGAGCAGTGTCTTGGGGTGTCCGCCGGAAGGCAAATTAGCGCTATTCGGGATAAGCTGGTAAATGAAATGAAAAAAGTCTTCGCAGGGGACGAGCGGCGAATAGAGCATGCGCTTGGCGTGCTTAATTATGCAGAGCGGATACAGGCCGAGGAGGGCGGAGACGCAATTGTGGTCAAGGCCGCCGCGGTTCTACATGACATCGGCATTGCACAGGCAGAGCGTAAATATGGTTCATCGGGAGCTAAATATCAGGAGACCGAAGGGCCGATTATGGCGAGGGGGATTTTGGCAAAATTCGATTTGGACAAGGCGGATGTGGAGCACATCTGCCGGATTATTGCAAGCCATCACAGTGGCAAAGATATAGATACAGTTGAGTTCAGCATCGTGTGGGATGCGGACAGGCTTGTAAATATCCCTGCCGAGTTTGCCGGTGCAAGCAAGGAAAAACTGAGGGAGGCCATTGATAAGACATTCAGGACGTGCACGGGTCGTCAAATAGCATTGGAGTTGTTCGTAGGGAATTGAATTTAAGCCAATTAAGAAATGAAAGGGGAAAATTATGTTTTGCTATCAGTGTGAACAGACAGCGGGTGGTACCGGCTGCACCAAGGTGGGTGTTTGCGGCAAGGACGCTGACATTCAGAGCCTTCAGGACACGCTTATATTCGGCCTAAAGGGCATCGCTGCGTACGCGTATCATGCTCGGGAGCTGGGACAAACCGATGAGCAGGTTGACGCTTTTATGCACGAGGCGATGTTTGCCACATTGACGAACGTGGATTTCGATTTGAATCGTTATCTGGAACTGGTACTGAAAGCAGGCGAGATGAACCTGCGCACTATGGCGATGCTGAACAATGCGCATACATCAACTTTTGGCAACCCGACGCCGGTAACGGTACCAAGAGGCACAAAGGCGGGACCTGGAATCGTTGTTACCGGCCATGATTTGCTGGACCTTTACGAACTTCTAAAGCAGACCGAGGGCAAAGGCATTAACATTTATACTCATGGCGAGATGCTCCCCGCTCACGGATACCCTGAGCTCAGGAAGTTCAAACACCTTGTGGGTAATTACGGTACGGCCTGGCAGAATCAGAGAAAGGAATTTGACCAGTTCAGCGGAGCGATTTTGGTGACGACCAACTGCGTTATGATTCCAAAGGACTCATACAAGGACAGGATGTTTACCTGTGGGATAGCCGGTGTTGCTGGTGTCAAGCACATAAAAAACAGGGATTTTGCCGAAGTGATTGATAAGGCCCTATCACAACCGCCGCTTGAGGAAAAGCTCGAGGGGACGCTGAGTACAGGGTTTCACTGGACAGCGGTGCTCGGGATGGCGGACAAGATTATCGAGGCGGTGAAGGCGGGCAAGATTCGGCATTTCTTTTTTATCGGTGGCTGCGACGGCGCCAAGCCGGGGCGGAATTACTTTACGGAGTTCGCGGAGAAGGTGCCGGATGATTGTGTGATACTAACGGCGGCTTGCGGGAAGTATCGGTTGAATGACCGTGATTACGGTGATATTGACGGCATTCCGCGTTTGATTGACACAGGTCAGTGCAATGATTGTTATGGGGCTATTAAAATCGCGCTGGCACTTGCGGATGCTTTTAGCTGTGGTGTGAACGATTTGCCTCTTTCACTTGTGGTATCGTGGTATGAGCAAAAAGCGGTGGCAATTTTGCTGACTCTTTTGCATTTGGGGGTGAAAAACATAAAGCTCGGTCCGAGCCTGCCGGCGTTTATCAGCCCTAACGTCTTAAATGTACTGGTAGAGAAGTTCAATATCGCGCCTATTGGGGATGTCGACGAAGATATGGCGGAGAGGCTGAAATAAATGTCATTAGTGAGCGACTGCTAAGATGGTTCTGAGAAACATAGTAAAAATAGACGAGGAGA
>Ga0209427_10009207_pt1 | contig 11031 bp, 19 predicted proteins | sample DeeMarSWOR136_30_FD_187465 | JGI IMG/M metagenome (GOLD analysis project Ga0209427, IMG submission 187465) | Marine sediment microbial communities from White Oak River estuary, North Carolina - WOR-1-36_30 (SPAdes) (version 2) | ecosystem: Environmental > Aquatic > Marine > Intertidal zone >... | reverse complement strand
CTTACCGCCGGGTATCAGAATGCGGTTGGCCTCAGTTAAAACGTTCAGGGGCAAATCGAGGAAACACAGGGTAACGATCAAAAACACCGTACCAAACGATTCCTTATCGAAGAGCTGTTGTTCTCCTCGACCTAGAAAGGCATTTATCCCTCTCCTTCTTGCCATCTGGAGCAGCTTGGAGGAGGGGTCGACCCCGGTCTCTATTCCCAGAGCTTGGGCAAAACGCCCGCTGCCGACACCTATTTCAAGCCAGGGCTTTGGCAGGGACGGCAATAGCTCTCTTAACGCTTGCACCTCAATGAAAAAGATGAGGCTTCCCTCTCTATCAAACCAAGCATCATATTCCAGAGCCAGCTCATCGAATGGAGAACTATGGCTTTTGTTTCGTTTCATTCCTGCTATTGGTTGTGGGGTTCTGTAATTGGTTGACGACATCCTTGCTCCTTTGTCAGAACCTGTCAGCTTTATGGAGCTCATCCAGTAATATCCTGGAGGTGGCAAAATCAACTTCAACTACTCTGCCTGGTATAACTCTTTCCTCACCCAGAAGTGTCTCCAGTTCCACCCGACCGCCGTGCAGCCGCATATGAGCGATGTCCTGAAGCACTGGTTCATCATCCCATTTGTTTAGATAAGCCTTAGCCAGACACACTTTACACCTCCGCTTGCTCCATAAGAGCAGCTAAATTCGTATTATCCTGGTGCTGGCACACCTGCCCTCGAAAGGATGCGGTCCAAGACGTCTTTGATCTCCCGCACCGCTATCCCGTTCACTGGGATTCTGCCTTCTAGACTTGACCTGAATATGTCGGCGTCAAAGTAAATACAGCCGACCACCTCGATGTGCCGCTCCTGTAATTCCGCTTTCAGTCTCGTAGCTATCTCTCCAGATGGCACTTTGTTCATAATAGCCCAGACATTCTTGATGCCAATTCCTGAAGCCAGGTCGTGTATCTTCTGACCTACATTTACTGATTCCAGAGGAGGCTCAACCACGATCAGCACACTGTCAATGCTGGTCTCAACGCCCCGACCGAAATGCTCCACTCCCGCTTCCATGTCCACAATGGCCAGCTCATCTGTTTCCAGGGTAAGCTTCTTCAGAAACTCACGGCTCAGCACTCCCATGGGACAGGCACAACCCTCCAGCGACTGCAGTATTTTCCCGATGGTAACCAGCTTGAGCCCGTCCTTCTGAAGTAGATACTGCTCAGGAATGTGAGCTGTTGCAATTTGGGCCTCGCTCAGAACGTTCGTCTGAGCCATCTTTTGCTTCAGGCCTTTCTTGCCACCAACTAGCTCCATGAGAGGTACAGGCGGGTGGTCAAAGCTGAGCATACGGAAAAGCCCCGAGTTTGATTCATCAGAGTCCACCACCAGTGCACGGTAACCCCTCGCTTGTGCTTCGTTTGCCAGCAGAGCGACTACGGTGCTTTTGCCACTTCCTCCTTTACCGCAGACTGATATTTTCATCTTTTGTCACCCTTCCTTACTTACATTCTTGCTATTTCGATTGCCTTCAGGGGGCAGGCCCGAGCGCAGTCACCACAACCCTGGCAGACAGATGGGTCTGTCATAGGTATCTCATAGGGTGCCTCTTGCTTTAGCAGCCTATGAGAACATGCTAGGACTGCAGCACAAATACCGCTGTCGCACTTTTCTGGATGGCATTTCTTATAATCTACTAACGCCATCTTGCCTGGCATATAGTCTCCTTCCTGGCTCCCCCGGCATGTAATCTCTTGCCCACTGCCTCAGCTAGGGTTATTACCTGCTCCTTGTCCTTTCAACTTCTCTTCGCCTCCTCGAGCTCATCTTCTAGCTCCTCCAGTTGCTGCCACATTGATGGCGGCACGGAGTGAGCTGGCCATCGAGCCTTGAGGTCAGCTATTTTCTCCTCAATCTCTCTTATTTTGTCCTTACTCAGCTGAGACTGTGGCAAACTGTGCACAGGCAGTTTACGCATGTAAAACTTCTTTCCCTGATATTCCAATTCTGCAAGGCTGCGGTTCTCGATCAAATTCCGGACAGTTTCCCAACCGTTGCCAGTACTTTTCAGAAGCTCTGACACAGCGTCTTGCCTCATCGGATGCACTGCCGTAATGCTTAGCAAGTCTTCTTGGACATTGCCAGTGCAGGCGAAGGCATTTCCTTCGTAGCCAATCAGGTATTCAACCTCTCTGCCCAGCCTTTCTGTGAAGATCTGATACGCTGCATTGATGGTCTGCTCGCTGGCAGGCGTCACCCTTTCCGCCGGTGGCCGTGTCGGGATGGCCACATAAGCCTTGTTCGGCTTTAACAGCGCCAGGAACCCGGCTATACTCTTTATCTCACCGCGGTCATCATTAACACCTCTAACTAGCATGGTCTCCGTGGTCAGCTCACCCTCGAACGCCTGGGCAAATTTGAACATTCCTTGCAGAACCGTTTCAAGCTTTAGCGATCGGTGTGGCCTGTTGACCTTGCGCCACGTCCCTTCGCTGACTGCGTCCATTTTCAACGATACCCAATCGGCTTTCCGCAAGTTCTCTCTTATATCTTCACGCCACAGAAGTGACCCGTTGGTAATAATGGCAACCTTGACCCCCAGTGTCTTTAATACCTCAACCTCTCTACCGAGATTAGCATCCAGAGCAGGCTCACCGTCAGGAACAAACGTCAGATAGTCTACCAGTGCGCCCTTATCTGTGGCTCGTTTGAGCTTCGTTCTTACCTGTTCCGTTATCCCCTCCGTCTTATAGAAAGACCTCGGCTCTGCCTCTATCCTCAGGGTCCTCCCCAGCTGACAATAGACGCAGGAGTAACTACATAATTTTAGGCGGGACATTGTTTATCCCCAAGCTGCGCCCCAAACGCCTGGAGGGGACGGGACCATAGACAATTGAACTGGTCACAAGCCGACCTCATCTTTATCCTATTTACGCCACCATTGCCGACGACATTCCCATACCTGCCTGCGCTTGCAGTACCACGACCTCCTGCGACCATATCCGCTGACAACAAAGCCCAAATCAGCAAGCTTTTGAAGCATCGCTCACAGAACCTCCGCTTCAACGCTTTCGCTGAAGACATCTTCCATCATTATTCTGCTGCGCGGATAGCCTGACAAGCTTGTTAGATGGTTGTACTGCCGGCGTTTCTGCTCGTTACCGAGCACTGCGTAAGCCTCATTTATCTCCTTGAACTTCTCCTCGGCTTGTTTGGGATTGTTGGGGTTGCGATCGGGGTGATATCGCAAAGCCAGTCGACGGAAGGCGTTCCTGATATCTTCAGGACTTGTATCTCTATTCACATCAAGGATTCGGTAGTAGTCCTTGAAGCTCATACTTATCCCTCAGTACTTGCGGTATGCTCTTCTCCATGGCTCTCGTTTCATTGCCATGTAGTCTCTTAGGGCTGCTTTAAGCGTATTTGCCGCCAGAAGAGCACAGTGCTCGCTTTCCTCGGGCAGCCTACCCAAAGCGTCCAGCACATCGCGCCGAGTAATTTTCCCGGCTTCGCTGATACTCTTCCCTTTGGCCATCTCAGTAACCATGCTTCCAGAGGCAATGCTGGTACCGCAACCATCGGTCATGAAAGTAGCTCTGGCAATGGCATTATTGTTTACCCTGATCCATATTTCCATGGTATCGCCACACGGGCCGGTCACCTTGGCAAAGCCATCGGCGTCTTGCATATCGCCTACGTTTCTCGGGTTCATGGCGTGGTCAATGACTATGTCAGAGTAGACCTTGCGGGCATCTGCCATAACCAGCTCCTGGAGCTCATCCAGTTCCGAAGACATCGTTTTGCCTCCTGTTTCACTTCGCCTCGGCTAAGACCGCTTGAACCAGAGACTCACCCAAGCTAGCTACAATTTCGCCATTGTAGCGCTCGATACCCCCCTTGTCGCAGAGCTTTGCCAGCTCCGGGTCTATTGGCAGTCGTCCCAGTAGTGGTGCCTGGGCGGAATTGGCCATTTCTTCACTGCGGCTTTTGCCGAAGATTTCCATCTTCTTGTCTATCTCAGGTACATACAGGTAACTCATATTCTCCACAACACCCAGAATGCGCTTTTCCATTTTCCGGGCCATGTTCACTGCCTTCTTAACTATCATCTCAACCAAGCCCTGAGGAGTAAAGACGATGATTACACCAGATATCGGGAAGGACTGCATCACAGTGAGTGGCGCATCAGCTGTACCTGGAGGCAAATCTATCACTAGATAGTCCAATTTTCCCCAGAGAACCTCCTCACCAAACTGTTTGATTGTATTGGCGATTAAAGGGCCGCGCCAGACGACAGCGTCATCCTCACTGGGCAGGAGAAGGTTAATTGACATAACCTCAATTCCCGACCTGGACAGGACGGGTAGAATCCCGGTATTGCTGCCGTCGGGGCGAGTGTTAATGCCAAACATCTTGGGGATGCTCGGACCAGTGATATCAGCGTCCAGTATACCCACCTCGTTGCCCTGACGCTTCAGCGCCACAGCGGCAAGACTGGCTACCAGTGATTTACCGACTCCGCCCTTACCGCTCATCACGGCGAGAATGTGGCTGATCTGGTTCAGCTCTGAAGGCTTTACATCGCTAAATTCTACCGTTGCCTCGTTGATGTCGGGCACGCTTTTCATGGCTTCCTCAGCTTTGGCCTTAATCCAGTCCTGTGTAGTTTCACTCAGCGCTGCTGAGGCAAGAGAAATCCTGACCTTGCGGTCAGATATAGCGATATCACGAATCAGGTTTAGACCTTCTATACTGCGTTTCACGCCGGGGACAAGCACCTGCTCTAGGCTTTGTCTTATCTGCTCCTCAGTTGTCATAGATTACCTCTCCTTACGTCCTTTAGTGGTCGCAAATGTTATCGCCAGTATCTAGATTTCCATCCAGATAGCTGAGAACTGCCTTCTCGGGGTCGCTCTCAAGGGTGCCAATGACCACCTTAATCCGGTTCTTTTGGAAGAGACCCTGAGCTCGCGAGCCTATGCCACTGGCAATGACCACCGATACACCCCGCTCAGCCAGCCACTCAGGGAGCAGGCCCGGCTGATGACCGGGTGACGGTACAAATTCTTTGCCCAGAATTTCCTTTTGTCCCTCATTAGCGTCGATTAGGGCAAACTGCTCGCAGTGGCCAAAGTGAGTTGATACCATGCCACCGCTTACTGGTATTGCATATCTCACTAAACACCTCCTCAGTTAGTATCCAATTGCGTGATTCTTCATCTCCGATGGCATATATCCCCTGTGGAGCAGGGAGGTGTCTCGCACCGCTCAGCCCTGCCACAGCACGTTGTGTCCGGGGCTCCTGCATCGGTTCTTATCATATAGGATGACGATATTAGCCTCTCCATGTTATTGCCGCCACAGTCAGGACAGCGGGCTGCCTGGTCGGCACTGCGCACAAATATCTCCGTTATTCTACCGCACTGCTGGCACCTGAAGTCATATATTGGCATGGCTTCTTTCCTCCTTCAAAATGATTTCAGGTGAGGCACACTGCCTCACAGGCTTACGCTATTGGGAAACCTTTTGCCACATTGTGCATATCTCTTGGGAAACCCGCCCATCAGCGTATTCCACCACCGGTACTCCCCGTACCAGAGCCTCAGTGACCACGTTATCAAATGGGATCTTTGAACCTACCTCGACGCCCTGAGTCGAGCAATAGGACTCAATCCGCCGGGCGTTGTCCTCGTTCAGGTCAGATTTGTTAATGCAAACCAGGGCAGGAATGTCAAAGTGACGGCAAACTCCTAGCACTCTCTCCAGGTCGTGTATTCCCGAAAGTGTGGGCTCAGTAACCAGCAAAGCCAGACTGGCTCCAGACAGCGACGAAATTACCGGGCAGCCGATGCCCGGTGGGCCGTCGCTGATTATATAGTCCAGACTTTGCTCCTCTGCAATCTGCTTGGCGTGTTGTCTTACCATGGCCACTAGTTTCCCCGAGTTCTCCTGAGCAATTCCCAGCCGGGCGTGGACGAGAGGTCCGTATCTTGTATCGGAAATAAACCAGTATCCAGACATATTCTCTCTCATAGTTATGGCCTCAACCGGGCATATATGTGAGCAGAAGCCACAGCCCTCGCAGGAGACGGGGTCAACCCTGAAATCTTTGATAGCGCCAAAACGGCAAAGGTCCTGGCACAAGCCACACTGCGTGCACTTGTCCTCGTCTATACAGGCTACCTGGCCGCTCCAGAATTCGCTTTCCTGCTTTAAAGAAGGGCTGAGCAGTAGATGGAGGTCGGCAGCATCCACATCGCAGTCGGCAAGCACCTTCCTTTTCGCTAGGGCAGCGAAGGAGCCGACAATGCTGGTCTTGCCGGTGCCTCCCTTACCGCTGAGTATCACGATTTCTTTCATCTACCATCTCCTTAACCCTGTTGAAAAGCTCCAGAAAACTATTCTTCCACTGCGGGAGTCCCTCAACCAGAGGAATGCCTTGCGAATATAGACGGGCAATTTCGGTATCCAAGGGAATGGTGAGCAGTATAGGTATATCCTCTTTTTGACAGTATTCTTCAACCTTGCTGTCGCCGATACCGGTACGGTTGAGAACAACACCGCAGGGTATGTGGAGTTCTCTTACCGTCTCCACAGCCAGGGCAAGGTCATTCAGTCCAAATGGAGTGGGTTCAGTTACTAGGATACAGAAATCACTGCCCTTAACTGCTTCCACCACCGGGCAAGACGTTCCCGGTGGGACATCGATGATGACTGTGCCATCATTATTGGCATATTCCTTCACCCTCCTGATGACCGGTGGTGCCATAGCCTCACCAACAGTGAGTTTGCCCTGAACAAAGCTCACACCGTCTGATTGTCCCCACTCAGCAACTCCCGTCTCCCGGCTCTCTTCAGAGATAGCCTCTTCTGGACAGAGGTAGCTGCACGCGCCGCACCCGTGGCAGAGCTGAGGGAAAATCAGCACATGGTTACCGAGTACGGCAATGGCATTATAGGCACACACTTCGGCACACTTGCCACAGTAGGTACACCTGTCTTCATCTACCTTGGGAACTGCTATGGAGACAGCTTCGCTGCCTGTAATTGCTGGCTTGAGGAAAACGTGATCGTTCGGTTCCTCGACATCACAGTCCAGAAGCTGTACTCCATTTGCATCCTTTGTAGAAAGGGCAAGGTTTGTAGCTACCAGCGTCTTACCCGTTCCCCCTTTGCCGCTGGCAATCGATATGATCATCTTAGCCTCTGACCATCTTTGCTCCACACTTCGGACAGCTCAAGTTGTAGCAGGGTGTCCCTGCCTGATGGAGTACTCTTGCTCCGCAATTGGGGCAGACACAATCCCCGCCGGGGCCGGCTCCGGGACTTGTACCTCTCATCCTGCCGGCACCTCTGCCGCCTTTACCAATGCCTCTGCCTGTGCCCGGACCGCTTCCCCCTGGAGGTCCGGTACTATCTCTTCTAGGCATAGCTACACCTCCGGCATTTGTCTTTATTTTCTCTTCTTCTCCAGCTCATCAATCCGCCGTTGAATCTCGTTTAGCTGCTGTGCAAGCGCCTGTGACTCTGCCCTCATGGCCTCTAGCTCCTGCTCTGGGCTCATGGGCGGAGTCATCCCAAACCCCATACCCATGCCTCTGCCTATGCCTCTGCCCATACCTTTACCCATGCCTGTGCCCATACCAAAGCCACCTCCCATGCCTGGTGTCGCCCCCATACCAAAGTGGTCCGGCACATTGGCCTGAGCGCTCGCCTGGAACTTCCCTGACCGGTAGCCTTCGATAACGCCCTTTACAGTCCCGGACACCCCGGTTAAAACCTGGATTCCAGCAGAAGCCAGTACCTGATAGGCGTTGGGGCCGCAGTTGCCGGTCAGGACTGCTTGCACATCCTTTCCGGTGATCATCTGGCCGGCAGAGATTCCGGCCCCACCAGTTGCCATGGCACTTGAGTTGTCCACGGCTTCGAATTCCATCGTCTCTGGGTCAGCAATGATGAAGTACTGACATCGCCCGAAACGTGGGTCGACCTCAGCATCGAGGGTAGGGCCGGTAGCTGAAATGGCAATTCTCATATCGCCTCCTTATTTCTTCTCAGTAGACAGTTGGCTTATTCTCGCTTCTAGCTCTTTCAGTTGCTCCCTCAGTGCGTCTGCTTCGTTCTTCAGGAAATCGGTTTCATGCTCACGGCTCATGCGCGGAGCAAACGGCGTGGCACCTGAAAAGAACGGTCTAGGCCCGTAATAAGGGTAAGCATACCCAGTCCGACGGGGAAAACCGTACGTGCGAGCCGCTCCTATTCCCCAGGGGCTGCAAAAGCCTCTACCACCTCCTGTCATTGGCCCCATTCCCATAGGACCAGTACCGTCAAACCCTGGCATAATACACCTCCTTTATCTGGCATTGACATTGTTGACACTGGCATAGGCATTATTCGTTACTGCTAACTTTCCAGGTCTCGCATTCTGGAGTCGATTTGCTCCAGCTGCGCCTTTACCGCCTGCGCTTGCTCCTTCAAGTAGCCGAGCTCCTCCTCCCTGGTCATCGAACCGGCAGGGGGCCTATATCCGTAAGTGGGCGGCACTCCGTAGGAAGGAGTCTGTGGGTATGGCCAGGGTGCAGGTGCTCCAGCGCCACTCAAGAAGTAGCCACACCGCGGCAGTCCGCCTCTACCTATCCCCACATAGGGCCAAGGTGGAGAGGAGCCGCGGAAGCCAAAGCCCATGCCTCCTCTGAAGCCGCGTCCGAAATTTCCTCCTCGTCCAAATCCATTAGGCATATTCTCACCTCCTTATTTCTTCAATTCTTCAAGTCTCTTCCTGATGTTTTCCAGTTCACGCTCAAGTATTCGCGTCTGCTCTTCCACCAGCCCTAGATACTTGAAAAACTGCAAACCGCGATACACCGTGGACAGGCTGGTGTTGGGCGATTTCTGCCGAGCCTGCCGGTAGATTTCGTCAGCATCAACATGTATCTCAAAGAGGAGTCTCCCTTCCATGCACAGTGTAATCATTGCCCAGCACTTCTGATTCCCACCTGGCTACCTGTGCCTGACTGGTCAGCGACGTAAGGGCTCTGACCAGTTTTTCCTGCACCATCGTGTGCAAGTCGCTGGTGTTGGTTGAAGGCACACGGTCTGAAGACGCCGAATCCCTCAGTAAGGCCTGGTAGGCATCGACCAAGCCTCCAACCACGCAGTCAGAGAATTCGATCAGGTCACTCCAGGATGAGTGCAGGCCCTTGGCTCTCATTTCTCTGGCTATTTGTTCCAATTGTGCCTGTGTCATGGTAGTTCCTTTCCTGGCTAAACGGCTCAGTGCTAAACTAAGTTCGTCTACCAATTGCGCCCGCCTCTATAATGTCTGCCCCAGCCTGGCCTCCAAGGCCAGAGTGCCATAATATCTGGTGTATTGCAGGTGGGGCAAAGCTCAGGGGGCTTGCTTATCATCACTTCGAACGGTACCTCCCACTCGTGACCGTTACCACAGCGAAAGTGACGCACTGCCATCTCATAGTTGCCACCTTCAATTCTTATCGCCTTGCCATGGAGCAGGGCATCAGCCATCTTCTGCCGCGCAAGCAGCAGTATACGAGCAAAGGTCGGACGAGAAACACGCATCCTTTGCGCGCAATCATCTTGCTCCAGTCCCTCTATGTCCTTGAGGCGAATTGCCTCTGCCTCCTCAATAGAGAGCCGCACTTCCTGCAAGTGAGTGAGAGGCACACCAGCAGGCTTGAAGTAAGTAACCTGTGGCAGGAAATTTACCCGTCGGAACCGAGGTTGCCTTCCCATAAATACTCAGTTGTCCCCCTCGAATATTACTGACCTATGTCCACTCAATATAACCGATTTGGGCAGATTTTATGGACTTATGCTCATAATCTATTATAATACGAGTTATCCTTTGCTGTCAAGACTAAGCTTGCACCTTTTTCGATATTTCTCACCTTAAACAGCAGGGGGGCTCGTAGCGGGGTGAGGCGGGAGAACCTGCTGATCAGCCGAGTTCCGCTTCGCTGATGATCTCCGGCACCAACTCGTCCCAGCCCAGAGGCATGATGTGGACTCCCTGGCAGAGTGGCTTGACCTGTCGAATGATCCGCGCGGTGATTTCCACCGACTTCTTCTTGCGGTCCTCCTTTTTTGTCTCTTCCATCTCTTGGATGATGCTTTCCGGCACGTTAATCCCAGCCACGTTGGCATTCATGAACTTTGCCATGGCGGCGCCCTTGAGTATCACGATTCCAGCTATAACCGGTACTTTGAAGCCCGATACCTGACTCATGAAAGGCTCGAATTTCTCCGGCTCGTAGATGGCCTGGGTTTGAAAGAATCTGGCTCCAGCCTTAATCTTTTTTTTCATCTTAATAACCTGTGGCTCCGGGGGCTCTGCGCCTGGCGTAACCACTGCTCCCAGGAAGAAGCTGGGCACGCTTTCCAGTTCATGACCCGCCATATCATATCCCTGGTTTAGACTGCTGGCTGCCTTAAGCAGTTGCACTGAATCGAGGTCATAGACTGGTTTCGCTTCAGCGTGGTCACCCAAGATAGGATGGTCGCCAGTGAGACACAGCACATTCTCTATACCCAACGCCCACGCACTCAGCAGGTCCGACTGAAGTGCCAGCCGGTTCCGGTCGCGGCAGGTAAGCTGGTAAATCGGCTCCAGACCTCGTTCAATCAGTCTGGCAGAAACGGCCATTGAGCCAATGCGTAGTACTGCACTCTGCAGGTCGGTGACGTTGATGGCGGTCACATAATTCCGCAGCATCTCTGCATCGTGCAGACATTTGTCCAGATCAACCCCCTTAGGTGGCCCAATCTCCCCCGTGACCACAAATTGCCCTCTTTCAAGTATTTGTCTTAGCTTGCTCATCTTTTGTTCTGCTCCTTGCTTGAAATTCACCTAGTCTAGGCGTGACTGGTAACCTTGCGGTCGCCAGAGAGAGATCTGAAAGTTGCCTCTCCTTCACCGAGGGTAAGGGAACGCGGTCGGCTCCACCTGGAGTTGTTCTTGGGCATCACGTAACTGCCCATCTTATCCAGGCGGCCCAACTCTCTGAGACGGTCATAGATGAGTTG
>Ga0209427_10009205_pt1 | contig 11032 bp, 9 predicted proteins | sample DeeMarSWOR136_30_FD_187465 | JGI IMG/M metagenome (GOLD analysis project Ga0209427, IMG submission 187465) | Marine sediment microbial communities from White Oak River estuary, North Carolina - WOR-1-36_30 (SPAdes) (version 2) | ecosystem: Environmental > Aquatic > Marine > Intertidal zone >... | reverse complement strand
ATGCTGGATAGGTGGAACCAAAGGGACACCGGTAGCAGTATGGATCCAAGATATGGACAACCCCTGGAATCCCCGGCTCTACAGGGGGTCTTCTGGGATCTCCCGTGAGGGTGATAGCCCCGAATGTGGCCCCATGGTAGGAACGATAGCGCGCGAGAACCTTGTGCTTTTTCGTATAGGCCCTGGAGATCTTGATGGCGTTGTCATTGGCCTCGGCCCCTCCCAGGGTAAAGAAAAACTTATTCAAGTCTCCCGGTGTCACCTCGGACAAGGCTTGGCCGAGCTTTACCCGGGATTCGTAGGCAAATCCTGGATAGAGATAACAAACCTTTTCGGCCTGTTTCTGAATTGCCCTGATAATCTTCTGATTCTTATGCCCCACATTGACGCACATCAGCTGGGAGGAGAAATCGAGAATCTTCCTTCCATTGCTATCGATGATATAAACTCCATCTACGTCAGAGATGATCGTGGGATCAAGGGACGCGTTTACGGTCCAGGAGTGCATAATGTGGGCTTTGTCCAAATTCTTTATTTCGGCAGCATCCATGGTATCTCTCCTTATTTCTTTAAGGGAGGAGCTTACACATATCGCCATAGATCTCAGGTCTGCGGTCCCGGAAAAATTGCCAGACTCTTCTCAACTCCTCAATCAGAGTGAGATCGAAGTCTGCAACGAGGAGTTCATCCCTATCCCGGCTCGCCTCGACAATGATCTCTCTTCTTGGATTACAGAAGTAGCTCGTTCCGTAAAATTCGCCTATATCCCATGGGAGTTCATGCCCTACCCTATTAATAGCCCCTAAAAAGTATCCATTTGCTACGGCATGAGCGGGTTGTTCCAGTTTCCAGAGGTATTCGGAAAGCCCGGCAACGGTAGCAGAGGGATTGAATATGATCTCCGCTCCTTTCAGTCCGAGGATCCTGGCCCCTTCAGGGAAATGGCGATCATAGCAAATGTAGACCCCCACATGAGCATAAGCGGTTTCAAACACCGGATATCCGAGGTTCCCTGGTTTGAAATAGAATTTCTCCTAGAATCCCGGATGAGTATGAGGGATATGGGTTTTCCGATATTTTCCAAGATAGCTTCCATCGGCATCAATTACAGCCGTCGTATTATAGTAGACGCCTGTAATCTCTTCCTCGTAGATGGGGACTAACAGCACCAACTTATGCCTTTTTGCCTGTTCTATCATAAGCTGGATCGTTGGCCCCTCGGGTATCCTCTCAGTAAGATCATACCATTTTGTGTCTTGTTCAGCAGGAAAGTATGGGCCATAGAAGAGTTCCTGCAGGCAGAGGATATTTACGCCCTTGGTTGCAGCCTCCTCCAGCATCGTAATATGCTTATCAACCATGGCCCTTTTGATATCTTCCAGGGGATGATCAGGGCCCAATTCATTTTTGGCCTGGATAAGGCCGCATCTTACCATTCTTCCCATTTGGTTACCTCCTTAGCATTATCCTTACTATTTCCCCTTACGGTAATGAGCGACGATATGTATCCCTTCTAAGGCTGGCTTCGTCGTGGCATTCCGGGAAATATTCCCTTGAGCCGGGAAATATCCCCTTGAGCCAGGGAATATCCCCTTGAGAATGCCTCTACAATATTAGGAGAAGATTTGTCAACTAAAAATTTTTACCCGGATATACAGTGCATATCTAAAAGGGTCATGAATATACCTGCTGTTTCCCACCCAAGAGCGGTTGAGCGCATTTCGGCTGATAGGGAGTACTATGTCCCATCCATCTGTGTCCAGGGGTGTTTAAGGCCGCATATGAAAAAAGATTAAAAGAGGGAACTTTTTTCGGTTTGTTTTGTCTAAGAGAAACAAAATCAGAAAAAGGAGGATAAGCCATGAAACGGTTACTGTTCATTTTAGGACTTCTCATCTCTATTCTATCCCTCAGCTCTGCCTATGGAGAGGAGAAGGAGAGGATTCTCTCTCCCTACTTCTTCGTCCAGAGCGATGACGCTTCTCTCGATCCCTTCCCTCTTTTAGAGACGAAGGCGGAGGTGGATATTGCTGGAGTGATAGCGGAGATAGAACTCACTCAGGTTTATAAGAATGAGGGCAAGAGGACCATAGAAGCGATCTATGTGTTTCCCCTGGGAACAAAATCGGCCATACACGCCATGAGAATGAAAATTGGCAGCAGAATCATTGAGGCCACAATTGAGGAAAGGAAAATGGCCAAAATGATCTATGAGAGGGCAAAGGACGAAGGGAAGGTAGCTTCTCTCTTAGAACAACAAAGGCCCAATGTCTTCCAGATGAAGGTAGCTAATATCATGCCAGGAGATGTAATAGAAGTAAAGGTTAACTATACGGAACTTCTGGTACCCGCAGATGGGATATACGAATTTGTCTTTCCCACGGTCGTAGGGCCACGATACAGTGAGAAAAGGGAGAAAGGGGCGAAAGATCATGACAGATGGATAGAGACCCCATATCTGCACGAAGGGGAAGTGCCTTCGTATACGTTTGATATAAAAGTGAACATGAGAACGGGGATTCCCCTCAGCAAAGTATGGGTTCCCTCCCATAAGGTGCAGGTACGGCAGGATAGAGAAGAAGCGGAGATACATCTCATGCCTGAGGAAGAAAAGGGGGGAAATAGGGATTTTATACTGAGGTACACATTACAGGGTAAAACGATACAGAGCGGCCTCCTCCTCTACCCCGGGGAGGAGGAGAACTTTTTCCTCCTCATGCTGCAACCCCCGGAAAAGGTAGCGTTGGATGCCGTTCCTCCTCGGGAATATGTATTCATTGTCGATGTATCGGGTTCTATGCACGGTTTTCCCCTGGATGTCTCTAAAGCCCTTATAAGAGAGATCATTCAGCAGTTGAGGGGAGAGGACTACTTCAATATCCTCTTCTTTGCCGGTGGCTCCAAGGTCCTTTCCCCTCATCCTCTTCGTGCCACAGAAGGGAATAAGGCTATGGCCTTAGGCATGCTGGAAGAACAGAGGGGAGGGGGAGGAACAAGGATTTTACCAGCCCTCAAGAGGGCGCTTTCCCTGGAAAAAAGGGAAGGGCTGTCCCGGATTATCGTTATAGCCACTGATGGATATGTTGCGGTGGAGAAAGAGGTTTTTGACCTGATGAGGGAAAATCTCAACGAGGCAAATTTCTTCCCCTTTGGAATAGGAAAAGGGGTAAATCGGTATCTCATAGAGGGGATGGCCAGGGTAGGAAAAGGAGAACCCTTTGTGGCATGCAATAGAGAGGAAGCCTCAAAGATAGCTGAGAGGTTCTCCGACTATATAGGATCTCCCCTTCTTACCGATATCGAGGTCGAGTTTAAGGGGTTCGATGCTTATGAGGTAGAACCTCCCTATCTCCCCGACCTCTTCGCTCAAAGGCCTCTCATTCTCTTCGGGAAATATAGAAACACCCAAGGGAAGATAGGGGTTAGCGGTAAGACCACCTGGGGTGACTATGAGAAGGTGATTGAGCTCAGTTCATCACTGGAAGATGAGAATAACCGAGCCCTCAAATACCTCTGGGCCAGAGAGAAGATAGCCCGCCTTTCCGACTATGGTAAGGTGGGGGCAAAAATAGAGGAGGAGGTAAGAAATCTCGGCCTCCAGTATCATCTCATGACGCAATATACCTCCTTCGTGGCTGTGGATACCATCGTGAGGGATACGGGAGAGCTCGTTACGGTAAAACAGCCTCTACCCTTACCTGAAGGGGTGAGCGATTACGCGGTGGGTAATACTAGGAGTAAGGTTGCCGCTGCTCCATCTTCTGGTTTTGTCAAAACGCTATCAGTGAAGGAGGAGGCGAGCTATCATCTCCAGGAGCAGGAGAGGAAAAGAGAGCCTTCCCAGCTTTATATCATGGGAGGAAAGCTCCCTCCCGGAACTACCATGGAAGAAGTTGAGAGGGCATTCTCCCCATTCAAGGAGGAGTTGGAGAAGGTTTTTCAGAAATGGGGATCAAAGAAATTGGTCGTGCTCTTGAACATTGAAGGAGGGAGGGTAAAGAGCATTCACATAGAGAGCTTTCAAGGGAAAGGGTATAAAAAAGAGGTTCTGAAGAAGATCCTGCAAAAGGCAATTTTCTCTCCCACCATAAAGGGCAAGATGGAACTAGAACTCGTATTCGTCTAATTGCCCAATCCCTGTGCGATTACTAACATGATTCTTTGGTCCTCCTTCGGCCAGCCTCACTAAAGGGCTGGCCTTCTATTTTCCCCTACACTAGTCTTCTACCTTGGTCTCTTTTTCAAGCACATCGGCCAGGGCCTTAAAGCCTTCACCTCCGAATGACTTGATCTGGAGGAGAAGTAACTCAGAATACTTAAAGCCCTTGGAATAAATCCAGTCTCTATGTACCTTATCACCACGGCCAATCATGTGCCTGGCCAGATCCAAAGGCGCGTGAGAAACCTTTTTACAAACCGGACAGTGATAGCTCATACAAAGCCTCCTAGTTAAGTTACAATTACAATTTCGATTATCTCTTCTGTTTCCTCTCTTTCTCCTTCAATGCCCTGAAGACCTTCTCCGGGGTAATTGGCAGGGTATTTATTCTCACTCCCACTGCCTTGTATACCGCATTGCCGATGGCACCGGCGGTAGGATTGGTAAGACCCTCGCCAGCTTCTTTGGCACCAAATGGCCCCTCAGGCTCATAGGTATCAATCTCTAGGATTTTGGTCTCCGGCATATCCAGGGAGCGAATCATCATGTAATCGGCAATAGTTGGATTGAGTATCTTGCCATTATGCATTGGCTGGTCTTCACAGTAGCCATAGCCGCCGGCCATCATTATTGCCCCCTCCAGCTGACCTTCAATGCCTACCGGGTTGATGACCTTACCACTGTCATGTGCGGTAGTTACATTTAGCAACTTATATTTGCCGGTCTCGGGGTCCACCTCCACCTCAGCAGCCTGTATGCCAAAGCTATAGGCAGGGGATATCATGCCCTTGCGGTGGGGGGTATAGTGACCCCGGCCAATGATCACCTCTCCGTCTCTACCCCTTATAGCCTCCTTCACGATATCAAAGTAGGAGACGCCTCTCTCCGGACGATCGACCAAATGGACCCACTGGTCTTTGATATCGAGGTCATAGACGATGTTGACTCCCATCTTGGCGGCGGCAAACTCCAGTAGCTGAGCCTTGGCATCGGCGGCTGCCCTCTTGACGGCGTTGCCATTCATCAGAGTCTCCCGGCTTCCCCAGGCACCGAGGTCGGGGGGACAGATACCAGTATCAGCGGAATGTATCCTGATGTCGTCAAAATGGACACCCAGCTCTTCGGCACAGATCAAACTCAACGTGGTGTTTGAACCCTGACCGATCTCATTGGCCCCGGTAAACAGATCAACCTTGCCATCAATATTTATCCTTACAATGGCTGCCGAGAAGGAATAGGGCGTGTCGAACCAATTAAAGATGCCACCGGACATAAAGCCATAGGCGGCAATACCTATACCATGGTTAGGAGGTAACTTGCCACGCTCCTTCACGTGCGCCTCAATCTTGTCCAGGCACTGGTGCAGCCCGCAGCTCTGGATAAAGGCCTGTCCCGGTACCACGTAGTCAGGTGTCATCCCATTCTTCCGTCTGATTTCAAAGGGATCTATCCCCAAATCCTCAGCCATCATGTCCAGTTGAGACTCACCCACGAATGTTGACTGTGGGGCCCCGAAACCGCGCATGGCCGATGTTGGTTCCGTGTTGGTATACGCTCGGTAGCCGTCATAGCGATAGTTGGGATACTTGTACGGGAAGGAGGAGAAGAAACCGGTCAGATACAATGCCGTGGCCCCCATGGCCGTATAGGCACCACCCTCGGTTATGACCCTGACTTCCTTGGCTAGGAGGGTACCGTCCTTCTTGGCACCGAGTTTGAGAAAGTAGTACATCGGCGTTCGCCGTTTGGTAGCAGTAAACTCCTCCTCACGATTGAGGACTATCTTTACCGGGCGGCAGATCTTCTTAGAAAGTAGTGAAGCGCAGAACTGGGCGGAGTCCAGCTCGAACTTGCTGCCAAAGCCGCCCCCAGTGTAAGGATTGATCACCCGTATATCCCCTTCCCTCATGCCGAGCATACCCATAAGCAGGACCTGGATATAGTATGAAGACTGGGTAGACGTCCAAACCGTGAGCTTGCCGTTGTAGTCAAAGCTGGCAAGAGCGCAGTGAGTTTCCATGCACACGTGCGCCTGTGATGAACATACGAACTGGTCCTCACGAATATGGTCACATTCCTTGAAGGCATCATCAACGTTGCCCCACTCGATATGGCGATTTACATTGATATTCAGTTCGACACCTTCATGGATCTGCGGTGCCTCTTCGGTAATCGCCTCCATGGGATCGAATACTGCCGGTAGCGTTTCGTACTCAACCTTGATTAACCCCAGTGCCTCTTCGGCAGTGTCCTCATCAATAGCGGCTACTGCTGCTACCGCATCGCCAATATAGCGAACCTTGGTACGGCAGAGGATTTCCTCATCACATAGCTCCGGGAAGCGTCGCCATATGCCCTGCTTCTTTCCAATTGTGTCACTTCCGGTGACTACTGCCTTTACGCCGAGCATCTTTTCTGCCTTGCTGGTGTCAAAGTTGAGTATCTTTGCGTGCGGATGAGGGCTTCTCAGGATCTTCCCATAAAGCATACCGGGTAAGGTTAAATCAGTGGTATACTTGGCGTTTCCGGTTACCTTTTCCGTTCCGCCAATCATGTTTACTCGTGTACCAATTACTGAGTATTTGCTCATTTTACCTCCTTATACTCGCCCTTAACCACATCAGTCAGGGCTCGAACAATGCTATTGTAGCCAGTGCACCGGCATATATGGCCATCTATCCCTTCTTTTATCTGCTGCTTGTCAAGGTTGGGGTTCTCATCCAGTAAGGCTTTCGATGACATAAGCATGCCTGAAGTACAAAAGCCACACTGGACAGCACCGTGGTCGAGGAACGCCTTCTGCAAAGGATGCAGTTCATTCCCTTTGGCCAGGCCTTCAACGGTTGTGACCTCGCCGCCATCTGCCTGGATGGCCAGTATCGAACATGATTTAACAGCCATCCCGTCAAGGATTACTGTGCAGGCACCGCAGGAACCAGTTTCACAACCCCTTTTAGCTCCGGTAAGTTGTAAATGGTCTCTCAGGACTTCTATAAGCAGGGTCTTGGGTTTTATATAAAGTTCATAAGGTTGCCCATTGACTGTGAGTTTTACTACCTTTTTCATGTCATGAAACCTCCCTATTACGCCTGTTTAGCCCGGGCAAAGGCTTCATTGCCTGCCCGCGCCACCATAACCCTGACCAGCTCACGACGGTATTTATCTGAGGCTGATATATCTGATAGTGGTTTTGCCTCAGCCATGGCCGTTTCTCCGGCTTTTTTAAGCAAGGTATTGGTAACCTTTTTTCCTATCAGCACCTCTTCTGCCTTTTTTGCCCGAATCGCAGTCGTCGCTGAGGCTCCCAGTGCGATACGGACATTATCACAGACGCCGTCACCTGATTGCAGGGTTATTGAAAAGGCAACTCCCACTATGGCCGCATGGCCTTCTATGATGCCAAACTTGTTGTAGGCAGTGCCGGTGTGGGGTGGGACTGGCGGGATCTGTATCTCGATGAGGAGCTCACCTGGTTCAAGCGCGGTCTTATGGGAATCCACGAAAAAATCTTCAATGGCCATTGTTCTCTCGCCCCTCACACTGGCCATCTTGACGGATGCGTTGAGCGCCATAAGCACTGGTGCAGGGTCTCCTGCCGGATTTGCGTTACACAGATTTCCACCTATGGTACCCCAGTTACGGGTTTCGATATACGACAATCGTTTCTCCATTTCGGCAAGCACGATTAAGCCGTTTTTCATCACCGGTGATTTTTCTATAGCCCGATGCGTAGTCACGGCTCCGATCTTCACACCATCCTTTCCGGCACTGATGTAGTTTAGTTCGGATATTCGCTTGATATCAATAACATACTTGGGCGCGACTAACCCTTGCCTCATCAAGATAATCAGAGACTGCCCGCCGGCGATTACCTTGCACTCATCTCTGTATTTATCCAGCAGAGTCAGGGCTTCATCAAGCGTCTTGGGGGCAAAGTATTCAAAATCTCTTATCATGCTTGCTAACCTCCCTGAGTTTATTGGTTGTTATCTTGTACACATAGACTACCCTTCAGATCCTCCTGAAGGTTGTTAGGGAAACGTCTCCCCTTTTTTCGGGTCTTGGAATGCATAAGGCCAGGGTTCACCATTCTCCCAGAAAATCCCATACCTGTTTGCCGCATATCTTCAGTGTCCGCTTATACCCGATACGTATTCGGAATGGGTCCTCTTTCCTATTTAATGTCTTTCATGGCTCTTTCAAACGGGTCAAAGGCACTAGCCGGTATTATCAGTGGTATCTCAAATTCTCTTTCAGAAGGTGATTCTAAAAAGGGTAACCGGCTGTCTTGTTGTGGGTCGGCAATATATCCCCGATACTTTTTGCAGAAGCACAAATAATAGTGCCGCCCTCTATAATAGGCGCACTCCTTGCACGGTTCGCCCCTAAAGGGACATAACATTGCTGTCTTTGCCATGGGTAAGATACCTCGTTTTTATTCTAGCATACAAACTGCATAGAAGCATTAATTAGCCAACAGGATAAAGTACTAGCTGACAAGTAAGTTTACCCTCAAACGCATAGTTCTTATAAAGGATGTTGTGTTATCCTGTCAAGAGGCACTGGTAATTTTTATATATTTTTATCAGCAAATTCTTTGAAGAATGGCAGGTCCTTAAACACTTCAACGATAGGGTTTGACCTCCAAAGGAGTTCCATTCTCAGGTAAATGAAAGCCATAAGCATGTAGCATGCATTTACCACAGCCACGATTTGTCTATGGCTCCACTCTAATGATAGTATTTTAAAGAGCTAAACTGTTACAAAATTCGCAATCCGGTCTATGGCCAAGTTGGGGCCCTGAAGCTGTTATTTACCTTCAAATTTGGGTTTCTTACCTATACTGGTCAGGCCAATCAGGGCATCCTTAGTAGAAAAGATCTCATTAAGATGCACCAGTTCTTCCTTAATCCCCTCCTTTAAGGGTTTATCATATCCGGTATCCACAATCTGATTGGCGAGTTTGAGGGCAATGGGCGCCTTGCTTGCGATCATTTCAGCGGTTTTGGCCACCAGGGGATCGTCATTATCCAGATATTTAGAGCTTAGCCATGTTTCGATGTTTTTGTCGGAAAAAAGGTCTTTTAGCTTTTGCCAATCCGGAGGAAGTTCTTCTGTCGCCTTTCCTTTGTCAGGGGCCATTTTTCCTTCTTTTGCAAGGGATAGAATTTTACTGTCAATTTCATCAGGTTCAAACAAATAATCCACAAGGCCAATGGCAAGGGCTTCTTTTGCGGAAATGAGCCGACCAGTAAAAATGAGATACTTGGCCAATTCTTTCCCGATAAAACGGCTTGTTCTCTGGGTGCCACCCAGTCCCGGATAGATCCCGATGCCTGTCTCGGGAAATCCCATACCGGCTTTGGGTGTGGCCACGATTACATCGGTTGAAAGAGCCAGCTCAAATCCACCGCCTAAAGCGAGTCCGTCCATTTTAGCGATCACTAACTTCTTACTGTCATCTATCCGATTCAATACATCCTGGCCGAATGAGGTGAAGGCATAGTTATCATCCAACCGGTTCTCTTTGATGCAATCGACAAAAAACTTGATATCCGCGCCCGCCACAAAGGCTTTACCTGCTGTTTGCAGGATAATCGTCTTGGTATCAGGATCTGCTTCTGCCTGGGCAAAGGCCTTATCCAGTTGTTTAACAACCTCATCATTCAGGGCATTCATAGCATCCGGTCTCGATATGGTGACCCGACCCACATCTCCGTCTTTTGCATATTTCACGTAACGGATTTCCCATGGCTCACCCTTCTCCTTTTGCCGGGCCAAGTTCTCGGGTATCTGTATGGAGGGCCAGGCATTCAGAAGTTTCTCGACCACATTATACGCCCTGTCAATGCCGAACCTATTCATTATTTCGAAAGGCCCCCTTCTCCAGCGTAGCCCCACTTTGGCGCCCAGGTCCGTATCCGCTACATCCGAAATCTTCTCCTGAACCAGAGAGGAAGCGACATAGAAGACCACGGCTAAAAGCCTATCCGCAACTGGCTGGAGTTTACCTTCTTCCACATCTCCCTCAAGGGGCCACAAATCTCCGGAATCAGCTTGCTCCCTTAGTTTGTCCGATGGGGTATAAAATGCGCCATATTTATCAGCCAGGCTTGTGGCCGCATGAAACGCTAGGGGAACCCCCGTGACGTTCATTAACTCGAATGGACCCATTCCGATTTCGAGAGAATCCTTACCGGCCTTTTCAATGGTGGCGATATTTGCAATGTCCTCTTCGAGAATCCGGGTGGCCTCGTTCAGCCAGGGGACAAAGAACCGGTTTACGGCGAACCCGGCGGCGTCCTTAACAAGGATGTAAGTCTTCCCGGTGAGTTCGGAGTACTGTTTACAAGCTGCCACGGTTTCTTGTGAAGTCCTGGGACCAGGAATGATTTCCAGGAGCCTATTTTTTGCAGGATGATAGAAAAAGTGAAGGCCTGCAAACCTGTCTGGCCTATTTATAGACTGGGCAAGCTCATCTACGGAAAAGGATGAGGTGTTTGTGGCAAGTATAGTTTTGGGTTCGCAGATCTCGTCGAGCCTCTTGAAAAGGTCCTTTTTCACAGCCATGTCCTCGAATACGGCCTCTATAATCAAATCGCAGTCCTTGACATCAGCCAAATTCGTTGTCCCATGGATGCGGCCCAAAATTTCATCCACCTTCTCGGGTTTCATGATCTTTCGTTCCACAGCTTCTTGGAGGGTTTCTTTGATAATATTTAAACCATTTTCAACAAATTCAGATTTAATATCGACCATGACGACCGAAAATCCCTCCTGGGCCGTTTTCTGGGCGATTCCACTTCCCATATTCCCTGCACCTATGATTCCAATCTTATTCATTGTACGAACCTCCTGCTATAGTACGCCAGG
>Ga0209427_10009204_pt1 | contig 11033 bp, 9 predicted proteins | sample DeeMarSWOR136_30_FD_187465 | JGI IMG/M metagenome (GOLD analysis project Ga0209427, IMG submission 187465) | Marine sediment microbial communities from White Oak River estuary, North Carolina - WOR-1-36_30 (SPAdes) (version 2) | ecosystem: Environmental > Aquatic > Marine > Intertidal zone >... | reverse complement strand
AAAAAAAGAAAATCCCTTATATCCTTTTGATGGATCAGTTCGTGCGAGGGTAAGATGGATTCCACCCCATTTTGATGATTCTGTAACACCACTAATAAACATTTTTTCTCCGTTTAATATCCAATTATTTCCATTTTTCACTGCTTGTGTTTTTAAAGCACCTACAATATCCGAACCTCCTGTAGGCTCTGTAACTGCTATTCCACAAAATGCTTTACCTGAGGTTATCATTGGCAAATATTCTTTTTTTGCTTCTTGGGTACCATATTGACTAAAAATAAATCCCCATGATGATTCAACAAGATACATGACAGGAATCGCAAGGCTAATATCTGCTCGCCCAAGTTCTTCTGCTGCGATACATGCCATTATCCAATCAACTTCAGTTCCACCGTATTCTTTTGCAGTTGTTGGAGCAAGTAATCCAAGCTGTGCCATACCTTTAATAATATCTTCAGGAATCTTTTTATTTGTATCAATCTCCCGAACTCGAGGTTTTATTTTTTTCTGAGCAAAATCACGTACTGTTCTTCTCCAGAGTTCTTGTTCTTCTGTGAAGCTAAAATCCATATATTTTTTCCTCCTCCATAATTAAGCAACAAGAGGAAGCAAGTATAATTAGAGTTATATAAGAAGTTTGTTGTAGATACTATCATATATTTTGTTGTAAATCCTTTGAGATAGTAATTTATATAATTAATTCATACCAGGAGCAAGGGTTTTTAATTATGAATAAATTGTATACAATTTATTTATTAAGCAAGCAGAAAAAGGAGGAAAAATAATGGCTTTCAAGAATGTCTTTATTCCTTATGGTAATTATTGGAGTACACCATTTTGTGCATGGCAAAAAAGTTTCCAGAATCTTCATGCAATTAAATTTGCTGCTGAAATAGGAAAGAGATTTTTACAGGAAAAAAAAATTTCTTCTAAGGATTTCGATGAACTGGTTTTAGGTATAACCATTCCTCAGCTATCTGCTTTTTATGGTACACCATGGCTTGCAGGTATGATTGGTGCTGATCATATTACTGGTCCGATGATTGGACAGGCTTGTGCAACTGGTGCTAAATGTGTTGAGTTTGCTGCATTAAATATAGAAATGGGAGTTCGAAAAAACATACTTGTTGTCTATGCAGATCGATGTTCCAATGGCCCCCATCTTGTTTATCCAAATCCACAAGCTCCTGGTGGAACTGTTGATAAGGAAAGCTGGGTATGGGACAACTTTGGTCATGATCCATATGCTAAAAATGCAATGATAGAGACTGCTGAGAATGTTGCCAAAGAGGCAGGTATTACAAAAGAAGAGCAAGATAAAATGACATTCATGCGTTACCAGCAATATCAAAATGCTATAAAAAATAAAAATGAATTCCAGCGGAAATATATGATTATGCCTATTGAAATTAAAGACCGATCAGGTCGGAAGGTATTGACTACAGTTGAGGGAGATGAAGGAGTATATCCCACGAAATTAGAAACTCTTAGAGAACTCAAACCAGTACTTCCTAATGGTACAGTAACGTATGGAACCCAGACTCATCCAGCAGATGCTAACTGTGGTATTATAGTGACGAACAAAGAAAACGCAAAAAAATATAGTAAAGATAAAAAAATAGAAATTCAGGTTGTATCCTATGGACAAGCGAGGGCAAATAAAGGGTACATGGCTAAAGCTATTATCCCAGCCGCAGAAACTGCTTTAAAAGAAGCAGGAATATCAATAGCAGATATTAATGCCATTAAAACACATAATCCATTTGCCGTAAATGATGTATACTTTTGTCAAGAAATGGACGTAGAATGGAAAGACATGAACAATTATGGCAGTTCTCTTATCTATGGTCATGCGCAAGGACCTACAGGTGCTCGACTAATAATAGAACTTATAGAGGAGCTTGTATTAAAGGGAGGAGGATACGGGTTATTTGATGGTTGTGCAGCTGGTGATTCTGCAGCAGCAGTTGTTTTGAAAGTAACAGTTGAATAATCCAAAATAATATTTTAATTTAAAGGTGTTGTACAATGAATATACAAAAAGTAGGTATAATTGGTGCAGGAGTCATGGGTAGTGGTATTGCACAAAAAATCGCCCAAGAAGGAATATATGTTGTAATGGTTGATATACAAGATGAATTCGTCCAAAAGGGGATAAATTCTATAAAAAAAACTTTATCTGAAGGTGTAAAACGAGGGAAATTCACAAATGAGCAAACAGAAGAAATAATAAAACAAATAAGGGGTACAACAAATATTAATGAAGTAAAAAACACTGATATTGTAATAGAAGCAGTACCAGAGAATTTAAAGATAAAAAAAGATCTTTTTAAAAACCTCGACACTATTTGTAAAGAAAAAACGGTTTTTGCTTCAAACACATCATCATATTCTATTACTGAACTTGCTACTTCGTCGAATCGAGATGATCGATTCATTGGCCTTCATTTTTTTTATCACCCTGCAAAAAATCGTTTATTAGAAATCATACCTGGGAAAAAGACGAGTCAAAATACGATATCTATGGCCTTTAATTTTTCTAATTTAATCGGGAAAATAGCAATTCGGGTAAACGATGCAGCAGGATTTGCAGTAAATCGGTTTTTTGTACCATGGCTCAATGAATCTACCCGACTTCTTGAGGAAAGTATTGCCAATATTCCTTCAATAGATAATATTGCTAAAAAGATTTTTAAAATCGGTATGGGGCCATTTGAATTAATGAATGTAACAGGCATTCCTATTGCATATCATTCAGCTGTAGGATTGGGAAAAAAATTTGGCAAATTCTATCAACCGAGTAATTGCCTTACACAACAATTTGAAAAACATGAAAATTGGGATTTAAAGGGTGAAATTGATACATCAAAAGAAGATATTATAGAAGAACGTCTTCTTGGCACGGTTTTTACAGTAGCTTGTACGATTTTAGAAGAAAAAATCTCAAGTATCGAGGATATCGATAGAGGTGCTAAAGTGGGTTTACGATGGAGTGTAGGTCCATTTGAAATGATGAACAAATATGGAATTAAACATTCATATGAAATTATTACAAAGTTTATAAAAAAATATCCAATGATGAAGATTTCTCCAATTTTAAAACACAAATATGAGCTAAATAAACAATGGACATTTAAATATGTTGAGCTTGAAATCAAAGAAAACATTGCAAGAATATGTATCAATCGACCAGATGCTATGAATGCAATAAATGAAGAGGTGATTTCTCAGCTTGACAAACAATTTACTATAGCAGAAAATGATCAAAATGTAAAAGCAATAATTCTTGAAGGTGCCGGTAAGTCATTTATCGCTGGTGCTGATATACAATATTTTATTAATAAGATAGAAAAAAACAAAATAGATGACATATGTCAATTTACACGATATGGTCATGAGGTTCTAAACAAAATAGATAACTCAAAAAAATTGGTAATAACAAAACTTCATGGTCTTGCATTAGGAGGAGGTACTGAAATAGCACTTGTTGCAGATACGATAGTTGCTACTGAAAAGGCAATTATTGGATTTCCTGAAACAGGAATTGGTATTTATCCAGGTTTAGGTGGTACTCAGAGAACCACAAAATATATCGGAAAGGAGCTTGCAAAATACCTGATATTCACAGGAAAGACACTTGATGCAAAAAATGCTGCTTCAATAGGTTTAATTGAATATGTTGTACCATCTGATCAGATAGACCAAAAGATAGTAGAGTTGATCAATAAAAAAAATATTTTGAAAAAATCAAACAAAAGAATAATTGAACTACCAGAAAATTTTAAACAAATCAAAGAATTTTTCTCAGATAATAAAATTCAAAGAGTATTATCTGGAGAGGGTGATTTAAATGAACTTGGAAAAAAGATTGCAAAGACTATTTCTTATAAAGCCCCTCTTGCTATAAAACTTGCTAACCAAATCATTGATAAAGGTAGTAGCCTCGATTTAAATGAAGGATTAGCCCTAGAACTTGATTATCTTAAAGAAATCTTTTCGACACAGGATGCCCTTGAGGGATTAAATTCTGTACTAACAAGGCAAAGACCTACCTTCAAAGGAAAATAAAATTTGTTATTTTTTTAAATCAAACTTTATAGATTACAAAGTTTCTAAAAAAGAAGTAATTTTGACTATGATGAAAAAATAATAAAAAAATAATTACTTTAATTTAACCTAATTTTAACAACCTCATCTTCTCTGAAATCCCCACCAATCATTTTTATTTTATTTTGATTACAATAGATACCTATTCCTTTAATAAGTTGGTCATTTGCAAAAACATTAAATCTGGTTTTAAAAAGTCTATTTCCCGTGGAGAGTTTTTCTGTAAGTTGAATATCTTTTCTGAAAATCTTTACTTTATCTTCTCCTTCAAAAATAGCTCCATAATTATAATATGGTAAACCTCCCTCAATTGAATTACTTTGATAGGTTAAAGGTGTTAGATTTTTTTTCCCCTTATTTATAGGTTCTAACCAATAATACTCTTTTTTTCTTTCAACAATCCTAAATTTATTTCCTAAGGTTGTTGGTACGAGTTTTAAAATTATAGGATTTATTAAAAATCCACCTCTTGTACGGTATTTATCATGTTTGTCTCTTAATTCAAAATGTGCATGCATATCTGACCATGGTCTAAAAAATCCTGAAACAATTAATATTCCAATGTCGTCTCCAAAATAGAGCATTTCCCCTACTTTGATATTTGGTTTTACATGAAGTATCTTTAAATAAAACTCTTTAACCTCTATAAGAATTAAGTAATCAACTTTTGCGGATACATATTGAGGTGTTTTAATTTTTTTAATTTCAGTGACTCTACCTTTTTCAAAAGGAAAAAGTGCTTTATCTTGGTAGTAAATGTCTATTGCTGTTCCATATTCATGTCCTGGATATGGACTATTGAAAAAGCTATACCAAACTCCATTATCAGGAATTTCAAAATATAGTTCTTTGATTTTAGCAATCTTCATTTTAAACAACTTTAAAATAATTATAATAAATCATAGAACGACATAAAATTCATTCATTTTTCCAAACAGGCTGACGTTTCTCAAGAAATGCAGCAAGTCCTTCAGTTGCATCTTTGGTTTTCATAAGTTCTTTTAAGTAAATATCTTCAATTTTTTTAATTGACTCTGCGTAATTAAATTTAGCTCCCTCTATAAATGCTTTTTTTGTCAACTGTAAGACAACTGCACTATTGGCTGCCAATTTTTCATTGATAAACTTTTTTGCTTCTAACTCAAAATTCTCAACTGGTAGAATATGATTTACAAGTCCAAGATTTTTTGCCTCTTTTGCACTTATTATATCGCCAGTAACTATAAGCTCTAGCGCTTTTTTATTCCAAATCAACTTTGGAAAAATAGCAGCTGCTACTGGAGGAAGTACACCAACTTTGATTTCAGGTTGTCCAAATTTGGATTGTTCTGAGGCAATAACTATGTCGCAGAATATTACAATCTCACATCCTCCACCTAATGCCGCTCCATTAACTAGTGCAACTGTTAAAGCATTAATTTTACTGAGGTTGTTAAAAATATCATGGAAAACCTGTATCATTTCATTTACTTTTTCTTTTGTATGATCTGATACATCCACACCAGCAGAGAATGCTTTCCCAACTGCATTAATAATTAGTACCTTTAAATTTTTGTTCTGAAAATATTTAAGTGCATTGTTTATCTCTTTCATCATTTCGATGTTTAGAACGTTTACCGGTGGTCTATTTAATGTGATTTCACCAATCATATTTTTTTCTTTTACAATAATAGTTTTGTAATCCATTATTTTCCGCTCCTAATATCAAATCATAACGATGGTTGCTCTACCAAGTATTTTACCTGCTTCTAGATCATGTATCGCATTTTCTAATTTGTCCATTGTATAGTCTTTGTTGGTTACTAATAGATTTAAATCAACTTGTTTATTTTCAACTGCTGTTATAATCTCTTTCATTTCATTCATTGGACAAGCCCATGTTCCATTAATAGTTAAATATTTATCCATAATCTTTCGGTTTAAAAACTCATAAACAGGTCTTGGTGGCCATCCAACTTGAATAATGGTTCGGTTTTTACTAGCAGTTTCAACAGCTACAGGAAATGTATCAGAGACACCTGAACAATCAACTACACAATCAACTTGGAATTTATCTTCTGTTAAATGTGAGCTGATATGCTTTGCTAATTCAGTAACAGCTTTTGTTTTATCCTTACCCGCGAGTTCTTTTACAACAATACCTTTTTCCTCATAAAATGATTTAGAGTTAATAGTATGTGTAGCACCCAGTTTTTTAGCAAACTCAAGTTTTTTATCAAAAATATCTACAGCAACAACATTTTTTGCTTTGAAATATTTAGCAGCAAGATTTACAGCTGGTCCACCAACACCTCCGACACCAAAAATTACGATATTTTTTCCAAGAAGCCAATGGTTCTTTTGATTTAAAAATTCGTAAGAATTTGATGTATTTTGTAGTATATGTATAGGTATAGATCTACTTTTTAATGCATGAAATGGTGTTGAAACTGCATCTGGGATTATACATGCTTCATCTAAAGGAACATCCTGGTTTATTTTGAATGTATATTTTGATGGAACAGCGATAAATTCTGCATCACCACCATGTACACCATGTCCAATAAAAACTGATTTTTTACATCTATTGGTCAATCCTTCTTTGCATGATTGACAGGTTTCATCATCACATCCTGGGTAAACAGGTGGAATAACAACATGATCTCCAATATTTAAACCTGTAGCAGACTTTCCAATTTCTTTGACTATTCCAGCGATTTCATGACCTATGATAAGAGGTGGTTGAAATGGTACATAACCACGATAGAGACTACGATCTGTACTACATAATCCTCCATATTTTGATTGTATTAGAACATCTGAATTTTTCATTACTGGATCGTCAAAATCATTTACAATATTAAGCTCTTCTTTTCCATATAATACAGCAGCTTTCATGCCTCTCCCTCAGATTCATTGATATATAAATATGGTATATAATTTTATTTGTCTTTTCAAATTTCACAACAAACAAATCAAACCATTAAAAATAAGTGTCAAAGAAGAAAAAAAGATGATAACAGTGATAAAACTACATTTATTCTGCTTGAAAATGTTAACGTTTTCTATAGATTTTTTTAACTAAAAAAGATATAAATAATGTAAAAACATTTCATTTCTCAATTTAAATTTTAATTTAAGGGAAGGATTGAAATGACTTTAGAATGGTTACCAAAAGATAATAAATTAAAAGACCACGATTTATTAGGCAAAGAGCATTTTGGAACAGAACCTCCTTGTACAAAATATGAGTTACACCCAGTAGTTGACCAAGATGGAAATAAAGTAAAAAACTTGAATACAGCTTGGATTATTCTAAATAATCCTCAACAATATAATTCTTATACAACAGATATGGTAAAAGGTGTAATTGCGGGATTTAATCGAGCATCAATGGATCGAAGTGTTGTTGCAACAATATTCACCGGAGTGGGTGATAAAGCATTTTGTACAGGAGGGAACACAAAAGAATACGCTGAATATTATAGTGGACGACCGAATGAATATGGTTTATACATGGATTTGTTTAATTCTATGGTAGATGCAATTTTAAATTGTAAAAAACCTACTATATGTCGAGTAAATGGAATGCGGATAGCCGGGGGACAAGAAATTGGTATGGCCTGTGATATCACAATTTCATCAGATTTAGCATTATTTGGTCAAGCAGGACCAAGACATGGCTCTGCGCCTGATGGTGGTTCAACAGATTTTCTCCCATGGTTTTTAGGAATTGAAGATGCGATATGGAATTGCATATCATGCGAACTATGGTCTGCCTATAAAATGAAACGTGTTAGTCTTATTAGTAAAGTAATCCCTGTACTAAAACAAGATAATAAATTCATAAGAAACCCAATGGTTATCACAGATAAATATGTAGAGGATGGAGAAATAGTCTATGGTGAGTTTATTAAAGGAGATGCGTTAAATAAAGCAAAAGAGCTTATAAAATCCACTCCGACAAACTTTGAACTCCTTGACAAATCTATAAACAATGTAGTTTGGACATTTACAAATCTCATGCCTGGTTGTTTAATCAAATCAATAGATGGTATAAGGTTGAAGAAGAAGTTCTTCTGGGATCAAACAAAACTTGCAAACCGTCATTGGCTTTCAGCAAATATGGCAACAGAAGCGTTTTTAGGATTTCATGCATTTAATAATAAAAAACTTACTGGAAAAGATGTTATAGATTTTATTAAATATAGACAATTACTAGCAGAAGGTCATCCTTTTGATGAAGAATTAATAGAGGAAGTTCTTCCAAAACCAAAAAAATCTGTAGAATCCTGAAAGATTATAATCCAAGAATGTTCATAGTTTCTCTATTGAATAATAGAGTTTGATTTCCTGAATTTCTTCAAAAATACGAGGAATAACCTTAACTGGCATACCGATTTTTATTTCACTATCTGAAATATCTCTAAGCCAGGATAGTAACCGTCCTCCCTCCTTTAGATCAACAACACCTATAGTATAAGGAGCCATATCTTCAAATCCTTTTGGTGCGGTAAATATTTTTGTATAACTATGAAGTGTACCTTTACCAGAAAATTCTATCCAATCTACTTTATCATTCATGCATTTAATACAATCAGCCCTTGGTGGAAAATATATCTCACCACATTTCTTACATTTTGTACCCATTAATTTTCCTTTATGAAGATAATCTGCAAATGCATCAACCTTGGTATAAGGTGTAAAATTGATTTTTCCAAAGTATTTAAACGGCATTTAAATTACCTCCTAAATATATGAACAAAGGTATATTGTCCAATACCACCAACATTGTGTGTAAGTCCAATCTCAGCCCCTGAGACTTGTCTTTTTCCAGCTTCTCCTCTTAATTGTTTTACAATTTCAGTAGCCATTGAAACGCCTGTTGCTCCAACAGGATGACCCTTTGCTTTAAGCCCTCCATCTATATTGACCGGTGTTTTACCACCAATATATGATTGTTTTTCTTCAATGAATTTTCCACCTCTTCCCTTTGGACAAAATCCAAGGTTTTCATATGCAATGATCTCTGCGATTGTAAAACAATCATGTACTTCAGCAACTTGAATATCTGATGGTTTTACGTTTGCCTGTTTATAAGCTTGTTTTGCAGCTTCAACAGCACTTGGTATTTCCACAAGATTTGGTCTTCTAAGAACAGACATTTCAGCTGATGCAGATCCCATTCCTTCAAGCCAAATTGGTGTGTCTGTATATTTTTTTGTATTTGTTTCATTTGCCATAATTATACATGCAGCCCCATCAGCATTAGCGCAACAGTCAAAAACTTTCAACGGATATGCTACATCATCTGATCCTAGTACTTTTTCCATTGTTACTTCTTTTTGGAAGAATGCATATGGATTCATTGATCCATAATAATGATTTTTTACTGCAACAAGCCCAATTTGTTTTCTAGTTGTACCAAATTCATACATATGTCTATTGGCATATAATGCATAATATCCAGGAAATGTAGTACCAAATATTGATTCCCATTGAACATCTCCGACTCTACCCATAAGCGCAAGAATTTCAGCGGTTGAAAGTTCCCTCATTTTTTGGATACCAATAACTGCTACAATATGATGCATTCCAGATTTTATTGCCATATACGCTGTTCTAATCGCGGCACTGCCAGATGCACACGCTGCTTCAGTAAGCCAAGTTGATTTAGGATTCATTCCAACATATTCAGCAACAACTCCTGGAAGTGATCGCTGCATATGATATTCTGGAACCGATCCAACCATAAGTGCATCAATATTTTCTCTTCTTAGATTACTAGCATCCTCAATAGCTAGTTTGAATGGTTCATATGCAAGTTCTTGAACAGTTGCATCACTTCGATTACCAAATTTTCCATGACCAATACCAACAATTCCTATCTTCACTTATTCCACCAGCTATCTATATATATTGGCCTCCATCAACTTTGATTATCTCACCTGTTATGTGTCTTGCTTTTTCAGTACATAAAAACACAACAACGTTTGCAATATCCTCTGTTGTTGCAATACGACCAAGTACAGTTTCATCTACTGCTTTTTGTAGAAACTCTGATGGTATATTTTTTGCCATCTCAGTCATTACCATTCCAGGAGCAACTGCATTAACATTTACATTGAATTTACCAACTTCTTTAGCAAGAGATTTTGTAAGTGCAATAATTCCACCTTTTGATGCAGAATAATTAGTCTGACCAAATTTTCCTCTCAAGCCATTGATTGAGGTGATGTTTACTATTTTACCAAATCGTTGCTCTTTAAAATATTCAGATGCAAGTTTGTTATATATAAAGTATCCTTTGAGATTTACATTAATTACATTATCCCAATCCTTTTCACTCATTTTCCAAATAACGCGATCTATATTGATGCCGGCATTACAAATTAAAATATCAAGTCTACCAAATTCTTTTTTCACCTGTTTAAACATTGATTCAGCATCATTATAATTCGTAACATCTGCTTTAATCACCAGACATTTTTTACCAAGTTTCTGAATTTGTTTAGCAACTTCTTTTGCCTCAGTATCATGTTTCCGATAATTTATAGCAACGTTAGAACCCGCTCGAGCAAGTTCAATAGCAATTGATGCACCAATTCCAAGACTTCCACCTGTTATAATAGCAGTTTTTCCTTCTAATTCCATTTCAGTCTCTCCATTTAATTATAAGTAGAGTTACAACAGTATACTCCATTAATTTATTTTACTTTTTGGTAATATCTTGATCTTTTATCTAATAATAATAAATAATACAAAGGTTTAAATGTAGTTACATTATAGCTATAATGTAACTAGGGGATTTTATGGATAATCCAACTAAATTTGAAGTTTATGGTCAAGAGATGCTTGAGAAAATTGTAAAGAAATGTGGTAATAGTGGTCGTATTTATCTTCCACCAGATTGGATTGAAAAAAAAGTCAAAATTATTAGAGTTGAT